>Ga0307308_10000224_pt1 | contig 18722 bp, 17 predicted proteins | sample ER_DNA_195_FD_194501 | JGI IMG/M metagenome (GOLD analysis project Ga0307308, IMG submission 194501) | Bulk soil microbial communities from the East River watershed near Crested Butte, Colorado, United States - ER_DNA_195 | ecosystem: Environmental > Terrestrial > Soil > Floodplain | place...
CGTGAGATCACGTGGCCGGCCCGGATCTCGTGGGTCTCGCGCTCCATTTGCCGGGCCGCCTCGGGCGAGGGCCAGAGCTCGACCGTGCCGCTTCCTTCGAGGATCACGAACAGCTCCTCGTCGGCTGAGTGGCTGTGGGGCGGAGCGCCTGCCTGGCCCGCTTCGAGCCGGCCCCAGTTGAGGCCGGTCCGGACCGCGCCCGCCTGCCTGGCGAGGACAACCCACTTGCCTACCTCACCCTCGTAATCGACCGCGACGCTCTCGAGGTTCGCGATCGAGGGCGGCGGCAGCTCGTCGTCGAGGTTCGCCCGTCGCGCCAGCGGCCCGACGAAGCGAAGGACCGTAAGCCCGTTGTCGCCAGCGCGGAGCGAATGGCCCGTGTGCTGGACGTGGCGCACGATGCAGTCGCCGGCACGAACCGGCGACGCGTTTCCCCGGTCCTCCGAGAAGCCGGAGCCGGCGAGCACGAACAGGATCTCCTCCGCTCCGGGGTCGCCCTGCTCGACCGGCTCGCGGGGTGTGAGCTCGAAGCGGCGCAGGCCGACATTCAAAGCTCCCGCTGCCTGGCCAAGGTCCCGCTCCGCAGCGACCTCGTCCCAGTGTGCGATCACTCGAGCTCTTCGCCGTCCCAGTAGTCGAGCTGCTCGATCCGTCCGACCACGTCCACTCCCCGCCAATAGATCTTCCGCGAGCGCGGGTACCAGCAGATGTCGTTCGGCTCGCGCGTGCCCCACGCGATCAGGGCCATGCCGGACTCGCCTGCGCGAAACGCATGCGCGACACCCGTGCCCGGCGGACGCGCGATGACGGAGCCCTTGCGAACGGACTGTGCCTCGGGCTCCGCGCCGAGCCCCGGCGGCGTCAGCTCGAGGGTGCCGGTGCCCTCGAGCACGACGAAGATCTCTTCTTCGGCAGAGTGCACGTGCGGCGGCCCCGACAACGTGCCGGCATCCATTTCGATGTGCTTGAGCCCGGTCCAGCGCGAGCCGGCCGCTCCTGCGAGGTCTCGTCTGCGGCGACCGCCGCGCACCTGCGGCTCGACGTCCTGCACGTTGACGATCGTCGGCGGACGCTCTGCCTCGGGCTCCGGCCACTCGAGCTTCGGCTCGCGGTCCCAGGGATGTCCTTTCTGGACCTCGACGAAGCCCGTGATCGACCACATCGTCCGGCCGCGTGGAAGCTCGCCGGAGCCGAGGTACTCGCGCGGCCCGAACGCGATCACGTCGAGGCCGCCGTCGCCGGCGCGGATGGTGTGCGCCTCGTGGAAGTTCTTGTAGACGATGCAATCGCCTTCACGGATCTCGTAGGCCTTGTCGTCGAGCAACGTCAGCCCTGAACCGCCGAGGACGTAAAAGATCTCCTCTGAGTCGCCGTGCACGTGCGGCGGTGTCGGTTGTTCGCCCGGAGCGAGCTCGATTCGGTTCGCGCCTGCACGCCAACTCCCGGCAGCAGTGCCGAGTGAGGACCATGTTCCGGCCATCTGGCCTCGCTCTTCGCGACCCTTTTCGACCTCGTCCCAGTGTGCGATCCCCACGCCGCGACTCTACGCGACGGGTTGCGCGAGGGCCGCATCGCATCGTTCTACGGCGGTGCGTGCACGTTCGTCTCCTTCCAGCTTCGCCCAGGCCTCGGCCGCCTGGACGAGGCCGCGCAGCTCCTCGAGCAGGGCGCCGGGGGGTGCGCCTTCGCGGTCGAGCTCTTCGATCCGGTCGAGCCGGGCCAATACTGCGCGGGCCTCGTCCATGTCGACGAAGCTAGCGTGAGAAACCGCACGGCTATGCGCCGCCTTCGCGTCTTCTTAGACTCTGTGGATGCCGGCGTGTCCCAAGTGCGGTGAAGAGAACCCGGAGCGGGCACGATTCTGCTGGGCCTGCGGTACCGCGATCGACGAAGCCCCGCGGTCTGGAGCGGAGGAGCGCAAGATCGTCTCCGCCCTCTTTGTCGACCTGGTCGGCTTCACCGCTGCATCGGAGAAGACCGATCCCGAGGACGTTCGCGCGCGACTGCGTCCGTATCACGCGCGCGTGAAGCAGGAGATCGAGCGCTTCGGCGGGACGGTGGAGAAATTCGTCGGCGACGCCGTCATGGCCGTGTTCGGTGCGCCGGTCTCCCGAGAGGATGACGCGGAGCGCGCGGTGAACTCGGCACTCCGGATTCTCGACGCAATCGTCGAGCTCAACGAAGAACACCCCGACCTCGAGCTCACGGTCCGCGGCGCGGTGAACACCGGAGAGGCGATGGTGACGCTCGGCGCGCGGCCCGCGGAAGGCGAGAGCATCGTCGCCGGCGACGTGGTCAATACCGCCGCGCGGCTGCAGCAATCAGCCCCCGTCAGCGGGATCGTCGTCGGCGATACCACGTACCGCGCAACCAAGGATCTCTTCGAGTACGAACCGCTCGAGGCCGTGGCTGTGAAAGGCAAAGCGGAGTCGTTGCCTCTGTGGCAGGCGATTGCGCCGCGCCGCCGTTTTGGCGTCGACGTGGAGCCGATCGTGCGCACACCGCTGATCGGCCGCGATGACGACCTCGCGCTCCTCCAATCCATCTATACGCGAACGCTGCGCGATGCATCCGTGCAGCTCGTGACGGTGACGGGCGAACCGGGCGTCGGCAAGACAAGACTCCTCGCCGAGTTCAGGAAGTGGGTTGACGACCGGCCCGAGCTCGTGTTCTGGCGGCAGGGACGCTCGCTCTCCTATGGCGAGGGAATCACGTACTGGGCGCTCGGAGAAATGGTGAAGGCTCAGGCGGGAATCCTCGAGTCGGACACGCCTGAGGAAGCCGTTGCCAAATTGGCCGTGGCAGTGCAGGAGGCTGCCGAAGACCCCTCGGATCGTGACTGGCTGAATGCAAGCCTCGCACCACTTGCCGGTGCCGGTGCAGCGTTGGCGAGCGAGCGGGAGGAGTCGTTCACCGCCTGGCGTCGTTTCATCGAGGGGATCGCGAGCACGCGACCACTCGTGCTGGTCTTCGAGGATCTCCACTGGGCCGACGATGCACTGGTCGCTTTCGTCGAACACCTCGTCGACTGGTCGAGCGGCGTCCCGCTGCTCGTGCTCTGCAGCGCCCGGCCCGAGTTGTACGAGCGGCACCCGGGTTGGGGCGGCGGCAAGCGGAACTCGAACACGATCTCGCTCTCCCCGCTGGGGGCCGACGAGACCGCGCGCCTGCTTGCCGCGCTCTTGCAGAAGGCGGTCCTCCCCGCAGAGACTCAGCGAACTCTCCTCGAGCGAGCCGGAGGAAACCCCCTCTACGCCGAGGAGTTCGTCCGGATGCTGAGTGACCGGGGTGTGCTTACCGAACAGGGCCAGTTGATCAACGAGGACATCCCCGTTCCAGACAACGTCCAGGCGCTGATCGCGGCCCGCCTCGACACGCTCGCGCCGGACCGCAAAGCGCTGCTGCACGATGGAGCTGTCGTGGGCAAGGTCTTCTGGGCAGGCGCAATTGCCTCAATGGGCGATCGCGACGAGGACTTTGTCCGCACGGGCCTCCACGAGCTCGCGCGCAAGGAGCTCGTGCGCTCTGCACGGACGTCATCTGTCTCCGAGCAAGCGGAGTACTCGTTCTGGCATCTCCTGGTGCGTGATGTCGCGTACTCGCAGATCCCGCGTGCCGAGCGCGGCCGCAAACACGTCGCGGTGGCCGAGTGGGTCGAAAGCATGGCGGGCGAACGCGTGACCGACCACGCAGAGTTGCTGGCCTACCACTACGAGCAGGCACTCGAACTTGCGAAGGCCGCAGGCGATGCGACCGAGACGAGCCGGCTGCAAGAGCCGGCGTATCGGTTCCTCAGGCTAGCGGGCGATCGCGCCAGATCTCTGGACCTTCAGAAGGCAGCCGGCTACTACTCCCGAGCTGTCGATTTCGCTCCGGACGACCTCCAGCGGGCTCGCGCCCTGCTGAAGTTCGCGGAGGTGGCCACTGTGGGAGACACGGGGGCCGTCGGCGACGCCCGCCAGGAGGCATACGAGCTCTTCCTCCAGCACGGCGACGAGCTGGGGGCCGGCGAAGCGCTCGTCGGGCTGAGCTGGGACGCGTGGCTGAGCGGCTCAGCGGCGGAGGCGGAACGCATGCTCGGGGAAGCAACCGAGCTGCTCGAGCGCCATCCGCCGGGACGTGAGCTCTCCCTCGCGTATAGGCGACGCGCAGGACAGGACATGATCAGAGGTCGCGCCGCGGCAGCATTGGTCTCGTCACAGAGGTCCCTCGATCTCGCCGAAGAGTTGGGCATCCGCGAGGACTTCACGTCTGTCTTGCAGTTCCGCGGAGTCGCTCGGTGCGAGGTCGGGGACGTTGAAAACGGCTTGGCGGATCTGCGCGAGGGACTAAAGCTATCCCTGGAAGAAGGTTTTGTCCGGGGCGCAGGAATTGGTTACAGCAATCTTGGCTGCTTTCTCTGGTTCACCGCGGGTCCGAAAGCGGGGCTCGAGATTCATGACGCGGGGATCGCCTTCGATGAGCAACGGGGCTCGTACGGAAACATGCACTGGAAGACCGCCGAGTCCGCGTGGATGCTCTATGACCTCGGCCGCTGGGATGAAGTACTGGAGGGAACGGCACGGGTACTGGCGTTTGTCGGTGCTTCCACGGGCCAACTTCGACTCGTCGCTCTGCCGTACATGGCCCAGGTGCTCGTGCGTCGAGGCAGGACTGCCGAGGCCGCCGTTCTTGTCGAGGAGTTCCTGCCGCTCGCACGTGATGCTCGTGATGCGCAGGTCCTGGTTCCGGCGCTCGCCGTGGCCGCATTCGTCGAACAAGCGCGCGGAGACCTTTCTGCTGCTGCGGGCTTCGTCGAAGAGATCGAGCAGACGACTCGAGAAGTTTCGGACTTCCACCGGGCACACTTCCTAGGCGAACTCGCGGCCGTCTGTGTCGAAGCAGGAGATGTGGAGTTGGTGCGCAGGCTCGCGGACAGCATTCAGATGACGGCCGGCCGTGCGGGCCACTCGCTCGTCGGAGCTCGAGCCGTGCTGGCCGAGGCGGACGGGGATCCCAAAGCCGGGCTCCTCCTGTTCGAGGAGGCAGCGAAGCGCTGGGCCGAATACGGGTACGTGTTCGGCCGGGGACTGGCACTGCTCGGCTCCGCACGGTGCCTCCTTGCGCTCGGACGAAGAACCGATGCAACACCGGTGTTGCATGAGGCGCGCGACATCTTCGCCGCCCTGGAGGCCGCGCCGGTGCTTGCCGAGGTAGACGCGCTGCTCGGAGATCAGCCCGTGGCCGCGCGAGCCGCGAAGTAGCTCGGCGGGGGAGCACGGAGGCCAAGGATCGACTCGTCGAGAGAAGCGACCAGCTGCACGCGGTCGCCGTGCATCAGCGTCTCGACCAGCGCACGCCGAATGACATCGGCTTCGGGATCGCCTGCGAGCCGGTCTTGCAACTCTGCGCGAGCGCGGGGCGTGTCACCGAGCAGGATCGCGCCGCGGACAGCGGCGGCCCATAAGCCGTCGCTGCCGCCGAGCAGCGCAGCAAGCGACTCTCTGAGTTGTTCCGTCTGGAACGGGCCGTCCTGGAACAACGACAGCTCCCAGCGATCGAGCGCTTCGCCGAGCTCCCGGTCTTCGTCCGCGAGCGCAAGGCGCGGGAGCAGGTCGGCAGCGAGGCCGGCACGGAACGAATCGAGGCGCGTCGGCTCACCTGACGGCTGCGTGGCAGCGATCGGGAGCACAGGCCGGATTCCGTACGGCCGCCAGTCGAGGCGCTCGAACAGCACCGGGCCCGCCGCGACCGGCGCAGCGGTCGCCAACCGGATCGCAGTGACCACGTCGGCGAATTCGCCGGGAGCGTCCGGCGGGTCGGTAGCACCAGGCTCGAGGGAACGTTCGAGCTCGAGGACGCTGAGGCGGTCGGGCTCGCGCCCGAAGTCCGTCGGTAGAAGCCCGTTTGCCTCCGGCCACAGCTTCGCGAGCTCGCCGGTTCCAGCGGCGCGAATGCGGATGCCGTTGCCTAGCTCGATCGTCGCACCGCCGGTGGTGATCCCGATCACCGGCGCGATGGCTCCGTACTGGTGACCCTCGCCGAAGAGGGCGCTCTCGAGCTCGACGTAGGCGCGGTCGAACGCTGCATCGTCCCAGTCGAAGCCGCCGCACGATTCGGCCGTGCTCATCAGGAGCGGCAGAAGAACGCTGCCGAAGAGGGCTTCGTGCTCGTCGGCGCGTGGTCCCGCATGTGCGCGCGCGAAGATCGCGGCGGCGGGCTCGCGCCGGAGCTCGTCGACGGCGAGCTCTGCATCCGGACGTCTTCGCAACGTGTGCGCGTGCGCCTCGATGAACGGCTTGACGAGCGGTCGGTACTCGTAGAGCGCAGGCCGGTCGTAGGAGCTGTGCTCCTCGAAGGCGAACGGGAGGTCGGCGCCGCGTTCCAGCTCTTGCAGAAGCGCACGGAACGAGCCGAGAGCAAAGGCCCTCAGGGACTCGTGAAGCTGTGGAGCGCGCACGATCACAAGTTGACTTACGCCGTCTTCGGTTCCTCTCCTTTCTGGCACTCCGGACACCAGTACGCCATACGGGCGTCGTCGCCCTGCGGCCACGACTTGATCGTCGCGCCGCACCGGGGGCACGGCCGGCCTTTGCGGCGATAGACCTGCGCGCTGCCCGGCACTCCGTCGAGGCGGCCACGCATCAGCCGATGCGCCGCTCCCAGTGTCGCGCGGAGCTCGGCGTCGGTGACTTCGGCGAGGGGGCGCCACGGCGAGACACGTGCGTGCCAGAGCGATTCCGCCTTCCAGAGATTGCCGATGCCGGCGACGAGACGCTGGTCGAGCAATGCGTCTCCTACCTGTCGTTGCGGGTTTTCCGCGTGGAGCCGCTTCAGGATGGTGTCGTAGTCGGGCGGCTCGGCGAGGATGTCGGGACCGAGGCGTTGCGCGATTCCGCGATCGAGCTCGAGGACTGCGCCGTTGAACATCGCACCGACGTACTCGTCACCGCGCAGAACGAGCCACGGCCGGCCGAAGATCGGGTCGTCGCGGCGCAACACGAGCCAACGTCCCTTCATGCGCAGATGGCTGCGCAGGACGAGCCCTCCCTCGAAGCGGAGGAGAAGGTTCTTGCCGATTGCCTCGACGTGCTCGAGCCGGAGGCCGTCGAGGCGCGGCGCGAGCTGCTTCACCGCGGCGCGCGGATGAGGCGTCTCGACTTCGAGCTGCTGTCCGACGAGTACCTGCAGGCGACGGGCGGCGCGATGAAGGGCGTCCCCTTCGGGCATGCTCCAAGGGTATGTCGGCTCGTCTTCGTGCCGCAGTTGCGGGCGCCGTTGCAGCGGTGATCTGGGGCCTGCAGGAACCCCTCGACCGGCGGGTCTTCGGTTGCGACTACTCCGATGTGGAGTTTCTCGGCCGTGGGCGGCGGTCGGTGGGCTTCGTCGTGCATGCGCTGAACGGTGCGATGTTCGGCGTTGCGTTCGACGTGGTGAGACTACGCGTCGACGTCGACGAGCGGCGGCTTGCGGTGACACTCGCTCTGGCGGAGCACATCGTGCTCTGGCCGTTCATCGGCCTCGTCGATCGCAGATTGGTCACGAGCCCGAACGCCTTCGCGCAGGCGACGTACCGCCATGCGCTCTTCGGCGTCATCCTCGCGCGACTCGCCTGAAACGACATGTGCCAGGGACTGTCCCTGGCACATGTCCCTGCGGTGGGTCCCCGCAAGCTCTAGACGGCGAGCTTCTCCTGCCTGATGCGGCGAACGCCGCCGATCAGCACGCCTGCACAAAGCAGCAAGCCGAAGACGCTGATCGCACCGATGCCAGCTGCGCCCCAATCGAAGCTCGACCCGTGGACGACTTGCGGCTTGGCGTAGGAACGTGCCAGCGCCTGCCAGCGCAGCCCCTGCGCCTTGAGCGCCTGCGGCGTGTAGAAGCTGGCCGCCGGCCGGTCCGCGCGGTTCGCGTACGCCTGAGCCATTCCCTGCAGGCGCAAGCCGTCGGCCTTCAGGCCTTGCTGCGTGTAGCCGCTCATGGCCTGATACCGCTCGGCCAGCCCGGTCCAGCGGAGGCCGTCTGCTTTCAGCCCCTGCGCCGTGGTGCCTGCCGCGTTCGCCGTGCCGCTCGACAGAGCGGCGACGAGGAAGACGAGGCCGACGAACCGGCTGGCTGTGGTCTTGGAAGTCATCTTGCCCTCCTGGTTTCTCGAGCGGCCCAGCGCCGCCCCCGTTTCTCCAAGAAGACGCCAGGGCGGTCATTCCACGAGCATTTCCCGCCCACGATTCGGTCATTCGAAGGGTAATTCGACGGTAATTCGGCGCGCCAGGCACCCGCACCACCCCGCGCTCCCGTTCGGCGCGAACCGCATCTGGGTGACGGTCAGCTAGGGACGCAGCACGGCGCGCCGGGGGCCGGCGAGAAAGCCGGCCTCCAGCAGCAAAGGCATGATCTCGGTCTCGCCGACGGGCTCGCCGTCAAAGCGCTCGACCGCGAGGCGTTTCTTCGACCCGCCCTTCTTGACGTGCTCGACGAGCGCCTTCAGCGCAACACGCAGCCAATCGTCCTCCGGATCGCGCAGCGGGACGAGTGACTTGCCGCCGCGCTCGACGAAGAGCGCCGGCTGGCCGCCGAGCAGGACGACCTGCGCCCCGGCGACACGGGCGGCGCGTGCTCCGGCTCGCTTTGGCCAGGGCAAGCCCGCGCCGTAGGGCTGTGCGGGGTCCGCGGCGGGAAGCACCAGCGGTTCTGCCTCCTCATCCTCGCGCGGCCGCAACTCCCGTAGACGCTCGACCGCGCCCGGGACTGCGAACTGCGCGCCGCCGAGGCCTTCGATGAAGTAGCCACGTCGGCAGACGCCCAGTGTCTCGAGAGCACGCAGCTCGCCGTACACCGCGCCGTACCCACCGGGGATCCCTTCGCCGCGGACCCCGTCGCGCGTGACGATTCCTTGACGTTCGAGCAACAGCTCGGCGAGGGCGCGCGGGTCCGGCCGGCCCGGGAAGAGCCTGTCGGTGAGCGACCAGCGTCCCTGCGTCGCGGTGATCCCGGCTGAACGCTGGCGCGAAAAGCGGCGCGGCCGGCCACGCTGAGTTGCCTTCGGTGACTGGTAGCGGCGTCCGGCTCGAAGGGGCGTCCAGGCGTCGTTCGTGACCTCACCGGCCCAGACCAGATCCCACAGCGCGGGGAGCGCGACCTCGGCCTCGAGCCCGGTCGACGTGACCAGGTCGTACCAGAACTCTGCACTGCGTCTGAGCGCCTCCCTGATCTCGTCGTGCGCTTCACCCTCGGGTCGAGCCGCGGCGGCTGGACGACCGAGCGCGGGCGCGTCCTCGCGGAAGAAGACGGCGACCCGATCGAGCCCGGCGCCGACCCACACAACCTCACCGGCTGCGCAGAGCTGGTCCAGTTGCCCCGGGTTGAATCCGGGAACCCGGCGTGGCAATACATCCGACTCCCAGAGCGCGACCGGCAGCGACAGTCCTTGCAACGGCACGAGCGCTTCGCGCAACGTGGCGCGGCGATCGATGCCGTGCCAGTGCGGCAGGAAGCGGCCGAATGCTGCCTGCTCTGCCGGTTCGACTTCCTTGCGAAGCGCAGCGAGCGACACGCGCCGCAGACGACGCAGAACGTCGGGGTCGCACCACTCTCGTTCGGTCCCGCCCGGCCGCAGCTCACCACGAACGAGCTTCTCCTGACGCTCGAGCTTCTGCAGCAACTGTTCCACGTCGCGACCGAAGCGCTCGTTCGCCTGAGCAGTGGTGAACGGCCCGCGGCCGCGCGCGTAACGCGCCACGAGCTGGTCGAGCGCGTCGGGAGCTCCCTCGAGGAAGACCTCTGGCAAGCCGCCGGGGGGCATGACGCCGAGCGCATCGCGGTAGCGGCCGGCATCCTCCGCGGCAATCAGCCGTTGCTCGTCCGCGAAACGCACGAGGAGTGCGCGCCGCTCGCGCAGCAACGTCTGGGCGAAGCCTTCGTCGTACTCTCCTTCACGGAGGTCACCGCGCAGCCGCAGCTGATCGTGAAGCTGGTCCGCGTTGCGTGGAGTGCCGCGCAACTGCGCCTCGACATCCTCGACGGCGCCGGCGTCCAATAGATCGCGCAGCTCCTCCTGACCGAGCAGCTCGCGCAGGAGATCGCGGTCGAGCGACAGCGCCTGGGCTCGCCGTTCGGCGGGAGGCGTGTCGTCCTCGTACATGTACGTCGCGATGTAGTCGAAGAGGAGCGATGCGGAATATGGGGATGCGGAAGCCGTCTCGACGTCGACGAGATCGAGCTCGCGCGTCCGCAACCGGTGCAAGATGAGTTTCAACGCCGGCAGGTCGAAGACGTCCTGCAGACACTCGCGGTAGGTCTCGAGGATGATTGGGAACGAGCCGTAGCGACGCGCAACTTGCAGGAGTCCCTGCGCCTTGAGGCGCTGCTGCCAAAGAGGCGTGCGCTGGTCCGGGCGACGGCGCGGGATCAGCAGCGCGCGGGCGGCGTTCTCGCGGAAGCGTGCACCGAACAGTGCGCTCTGTCCGACTTCCTGGACGACGAGCTCCTCGATGTCTTCGGGCGAGATCATGATGTCTTCGATGGGAGGCGGCGCGTCGGCGTCGGGCAGGTGCAACGCGATCCCGTCGTCCGACCAGATCGACTGCACCTCGAGCCCGAGCGACTCACGCAGGCGCGCTGCGAGTGCAAGCGCCCACGGCGCGTGGATGCGCGCGCCGAAGGGGGTCAGGATGCAGAGACGCCAGTCGCCGATCTCGTCGCGGAAGCGTTCGACGACGACGGTTCGATCCGACGGGACAGCGCCGGTCGCCGCGGCCTGCTCGTTCAGGAAGGTCAGCAGGTTGTTCGCCGCGCGCTCATCGAGTCGGTGCTCGTTCACGAGCCGGGCCTGGCCGACATCGTGGCTCAAGGCCACCAGCTCGCGCGACGTCTTGCCGATCGCCTCACCCAGCTCGTACGGCCGTCCGATGCCTTCGCCCTTCCAGAACGGAACCGCCCCGGGCACGCCCGGCGCCGGCGAGACGAGCACACGATCGCGAGTGATCTCCTCGATCCGCCAGGTCGAGGCACCAAGCAGGAACGTCTGCCCGGCGCGCGCTTCGTAGACCATCTCCTCGTCCAGCTCGCCGACGCGGCCGCCGCCGTCGATCAGGTGCACACCGAAGAGGCCGCGGTCCGGGATCGTCCCGGCGTTTGTGACCGCGAGACGGCGCACACCGCTCCGTCCGCGAATCACCCCGGCGGTGCGATCCCAGATGATGCGCGGCCGTAGCTCGGCGAACTCGTCGGACGGATACCGACCGGCGAGCATGTCGAGCACGTTCTCGAGCTGCGCGCGCGAGAGCTCGGCAAACGGATACGCGCCTCGCACGAGCTCGTGTAGCTCGTCGACCGAGATCTCCTCGTCGGCGGTGATTGCGACGACCTGCTGGGCGAGGACGTCAAGCGGGTTGCGCGGGATGACGGTCTCCTCGATGCCGCCTTCGAGCATCCGCTTGACGACGACGGCCGACTCGAGCAAGTCAGCACGAAACTTCGGGAAGATGCGGCCCTTGGAGATGGCGCCGAGGTCGTGGCCGGCGCGGCCGACACGCTGCAAGCCGCGCGCGACCGACTTCGGCGACTCCACCTGGATGACGAGGTCGACCGCACCCATGTCGATGCCAAGCTCGAGCGACGAGGTCGCGACGAGACACGGAATCTCTCCCGCCTTCAGCAGCTCCTCGATCTCGACGCGCTGCTCGCGCGCGAGCGACCCGTGATGCGCGCGCGCGACTTCTTTCTCCGCAAGCTCGTTGAGACGAAGCGCGAGCCGCTCGGCAAGGCGGCGGTTGTTGACGAAGACGATCGTCGAGCGATGCGCTTCGACGAGCTCGAGGATCTTCGGGTAGATCGACGGCCAGATCGAGCTCTGGGAGCCTTCGGCTCCGCTCTCCGTGGTCACAGCACCCGGCTCGCGCATGTCCTCCACCGGCACGACGACCTCGAGGTCGAGCTCTTTCGAGACTCCGGCGTCGACGAGTTGGATGTCCCGCGCGCCCGCGACGAAGCGGCCGATCTCCTCCATCGGGCGCTGCGTCGCCGACAGGCCGATGCGCTGGAACGGCTGGTCGACGAGACGCTCGAGCCGCTCCACGGAAAGCGCGAGGTGCGCGCCGCGCTTCGTGCCGGCGACCGCGTGAACCTCGTCGAGGATCAGCGTCTGGACGCCCTTCAGGTTCTCGCGCGCGCGAGAGGTGAGCAGCAGATAGAGCGACTCGGGAGTCGTGATCAGGATGTCCGGCGGGTTCCGGAGCATCTCGGCGCGCTCCTTCTGGGGCGTGTCCCCGGTGCGGACGCCGATCCGGAGCTCCGACTGCAGCCCCGCGAGCGGCCCGCGCAGGTTGCGCTCGATGTCGTAGTTCAGCGCCTTGAGCGGGGAGACGTAGATCAGGCGCAAGCCCTGGCCAGGCTCTGAGTTGAGCTTGTCGATCCCGTAGAGGAAGGCGGCGAGCGTCTTTCCCGAGCCGGTCGGCGCCTGGATCAGAGTGTGCTTGCCGCTGGCGATCGCCGGCCAGCCGAGCTCCTGTGCAGGGGTCGGCCCGGCGAACGCCTGCTCGAACCAGGCTCGCGTTTTGGGGCTGAAAAAGGTGAGCGGATCCACCCCCTCAGGGTACTTGCGCAAGAGGCCTCCAAGACCCAAGATCGCCCCGTGGGAAGCGTCGCCTACTCGGTCAGCGGCTCGTACTTCGAATCGTGCAACTGTGACCCCATCTGCCCCTGCCGAATGGTGGACGGCGTGCGTGGGGGCCGGTCGACGCACGGGATCTGCTACGGCGCGCTCGCCTGGCTCGTCGAGGCCGGGCGCATCGGCGACGTCGACGTCAGCGGGCTCGCTACGGCCCTGATCGTTCGTTACGACGACGACGAGCCCGGGTCACCGTGGACGATCGTGCTCCACGTCGACGCGGCCGGGGACGAGTCTCAGCGAAACGCCCTTGCCGACGTGTTCCTGGGCCGCCATGGAGGACCGGAGGTTGGCGTGCTGCCGTGGGTACGAAAGCTGAGCAACCTCGTGGACGTGCGCCCGGACCGGATCGAGCTCGTCGCGCGGGGTGAGGGCTACGAGCTCCGGATCGGCGAGGCGGTGCGCGCGAGAGCGACGCGCCCGGTGTCCTCGGACGTGGTGGTCCGGTGCGTCATCCCCGGCTACGACCAGCCGGGACACGAACTGGTGGCAGACGAGCTGACGATCGACGACGACCCGTTCGCCTGGGAGCTGCGGGACAACTGCGCGTTCGCGAGCCGCTTCGACTACGCCTCCGAGTAGCGCGCTACTTTCCTCCGTAGACGAAGTACAGCGTCAGCGCGATCGCCAACAGGATCACGAAAATCACAAGGAGGAAGAGTGTGATGCCGGAGATCACGATCAACGGCGTGCGCGCGCTCTTGCCTTCCTCAGCCTCGTGCTCGAGCGCCTTGGCGGTTTCGACCGGGTGCTCGACCGCGTGGACGACGTCCTTTGCCTTGTCGACCGAATCGGACATGCTGACGTTGTACCAGCAATGGTGATTGGCTACGCACGTGCACTACGACGTGGTCGTTGCGGGCGGCGGAACGGCCGGCTGCGTGCTCGCCGGGAGGCTCAGCGAGGATCCCGGCCGCACCGTCTGCCTCGTCGAGGCAGGCCCTGACTACGGCCCGTTCCAGGAGGACCGCTGGCCGGCGGACATCCTCGACGGGCGTTGGCTAGCCCTCGATTCGCACTGCTGGGAGCGCCACGACGAGGAAGACCGGTCACAGCTACGCGCGCGCATCCTCGGTGGCTGCTCGTCGCACAACGCGTGCGTGATTCTGCGGGCGCCGGACGCGGACTACGACCGGTGGGGACCCGGGTGGACCGGCAAGGAGCTGCAGCCCTATCTCGACCGAGCGGAGGAGACGTTCGGCACGCGGAAGCTCGACGCCGGCGAGCTGTCGCCGTTCGTCAAGGCATTCGCGGACGCGAGCGGCGCGGACGCGATCGTCCATCCCGTGAACATGACGGCAGAGGGAGTGCGCTGGAATGCGGCGTTTGCGTGGGTCGATCCGGCCCGCGAGCGCGACAACCTGACCATCCAGGCGGACACGCTGGTCGACCGCGTTCTGCTCGACGGCTCGCGTGCGACTGGAGTGGCGACCTCGGCGGGTGACATTCACAGCGACACGGTCGTCGTCGCGGCGAGCGCGTACGGGTCGCCGGCGATCTTGCTGCGAAGCGGGATCACGGAGCTCCCGGTCGGCGAGAACCTTGCCGATCACGTCGGCACCGGGATTGGTTGGGAGGCGACCAACGACCTCCGCGCCGATTGGGACGAGTGGACCCGCGAACACGCGCTCTCGATGGCGGGCATCACGGTTGCCGCCGGTGATCTCTTCCTCTTTCCGGCCATCGATTCCGGGTACGAGATCAGCGCCGCGGTGTTCCTGATGAATCCGCAGTCTCGGGGACGCCTGTCTCTCACCTCGACCGACCCGCGCGCGCCGCTCGCCATCGACCACGGCTTCCTCACGGATGACGCCGACGTCGAGGCGCTCATCGGCGGCTTCGAGCGCCTGCGCGAGATCGGAGCTTCGCTGTCGCGGTATGCGGCTCGGGAGGCTCGCCCCGGTGCGGTCGTCGACGCCGAGACGCATGTCCGTGCGACGGCGCGCGGCTTCTTCCACCCGACCGGAACGTGTGCAATGGGCGAGGTCGTGGACGAGCGCGGCCGGGTCTACGGCTACGAAGGTCTCGTCGTCGCCGACGCCTCGGTCATGCCCACGATCCCGCGTGTGAACACGAACCTGACCACCGCCGCAATCGCGGAGAAGCTCGCAGAAACGATCTAAGATCCCGTCATGCCCGACGCTCTGCACTTCACAGGTAACGAAGAAGCAGATGTCTTGCTGGCGAAGGAGCCGCTGGCGCTGCTGATCGGCTTCGCGCTCGACCAGCAGGTGACGGTGCCGACGGCGTTCCTCGGGCCGTTCAAGCTGAAGCAACGCTTCGGGTCCCTCGACGCGCGCAAGTTGGCGGCCGCCGATCCCGGTGAGCTCGAGCGGATGTTTCGCGAGAAGCCGGCGATTCACCGTTTCCCCGGCTCAATGGCCAAGCGGGTACAGGAGCTCGCCGCGGTCGTGGTCGACGAGTACGACGGGCAGGCCGAACGCATCTGGACGGACGCGGTGGACGGCAACGACCTGCGTAAGCGCATCTCTTCGCTCCCCGGGTTCGGCGACATGAAGCTCAAGTCCCTGAGTGCGGTATTGGCAAAGCGGTTCGGGGTCGAAGCCGCGCAGCAGATCGCACCGAACCATCCGACGCTCGGCGACGTCGACTCACCCGAGGCCCTAGAGGAGTATCAGGCGAAGAAGCGCGCCCACCGCCAGACGCGTCGAGCGTAGTCCCGCTCCATTCCTTCATCGAGCGTCGCCGCCGGAACGCGTGCCTCTTATGACGCTCGGCACCTCCTCGCGCGGGACCGGCGGTAACCCGGCGAGGAGCCTGTTCTGGTCCTCGAGCAAGCGGTTCTGCTCGCGGAGCAGCTCGTACTGCGTCAGCGCCCACGTCGCCGAGCGCGTGTCGCCCGTCAGAGAGTCCCTGCCCCGCCGGCGCCACTCGTTTCGGCGCGGCTCGTACTCCCAGTAGTGCCCGCGCCCGCGCGTTCGCCAGGCGCCGCGGCCCCACCAGACCTTCTCGTTGGGCCAGACTCGCGCGGGCCGCGCCGGCCGCGCGTCGCGGGCGATCGCGAGCGGGACCGCCCACGACAGCACTGCGACTCCGAAGAAGGAAATCAATGCGCCCCAAGCTCCTCCTCCGAGGTGCTGGACGATGTATCCGGCCAGCACGTTGACGAGCGCGACGCTCACGCCGATCGCCCACAGGCCCCGCGTGCGGTGGTACCAGAACGCGCGCTCCGTCGTCATCCGGCTCCTGCGGAGTCGCCGGGGTTGCTGACGCACCAGCCGTCCGCGCGCAGCAGCGAGTGGGGGCGGTGCAGGCAGTCGCGAAGGCGCTGCACCGCGACGCAGGGCGGCGCCCAAGTCCGACCGGCGACGGGCACCTCGAACGCGGTTCTCCCGATCTTCGAGTAGAACGCGCCCGCGTTCCCGCAGGCGACGCAAAGGGTGCAGATCGCGAACACGCCGGCGCGCGGGCACGCCTGAAAGCCGAAACCCGCGGAGGCGCCGCAGGCCCGGCACGCCTCGTGGCAGAAGCGCCACCGGACCGGGTTCGGACCCTCCACGCTCGCCAGGAAGACGCGCACCCACGGCGGGCTCGCGGGGAAGATCGGCCGTCCCGGGCCTAGCAGGAAGGCGCGGAGTGGATCCTCCGGGTCCACCCCCGGCTGGTCGGGCAAGTAGGCCTGCATCCGGCCGCACCGGCAGACCGCAAGCCAGCGCTCCTCCTCCTCCGTCTCGACCAGCGACTCCCATGTCGGCTGACCGCCGCAGCTCGGGCAGGTGCCCGGCTCGGACCCGCGCTGCGGAGCCGGCTCTATCATCCCCGGCGTCTGGCCGATTCGGCCGACGACATCGCAAGTGCGCGCCCGGTCACGGGTCCCTGTCCTTCCAGGGGTCGTCCCGCAGCTTCTGCGCGAGTCCGCGCGGCAGCCGCCAACGCCCGGCGAGGTTGCGGACGCGCGGCAGCATCTCTAGCCACCCCTCCGGGAAGCCCGCGGCCTCCGCCGCCTCCTGCGCCGCCTGGTTCGCGTTCCACTCGGCGCCGAGCACGACCGCCGCGACGCCGTCGCGCAGATCTTGCGCTAGGTCGGGCCAGAACGCCTGCGTCGACGCCCACTCGGCCGCCGCCTCGGGCGACCCGAAGCCGTCGTTGTCGCCCGCGGGGTCGAAGAAGAAGCTCCCGGCGTCGCTGAGCAGGTGGTAGCGGTCCTGCTCAAGCTCCGCGGCCCTCTCCGTCTCCCCGTCGGCTCCCACCCACTCATATTGCCTGTTCTGGCAACATCGCGCGCTCCCCTTTCGGGAGAACCAGCCGCGACTTTCGAGGGCGACGCAGACTGACGTCCACCAACATCCCGCGTTGTGTCGGCCGCGTCCCACCTAATCAGCGATCTCGGGCGACAGGACGCTCGGACATCCGAGGGTGCGTATATATCCCCTCGAGTGGTGCGAGCAGGGATCTATGCCAGGATTTAGTCCGACCGCTAGGGAGACGGCCTCGGCGTCGCTCGTCAGATTGAGGACTGCGAAGCGCTCAGCGCAGTCGCGCTTACAGAATCGTGAGGTGCGGTCACTAGGTTCGTGAGGTGAAAGTTCGCGTTCGGCTGGGCTGGTGTTTGGCCGTCCTCGCGATGGCGGGATGTTCCGGGGCCGACAAGGGCGCTTTCACCGGAACGCAGCGCACAGTCCCCGCGCTGGTGCCGGCTTCTCCCGTTGCGCCTTCTGAATGGAAGGCGGTAATGGCAGATTGGCACGACGACAGGGTCTTCGACAGGCCGCACCTAGGAGGGTTGGACGAAACGACGCCGTGTGAAGTTGGCGACGGCGTAACCAGCACTTGCGATCCCGGCCATGGCGACGGCGAGGATGTTCGTGGTGACGCATGTGCGGCAGGCGTTGCAGCAGACGGTCGCCATTGGCGCGTTCTCGCCGTACTTCGCAGTGGCCTGCGCCATGCGACCTGTCCAAATCTGCTTCATAGACTGATTCTAGGACGGACGGGGAGGGGCGGGGACCGTTGTTTCGCCAAACCTCCTAGTTCGGTCACATCGTGCGTTCGTCCAGTTCGATCGGCTCGACGTAAAGAAGCCACGCCCAGTCCCGGCTCGTCTCGGAGGCAATCTCGAAGCGCGGCGAACGCATCCTCGCGACGGATGAACACGTCAATCGCCTCCTGATCCCCAAGCTCCACCAGCGCGTACACCTACCTGCACGACCGAAGGCTAATCCTATGGAACACCGTTTCGACTGGCCGAAAGGGACGACTACGGCCGCGTGCGCGGTTCGTGAAACGGCAAGAAAGACAAAGGCCGAGGCTGCTACACCCCGACCTTAGCTTGACGTGGTTCGCCTCCGCGCTCGATCAGGTGCAGACCATTCTGAACTTGTCGAAAGCCACGGACACCGCGCCGTTGGCGTTCACGGTGAAGTGCGCATGGAAGTTGGAGAGCACCTTGGACCCATCCGATCCACGTGCGACGAGGTGATCGAAATCGGTGTCCTGCTCCACCAGTACGTCGCCGCTCTTGACGGCCCTGATGCTCTCTGTATCGCTAAACCAAAAGTTCCCCGTGTAGGTCGGACCGGTCCCGTCGAGAGGAACCGCCACGACCTGGCCGTGACCGTCCTCGTGGAGATGAATCGCCCCGGTGTCCGGGAAGTAGGTTCTATGCAGCACCACCTGGCCGCTGACGGTCTGCGCGTACAGCTCGTCTTGGCACACAAACGGGTCGTCGGAGAAGCTCTCCGAGAACTTCGATACGTCTGTGAAGGTAATCGGTGGCTGTGCCGAAGCGGTCCCGGCAGGAACCAGCATCAAGCCAGCAGCCGACACCAGTAGCCAGACGACCACCCTCGTCTTACCCGCCGCAGTTTTCATGTCTTGCTCCCCTCTGGGTTAGGCCGACGCCCTGCGCTGTCTAACGAAGTAGGCGATGACGCACGCGATCAGAATGAGAATGAACAGCGTGAGAAGCCAAGGCCACCAGCCGTGAGTTGCGAGCAACACAGCAACCTCCGTTGTTGGGCAGGCCCATCACGGAGCGGCCAGTGCTCCAGTATCTACCTAGAAGCGGAGAAACGGAAGCTTTCGGATCGACGGCTAGCCCGGCGTGACCGCCGCT
>Ga0307308_10000225_pt1 | contig 18721 bp, 18 predicted proteins | sample ER_DNA_195_FD_194501 | JGI IMG/M metagenome (GOLD analysis project Ga0307308, IMG submission 194501) | Bulk soil microbial communities from the East River watershed near Crested Butte, Colorado, United States - ER_DNA_195 | ecosystem: Environmental > Terrestrial > Soil > Floodplain | place...
AAGTTCCAGCAAACCACGGGACCAATCATGGCCAAGGGACTGGAGGACACCGTGTTTTACATTTACAACCGATTAGCCGCGTTAAATGAAGTCGGCGGCGAGCCGCAGCAGTTCGGTTTAAGCATTGACGCATTTCACGAGCGCAATCTTGATCGACAGCGCAATTGGCCGGCGACACTGCTCGCAACCTCGACTCACGACACAAAACGCAGCGAAGATGTCCGCGCGCGGATGGTTGCGATTTCCGAAATGCCGGAGCTTTGGCGGCGCTCGTTGCAACGCTGGCGCCTCGCCAATCGCCGCTGGAAACGCACTATCAATGACGTCGAAGCGCCGGACGGAAACGAGGAATATCTGCTCTATCAAACATTGCTCGGGACTTGGCCGGTGCAGCCTTCCGGCCTACCAGAAGAAGCGGCAACAGCCGAGTATATCGAACGGATTCAAACTTATATGGCCAAGGCGCTCCACGAAGCGAAGGTGAACACGAGCTGGATCCAGCCAAATGAAGAATGGGACGCAGCCATGCATGATTTCACCGCGAAGATCCTGGATTCCTCACCGCGGAACAAATTCCTTCCGGGCTTTCTTCCGGTGGTTCACGAGATCGCGCGCCTCGGCGCGATCAATTCGCTCAGCCAGACGCTGCTCAAGCTGACTTCGCCGGGAGTGCCGGACATTTATCAAGGCAACGAGATTTGGGATTACAGCCTGGTCGATCCTGATAACCGGCGGCCGATCGATTACGGACGACGCCGCGAGATGCTCGAAGCGTTGTCAGCTTCCGGTCCCGACGAGCTGACGCGGAACTGGCCTGATGGGCGGATCAAAATGTTTTTGACGCAGCGAATGCTGCAATTTCGACGCGAACATGTCGACCTTTTCCAGCGGGGAGAATATCTGCCGCTCGGCGCGAGCGGGACGTTTGCAGAATGTTGTGTCAGTTTCGCAAGACGCTTTGGCGATCAATGGATCGTTGTAATCGCGCCGCGGCTCTCTTCGCGCACCGGTTTTCCGCCAATTGCTGAACGTTGGAAAGATACAACGCTCGAATTTCCCGAAACGCTCTCGCTCGAGCATGCACACAATCTTTTCACTTGTCGCAAGCTTCACCACGAAAGCCGGCGAATTTCGATAGCTGACGCACTGCCGATTTTGCCGTTCGCGGTAATGACGAACCTTGGGTAGGATGGTCGACTGAACCACCCGGACAATTGGAGTTAATCGCCCTACCTACAGGTGCACGCCCTGGCTGAAGCGGTTGAAAAGATCGACAACCCACTGCGAGAAGTTACTGACGTTCGTCAGCAGATCGGCGCCGAACGCCGCAAAGGTAATTTGCGGCGACGCGAGAACTAGCATCACGCTCAGCAGCATTAAATTCATGAGATAGATCAGGACGAGCGAAAAAAAGGTACCTTGATCGCTCAGGTCGGTCTGATTTTTCGGAATCATCCAGCAGGTGAACGTGAAATGGAATGCCCACGTCGCACCGATCACCGCATAAAGCAGGCGGCCGTACGGCTGAACATTTAGAAACAGGCTGAGCACGCCGTAAGCGGCGATCGCGAGAATGCTGTAGAGCGGGAAAAAATAAGGCGCCAGCGCGATCCAGAAGTTATTTCGGTTTGTCACGACATGCCCGCCATCGCGTCCGACTCGAAACCGGCTGACCCGGCCACCCATCAGCAAAACCCAGAGCGCATGGGTCAGCTCGTGCCCGAAGACATAGATTACAATCGGGCGAGGCAAGCCGAGGAAAGCGATCAACCAGAGGACCGCGCCCAACGAGAAGAACCAAAATTCTTCGCCGGCCCAAAGTCGCTGCGTCACGGTCGCGCTCGCGAAGACGGTGAAAAATGTCTGGCTAAGAATTGCGCAAACCGGCAGCAAAAAAATCGCGACGATAAACTTCACCCACCGTGTCGGCACCAGAAGTGAATCAGGGGCGGGAACGATTCTTGTCGTCGACACGAAGCGCGGAGCAATCTTTACCCGGCCACGCGATCTGCGTCCGCGATACGTTTTCGATCTTCGATTCGTCGCTGCCAAATCGTCTGCAGATTACGCAGATTGACGCAGGTTTGCGAAAGACAAATTCGCAGGGCGCGACGAGGCGTCGCCCCTAGCTAGGCGCGTCCCATGTAGGCGCCGGTGCGGGTGTCGATCTTGATATTTTCACCTTCTTTGATGAAGAGCGGGACATTGATCGTCTTCCCGGTCTCGAGCACAGCCGGCTTGGTCACGTTGCTTGCGGTATCGCCCCGCAAGCCTTCCGGGGATTCAACGACCTTGAGACTGACGGAGGCGGGCATTTCAACCTGCACCGGTTTGCCTTCGGCGTAGAGAACCTGCAGCGAGAGATTTTCCACGAGATAATTTTTGGCGTCGCCGATCAGATTTTCCTGCAAGGTAATCGTGTCGTACGTCTCCGGGTCCATGAAATGAAACCCGTTACGATCTTTGTAACTGAACTCGAGATTCTTTCGCTCGATCTCAACCAGCTCCACTTTGTCGGTGGAACCAAAACGGACATCGGCGCTCTTGCCGGTGTTAATGTAACGGATGATCGCCTGGACGAACGCGCGCAAATTTCCGGGCGTGCGGTGATGAACTTCGAGCACAATGGCAGGATTGCCGTTGTACTTAATCGCCATTCCTTTGCGAAGATCGTTTGCTGCAGCCATGGAATGAGATTGAGCGTTGAGAGTTGAGGGAGCGCCGACGTTACACCCGCTTAGAGCAACTTCAAGCGCGTGAGGTCTTGCGAATCGATGATGCCGACCGGCACGCTCTCGTCATCGATAACGACAAGATCGTCGATCCGGTGACGCTCGAGCAGGTTCAGGACTTCGACCGCGAGTTTGTCTTTGTGCACCGTGACCGGATTCAACGTCATCAAATCTGCGACCAGCCGTTCACCGATCTTGGAATCCGCTTGGAAACGCCGCGCAAAATCGCCGTGCGTAAAAATCCCGAGCAGTTCTCGATCTTCACCCACCACGACGGCGGCGCCGGCCCGGACGCTCGTCATTGCTTTGAGCACGTCGCGTATCGTCGTATCGGTTGAAACAATGGCCATCGATTGGCGTGGCCGCATGATTTGATGCACACGCATAAGCAGGCTGCGGCCGATCACGCCGGCGGGATGGAACTTGGCAAAATCTTCTTTATCAAATCCGCGCGCCTCGAGCAGCACCATGGCGAGCGCGTCACCCAGCGCCAGCATCACCGTCGTACTCGAAGTCGGCGCGAGATTGAGCGGACATGCTTCCTGCTCCACGTTTACATCGAGAAGCACATGGGCGTTTTGCGCGAGGGTCGATTTTGGATCGCCGCAAAACGCAATGATTCGCACTTGAAACCGCGCGATCGCCGGTAGGATCCGGAGTAATTCCTCCGTCTCGCCGCTTGCGCTTAACGCCAGCACGGCATCGCCGTCGGCGACCACGCCCAGGTCGCCGTGCAAAGCGTTGGAAGAATCGAGGACGACGGCCGGCGATCCCGTGCTTGTGAGCGTGGCGGCGATTTTTGCGCCGATGTATCCGGATTTCCCCACTCCGAGAACGACAACTTTCCCGCGCGCATCGACTGTTTCTTTGATCAGCTCGACGGCACGCGAGAAATTTTCGCCCAAACGATCCCGGAGCCGCTTGAGCTCAAAAATTTCGATATCCAAGACACGTGCGGCCTTTTCAATATAGTCCATCGAAGTATATAATGTGGGTAGGCGTTGTAACGGGCAAGAACTTGCACGTCTCGCTGGAAAGGAAAAATATGAAAACATTAATCATCTCGATCCTGGCTGCGCTGGTGACGAGCGCTTCCGCACAAAGTTTCAGGGCGCCGATCGGACCACAACAACCGGTGAGAGCAATGCCCACACCGCCGCCGCTCTTACAACGCCCTGAAGTCCAGGGAGTGGTTCCGCGAGCAGCCCGTGGCGGGAATCCACTCCAAATGCTCAACCCAGGAGCGCCGGCGCGATATGGAACTTGGGTGGAAAGTACGGTGTTCGATCCGGACATTCCGGGAAAGTGGAAGGGCATTAAGCTCTTCGAAATTTTGTTTTGAAACTATTTGAAGTTCGACGTTGGACGTTGAGCGTTGAGCGTTGAGCGTTCCGCCTGATTCGCGTCCCGTCGTCGCTTCCTTTTGCGCAACGTTTCTAAAACCGGAGATGTTGCACATCTACCGGCAAATAACAGCCCTAAGGCGATGCCGGCCCGTGGTGATCGCGCAGAAGCGCGAAGAAGCCGGCCGCTATCCGTTTGAGCCGGTCCACCTCATCGCGAAACCCTCCACGCATTTTCTGCGACGTTTTTGGTTCAAACAATTGCGCGACGCGCCGTGGCAAATTTCCGGGCCGGAGCTTCACGCGTTGCTACGAATTTTAGCAAAGACCGATGCGCGCCTTTTGCACATTTACTTCGGTCACATCGCCGTGCATCTCTGGCCGCTGATTCGCGCGTGGCCAAAGCCATCGATTGTTTCCTTTCACGGCGCCGACGTGATGGTGGACATGGACAAGCCGGCGTACCGAAGCGCCACAAGGCAAATGCTCGAGGCAGTAAAACTCGTTTTGGTCCGTTCGGAATCGTTGCGACGCGCAGTTGTCGATCTAGGCTGCGAGGAAAAAAAGATCCAGCTCCAGCGGACGGGGATTCCCCTCGACGAATTTCCATTTCGCGGACGGAGCTTTCCACAAAATGGCGAATGGCGATTCGTGCAAGCTTGCCGTTTAATCGAGAAAAAGGGTCTATCGGTCGCGCTCCACGCGTTCGCTCGGTTTCTGGGGCAATATCCGAACTCAACCTTAACTATTGCCGGGGAGGGGCCTTTGCTCGACCACCTTCGAGAGCTGGCGCATGTCCTCAAGATCGATCAGCGGGTTTCGTTTACCGGTTTTGTTTCGCAGGCGCAACTACGCGATATTTTTTATACGTCACACATTTTCCTTCATCCGAGCGAAACAGGTCCCGACGGAAATCAGGAAGGCGTTCCAAATTCAATGCTGGAAGCGATGGCAAGCGGCCTGCCGGTCTTCGCGACGCAGCACGGCGGGATTCCGGAAGCAATCGAACACGGGGTGAGCGGTGTGCTCGTGCCCGAGCGCGACGATGAAGCGCTTACGCGCGCGTTGCTCGAGGCAGCGCAAGATCGACATTTTCTCTCATGCATCGGACGCGCGGGTGCGGATGCTGTGGCGGAAAAGTTTGACCTGCGAGTTCAGGTTCGAAAGCTGGAAGATATTTATTTGCGCGCGATGGGAAGGTAGGGGCGATCGACCTCAATCGCCTAGGGCGATCTGCGCGAAAAAGTTTTCCAGCTGCGTTCGCACCGACTGAAAAGAAAGCCGCTTCAGCGCGCGCTTTTGCGAGTCGGCGATAATCGCGGCACGCGACTCGGCATTTTTCAACAACTCGAGCGCGATGGAAGCGATTTCGCCGATCTGCCGTCCAACGCCACAAGTTTTTTGGAAAGCGATTCTTTCAACCGCACCGTCTCCGCCGACGCAAACGGTCCGGCAGAGAAGTGCGTCGCCTGCCACCTGACCAGGCACGCGACTGCGGTCCAGTTGCAAAACGATCTTATGCCTGGCCACCTCTCGCAGGTAATCGCGATACGGTTTTTCTTGCTCGATTATGTGGAATTTTCCCTCTGGAAATTTTAACTCCCACAGCAATCGTCGCGCTTTATACCCATCCAGATTGACTACTGTGACCGGCTCGCCCGTCTCTTCACAAAGCTGCCGAGCGACCAGCAGAGCCACGAAATGATTGCGCGAGGGCACGTCCCATTCGCGTGTGCCGAGAAAAATTCCCGATTGGTCGTTAGGCGGCACCGAGAAGTTCCATTGTCGATCTTCCAGCGGGTATGGTGTTGGAACGAAGGCGACTGTGGCGGGACTGTGTTTGCAACGTGCGCGCTGATAGATCTCCGCAGCTTCCGGTGTCGTCGCAATGCAGCCATCGGCTTGTCCCACAATTTTCATGAAGCGCGATAACTTCTCGTGATCGCATAGTTGTTGAGCGATCTGGTGCAGGCCGGTCTCCTTGAGGGAAACGGCGACTGTCCGTCCGTGCTTTTTGACCTCGCTCAAGGCGCGCTCTGAATTTCTAAAATCGCGACGCAAAAGGAGAAGAACCGGCGTGGCCTCCGCGATCGCGCGACGCGTATCGTAATGAAAAGCGCCGCACGTGCACGCGGCGTAACCGTGGAAATTGATGGGTGGATGCTCTTGCCCGCCCGGGCTGGCTGCCTCGTGAAAATGCTGTTCAGGGTCGCGGCCGCCCGGGTTGAGGACGGTCAATCTAAAATGGTCTGCGCCCGGCGACGCCATGGCTTATTCGCCGAGATCGGTCGGAGGCGGTGTCGCTGATTTCAGGAGCTCCTCCTCGTTCACTTGATCGAGCGGCTTGACCGATATCGCGCGCCGAATCTCTACTGGTTTTTTCTCCTGCGGCTCGACCGGTATCGCTTTCCTGATCGGCGCGGCGGAGTCGGGCGCTTGATTGATTGACTCGCTTGCCGGTCCGCTAACTTTTTCGGGCTTCGTCGATGTCACTCGGCTCTCGCTAGCGCTGTTGTCGAGCTTTGCGTTTTCCGCCACCTCCTTTTTCGCTTCAGGTTCTGGCTCTGGCTTCAAAGTTGGCTTGAGAGAATTGTACGGATCTTTGTCCGCCAGCAATGTCGGGCTTTTTACGATTACCGGTGTGACTTCGCTAAGATCGACAGCCAGCTCTGCGCGCGGCAAATCCCCTGAAGGAAGGTCGCGGACAAGACGAGTGCGCGGCTCGCCATGGACGTTGCATGGTTCGGTCGGCATCTGCGTCGGTGTCGTGATTTCCATGTAAGTGGTGCGCCGCTGAACGGCGTTGCCACTCGCGGTTGCAACGGCATCGTAACATTTATCGGTGGCGAGCAAACCCGATCGAGAGCAGATCTCGACCTCCTTTAAATTTGCTGGGCGCGTAATTTCTCGCGGTGGATAATGCTCGGACGCCGTGTTCATGATGTCGACCCAGACCGGCAAGGCCAGCTCACCGCCAAACGCGCCGCGGTAAATTTTTTGAGGCTTGTCGAAGCCCATCCAAACCGCGCAGGTAAAGTTGGAATCGTAGCCAGCGAAAAGTGCGTCCGTGAAATCGTAGGCGGTGCCAGTTTTCCCCGCGGCGGGCAATTTCTTCAAGCCAAATTGTGTGCGAGCAGCTTTGCCCGTTCCGGATTCGAGCGCATCGACAAGGCAGGAATGCACTTCATAAGCTGTTTCGGATTTGATGACAGTTTGCCGGGTGCGCGTTCGCTTTGCATCCCATACCACCGTCCCGTCCTTTTCTTCAATGCGTTCCAAAATGTGTGCCGTGTTTGGTCGCCAACCGCCGTTTGGAAATATCGTGTAAGCGAGCGCGAGCTCGGCCAGCGTGATCTCGCTGCTCCCGAGAAATGTGGCCGGATACGGACGAAGCGAGGAACGAATGCCCGCCGCCGAACAAAGCTGCAAGACTGAATCGACGCCTGCGTTCATGCCGATCCGGACGGTTGCGCCGTTTTTTGATTTGGCGAACGCCTGCCTCGCCGTCATCGCACCTTCGTAGCGGTTCTCCGCGCTTTCCGGCCCCCATTCACCGAGAATTCCGGTTGTGCCACCAATCATGACCGCGCGATTATCGAGCGGCGAATCTTCCACCAGCGATCCCGGGAACGTTCCTTTTTCAAACGCGGTCGCGTAAACGAACGGCAGCATCGCGGTTCCGGCTGGTCGCTTCGCTTGCAGCGCGCGGTCGTATTGGTTGTGCTCGAAATCGCGGCCGCCAACGAGGACCAGGATGTCGCCGGTCTCGTTATCGAGCCCAATGACCGCGCCCTGAAGGTATTCGGGCGTTGGCTGATCGGACATTGTGCCGTTCGCTTTCGCTTTGCGAAAATTCGCCGCGTACTCCGCATAAGTCTGATGTTTGTAATCGGGATGTTGTTCGACCCGCTCGAGATTCGAGCCCAGGGAATCTTCAGCGACTGTCTGAAGATCGACGTCGATAGTGGTGTGGATGCGAAAACCTTCATTCATCGCGCGGTCCCACCCGACCGCGGCGATCACTTGCTGGCGGATGTAATCGACAGCGTAGGTTTGCCCCTGCGCGTTTTGGCGGCTCCCAGTGACGATCTCTTCCGCTTGCGCACTGGCGCACCGTTCGCGGCTGATGAAATCAAGCCCGCGCATGCGATCGAGCGCGTAATTGCGCGTGTCCCGCGACGCGGCGCGATCTGTCCAGGGCGACAATCTATTTGGGCTCTTAATCAGACCGGCGAGCGTGGCGCATTCCGCGAGCGACATCTCACGCGCTGATTTACCGAAGTAACCGCGCGCCGCTGCTTCCGCTCCATAGAGGCCGCCGCCGAAATAAATCCGGTTCAGATAAAGCTCCATGATTTTTTGTTTGCCGAAATTCTCCTCGATTCGGCGTGCTAGAAAAATTTCCAGCAGCTTGCGGCGGAATGTCTTTTGCGTGAGCGCATAACTGTTACGTGCCAATTGCTGCGTAATCGTGCTCCCGCCCTGGCGGACGTGACCGGCTATCAAATTTTTCAGCGCTGCACGGATGATTCCGAAGAAATCGTAGCCGCCGTGCTGATAGAATTTTGCGTCCTCAACCGCGACGGCGGCGTTGACGAGGTCGCGGGGCAACTGATCGTACGGCACCGTTTCGCGGTTCTCGACGTAGATTTGGCCGAAGATCTTGTCGTTTCGATCGAGAATCACACTCGCTGATTCCATTTGTTCGAGTTTGCCCAGATCGAACGTCGCCGCCTGCCTGTTGAGGTCGGAGGCGAGAATGGAAATATAAACGGCAAAGACAACGGCGACCACCGCAGCGAGCCCCATTGGAATGTACCATTGTGGCCGGGCATACCAGGGAGGCCGGAAGCGATAACCCGGGGGCGGCATGAAGTGTGTAACTGGCATTCTAAAGCGGTGGGGGCAAAGGGAATCAGTGGCGAAACTTAGGCGCAAGTCCAATCAAAAGCCAAGTCGAAGAAGACGAAAGCAAACGCTCAACCCTCAACATCCAATGCCGAATTCAAACCGCAGTATTCTCTGTTCATTGGACGTTAGGCGTTGGACGTTGGACGTTTTCTAGTTGCAGACTGAACTCGTCCAATTCATTCGCGAAACAATTCGCGCGCGTGGCCCCCAATCGTTCGCCTGGTTCATGCAACAGGCGCTTTATCATCCCGAGCACGGATACTATTCCTCCGGCCGGTGCGCGATTGGGCGCCGTGGAGATTACTTCACAAATGTTAGCGTCGGTCCGGTCTTCGGGCAATTACTGGCCGTTCAATTCACCGAAATTTGGGAACACCTTGGCAAGATCGACAACTTCATCATTGTCGAGCAAGGCGCGCATCATGGCGAATTTGCGCGCGACGTGCTTGAGTCCGCGCGCAAAAGCTGGCCGGATTTTTTCGCAGCTTTGCGTTACCGAATCATCGAGCCGTTTCCGGTCTTGCAAGATCGGCAATCGGAAACACTGGCGGGATTTGAAGGCAAAATCGAATGGCGTGAATCAATCGATGCGCTCGAGCCATTTGCCGGAGTTCATTTTTCCAATGAGCTTCTCGATGCCGCGCCGGTGCACCTGCTCGTGTCGGTGGAAACCAAAACTGGATTAACCCATTGGCTGGAAAAATTTGTCACCCTGAATGGCGACGAATTCGCATTCCTCCATCAGCCGATTGACAATCGAAAGGTGCGAGATCATCTGCAAAAATTGCCCGCTCGCCCGGCGTCTTATGAAACCGAAGTGAATCTCGCCGCGCTCGATTGGATTGAGAATGTTTCGCGCAAGCTGGCGCGCGGTTACGTCATCATAGTCGATTACGGTTATCCGCGTGACGAATTTTACGCACCGCACCGATCTGCGGGAACGCTGCAGGTTCGCGCGCAACATCGTCTTCTCGCTTCGCCATTTGAACAAATCGGACACGCCGACATCACCGCGCATGTCGACTGGACAAGTGTTACTGAGCGTGCGGAGGCATGCAGTTTACAAGTTAAAGGCTCCACCGATCAACATCACTTCATCACCGGAATACTTTCCGAACTGACTCACAGTCCGCTTTGGGAAAACGTCGATCCAAAGACGAAGCGCGGACTGCAAACGCTGCTGCATCCAGAAATGCTTGGCCGCAGCCTTCAAGTTCTCGCACTGGCAAAAAATGTCGATCTTGCCGCACCACTGGCGGGTTTTAAATTTGGACGAGAACCACGTGAGCTGTCAGCGCACTCCTCGTGCGCTTCTTTTCATCGTCGCAGCTGACTTTGAGAAACCGCTAAATCTCCACTGTCGGACATGGATCATGTCTTCACGACAACGATGTCGCCGTACGTGCTCTCGACGATGGCCCGCAATTCGGACTGCTCGCCCGGGGGAACTTTGAATTTGTCGAGCGTCTGCTGAAAGTCGTCCATAAACGCCACCCATTCCTGTGGCGTGATATTGAGTTCGCGATGAGAGTCGGCCATAGAGCGCCCTGTATATTTCTGCGGGCCGCCAGCTGCCCAACAGACCATTTCCGTGACGAGGTACTTGAAGCCAGCGGGCAGCACCTTGTGGTGAGCTTCGTTGACTGCAGGATTCGCGTTCAGACGGGCGTCGCTCATGATTCGATCGATGAAGTCATCAACAACAGTTGCAATGCTGTAGACACCGCCGAGGCGCTCATAGAGCGTGGGCTGAGATTGTTGCTGGGCTGACATACGTATTTCCTTTTTGGTGGCGAGAGTTTCTCGGTGAGGATTAGCTGGATTCCAAATTTCAAACTGCACCACTATCTAGGATTTGACGAATCGGAAATATCGGGCTTTTACCGATCGCGGAGGTGAAGCGGATTCCCATGCTCTATCTCGCTGACGCCGGAGGTGTGGCAGGGCGAAAACGACGACCTTTGGAGAAAACCGGACTGACTCTTTGCGTGTGAAATTCCTGCGGTGTTCGGTTCACCAAGAGGGAAAATCGGAGGGCTTTAGCAACGAAAATTAAACGTGTAGCACTGGCACTCGGAGTTTTGTTCGCACTCTTGGCCGCATTTGCGACCCAATCGTGCATGAAGTCTCGCGAAGAAGCGCACGCGCGGCGACTCGTCGCCAGTGTAAAGGCCGAGTTTCTGCACGCCTGGCATAACTACGAGCATTATGCGTGGGGACACGACGCGTTGCGGCCATTGAGCAAAACGCCGCACGATTGGTACGGCCAGTCGCTTCTGATGACTCCAGGCGATGCGCTCGACACGCTCATTCTGATGAAACTTGATGCCGAAGCCGCAAAGGCAAAGGAGCTCATCGTCAATGACCTGTCATTCGACCGCGACATTTATGTTAAAAACTTTGAGATCACCATACGTCTGCTCGGTGGGTTACTTTCAAGCTACCAACTCACGGATGACAAACGCCTGTTGCACTTGGCCGAAGACTTGGGCAACAGATTGTTGCCGGCTTTCAATTCGCCAACCGGACTCCCTTACGTTTATGTCAATCTCCGCACCGGCCAGGTGCGCGATCCGGTGACGAACCCGGCGGAAACGGGGACGCTGCTCCTCGAGTTTGGCACGTTGAGTAAACTGACCGGCAAGCCCATTTTCTACGACAAAGCCAAACGAGCATTGGTCGAAACCTACAAGCGGCGCTCTCCGCTGAGCTTGGTTGGGCAAAGTATTAATGTTGAGACGGGCGCTTGGACGAATAACGACAGTCATATCAGTGGCGGCATCGATTCTTACTACGAGTACCTGTGGAAATGTTGGCTCTTGTTCGGTGACGAGGAGTGTCGCGATATGTGGAATGCGAGCATCCCGGCTGTTAACAAATACCTCGCCGACGACACCGGCGGCGAATTGTGGTACGGGCACGCCGATATGCAAACGGGCAAACGCACCGGGACGACTTACGGCGCGCTCGATGCTTTCTTCCCCGCCCTCCTTGCCCTCTCAGGCGATGTGGAACGGGCGCGTCGTCTGCAAGCCTCATCGTTCAAGATGTGGAACCTGCACGGGATCGAACCTGAAATTCTCGATTACAAAACGATGCGCGTGATCGCCGGCGCCTACCATCTGCGCCCCGAGATTGTCGAATCAACTTACTACCTTTATCACTACACTCGCGACGGGCAGTATCGGCAAATGGGCGAGAAAATATTCAATGATTTCGTAAAATATTGCCGCACTGATGGCGGCTACGCCGCGCTTACTGATGTCGTGACCAAGCAGCAACGCGATGAAATGGAGAGCTTCGGCCTAGCCGAGACATTTAAATATTTCTATCTGCTCTTCGCTCCGCCGGAGACTTTGGATTTCGGCAAGGTCGTCTTCAATACCGAAGCGCATCCGCTAAGGCGCACCTGGTAGCGTTCGACGGAATCGCGGGCGGAACGCCAGTCACTCCAGCACGGTTGAAACGTCCTCTTGCAAATCCGCCTTCATTGCTCGATATCTGCGCAGTCGTTTCTGCCGGATGAAATTGTCGATCTTGCGTGCTGCCGGTTTGGTTTTCGCGCTGCCAGCGTGCGCATTTGCCGCCAGCAACGTGGTGAATCTGTCGCACTACGACCTGATGCGTCCGGACTTTGTCGGGATGAAGAGCGAAGGCATCGTGGGTGTGATTCACGAGGCCACTTATCCGCGGTTCGATCGCGATTCGAAATATCAGGACCGACAAATGGCCGCCCTGCAAGCCGGCTTGCTTTGGGGCGCATATCATTTCGGTGACGCGACAGATCCGATCCGCCAGGCCGATCATTTCCTTAACGTGGTTGGAGCGTCAGCGGGGGCGGCGCTCGGACCAGAAAAACGTCGCCCGGGAGTATTGCTCGTGCTCGATTTCGAAAGGAACGGCCACTATCCGGGCGGCACGATGACAGTCGCCCAAGCAGTCGCTTTCGTGGAGCGAATCCGTGAACGCACTGGCAAGTATCCCGGTTTGTATTGCAGCGAATATCGTCTCCGGCAGATGCTTTACGGTTCGGCTGCGACCGCGGCGCAGCGGCGAGCGCTCGTAAACTGCTGGCTCTGGATCGCGAATTATCATTTCCAACCGCGGAACACCGCCCCGTGGGATCAGTGGCACCTCTGGCAATACTGTGGGGATGGTAAATGCGATCTTCCGCGCAGCATGTATCCAAAAAGCGTCGCCAACATTCGCAAGGCCGAGCGCAATATTTTCCGGGGCGACGGCGTTGCGTTACAACTCTTCTGGCACGAAAACGCCTGGTTTCCGACCGGATAGAGTCGACGAATTCTACAGCCGCTGCCGGTGGCCGCGGTTCTCGTCTTCTGTAGCGCCAGCCGGGGCGAATACGGAAACCAACGAAATCGCGGGCGACACGCCCGCCACTACAGCGGCGATCCACCTCAAATGTGACCGCGGCGGCAATTCTCGATCTCGCCGCCAGTCCGGGTCCGCCGAATGGACGGACTCGTCCCGTGGCGAGCTCGGACTTTCCTCTGGCAAAATCGGCAACATTGCCTGACATTGCTGACCCGAGGGTTTCGAACTTTGCCAGAAAATACTTCAACTCCAGTTCTGCCAGAATCCGATGCGGCAAACGGCGCTCCAACCGGCGCGCCGGCCCGGGCCGATCTGCGGCCTGAAAACATCAATGACGCCGTAATTCGGCTCGCGGGCAATTCGCAGGATGGAATTCAAACCGCCGGCGCTTTTCTCGCACGCCTGGCCGGGCGCAGCGATCACGACGTCATGACTTATATGACGATCCCGTCCACGATCTCCGGTGGACCGTCGATCTTTCAGGTCCGCATGGGCACGGGCGAAGTGTTATCGGCGGGCGACGAAGCCGATTTCCTCGTCGCGTTCTATCAACACAGTTACCAAGATCACATCGATTTTCTGAAAGAGGGCGGCGTGTTGCTCTACGATTCGGACAACGTTGAGCCGAACCTCGACGATAAACGTTTCGTTTACGTCGGCGTACCAATCACCGGACTCACCGTCGAAGCACTCGGCGGCACGGCGAAAGACAAAGGCAAAAACATTTTCGTGCTCGGATTGGTCTCGAAAATTTTCAATCTCGACGCCGACAAACTAAAAAAACTGATCGCGGAGAAATTCGCCGGCAAAGACGAGAGCATCGTCAACACCGCGTTGATGGCGTTCCAGGCCGGCTACGCATATCCGGTCGGCAAAGTGCTTACGCATCACTATCAATTTGAGAAGATCGAGAGAACCGGCGGACGCGCGCAGATCACGATGGATGGCAACCAGGCGATCGCTTATGGATTGATCGCCGCGGGCGTGCGATACGGCGCGGGTTATCCGATCACGCCGTGGTCGTCCATCATGGAAATCCTTCGACGCGAGTTCCCAAAATATGGCGGCATATTTGTGCAGGCGGAAGACGAGCTTGGCGCGGTATCACTCGCGCTCGGCTTTTCTTATTCGGGATATTTGGCCGTCACGGGCAGCGCTGGACCAGGTATCTCACTCAAGGCCGAGGCGATCGGTTGGGCATCGATGGCGGAGATCCCGCTGATCATTTGTAATATTCAACGGGGCGGACCGAGCACGGGCCTGCCGACCAACGTCGAGCAGAGCGACCTCCATCAGGCGATTTTCGGCAGCCACGGTGACAGCCCGCGCGTCGTGCTCGCAGCATCGACAGTGGAAGATTGTTTTTACATCGCCATCGAAGCGGCCCGGATTGCCCGTAAATACAGCACCCCGGTTTTCATTTTGAGCGACACCTCGCTCGCCACGCGGATCGAAGCATTTGATGAACCGGATCTTTCCAAGTTAATGATCGATCCGAAACCCGATCTCACCCCACGCGAGGGCGGTTTCAAGCCGTACGATCTTGAGCGTATCACACAGCACATCCCGCCCGGCACGCGTATCCTTGACGGAAAATATCCGCTTATCGGCGGACTCGAACACGACGAGATGGGGCACCCGACCGGCAGCCCGAAGTTGCACATGGCAATGACGGCGAAACGCCGCAATAAATTGAGGAAACTCGCCGAAGAAATTCCGGTTCCGGAAGTTTACGGCGACCAGGAAGGCGACACGCTGCTCGTCGGTTGGGGATCGACTTACGGTCCGATCCACGATGCGGTAAAGATGGGGCGCGAGCATGGCGAAAAAATCGGGGCGCTCCATTTGCGCCATGTTCATCCGTTGCCGAACGGACTCGAAAAAATCTTCGCAAAATTCAATCGCATCGTCACCGTCGAGATGAACGATCAGGGCCTTTACGGGTTCGGCCAGCTCGCCACCATTCTGCGGGCGCGTTATTGCGAACCGAAAATCCAGAGCGTGACCAAAACCGACGGCCTGACCTTCCGTGTGAAAGAAATTCTTCAAGGCGTTTTTCCCGGCGAGTTTGTTTCTGCCAGGGGCTATTCACCCAATCGTCCCGTTTCCGGAAACGGCGAACAAGATGTCGATCTTGCCCGCGCCGAATCTATCACCCAAGGAGTTGGTTAACGATTTTCCTCATGAGCACGCTTCAAGAAATCAAGACCGCGATCGGAAATCTGAACGCCCGAGACAAGGCGCTTCTCGCTGCCGAGTTATTCGCCATCAATACAGAGCCCGACGCCGCTGAACTGGAGATAGCTCTGCAACGTGGGTTGAAGGATGTTGAAGCGGGGCGTGTGCGACCGGTTGAAGAAATAAGGCCGATGATTCCGCAATGGACTTTAAAGTCCTGATCGCGGACAGCTACTTATCAAGATCGAGCTCCGCTTTAACTTGCTCCCAGGGAATCAGCGGTTTGCCAGCATTTTCCGCGATGGCTTCTTCGAGGTCGCGCAGGTCTTCGAGATCCTCAATCCGCTCCTGGAGTCGAGCCACGGCCTGATTGAGTGTCTCAATTTTTTCGAGAATGGCTGCTTCAGTCATAGCTTTCTTTCGATCTTTGACAGCATAGACCTGAATCGCGTCTCGGGCGAGAACGAAGAGAACACGTTGCGAGCCGACGCGGAGCCGGTAGCGATTGCTTTTATCCTTTAATTTAAGCACATCGCCATGGAGATCGTCACGCATGGCTTCAATGCGCTGCCCAATGTTCCGACGCACATCTTTAGGTAAAGCGCGCAATTGTTCGCGAGCTTTCTCGCTGATTTCGATCCGATACCGCATCGCGGTTATTCTTCCGCTTTGCTGCTGCCGTGACAAGGCTACTCAAAGTGCCCGTTCAAGCATTTCAATTAGGCTCACGAGTTAAGTGCTGCGGAACCGATCTCATTTCCCTTAACCGCTCGCATTTTTCGCAGCTTTGTGGTAAAGATTTCCCTGCGATGAGCGAAACAACTACAGCACCTGTAGCGGCAGGCGTGCCTCCCGCGCCGGAGCTAGGCGAAGGCGGGTCGCCTGCGATTGCCGAGCCGCCAAGAGAGAAGCTCACCAAAAAAGCGATCACCGCCGATCACCCCACGTGGTGTCCCGGTTGCCCCGAATGCTTTCGGGGTGCTCGGCCAAACGGAGTCTGAATTCATATGAGTAACGAGTCCACAACCGCAACCGCAGAGCCGCCGAGAGAGAAATTATCGAAGAAAGCGATTACGGCTGATCACCCTACTTGGTGCCCGGGTTGTGGAGACTTTGCGGTTTTGGCTTCCTTTTACAAAGTCCTCGAGAAACGCCAGCTCGATCACGAAAAGATCGTCACCCTCGCCGGGATCGGTTGCTCATCGCGCTTTCCCTATTTCGTCAACGGCCACGGCGCGCACTACATTCACGGCCGCGCCGTCCCACTCGCCTCCGGGATAAGCCTCGCCCGGCCCGACCTGCACGTCTTCCTGTTTGGCGGCGACGGCGACGGTTTCTCCATCGGCGGCAACCATGTCGATCACGGTGCGCGCAAGAACATCAACATGACCTATTTCATCATGGACAACTTCGTCTATGGCCTGACCAAAAAGCAGACCTCGCCGACGTCGCCCATCGGTTTCAAGAGTAAAACCGACCCGACCGGCGCGATCGATCAGCCGGTCAATCCGATGAAGAAACTCATCGCCGGCGGGGCCACCTTCATCGCGCGCACCCACGCCACGCAGGTCAAACACATGATGGAAATGATCGAGCGCGCTTTTGATCACCAGGGCTTCTCCGTCATCGAATGTTTGTCCGAATGCGTCGAATTTTTTCCGGACGTGTTCGATCCGGCCGACCCGCGCAAAGGCGGCAGCTTCGAAGTGATCCAGGAAAAAAAATGGGACAACACCCCCGACGACGAGTTGCGCCACGACGTCACCGACGAGCTCGCCGCCTACAAACTCGCGCAACTACCCTTCCCAGGCGTCTTCGGCGTCTTTTACCAGAACGACAGACCGACAAAGAATTCTCTCGAAAAGAAATGGATCGAAAGTAGTCGCGAGAAAACCGGTAACGCCTCCGACTTGGAATTGTTACAGAAGACGTTCGACCGAATGAAATGACAACGCGTCTCGCGTTGTCGTGTCCTGACCGAAGATTGGGGCAAGCGCATCGCTTGCCGTTTTTGGAGAGATGCGCTCCGTCGCGTCGTCTTTATCTTGTTGGCCTAGCCTTGTGGATCAGTTCGGTTTCCGCTAATCTTCACTCATGAGCGTTAAGGATCAGGTCCTTCAGGCCATAAATCGCCTTCCAGATGACATTGATTATCGGGACGTCGCCGACGAAATCGCGTTTCTGGCCGCCGTGCGCGAAGCCGAGCGCGACATCGAACAAGGCCGGCTCGTCACCAACGAGCAAATGAAGAGCCGAATCAGTGAATGGACCGCAAGCTAGTTTGGACGGAAAAAGCCTCCAGCGACATCGAGGCGATCGTTCGCTACATCGCGCGTCGGGATCCGAAAGCTGCGGCACGGATTGGACTGGGCATTTATGATCGCGCGCAGATTCTTCTTTAGCATCCCGAAGCTGGAACAGTTCTCGGCGAACTGCGCGAAGGGGGTTGGCGAAAGCTCGTTTATCGTCGCTGGAAAATCGTTTACACGATCCGCGCCGACGATATCATTATCGGCAGAGTATGGCCGGCCGCGATGGGCGAAGCCGATTTGGAAACGCCGCTCTGAGTAAGGAACCATGCAGTCCGACCCTCGCGACTATGAAATCCGTATTTGGTATTCGTCAGCGGAAGGCGACGAATGCTTCATCGCCCAAATCGTCGAATGGCCCGGCATCATGGCGCACGGAGACACGCGCGAGGAAGCCGCCCGTCAAATTCAACTCGCCCTCGAAGGCGCTTTGGAAACCGCTGCCAAATCCGGCATTAAACCGCCTTCGCCAGCGTTGGCTCACGCCTAGTTAATAACATGACAATCGACATCGAATGACGACGCGCTACGAGCTGATCATCTACTGGAGCAAAGACGACAACAGTTTCGTTGTCGAGGTCCCGGAATTGCCGGGCTGCATGGCCGACGGCCAAACGTATGCCGAAGCTGTGGCAAACGCCGAAGAAGTCATTGACGAATGGATTGAAACCGCATGCAAACTCGGCCGTCCGATTCCAGAGCCGCGCGGCAAACTCGCTTACGCCTAATGCGCCAAGCCATCAACAATCAACTCTCAACCATCAACCGTGTGCGGAGTTGCTCCAGAAAACGTTCGACCGAATGAAATGACCGGGCAGCGAACGCGCGTGGCCCAGCCCTCTTCTGTAGCGGCGGTCTGCGACCGTCGATTCTTTGTCGTCCTTCTCGCTCTCCTCGTTCCTGCTTTTTTGGC
>Ga0307308_10000230_pt1 | contig 18578 bp, 25 predicted proteins | sample ER_DNA_195_FD_194501 | JGI IMG/M metagenome (GOLD analysis project Ga0307308, IMG submission 194501) | Bulk soil microbial communities from the East River watershed near Crested Butte, Colorado, United States - ER_DNA_195 | ecosystem: Environmental > Terrestrial > Soil > Floodplain | place...
CCACTGCACCTGCCAGCCCTCCCCGACGCTCGAGAGATTCACGAGATTCGAGCCATCGACGTCCACGATGTACATGACGTGATCACCGGTGAGGTTGGAGTTGAAGGCAATCCGTTTCCCATCGGGCGACCACGAGGGGTACTCGCCGCCATCGGTGTTGGGCACGCGGTGCTGCCCGGATCCGTCCGCGTTCATGATCGAGATTCCGCTCAACGGAGGGTTCGGATCATGTCCGGGGCTCGAATAGGCAATGGACGAGCCGTCCGGGGACCACGCGGGCGAGAGACCCGCGGTCAGCCGGCGCTGACCCGTGCCGTTGGCGTTCATGACCCAGATCTCCGACTCGTCGCCTCGATCGGATCGATACGCGATCTGCGTGCCGTCGGGCGACCACGACGGGTCGAACTCGAATGCGGGGGAATGCGTGAGCCGGATCAGGTCCGTGCCGTTTGCGTTGATGGACCAGACGTCTTGGTGGTTGTCGAAGACGATGCGGCCGGAGAGCGGCGTGAGGGCCGAGCGCTTGCCCGCTGGAGCGGAAAGAGTTGCGGTGGTCGGCTCTGGCTGAGAAGCGCGCGGTGCCGAGCCGCCTGAGCAAGCCACGAAAAGCATGAGCACTGCGATCGCCGAGAGCCCTTGACGCGTGTTCATGTACTCCATTTACCATCAGACCGAGGAGCAGGTTCCCCTGAGGCACTTCCTGTTTCGGCTGGCGGAGTCCGGCGTCGCCAGGACGACAGACGAGGCTCACCCTAGCCCGCCGCCGCCCTTCCGCAACGCGTCCCGGCTCCGGCCCTTTTCTCGCTCGCCTACTAGGAGGGTCTAGCGAAACTCCGTAGGCAGTGCTCATGCGGTTCTCAGGGCATCGGCGGCTTGGCTAACCACGAATCAGGCGGGTTTTACCCACCGCGCCGCATGGTGTCTTGTAATCGTTGTTGCAATCCGTGAGACTCGCGTCAACCTATAGGGGGTGTTTGAGCATGCGGTCCTTTGGTTTGTTTGTCGTAGCGGTTCTGACAGCCGCGGTCTTTGCGTATCCCGCGACTGCCAATGCCGCGTCGGTCGTGGCGACCATCAATGGCGGGGGCACGGCCATCATGGACCCCAACCGAAGCGATTTCGGTTTGGCAGGGACCACCTCGTTCGGAATTCACGCCACGCTCTATTCGGACGGCACGGCTCGGGGGCACATAAATTGTGTTGACCAGTTCGGCAGCACCTCTCCGGGGAACATCTTCGGCGAAGTTACGAGCTGGGAACAGAGCCGCGACGGCAGCATTACCCTGAACGTCGTCGGTAAGCTCGTCGGCTTTCCAGGTGGCCATCCTTCCGACGTGTCATTCAGCGTGACGATTCTGCACTTCGGAGGAGCAGGGGTAGGCCAGTGGACCCTGTTCGCTTTTGGTGGCACCGCCTGCTTTGAGACCATGCGCAGCGGGCAGATTGTCATGCGGCGCTCGTAGAGCTGGGTATCAGAACCACGGGAGCCCCGGACCTAGACGCCGGGGCTCCCGTCAATCAGTTTCGTCGTTGCCGCCGTCCGCCCAATTTCAAACTAGCCCCACTATCGGGTCGCGGTGTAAGCAACGGTAACTAGCTCGCCGCCGCCCTTCCGCAAGCGTTCCCGCTCCGGCACCCATCTCGCCGACTCTCTTTAGATTCCCGCGGCTGCGTTCATCGAAAGAGCCGACGCGCCGCACTCAGCGCTGACGCTGGTCACGCCAGGCGAGGAAGCCTGTAACCGCCGTGGCGAGGGGAACGACGAACAGAGTCACGAGCCATTCGACCGGGTTGTATGGAGCGGAATCCTTGTAAGGGTTCTCGCCGCTGTCGGTGATGGCTGCCCAGGCGAACGGCAGATGGACGAGCAGGAAGACCGAGGAGGCAATGGCGAAGAAGAGCGTTCCGCCGCCCCGCCGAAAGCGCCACAACCCGACAAGCAGCACGAGCGGATAGACAATGAAGGACGGGGTGACTCCATCCAATATCCAGGAGATAGGCGCACAGACGAGGCTTCCGAGAACGAGGGCCAGGAGGACGGTACGGCGTGGAGACGTTCGCCACCAACGGTCTATTGCGGCTTCCACGGATAGCTCCTTCTGTCGCTACGCAGATCTTGACAGGTAGCTCGCCGCCGCCCTTCCGCAAGCGAAAACTTTTCGGGGAGGGAAAAATCCTGACTGCCAGGCGGTTCGCAGAGCCAAAGCCTCGAGGCGCCCCCTCTCCCTGGGGCAGCTCAGAACCGGTGCCTTGTCTGACTGAACGTGCCCTTGCTGAACGCGAATACCTTGGCGGGTTGGACTGCGAACACAAGCGCCGTGCCACCGCCGTCGTGCCGGAAGGCGCTATCGCGCGCCTCGTAATGCCAGCGGCCGTCCCACTTCGTCCGCCACGCTTCCGCCAGGCGCTCGAGGAGATCGTCGTCGGTAACTTCGACGGCCTCTCCTTCGACGACGATATCGAGACCGCTTTCCCACTGGTTGCAGCCAGTCATCAGGATCACCTGGGGGTTGCCGCGCAAGTTCACGGCCTTCTGCTCGTCCGGGCCGGTAGTGAAATAGATGACGTTGTCGAGCCAGACAGCGACGAGCGGCGTGACGTGCGGGCGTCCATCGCCACGAACCGTTGAGATCCAGAACAACTGGGCCGTCTCAAGCACGTTACGGGTCTCACGCCAGTCGGTCGGGACCGCGTCCGGGTCGCTAAAGCGCGTGTCAAGCGTCGTGACAGGCTCGGTCATGAAACCTCCTCTGCTCCTTTTGTTCGATGGCTCTCGTAGTCGGAGACAGGAAAGGTAGTGCGCCTTCGCTCTCGCTGACCTCCTTAGTCGGCGCGGCCTGAACGTCCCTGCGAGCTACTTGTGGCGTGGGCGCGGGAGGCATAGGACTGTCGCACGATGAACCCTTCCGACGTTGAGATCCGGGAGGCGCGGTCGGAAGCTGACGAAGCGGCGGCTGCGAGGCTGATGGCCGCATACCTCACTTGGGGCGGCGAACGACTTCGCGAGGAACACGGCGTCGAGGAGAAGCCAAGCCTGCGGATCCCTCTCAAGTCGCCGTGACGCTGGGTGCCTACCGACGCCCTACGGGGCTTCTCCTGCTCGCGCAGTGGGCAGGCCGCCCGGTCGGGGTCGGAGCCCTTCGCCGTCTTCCCGACGGAACGGCTGAGATCAAGCGCATGTATGTCGTGCCGGAGGCGCGCTCGCTGCACATTGGATCGCGAATGCTCGACCACCTGATCGCTAGGGCCGTCGACTTCGGCGTGAACGTCATTCGGTTGGACACGGCTCGATTCATGGTCGAGGCGCACCGGCTCTATCGCTCGAGAGGGTTCGTCGAGCGGCCGCCCTACGAAGGCAGCGAAATACCTGCACACCTCCATAAGCATTGGCTCTTCTTCGAGCGACGGGTCGAAGTCGCGTAGGGCCGAAAGCCGCGGCGCGAGACACTTGTCGCGTGGGCCCGAGGGGCGTAGAACTGGCCCCATGCGCCCAGCCATAACGTGGGTCATAGTCGGTGCCGTGGCCGTGATCGTTGTCTTCGCGAGCCTCGATGCGCTCCTCTCCGCTCGTGACGAGCCGACTCCGTCCGCAGTGACTGCGACCGCGGTCACGACGACGCGAACAGAGCCTGACCGAAGGACCACGCAGGAGATCGAACGAACAGGCAATAGCTGGGCACGGCTCTTCGGTGCCGGTCGTACGTGCAACGAGTTCATGGTCCAGCCCGCCTGCGAGCAAGTCGCGTGCGAACGCGTGAGTGGCGAGCTGATAGAGAACTGCACGCGGGTGTCGTCCAAGGTTCAGCGGTCGTTTGCAGCCGCGGAAGCGCAAGACGTCGTGATCAGGGGGACGTGGGCGGCGGCTAGGTTCTCGAATGGCGAGACCGTGCTCTTCCGGGAAGTAGGCATCAGCGGCTCTTGGGCGATCGTCGGGGTTGGGGCAGGCCGCAAGTTCTTCGAGTAGCGATGCCGACCGCGCTCGACAACGGCCAGCGCTCGCCGCGCAAGCTGCTACGGGCCGTCATAGCGCGGCTGCTCGGAAAGAAGCCCTAAGGCGACGGGGGGGTTTTCCCTGACTGCGTAGGTCTCCGACATATCATCCGCTCGTGAGAATCCACATCATCTTGGTCGGTGTGCTCTGCGCGGCCGGGCTGGCGGCGTGCGGCGGCTCCGAGTCAACCGGAACGGAGGCCGGCCCGACAAGCTCGGCAAGCCAACCGGCCACATCGACCGCCAGCCCGCAGAAACCGCCTGGTGATCCCGCACCGGCGCAGCTGCAAGGGGACTGGCTGAGTATCGAGACGAGTGGGTTGCAGCCCGTTCGCCTGACCATTCGGGAAAGTTCCTACCGCGCTTCGCGCGTCGGGGAAGCGGGCGGCAGTGGGGAGATCGTGGTCAGAGGGGACGAAATCGACTTCTTCAACTCGGCCCTCTGCGCCCTCTACCTTCCTGAGGGAGTCGGGCGATACCGATGGAGAATCAAAGGCAACAAGCTTCAGCTTCATGTGATCGAGAAAGACCCGTGCGGCGGTCGCGCCGCCGGCATCGACGCCACGTTCAAGCGGGCTGGCTAGCTCAGGCCGGGAACGAGTCGGGGTGCTCGCGCACCCGCGTGGACGTGGGACCGCCGTGACGTCTCTGCCGCCGGGGCTGGGGGATGGCTTCTGGCCGAGGGCACGGAGACCGCGACGACGGAAGGCCGTGAGGAGAAGCACCCGTATCGAATGAGCGTGGTGTGCGAGAAGCGCGACGGCCGCTGGCTCCTGTTACAGATCCAGTTCTCCGGGCCGTCATAAGCCTAGGAAATCGGATGCGACGGCCAGATTTTGACTCGCTCCATGCGCGCACTACTTGATTTCAGGGGTTTTCGAGGCGTCGGGGGAGATGTAATCCCATGGCGCGGCTAGGATCGGAGCATGGCCGACCATGCGCCCGAGCGCCGCTGCAAGGCATCGAACGCGCGCGGCGAACCATGCCGGGCGACCATCGTCGGTGCGGATGGTTACTGCCCGGCGCACGCGGGGGGTGGCCGCGACATGCGCGAGCTAGGCCGCCGCGGTGGAAAGGCCCGCGTCCGGAAGCGCGAGGAGTCAGCAAGCGACCGGCTCGAGCGGCTGACGCTCGTGGCGATCGAACAGCTCCTCACGGCGGAGGGCAATGCGACTGCCAAGAGCGCTGCGGCTCGTCTCGTCCTCGACCGGGTCGCGTCGTCCAGCTCGGTGAATCTGGACTTGGCCAAGAGGGCGGTGTACGCGGAGCAGCGAGCTCTATTGGAGGCCGAGATGCCCGCCGTCAGGGCGAAGCTGGCCATCTTGATCGAGCGACGCGCTCGAGCGATCGCCGAGAGCGGAAGCCCCGACGAGGGCAATAGGCCCTGACTCCGGCAGCGCTCAAGAGCGCTTGCAATCCGCTTACACCCGACGCGCGATCCGGCCCAGCGGGCCGCCGAATGCAGAGGGTGTCGGCCCCGTAAGCCGGAGGTCAGCCTTGCGAGTAGTCGCGGGGTGCAAGCAAGTCACCCACGCGGCGAACCCATGGCTCCAGCTCCGCCGGCGCACATCGTCCTGCTCGCGTCAGTCTCGTCGCGCTAGGTCGTGCGACTGGCTCCGACGTTAGGGCCGCCAATCGAAAGGCTCGCCGGCGCCCGGCAAACGGATCAGGAAACGGCCGCCTGAACCATCCGGCAGGGCGTCGAGCTCGCCGGCTGCGGCGCGAGCGAGCCTGCGCGCGAGGGCGAGCCCTAGGCCGGCACCCGCGGTCCCGTCCTGCCGTCCGGCTTGGCCGCGGTTCCCGGGCTCGAAGATCAACTCGCGCTCGTCGTCAGTGACGCCCGGACCATCGTCGTTGACCGAATAGACGACAGCGCCGCCCTCGCGCGCGATGGTGATCCGAACCCGATGCCGGCCGTAGCGGCACGCGTTTTCCACCACCGGCTGGAGGACACGCTCGGCCAGGTCAGCTTCCACGCCGATACGAAGAGGAGGAGTCGGCTGCTCCACTTCCACCGCGAGCTCGTGCTCGGCGGCCAGCCCGGCGCAGGTGTCGGCGACACCCGCGGCGACCGCAAAGGCATCCGCAGTGCCGTGTCCCGAGGCCGACTCCTGCCGAGCAGCCGCCAGGAGCGCGTCCACCGTGCGCGCGAGTTGCTGAGCGTTTCGCTGGACGATCTCGAGCGCGGCTCGATATTCCTCCCCGGTTCGCTCCTGGCGGAGGGCCAGCTCGACCTCGGCGCTCAGCCGCGACAGCGGCGTACGAAGCTCGTGCGACAGCTCAGCCGAGAAAGTCTGCTCCCTTCGAAGGCTCGCCGAAAGGCGGTCGAGCAAGCTGTCGAGGGTGGCCGCCAGCTCGGTGAGCTCGTCCCGAGGCTCCCCGAGCGCGAAGCGGCGGTCGAGATCGCGCTCGCTCCACGCAGCCGCCTGCCGGGTCATCTGCGCAACCGGGCGCAGCGCAGACGCTAGGAGCCAGCGCGCCGCGAAGAACACGACCAGGAGGAGAGCGCCACCAAGCGCGAGCGAGCCGAGCAGCGCCGCTCGCCGTGTCTCCTCGTACGGGGCAAGGGAGACTCCTGTCACAACTGTGCCGAGCCGGCGCCCGTTCGCGACGACCGGGACGGCGTAGAGCCGGACGTCCTGCGAAGGAACCTCCGCGAATTGATCGCTACCCGCGGCAAGCCTCTGGGCGGCCGCCGATAGGGTCGGGTTTCGCACGGGTGCCTCGAGCGCGGTTTGACCCGAGAAGATCCAGACGTCGGTGTCCAAGGCCGCATCGTCGGGAGCCTCGCCGACCTTCAAAGTGTTTCCGCTCGTCTCGAGTCGGCCGAGCTCGGCTGCGGCGCGCGCCCGTAGGAGGTCGTTCGCATCGCCAGAGAGATTGCGGGCGAGGAGAAGGTTGAAGCCCACGATCATGGCCGCGAGAGCCGCACCCACTGCGACGAGGACGGCGAGCAAGAGTCGCCGCCGGATCCCGAGCCGGCTCATTCGATCCTGTAGCCGACGCCGTGCACGGTGACTATCTCCGGTGCGCCGGCGAGCTCGCGCAGCTTCCGCCGAAGCCTGAAGACGTAGGCATCGAGCGTGTTCTCGCGCACGATCGCCCCGTGCGGCCAGGCCGCTCGCACGAGGTCGCGCCGGCGGACGGCTTCGCCTGGGCGCGCCAGCAGCCGAGCGAGCACGCGGAACTCGGTCGGCGTTAGGTCCGCGGCTGTGGATCCCGCGGCGACGGAATGGCTGATTGGATCGAGCGTGAGTCCGGCGCCTTCTACGGTTCCCTCGCCGCCGGCCCGACGAATGAGCGCCTGTAGCCGGGCGGACACCTCGGCCAGGGCGAAGGGCTTGGTGACGTAGTCATCTCCCCCTGCGTCGAAGCCGGCAAGCCTGTCCACGAGGGCGTCTCGCGCGGTGAGGAAGAGCACCGGCGCCTGCACGCCTCGGGCACGCAGGGCCTGACAGACGTCGCGCCCGTCCGCGTCCGGGAGGCCGATGTCGACGACGAGAACGTCAGGCTCGTCGCGCGCGACACGTTCGAGGAGCGCGGCCCCGGTGCCGACAGATTCAGTCGCAAAGCCTTCCTCGCCGAGGCTACGGCTGAGCACTGCGCGCAGCTCGGGGTCGTCCTCGACGATCAGAACGCGCGATCCGGTCATTCCTCTCTCAGTATGGCTCCCAGCGGTAGGCGCCTGAGCCCCACAACGGCGATGCCCGCGGCCAGCAGCGCGCCCACGAGTGCTGCCCCTGCGAGGCCGCCCAGGAAGGCCCATGGGGCTGCAAGGTGGTCGGGTGGGGGGTCGAACACGTGCCTGAGCATGGCGACGAGCATCTCGGCAAGCAGCCACCCAAGCAGCGCCGCCAGCCCGAAGGCAGCCGCAAGGACAAGCGCAGCCTCGCTCCAGAGAAAGGCCGCCACTTCTCGGAGCGACGCCCCGAGAGCGGTCATGGTTGCGAACTCGTGCCGCCGCTCGGCCAACGCGACGGCGACGAACAGGCCCATCGCGGCCGCGACCAAGACGACCGTGAACGCTTCCTCGATCCGGCTGATCCCGCTGAGATCGACCGTCGTGATCGAACTGACGGTCTGCGCGGTCTGCTGCTTAATGTCCTTGACGCTCGTTCCGTCCTGGGCCGTGGCCGCTCCGATTCGATGAGCGAGCGTGACGGGACTTCCCGTTGCCTTTACGAAAAGGACGTTCGGGCCCTGATCCCTAGTCACGCTCTGGAGGTACGCGATGTTGGCGACCATGAAGGAGTCTTTCGGAGCCGAGGGGAACTCCTGCACCACCCCGACGACGTGGAAGGGGACGACCTTGAAGCGGCCGGTCGGCTGGTCGAGCACGCGGAGCTTGACGAGATCGCCGAGGCTGAGCGAGTAGTCGGTGATGGTCTCGCGTGAGACGAGAATCCCGTCGGGCGTGCTCCTCATCCGGGCGAGGTTCTGGGCCGCGCTGTCGCCGAGGAAGTACGAGTCTCGGAGACTCGTTGCGCGGCCGAACTTGGCGGCGTCGATCCCGAACGTGTCCTGTAGGTCCGGCCCCACGTAGGCATAGGAGTGGTCGACTGCGCTCACGGCTGCGACTCCCGGAAGGCTCGCGAGACGCCCCTCGAGGCCCTTCTTGGCCGCCACGCCGGGGGGCGCGGTCACGACGACATCCGCGCCGAGCGTGAGCTGCGCGTCCACACGCGCTTGCTGATCGTAGGTTGCGGCGAAGACCCCGAGGTTGACGCCGAAGGCGAGCAGCAGGCCGACGAGGAGCAGGCCCCGGTTGATCGCAGAGCCTCGGCGGCTCGCGCTCGAGAGCAGGAAACCGGTCCATGAGCTTGGCCTATTGCCGGCCGCCCGCGCGGCGAGCCAGGCGAGCGCGCGCCCGCGAGCACGAACGAGCAGGAGCGCGGCACTGACCCAGAGGAGCGCGGGAGCGAGAAACATGTAGACGGAGAGCGAAAGCGTCGGGTTCGAGTCGGGGTTGATGACAGCCGAGAACCCGGTTCGAGCTGTGAGCCAGTAGACGAGACCGGCGACACCGAGCGCGATCAAATCGAGGTAGAGCCGCTCCCAGAGCGGCTTCCCCTCCCGATGTGCGCTCCGTCGCTCCTCGGTCACGCTCGAGCGAACGTAAGCGAGCGTGGAGCCCACACGGGTGGCTAGTGCACCGGCGAAGGCGAGGCCGACGCAGATGCCGAGCGCAACGAGCGCACGCCCGGCGTCGATTCCTCCTGCGGAGCCGACGAGATGAACGGCGAGCAGCGCTACTCCCGTGCCGAGCGCCCCGGCCAGGAGGCCGAGGAGGGCACTCTCGAGGGCTGCGATGCCGAGCAGCTGCCGGCGGGAGGCCCCGCGGGCGCGCAGAAGGGCGAGCTCTCGCCGGTCGCGCTCGACCGCGCCGAGCGCCGCAAGGTACGCCAGTCCCAGCGCGACCAACGCTCCCGGAACCGCGAGCATGATGTAGAGCGTCTCTGCGTAGAGGGCGTCGCTAGAAGCAGTCGTCAGGCTGTCGGAGAGGTTGTCGACGAACTGGACCTGTCCCGGGAAGGTTCTTTCGGTGCGGTTACGGAGCTGTCCAGCGCGGGTGAGCGCATGCGCCGGGCTTCCCGCGAGCGCGGCGGGATCGACCTGCACTTGCACCTGCCACTGAACTCCGGTCTGCGCTCCTGGAAGCGCCGCGGCGCCGGGATTCGCAGCCGAGATCGTCGGGAGCTCAGGGGCGAAGGTCCACTGGAAGGCCTCCAGGGGCAGGATCGCGACGTTCGCGGGCGGCTGAGCAGGTGCGGGACCGGCCAGCGGGTTGAGCGGCTGGAAGAGCACGTCCGGCGCCGTGACGAGGGCTACCCCGCTCACGCGGTAGGGCACCGGCTTCGCGCCCGGGCGCGGAGTCAAACGGACGGTGTCTCCAATCCGGACGTGCAACGTGGCCGCCAGCTGCTGGTCGAAGACGATCTCGCCCGGCTGCAGCGATCCGCGGAGGAAGCGGAAGGTCCGGATATGGGTGGGATAGTCCTGCGGGACAGCGAGGATCGAACCCGTCGCTGACCGCCACGTCGCCGCCGGCGAGGCGTGCTCCGCACCCGAGAAAGGCGCGGTCGCGACCGGTGAGGCCTGCAGGATCCCGGGCTCCGCGGCGACGCCGGAGGCGATGCGCGTGGCCGCACGGTAGGAGGACACCGGGCCTTGCCAGTCGACCGCGACGCTGCGCGTCGCGCTCCCGGTCATCGTCTTGAGCGAGTGACCGATGAAGAGCAGCATCGCCGCAAGCAGGGCGACCGCGGCCGCGAGCGTCAGAACTCGAGTCAGCGTGCGACCCGGGTTGCGTAGGAGCTTGGCGAGCGCGAGCCTGCTTAGCGCCATCACGCGATCACTCGGTCGAGCACGATGCGACCGTCGTGGAGCTCGATCGCGCGCGGGAAGCGCGCGGCTACGCCCGGGTCGTGTGTGGCGACCACGAGCGCGAAGCCGAACTCGTCCTGCAGCGCCTCGACCAGCTCGAGGACTCTCTCGGCGGTGTCCGAGTCCAGGTGCCCGGTCGGCTCGTCGCAAAGAAGTAGTTCCGGGCCCTGCGCCAATGCTCGCGCAATCGAGACGCGCTGCGCCTCCCCGCCCGAGAGCTCGGCGGGCAGATGGTCGGCCTTGTCGCCGAGACCCACCAGCTCCAGGAGCGCGAGGGGCGCGAGCGCCGGATCCGCCTCCCCTCCCGAAACGCGGGCCGCGAACGCGACGTTCTCGAAGGCGGTGAAGAAGGGCAGGAGATTCGCGCCCTGGAAAACGTAGGAGATCCCCCGGTCGCGCAGAGCGCGGCGTGCCCCTTCGTCCAGCGAGGGAAGTGGCTCTCCCCGCCATTCGACGGTTCCAGTCGTCGGCTCGACGAGCCCTCCGAGCGTGTGCAGCAACGTGGTCTTTCCCGAGCCCGAGCGGCCGAGGAGCGCGACCACGTTCCCGGGCTCGACGACGAGCGTCACGCGGTCGAGCGCGACGACCGCCGAGTCGCCGTGTCCGTAGACGATCGAGAGCTGCTTGCAGGCGGCAAGCGCCTGTGCAGCACCGCTCGGAGCTTTCACGCCAGCCGCCCGTCGCGAAGCTCGAAGACCCGGTCCGCTTCATCCGCCACCCGAGGGGAGTGGCTGACGACGACAACCGTGCTGCCGAACTCGTTTCGCAGACGCTGGAGAGCTTGCAAGACGAGCCGTTCGTTTCCCTCATCCAGCTCAGCCGTCGGCTCGTCGGCGAGCACGAGCTGAGCCTCGCGAGCCGCCGCGGCTGCGATCGCCACCCGCTGCTGCTCGCCGCCCGAGAGAGTTCCAGCCCGTTGCCGCTCACGGTTGTGGAGGTCGAAGGCGGCCAGCGCGCGATCGATCGCCGCGTCGCTTGAACGACGGCCGGCGAGGCTCAGGCTCAGGGCGACGTTGTCCCGAGCCGAGAGCGCGCTCCAGAGGTTCCCCCTCTGGAAGACGAGGGCGATCTCGCGAGCCCGGTAGCCGGCGAGCTCCCGCTCACCGAGACGCGTGAGGGACCGGCCGAAAACCCGCACCTCTCCGGCCGAAGGCACGTCGAGACCTGCCGCCAGATGGAGAGCGGTGCTCTTCCCCGAGCCCGAGGGGCCGAAGAGCGCCACGAGCTCGCCCGGCTCGACGCGGAGATCCAGGCCCCGCAAGGCGACCGTCTCGGCCGGGCCCGAGCGAAAGATCCGGAACACGTCATGGAACTCGAGCGCGCCGAAGGAGATCTGCTCGCGCTCTTCGGGCTCGCGGTAGAGGCTCGTTACCTCCACCGGAAGCTCTCGATCATCAACCGGTAGGCGTCGACGTTGTCGACACCCTTGGGGGTGCCGAGATCGACGATCGCCTCCTTGCCGGCGTTCGAGAGGTAGTAGCGGTCGACCTGCAGCGTGACCCGCTTGCCGGTGACGGGGTTCGGCGCGCTCGCCGTCGTATAGACGACCTTGAACGCTGGCGATCCGTGCACTTGGAGGGCCTTGGGCCCGCTCAGAATCCGCACGCCCTTCTGCGACGCGAACTCGCTCCGGATCGACGTTGCTGTCGGAGGAGGAGCGCTCAGGACGACGACGCGGACGATGTTGTTCTTGTCCTTGAAGGTGAGGCGCGAGCCGGAGCCGCTCTGCGCCCAGCCCTCCGGGTACTTCATCGACCACGCTCCCGCAGCCGAGCGAAAGGTCAGAAAGACCTGGTTGTCTGGGATGTCACCGGTCGCGGCCGATTTTGCCTCGGCCTGGAGCGCTCCGGGCCCAGACGCGGCGGCAGGAGTCGTTGGGGCGGACTGAGAGGTTGCTCCGGTCGTCGATGACGCCGCGGACGGAGCGCTGGTAGTGGTTCCGGATCCCCCGCATGCGGCGAGGGTCACGGCGGCTGCGACTGCGATGAGGAGTGCGAGCCCGAGTCGGTTTCCCACGACGTCGATGCTGCCCGCGCGAACCTGAACGCCGCCTGAACGCCGTAAGGGGCGAAGCGCTAAGAGCTGGCGCCTCACCACGATTCAGGCGGGGCCTGACCGGGCCCTGTTGGTGGGAGGACACCGAAGCCCTCGAGCGCAGGCGCCGCGAGCGACACGCAGCCCGCTACGAGTTGTGACCGATGCCAACGAGGTGCGATACCCTCCCGCGCTTGGGGTAACGCCGCAGCTTATTGCCCCTCTCCCAGACGGCCAGCGTTCCCAGCTGGCCGTCTCTTTCGGTCCCAAGCCGGTCGGGTCAGCGGGCCCGGTGTCGGAATCCGGGGGAAGGCCGCTCAACCAAGCGGCGAGCTGGGAACTTTCGCCCCGGGCTTTGGCTGGTTCAGCGCTTCACCGGTAGGTGCTCGAGCTCGGTATTCCCGATGCAGACGTGGCTCAGCTCCGTCCGCCGCAGGCGCTGGCCCGATCCCGCGAGAGCGATTCTCCAATTCGCCGCGTCTGTGACGCCGAGCCGCTCGGCCAGGTACTCGGCGACGGGCTGCACGTTCAGGCGGTCGAGGACTGCGCGTGCCTCCGCCGGCAGCACGTCCGGATCGATCGCGCCCATGCCTGAATTGTGCGCTTCCGAGCCGATGATCGACGTCGTCTGAGTCCCACGCTAGGGTGCGGCGCCCCATGCCCGACGAGATGAACGACGAGATCCGAGTCCGGATAGAAATGCTCGGCGACCCCGAGGGCCATCGGCATGCTCGCGAGGAAGCCATGGCTCTTCTGCGCGGCTTCTGGCGCGGCGAGGAGGAGTACGGCCGCGAGCTCGCCCGCGTCGTTACGAGTCTGACTTCCCGCCGCGTCCCTGCCGAGCACGTGCAGCAGGTGAGCGGGGAACTCGCCTTCATCCTGGACGCGACGACGACAGCGGCCGCGTTCGCGATCGCTCATCTCGGCGAACTCGAGGTCTCTCGCGAGGTCGCAGTGCAGCAGGTTACGGACGAAATCGAAGAGCGGGCGAAGGTTCTTTTTGGCTGAACAGGATGGCGACGTGGACGGGAACGTGAGGCTGCAGTGTCCGAGTTGCGACACGTACATCATCGTCATGCCCTCGGAGCTCTACACGGCCGTCGGCGATCTGGCCGGGATTGAAGGCGAAGTCCAGTTCAGCGAGGTGGTCAAGGGCGACAAGGCTCTGACAGGCGACCGCCTCGCAGTCGCCGACGTCGATCGCTCCTACACGTGCCCCGTCTGCGGGGACCGCGGCCAGTTGCCGCCCGAAGACGAACTGCCTACGAACGGCTGAGCTCGGGGCAAACCTTCTGACTCGGGCAAACGTGGGGGCCAAACCTCCCGCTGGCGGGAGGCTCTGAGCGGAATCCCACCGGTTTCGCAGACCGGGCCTGGCGAAACGGCGTACAAGCAAAGCCTCTACGTCCGCCCGCCGCGTTAGCGTTTCCCTCCATGCCGGCGAAGTTCAATGTGCCCGGCCGCATCTGCGCCAAGGACGCCGCTGCAGAATTCGGTCTCGACCCGCATACGCTCTACCGCGCGATCGACGAAGGGATCGTCCGCGGCGAGAAGATCTTGCTCGGCCAGGGCGGAAAGTCACTTCGCCACGTGGACCCAGTCGAGCTCGAGCAGGATCTCGCGAAGCTGCCTCTTTGCGCCTACTGCGGCGAGAAGCCCGCCCTTGCGCCGAGCGGCGCGTGCTGCGGCCCGCACGCGAGGGCGCTCGAGACGAGGGGGACAAAGCGGCCAGCCGAAACGTGCCGGCGCATCTCCGCGGGAAAGAAGGGGAAGCCGCGGCCGGACGTCCGCGAGCGCGTCGCGGCCATGCACGCTGATCGGGAGATTCACTACCGCTGGAACATCGCGCTCGTCGAGGGGCGCGCGAGAAGGATCACGGTGCCCGAACGAGCGACGATCATGCGGCGGCGAGCGAAAGGGCGCCTCGGAGGCCTTCTCGCAGCTCGCGAGCGGGGGACCGGCGCACCGACCGTCGAGCAGAGGCTCAAGAGCACGGAGGAAGGTGCCGCGAAGCTCGCCGAGTTTGATCGGCTGCGGGAGAAGCACCCGACGTGGGGAAGGCCGACCCTCGTCGCAAGTACCGGACTCACCGACTCCCAAGTCCGCGCGCTCCTCAACTGAGGGTTTTTCGCCAGCGAATTTCGCCGTTCGAGGGTTTTTAGCCTGGCGAAATACCGTGCGGTCATTCGCTCGACGGCGCAGCATGCAGCAGCAGTGAAGTTCTCTTTTAAAAAGAAGGAGCGTGCTGCATGCAGGAGAGACGCACTCACGAAGATCAGTTCCCTCGCGCGTCGCTGAACGGCGAGCAGCTCGACGAATTCAAGGAGATCATCGCTCCGCTCGAGGAGCGCGCAGGTCGGCCCCTTGGCGGGCCGGGGCGCAGACTCTGCCTGCAGGCTTTCGAGGAGAACCCGCACGGGTTCGGTGAGGTCGCGGCCGACGCCTGGGTTCGCGGCGACAACCCGCTGGCCCTGCTAATCACGATCGTCCGTGCCGGCGAGCATCGAGAGATCGTTCTTTCGCCTGAGGTTTCCGTTGTAGAGGTTGCCGAGATCGCCCAGGAGGGCATGCGACTTGCTGAGCTTCCTCGTCTGTGCACACACGGAAGCTGCGGCCCGGGCTTCTGCCGGTATACCTTCGAGGACCGACGCGGGGGAGAGGCCGCCGCGTGAACCTCCCGGTTCCCGAAACCGATGGGATGGCCAGGAACGGCGCGGCCAGCGCTCGATCTTCGGCCGAACCTCTGCCTGACCGCCTCCTCATCGCCGACGAGGCCGCCGAGCTCCTCGCGCTGCCGGTGTCGTGGGTTCGCGAGGCGACCCGGCAGGGGAACCTCCCGCACGTCAAGCTCGGCCGCTACCGCCGCTACGTGCGCGCCGACCTCGAGAAGTGGATCGAGGGGCACAAGGCGTGACTCAGGTCGAGTCGATCATCGAAACGCTCTCACCACGGCTTGCGCCGGTAGAGCGGCATCGGCTCGTCCACGGGCTCCCACCTCGCGCGTTCTTCCTCGGGCAGCTCGCTCCACTCCTCTTCGTGGATTACCTCCTCGCCGCCGAGCTCCATAGCGATCTGGCTTTCGCCGCCGCGGAAGAGATCAGTCCAGAGGCTGGAGGCCCACGTGCGAAAGGCCCCCAGCGAGAACGTGCGCGGCATGGTGAAGCTCGTGAGCCAAGCGATCACTCTCATGGCCGCAGTCTGCCGCTACCGCTGGCCGCCGTGCTCGATCTCGCGGACTCGCGTCGCTGCGCGAAGCCCGGTCGGGAAACTCACCAGCCCGAGCCCCAGGCCGACGAGGAGACCCGGCAACCCCCCGAGGACGAGGCCAACGAAGGAGCTTGCCACCGTGAGCGCAAGCGAACCGAGCAGCCACGGCCAACTCCTCTCGACCTCCTCATGGATCTTCGTCCAGGCGATCGTGGCGCGCGTGCCGACAGTCGCGCTGCCGCTTACCTCGGCGAGGCGGCGGAGGCTGCCGCAGTCCGGACACGGCTCCCGTTCACCTCGGGGGAGGTCCAGACGCTCGTCGAGTACGCGTCCGCAGGAGGGATTGCCGCAGCGAACGCCCGTCACTTGCACGAGTCAATTGTCTCCGTTGGGGCAGAGGTTCAGGCAAACGTTCCGCCTATGCCGCTTGGCTGCGGGGAATCCCACCGGTTTCGAGCAATCGGGGCCGCCGCAATGTTCGGCGGCTGAGCCTACAACTTGCGCGGACGGCCCGTGCGCAGCGGCAGGGTCCGCGCCGCCCACTCCACGACGTCGATGCGACGCCAGACGCGCAGCCGCCCGCCAGCAACCGTGTCCAAGGGCGCGGGGAAGTCATCGCGGTCGACGTATCGCTGGGCGGTCCGTACTGTCACGCCGAGGATCTCGGCGACCTCGGCGATGCTGGCGAGCTCAGGCGACATCCAGCGTGAGGCTACTCGACGCGGTGGACGGAAACCTGTCGTGCGGCGCGTTGACTTCATCCGCACAGAAAGATAACGTGTCACACGACACCTTTCTACTCGGACAGGGAGGACTTCAATGAACCGCGCGACGACCGAGAATCTTCGCCTCGCCCTCGCCGAGCTGCGCGCCCTGCGTGCGGACCTCGAGGAGGCCGGCGTCTTTCGGCCACGCGACCAGTGGCGCGACCTCCGCCTAGTCGAGCGTGATCCGGAGGAGGACGAGGATGCATGACGGGAGCGTCATCTGTTACGTGGGCAAGCGCGGCAAGGTCTGGCGCGTCCGCTACCGGGACGCGGACGGGCGGCGGGTGTCCGAGACCCTCGGCCGCGAGCGAGACGGTTGGACGGAGAGCAAGGCGAAGGTCGAGCTAAGGGCGCGCCTCGTCGACGTCCAGCGGGAGGGGCGGCGCAAGCTCGAGCCCCTCAAGTTCGAGGCGTTCGCCCGCGACTGGCTCGCCACCTACCCGGACACGAAGGGACTCAAGCGCTCGACCCGCGAGAGCTACGAGTCGATCATCGAGAAGCACCTGATCCCCGCGCTCGGCTCGTTCAAGCTCGAAGCGATCGGCGTCAAGGAGCTGGACCGCTACCTGGCGCGTAAGAGCAGGAACCTGCAGCCGCGCACCCTCAACCGCCACCTAAACCTCCTGCACTCGCTGTTCAAGGCGGCGGAGGGGCGCGAGCTCGTGCGGTCGAACCCGGTTAGCGCCGTCGACCGCCCGCGGGAGCCGCGCCGACGTTGGACGATCCTCACCCCGGTAGAGATCGGCCGGGTGGAGCGGGCCTTCCGCGAGCTTGCGGTCGAGAACCCGGAGGAAGACGCCTGGATCGAGCAGGCGCGCGCCGTCTTCCTTACCGTCGTCAGCGCCGGCCTACGTCGCGGCGAGATCCTCGGCCTTCGTTGGCGAGCCGTCTCTCTCGCCGATCCTGCAGGGGCGACGCTTCGCGTCCGCGAGACGTGGGTGCGCGACCAGGTCGATACGCCGAAGTCGGAGAAGTCGGAGCGGACGATCGCGCTCGGGCGACGCCTCGCGGCCGAGCTGTTCGAGCATCGCGGCCGCACCGCCTTCGAGGGGGACGACGAGCGGGTCTTCTGCCACCCGAAGACGGGCGGGCCGCTGGATCACAAGCGCTACGCCGACACGCTCAAGCTGGCGCTGAAAAGGGCGAAGGTCGAGCGAGCGATGCGGCCCTTCCACGATGGCCGACATACGTCAATCACCAACGACGCGGCGGCGGGAGTCTCGCCTGCAGCGCTCATGGCTCGAGCGGGTCACTCCGACTTCAAGACGACGCAGGGCTACATTGACTTGGCCGGGGAGACGTTCCGCGAAGAGGCGGAGCTGGCCGACGCGCGCATGTTCGGCGCCGTTGACCAAAAGTCCGGGCAAACGTAGGCCCGACCGCTACCTAGTGAGAATACGAGAGCCCTGCATTTGCAGGGCTTTCTCGTACAGGGCCGGCAGGACTCGAACCTGCAACCCCCGGTTTTGGAGACCGGTGCTCTGCCAGTTGAGCTACGGCCCTAGGCGAGGCTCATGATACCGGGGTGCGACGGCGCTCCCTCGGTGCTCTCTTCGTTCTCCTGACCGCGGGTTTCCTCGCGATTGCCGTCTATGCGGCTCTCTCCGGGGGCGCTGCCTGGGTGATCGCGGCGGCTAGCGGGGCTCTCGGGGTGTGGATGGGGGAGCTGGCGTTTCGGACTCTCCGCCCGTAGCCGTATCCTCTGCTGCGATGGCGGAGGGGACAACCGATACGAAGGTCCTCTGGCAGGAGTACAAGCGCACCGGCGAGCGCTCCCTCCGCGACCGCCTGATCCTGACCTACGCGCCCCTGGTCAAATACGTCGCGGGGCGGCTGGGGAGCGGCCTGCCTGCTCACGTTGAGGAGGGGGACCTCGTTTCCTATGGGCTTCTCGGCCTGATCGGCGCGATCGAGCGTTTCGATCCCAGTCGCGACATCAAATTCGAGACGTATGCCATCGCGCGGATCAAGGGCTCGATCATCGACGAGCTCCGCTCGATGGATTGGGTTCCACGATCGGTGCGGGCGCGTGCGCGCGACATCGAGCGCGCGATCGGCTCCTTGGAGGCTCGCCTTACCCGCGCCCCCACCGACGAGGAGATCGCCGAGAAGCTCGGCATCACGGAGGAGGAGTTCCAGGACTCTCTGCTCGAGATCTCACGCTCCTCGATTGCCGCCCTCGACGAGCTCTGGGCC
>Ga0307308_10000234_pt1 | contig 18464 bp, 16 predicted proteins | sample ER_DNA_195_FD_194501 | JGI IMG/M metagenome (GOLD analysis project Ga0307308, IMG submission 194501) | Bulk soil microbial communities from the East River watershed near Crested Butte, Colorado, United States - ER_DNA_195 | ecosystem: Environmental > Terrestrial > Soil > Floodplain | place...
TCGCGCCTCTGGCCACCGCCGAGGCCACCCTCGGCGACGAGGACCGCGAGCTGGGCGTGTGCCTGGCGGACATCGGCGGCGACACGACCGACATCGCGATCTTCCAGGACGGCTCGATCTCCCACTGCGCGACGATCCCGATGGGCGGCCGGAGCGTCACGGCGGACCTCGGGATCGTCCTGCGGGTGACCCCGGACGTGGCCGAGAGCGTGAAGTTCCGCTACGGCTCCGCGATGCCGATGGATGTCGACCCCGACGAGGTGCTTCAGGTCACCTCGATCGGAGAGGAGACCTCGCACGGCGTGACGCGGCGCCACATCGCCGAGATCGTGGAGTCGCGAGTGACCGAGATCTTCAAGTTCATCGGCGCCGAGATCGAGGCCGCCGGCGCGACGAATCGCCTTCAGGCGGGCCTGGTGCTCACCGGTGGCGGGTCCCTCCTGGACGGCGCGACCAAGGCGGCTCGGGACCAACTGGGCATGAGCGCTCGCGTGGTGGGGCCGAGAGGTCTCGGCGGGCTCACGGACCAGATCGCGACGCCGCCCTACTCCGCGGCGAGCGGGCTGCTTCTGTGGGGCGCGCACAACTGGCCATCCGACGAGGACCGGGCGAACTCGCGAGCCCTCGAGGGCGTCACGTCACGGATCGGGAAGATCTTCAAAGGACTCATGCCCTAGAAAACTCCTCGAAGGAGCCGCTGACTAAGGACGCTGCTTCTGATGAGGGCAGGCGTGCGTGTGCATTGATGGCGGAGTGCGGGGGTCTTCTGAGCGAGCGGCCCCTGGACGGCGGTTCATCGCGATCCCACGAGGGGCCGAGCGAAGAAGACCCCCGCGCTCCGCGTCAACGCGAAACACGAATCACAAATACCGCTCGCCAAACGTTGAGTTTGCGGACTATAGTCAGCGCGCGAACTGAATAACCATGAGCGCACCGTCTGGGGAGGGGCAGCGGCATGGACATCATGGAGGCTTACCCATGCCCCTCCGAAGCGACATCGAGAACTTCGCGCTCATTAAGGTCGTCGGCGTCGGCGGCGGCGGTTCGAACGCCGTGAATAGGATGATCCGCGCCGAGCTCCTCGGCGTCGAGTTCATCGCCGTGAATACGGACGCTCAAGCGCTCCTTCTTTCCGACGCCCCGCACAAGCTCCGCATCGGCGATAAGGTCACAAAAGGCCTTGGCTCGGGCGCCGACCCGGTCGTCGGACGCAAGGCCGCCGAGGATGACAGCGAGAAGCTCTACGAAGCCCTGAAGGAAGCGGACATGGTGTTCGTGACCGCCGGCATGGGTGGAGGGACTGGCACCGGAGCCGCCCCGATCATCGCCGAGATCGCCAAGGACGTCGGTGCCCTCACCGTCGCCGTCGTTACGAAGCCCTTCAGCTTCGAGGGAGCGAAGCGCCGCCTTCTCGCGGAGCAGGGCATCGCCGAGCTCGTCGACAAGGTCGACACGCTGATCACCATCCCGAACGACCGTCTGCTCCAAGTCGTCGAGAAGAAGACGAGCATGGTCGACGCGTTCCGCATCGTCGACGACGTCCTGCGACAGGGCGTCCAGGGCATCAGCGACCTCATCACGGTCCCGGGCCTCATCAACCTCGACTTCGCCGACGTGAAGACGATCATGACGAACGCGGGGTCGGCACTCATGGGGATCGGCCACGGCTCGGGCGAGTCGCGCGCCGCGGACGCGGCACGGCAGGCGATCATGTCGCCGCTTCTCGAGCAGAGCATCGACGGCGCGCGCGGCGTGCTGTTCACGATTACGGGCGGCCCCGACCTCACGCTCTTCGAGGTCAACGAGGCCGCGGAGATCATCCACGCGGCCGCCGACCCCGAGGCGAACATCATCTTCGGAGCGGTCATCGACGAGCGTATGGGCGGAGAGGTCAAGATCTCCGTGATCGCGACCGCCTTCGAGGCGGCTCGCGCGGTCCGACGTCTCGAGGGCCCGATGTACAAGCGGCAGGCGCCCTCGGTCGAGCAGCGTGCGACACCCGCGTCAGCCGTCGCGCCCGCTCCTACGGCGCCACATCCGAGAGTCGAAGAATCAAAGAAATACGACGCCAACGATTTGGAGGTTCCGAGCTTCTTGCGTCGGCGCTAACTCAGGGCCGGCTTGTCCGGTCTTGAAAGTAACTGGCACGCACCCTGCACCCCCGCCACTCGAAAAGAGACGGCGGGGGTGCTTTTTTTGCACCTGCGCCGCGATTTCTGAAGGAGGCACAGCGTATGAACCGAGTGGAACGCGTCGAGCGCGCGCCCGCCCGTGATGGCTACGGATGGGACGCGAGCTGGACGGGCTGGCACCTCAGCTGGGGCTCCGTGTTTGTCGGCGCGCTTGCGGGCCTCGTCGCCGCGGTGCTCTTTTCTCTTATCGCCCTCGCGATAGGCGCGCACAAGGCGGTCGACGACCGCATTTTGAAATGGGCCGATCTCGGCCCGGTCACCATCATCTTCAGCGTCCTCGGCGCATTCTTCGCGAGCGTCATCGGCGCGTGGGTCGCGGCGAAGATGTCGGGAGCGCGTCGCGCGGAACCGGCGATCCTCCACGGTGTCGCCGCGTGGCTCGTCTCGATGGGCATCGTCCTGCTCTTCGCCGCGCTCTCCGGTGCGAACACCCTCGGCGGCGGATACCTCGGAGGGCTGACGCCTCCGGGAGCGCCTGCTCCGAGCACGACCCCGGTGGACCCGAATACCGCCATCGCGATCCGCAACGCCGCGGTCGGCAGCATCCTCGGGATGCTCATTGGTCTGATGGGCGCCGTCGTCGGTGGTTGGTTCGCGTCAGGCGAGCCGATGAACGTCAACCACTACCGATCGCGTCCGACCGGCTTCGGCAGGACGTCTGTCGCGTCTGACCGAACCACACGGATGTAAAGGAGGACCCGAAGATGATCTTGATCTTGCTCTGGCTCCTCGGCGCACCTCTTCTTTTGATCATTCTTCTGTTCCTGCTCGGCATCGGGCATTAGGAAATCTCGGGGGCCAGCCACTCTTCTTGTTGTGGGGGCTGGCCCCCACACCCCCTCACGTGCGTTGTCGGTGTTTCGCGTTCACTACTAGATTTGGTGGCACCCGGTCCCATATCTTGTGTCTGTGAAGTGCCCCGGGTGCGGCAACCTCGACACCCGCGTCATCGACTCGCGCGAGGCGGAGGACGGCGATTCGATCCGTCGCCGCCGTGTCTGCGACCGGTGCGAGGAGCGCTTCACCACCTTTGAACGGAGCGAGTCCGCCCGCATCCAGGTCCTGAAGCGCGATGGCAGCCGCCAGGAGTTCGACCGCCGCAAGCTCGCCAGCGCCATCGGTAAGGCCGCGTCGAAAGGCTTGGCCGCCGACGAGATCGACCGCCTCATCGATGAGCTCGAGTCGAGCGTCCGGCAGAGCGGCGCGTCCGAGATCCCGTCCGGGCGGATCGGCGAGATGGTGCTCGAGCGTCTTGCCGAGCGCGACCCCCTCTCATACCTCCGCTTCAAGATCGTCTACTCGCGCATCGAGGACCTCGACGCGCTCTACGACGAGCTCGCGTCCCTCGTGCGCATTCGCCAGGAGGCCCGCGATCGGCGCGTCGCGGAACAGATCGTGCTGCCCATCGGCGCCGAGCCCGTAATTGCCGGCCAAGCGCGCCGTCGCCGCCGCTAGGGGAGATCTCCGCGCGGTCCTCTGGGATCTCGACGGGACGCTGACCGACAGCGTCCGCCTCGTGGTCGAAACCATGAACTCGGTCATCGCCGCACACGACGGTCCTCTGCTTCCGTACGAAAGGGTCGGCGAGCTCATCGGCCTTCCGCTCGATGCCATGTTCCGGCTCGCGTGGCCGGACATCGGCGCGGACGATGTGGAGCGCTACCGCGTGGAATACCGCACGCGATACGACGCGGTCGCGATCCCGGCGACGCGGCTGTATCGCGGCGCCCGTGCGACGCTGCGCGATTTCCACCGCGCAGGACTGCTCCAGGCGACGGTCACGGGTAAGCGCGCGGCGGACTGCGAGCGGATCCTGCGCGGGCTCGGCATCAAGAAGGACATCGACGTCTACCTCGGTGGCGATTCGGTCCCGCGCCCGAAGCCCGCACCTGACCTGGCTCAGTACGCGATGAGCCGTCTCGGAGTCTCCTCTGCGGAATCCGTGGTGATCGGCGACAGCGCCGCTGATCTCGCGATGGGCAAGGCCGCGGGGGCGCACACCATCCAGGTGCTCTGGGGCTACTCGGGTTCGCCGCTGCCGGACGCCGACCACAGCGTGCGCACGTGGCGCGAGCTACGCGATGCCGTGCTCGCGCTGGGCGCGCCGAAGCCCGGCATACTCGGTCGTCGTGGTCCTCTCCGATCGTGATATCCGCGCGGCGATCGACGCAGGCCGCATCGGGATCGATCCCTTCGATCCCAAGTGCGTCCAGCCGGCGTCGATCGACATCCGCCTCGACTACCGCTTCCGCGTGTTTCGTTCGAGCCGCCACGGGTTCATCGATCTCGCTCAGCCACTCGACGACATCACGGAGCTCGTCGAGATCCTCGCGAAGACGCCATTCATCCTCCACCCCGGCGAGTTCGTCCTCGGCTCCACGCGCGAGCGCATCCGGCTGCCCGACGACATGGTGTCCCGGGTGGAGGGAAAGAGCTCGCTCGGCCGGCTTGGCCTGCTCATCCACAGCACCGCCGGATTCATCGACCCGGCGTGGGACGGTCACATCACGCTCGAGCTCTCGAACGTGAACACGATCCCGATCACGCTCTATGCCGGGATGCGCATCGGCCAGCTGTCGTTCTTCCCGCTCTCGAGCCCCGCGGAGCATCCCTACGGCTCGCCCGAGCTCGGCTCTTCCTACCAGGGGCAGACCGGGCCGACGCCGTCGCGCTACCGGCTCGACGTGTAGCGGCCGTGTGCACGACCTGTCTCCTGATCATCTTCGTCGAGGCATTCATCAACGTGCTCGCCGGTGCGCTGACGCTCGCGATCTTCGTGCGTGTCATCCTCTCGTGGATCCCGAACGCGCGCCTGCCGCTCGGCCTCGGCGACTTCGTCTTCGGCGTAAGCGAGCCGATCCTGTCGCCGATCCGGCGCGCGATGCCGTTCTTGGGCGGCATCGACTTCTCGCCGTTCATCGCGCTCATCGGGATCCAAATCCTGTCGGGCCTGATCCTCCGCGCGCTTCCGCCGGCGATCTAAGCGATGCCGGAGCGTATTCACGTTCCGGTGCGCGTCATCCCGCGTTCCACGACGGATCGAGTGGATTCTGTCCGGGCCGGGCGGCTCGTCGTCCGCGTCGCGGCCGCCCCCGAGTCGGGCGCGGCGACCCGGGCCGCGCAGGCGCTCTTGGCTGGGGCCCTGGGCCTGCGGTCGGCCGAAGTACGACTGGAGCGAGGGAGCACGTCCCGCGACAAGATCTTCAGTATCCCGACGTACGCCCGGCCTGCGCTCGAAACGGTGTCCAGTGGCGAACTGGCCGCGGGTGGCACGGCGGCAGGGCCCGCTCGCGAAGCGCGGGTGCCCCGGGGACCCAGTTCCGCGACCGCGCCGCGGTCGCGGAGAACTGGGGAGGGTGCGCTGAGCGAGCGGGCCCAGAGCCGTGACAGGACCCGCGGCAACCGCAGCCCTTTGCAACGACTGTTGAAATAGGAGCGCAGGCTGTGGCGTACAGGAGGGGAATGGCTACGAGTGCCGCCCTGCGTTTTGGCTTTCCGGTGACTGCGATACAGCCGTCAGTGACGTTCGCCGACGGCGTGCGCGAGCACCAGGACGAGGTCTACGGGGTCGCGCTCCGCATCACGGGCGACCGCGACGCGGCCCTCGACGTGACCAGCGCCACTTTCCTGAACGCGTACCGGGCCTTTCACCGGTATGACCAGACCCGCCCGCTTCGGCACTGGCTCTTGAGAATTGCGACCAACGAGGCGATCACGTACGTACGGAAGCGCGGGCGCGAGCTCCGGCGCCGGGTCGAGGTGGAGCACGCGAGCACGATCGCCGACCCGACCGCGTCGCCAGACGCGGAGTCCGTGGCGCGTGAGGACCGTGCGCGGATCCGCGCGGCCGTCAGCGTTCTTCCGGAGCTCTACCGCGTCGTGATCGTGCTGCGTTACTTCAATGAGCTCAGCGTCGACGAAATCGCGCACGTCACCGGACGCCCTGCGTCCACGGTCGGCGTGCAGCTGCTGCGCGGACGCGCGCTCCTCCGCACGACGCTCGGGGTCGGGCGATGAGGAACGACCGACGCGACGAGGATCTGTTCGACGAGACGCGGCTGCGTCGCGCGCTGCGTCTCGAAGCCACGGAGCTTCCGCCTCGGATCGACGTCACGGCCATCGCGGCGCGCGCTCGCGCCGACCGGCCGGCGTTCGCCGCGGCGTCGCTCGTTTCGACGCTCTTCGCCGGCATCGCTGCGGCGGGGCTCGTCGGCCTCATCGCGGCGGCGTTGCCCGCGGTCGCCCCCGCGGTGGCCTCGGATCTCTACAGCGCGGCGATCGAAACACTCACCCGCGTCGCGATCCCGGCAAGCGCGCTCCTGTCCTTGGCCGAACAACCCACCGTTCCGATCGCGGCGCTCGCCGCGTTGGCGGTCGCGATCGTTTACGAGTACGCGCAGCGAAGGGAGCCTGTCCGTGAAATCACGTCTTGAGCGCAGCGGCACCAACCGGGTCATCGCCGGTGTCTGCGGCGGACTTGCCGAATATCTCGCGATCGACGCCACGCTGGTGCGAGTGGTGTTCGTCGGGCTGCTGTTCGCCGGGGGCATCGGGCTCCTGCTGTACATCGTTCTCCTGATCCTCATGCCACAGCCGGGGCACCCAGCCCCGTTCACCACGTCGACCCCGCCGACTGTTGTCGACGCGGGCACGACTGCTCGGATGGAGGGCGACTCCACTGCGACCCCGCCACCGACCGTGGCGCCTGTCGATCCGGCGGTGCATGCCGCCGAGGCGGAGCGCCGTCGCATGGCGGCCGGCTATCTCCTCATCGGCCTCGGGGTCGTGTTCTTTCTGAGCAACGCGGGCGCGTTCCGGTTCGTGCAGTGGCAGTTCCTCTGGCCGCTCGTCCTTATCGGGATCGGGGTCCTGTTCCTCGTCCAGCGGGTGCGTACGTGAACGCGCGCCCGGGGCGCGGCGTCTTCTGGCCGTTGCTGCTCATCGCCCTCGGACTCATCTTTCTCTTGCAGAACTTCGGCTTCATCTCGGGCGTGTCGTGGCTCGCCGTCGCGAGCCTCTGGCCGCTTCTCCTGGTCCTCATCGGTCTCGACATCGCGTTCGCGCGCCGCTGGCCGCTTCCGACGCTTGCTGTGGAGATCGCCGTGATCGCGGCGGGCCTCGCACTGGTCGCGTATTCGCCAAACCTTTCGCCGGGGGTCTTCGTCTTCGGGGACAGCAACGGCACCGGCGAGACCGACGTCGCCGTGCCGCGCGGGGCGACGCAGCTCAATCTGACCCTCAACGGAGGCGCGACCCGCAGCTACCACGTCGCTGGCGGCGCGAGTCAGCTGGTCGAGGCCCACAGCGCCAATCCGGATCTGCGGTTGCGGGTGACGGGCGCGAGCAGCGGCCGCGCGGATGTGCGGCTCGATCAGTTGTCGAGCGGATTCTTCCACCCCATCGACGCCGGCGACATCGAGATCCGTCTCGCGAGCGACGTGCCGACATCTCTCACGATCAACGTGGGCGCTGGAGAGTTCGACGTCGACCTCTCCGACGTGCACGCGACCGATGCCCGCGTGAACGTGGGCGCGTCGTCGATGCGGTTCGTCGTGCCGAAGGCAAGCGGCGACGTGGCCATCCGCATGAACGGGGGGGCATCGAACATCGTGCTCGTGGTTCCTGACGGCGTCGAGGCGCGGATCGCGACGACCGGCGGCCTCCTCTCGCTTCGAAGCGACAACACGCGGCTCGGCTCGGGTGGGGGAACCGGTGGCTGCGTCGCGTGTGGCAGCTCCGTCGAGACGAGCGGGTACGGCGCCGCGCACGATCGTGTGACGCTGACGATCTCGGCAGGAGCGAGCTCGATCGTCGTCCGATAACTCGCGTAAACTCCCGCCGTGCTTCACAACGCGATCGAGCGGATCCTGGAAGCGCAGGCCGTGTGGGCCGATCCACTCGGAAAGCTGTTCGTCGCGATCTTCGCCGCGCTTTACAAGCCGGTACCGGTCATCAAGGATCTTCTCAACGGGGTCTGGCTCGGGCACCCGCTGCATCCCGCGATCACTGACGTGCCGATCGGCGCGTACGTCGTCGCGGTCGTGTTGGACTTTTCGGGACAGCGTTCGGCCGCCACTGCGGCGATCGGGGTCGGGATCGTGTTCATGCTGCTCGCCGCGCTCGCCGGGTACGCCGACTACATCGACCTCGAAGGAAAGAGCCAGCGGTTCGGCACCGTGCACTCATCGCTCATGCTGGTGGCGCTCGTTTTCTATCTCGTCTCGTTCGTGATGCGTCTGGGCGCCGTGCCCTCGCCCGCGGAGGTCTGGCTTTCAGTGATCGGCTTCCTCATCGTGATCACCAGCGCATATGTCGGAGGAGAGCTCGTCTACAACCTCGGGACCCAGGTCGACCGGCACGCGTGGCGAGGCGGGGGAGCGAAGTGGACCCCGCTCGACATAACGGACATCCCCGCTGACAAACCGGTGAAGGCGAAGGCGGGTGCCCAGACCCTCGTCGTGGTGCGACGCGGAAAGGAGCTCGACGCGCTCCACGATGTCTGCGCCCACCAGGGCTGCAGCCTCTCGGACGAGGCGAAGATCGTTGGCGAAACGATCGAGTGCCACTGCCACGGCTCGCGGTATCGGCTGCGCGACGGGCTCGTGGTGCGGGGGCCGGCGGTGTTCGATCAGCCCCACTTCGAGGTGCGCGAAGTCGAAGGAAAATTCGAGGTCCGCCGCACGGACACCCGTTAGGAACCGTCTAGCGGGCGCGTCTTCGTGATACTGCGAGCGTGAGCGAAGCGATCGCGTCGGTCCCGCTGGAGGCGGCGGCGGTCCCAGTCGCGGAGACGCCTGCGCCCACCGAGCTCGAGGCGCGCCGCGCGCTGAACGCGGAGTACCTGCGGCACCACCCCGACGAGGTCGCGCGTTTCCTCGACGAGCGCATGCCCCGCGAGACCGCGCTCATCGTCCACGACGCGGGGCCCGAAGCCGCAGTCCACCTGCTGGAGCTCTTGAACCCGCGGGTCGCGGCGGATGTGGTGCGCAACCTACCGGTGGAGGCGGCGAAGATCGCTCTCCGCCAGATGCACCCATCACGCGCCGCCCCGATCGTGGCGAGCTTTGACGCCAGCGAGCGCGAGGCCGTGCTCAGCCGTCTTCCGAGGAAGTTCGCTTCCGAGGTCCGCGAGCTCCTCACATATCCCTTCGATACAGCCGGCGCCCTTATGGACCCGCGCATCACCGCATTCGCCCCGGATACCACGGTCGACGATGCGCTTCGGAAGATGCGCACGTTCAAGGAGAAGGAGCTCGGCGCGATCTATCTCACCGACGCGTCGGGCCGCCTCGTCGGCACGGTGCCGCTCGGCGAGATCGCGACGGCAACACCGGAAACGAAGCTCAAAGATCTCGTCAGCGGAACTCCCGTCGGTGTCCATGCGACCGCGACGCGCGAGGAGATCGTCAACTACCTCACCGAGCAACGCGTCGCCACCCTGCCGGTCGTCGACAGCGATCGGCGTCTCGTCGGTGTGATCCGCTATCGCGCGCTCGTCGCGGCCGCGGAAGCCGAGGCGACGATGAGCATGCAGACGATGGTCGGTGTGAGCAAGGAGGAGCGCGCTCTTTCGCGCGTGTCCTTCGCGGTGCGCCAACGGCTGCCGTGGCTCGAGATCAACCTCGCGACGGCATTCCTCGCCGCCTTCACCGTTGGCCTCTTCGAGGGCACGATCGCGAAGTTCACCGCGCTCGCGATCCTCCTGCCGGTCGTGGCGGGCCAATCAGGGAATAGCGGCATGCAGGCCCTCGCCGTGACGATGCGCGGGCTGGCGCTTCGTGAGGTCCGCCTGTCGCACTGGCCGCGGCTCATCGTGAAGGAGGCGGGCGTCGGGATCCTCAACGGGACCGCCGTCGCTGCGACGACGATGGTCGGCGTGTTCATCTGGAGCCAGTCGATCGGCCTCACCGTGGTCATCGGCTCGGCGATGGTCCTCGGCATGGTCATGGCCGGAATCTCCGGCGCGGCGATCCCCCTCATCCTGAAGGCGGCCGGCCAGGACCCCGCGCAGTCGTCGTCCATCGTGCTCACGACGATCACCGACTGCAGCAGCTTCCTCTCGTTCCTCGGCCTCGCCACCATACTTCTGCAGTTCCTGTAGCTCACATGTCTCGCGTCGCCACCGTCGCGATCGGGATCATCCTGTTCGCGTTCTCTTTCGCCGCGCCTGCGCTGGCAGACGAGGGCTGGGTGATCGAGCGTTTCGCGGCCGACATCACGATCGATAAGAACGGATCGCTTCACATCGTCGAGGCGATCGATGCGAACTTCGGCAGTCTCCAGAAGCACGGGATCTTCCGGACGATCCCCGTGCGATATCAGTGGGACGACACCCACGTCCGCGCCTACCAGCTCCAGGTCCGCTCGGTGACCGATGCGGGCGGGAAGAGCGTGCGGTATGAGACGAACGACCAGGGCGCCTCCAAGGTGATCAAGATCGGCGATCCAAATCAAACCGTGAGCGGGCGGCAGACCTACCGCATCACCTATGACATCTCGGGCGTGATGAACGCCTTCCCGGACCACGACGAGCTTTTTTGGAACGTCAACGGCGGCCTCTGGGATGTTCGCGCGCAAGCTGTGACGGCCACGGTGCACGCGCCCGCGGCGCCCCAGCAGGCGACGTGCTACCAGGGGGCGGTCGGCTCCGACGAGGCTTGTCGCTTCACGATCACCTCATCCGGCGCGGACTTCGCGGCGACCCGGCCGTTGGCACCCCGCGGCCAGCTGACGATCGTCGCCGCCCTCGCGAAGGGCGTGATCGCCGAGCCCGTGCCGGTCATCGCCCGCGACTCCGGCAACGTCCTCGGGTATTTCGACCCGCAGCCGCTCTGGCTCGCCCTCGCCGTGCTCGCGCTCGCGGCAGGACTCGCGGTCCTTTACTGGCGCTGGTACAGCGTCGGCCGCGACGCTCGGGGCCGCGAGACCATCGTTCCCGAGTACGAGCCGCCCGACAAGGCCCGTCCCGCTCAGCTCGGCGTGATCCTCGATGAGAGCGCGGACACCAAGGACGTCACGGCGACGATCGTCGATCTTGCGGTCCGCGGTTACCTGACGATCACCGAGAACCCATCGCCGTGGATCTTCGCGAAGAAAGACTGGACGCTGCACGCCACCGGCAAGACCGCGGATCAGCTCCTTCCATACGAGAGGATCGTCTACGACGGTCTCTTCAAGGACGGATCCGACGTCAAAGTCTCGGAGCTCCGGACGCACTTCATCACATCGCTGCGGAGCGCCGAAGGGGCGCTCTACCGGGACTCGGCTGATCGCAAATGGTTCGCCACACGACCCGATCGCGTTCGGCAGGGATATGCGGGTGTAAGCGTGCTCGTGATCATCGCGGGAGTCGGACTCACATGGCTGCTCGGCCGAGCGCTCGGCGCCGGACTCGTCGGAGTCACCGTCATCGCCGTCGGCCTCGTCGCGCTGGCCGTCGCTCGGATCATGCCCGCCAAGACCGCCGCGGGTGCGGAGCTCCTCCGCCGCTCGCTGGGCTTTCGCCGATACATGGAGGTGGCCGAAAAGGAACGCCAGCGTTTCGCCGAGCGCGAGAACATCTTTTCCGAGTACCTGCCGTACGCGATCGTGTTTGGCTGCGTCGAGAAATGGGCTCGCGCCTTCAAGGACATCGATATGTCGGCTCAGACGTCGTCGTGGTACGTCGGCAGTGGGCCGTTCAACGCGGGCTTCCTCTCGTCCTCCCTCATGGGCTTCTCTTCGAATCTCGGCTCGGCCATCTCATCGACCCCCGGCTCGAGTGGCGGAAGTGGATTCTCCGGAGGCGGCGGGGCGGGCGGCGGCGGTGGTGGAGGCGGCGGAGGCAGCTGGTGACGGGTATCCTTTAGTTCTCGTCGCGGGCTGTTGGCTCAGCCGGTTAGAGCGCTGCGTTCACATCGCAGAGGTCGCTGGTTCGAATCCAGCACAGCCCACCGAAACTTAGAGACCGAGTGTCGAGATGCGTCGGGGCGGCGTCGAGCAGGTACGGCGCGATGCGGTTATCCGCGTGACGCGAACTGCCAAACGACCGCGCTTCCACGAGTGTCCCCCAACTATCTCCCCGCGTTCGTTTGTTGACGGCTTGGTCGTGTTCGCAGCGAGGAGCGAAAATGCAAGTGTCGAGGGCTGCCGTCTGATCGAGGACAACGGGGAGTCGAGGCCGTGAGGAATCTCAATTGGAGCGCGCTGCGACCGCTTCGCGGCAGTCAACAAACTGCGTTCGAAGAGTTGTGTTGCCAACTCGCGGCATTCGATTGCCCAGAGCCGTCCGGTTTTCGCAGGGTTGGCGTCCCTGACGGCGGTGTGGAGTGCTACTTCGTGTCAGCGGATGGCGACGAGTCGGGCTGGCAGGCGAAGTTCTTCGAACGAACGCCAGACGCGCAGCGGTGGGCGCAGCTCGACCGCTCAGTGAAGCGGGCGCTCGACACACATCCTCGACTGGTTAGCTACACCATTTGCTTGCCATTAAATCGCTCCGATTCGAGGGATTCGACCGAGCAGTCGTTCATGAATCGGTGGGATGAACGGGTCCTCAAATGGACCGGGTGGGTGAATGCCATGGGACGAACCGTCGCCTTTCCTTATTGGGGCGAGACTGAACTTTTCGAACGCCTCTCGCGGCGTGAGCATGAAGGCCGTGCCCGGTTTTGGTTTGACCGCGAACTATTCGGTCCGACGTGGTTGCGATCCCGGCTCGACGAGGCGCTAGCAAATACACAGCCGCGGTACCCGGCGCCAGTTCACATCGATGTAGCCCAAATGCAGAACTTTGACGCGCTCCTTCGTCATGAGCGGTTCTCCGCGATCCTCTCACGTCTACTTGAAGCAAGCGACGTGGACTTCGCCAAGGTGCGCGACCCTAAACCTCCCATCGCGATCGCGGACCAGGAAGCCCTCGGAGTGGCCGTGGGAAAACTCAAGGTGCTCGCACTCGCACATCCCCGAAGTGCGACGGTACAGATCCCGGTCGCTGAGGCGACCATTTTCGCGGCTGACGCAGTCCGTGCGTGCTATCGAATCATCGACGCGATAGACGACGCCCGTCAGAAAGGCGAAGCGGCCACGAAACAAGCCGCGGCGCGAACCAAGAAGAGCTCGCGATCGCGCGGAATGAAAGCTACCGACGTGGCCGCTCCGGCCAGAAGCGCCGACTACTCGGCGGAGCGGTATCGCTTTTCTCGTATACGGTCAGCATTCGAGGAACTCGTGACGTATCTCCGATCAACCGAAGCGTCGTTGGCGAATGCAGCAGCTCTGCTGGTTCTGGGCGAGTGGGGAATGGGGAAGACCGAGTTGCTACGCGACGCCGTGAGGGGGGCCGTTGACTCTGGCAAGATCGCGGTGCTCTTGGCGGGGAAGCAGTTCAACGCGGTCGATGAGCCCTGGCGTCAGATGTGGGAGCGTCTGCAGACAACGTTCGACGGGTCCGAGGAGTTTCTCGGTGCACTTTCGGCCGCCGCCGAAGCGTCTGGCCAACGCGCATTGTTGGCGATCGATGCCCTGAACGAAGGGGATGGGCCGAGGCTGTGGCCGGGTTATCTCGCGGGCATGATCTCGACATTACGCCGGTACCCCTGGATTGCGATGACGTGGTCGCTCCGCTCGAACTACGAGGAGCTCTTGATCCCGCCAAACATCGACGCGTCCGTCATGCCGCGAATCGAGACATTCGGCTTTCGCGGTCGCGAGTACGACGCGACTCAGGCTTTCTTCACCCATTTCGTGATCACGCCGCCGTCAGCGCCCCTTCTTGTACCAGAGTTCAGCAATCCGCTGTTCCTGATGCTGTTCTGCGAAGGACTCCATCGGCGAGATCTTCACGAAGTCCCTGACGGCCTGGAGGGCGTCGAGTCCGTGTTCTCGTTCTTCATGGATGCGGTTAACGACGCGATCAGCCTGCGGCTAGGGTGGGACCGCAATCGGAAACTGGTCCAGCAAGCTGCCCAGCGCATCGCACACAGAATGTCTGAAATCGGCGAGCAGCGGCTCCCCGTCGAGGAGGGCCGAGACCTAGTCAATTTGGGACTTCCGATTGTTCCCGACGACCGAAGCCTCTATCGCGCGATGTGCGACGAGGGGCTATTTGTTGAGGATGTCGTCCGAAGAACGACCGGCCCGCAGATTTTTGTGGGCTTCGTTTACAACCGTCTGGCCGACCACGAGATTGTGAAGCACTTGCTCGCGACACATCTAAACCCGGCTGACCTTGCGGGATCGTTTGCGCCCGAGAGTCCCCTTGGCCGCCTCGTCCAGAACCCGCGAACTGCGTGGTTGCGGGTTGGCGAGGTCGAGGCTCTGTTGATTCAACTCCCTGAACTCGTTGGCGACGAACTGTTAGATGTCCAGACTCAATTGGCGGAGTTCCCGCAGGTTCGCCACGCTTTCCTCCGCAGCCTCGTTTGGCGGCGAGCGTCGACAATCACCCCACGCACCGTCGAACTCGCGCGCGCTTGTGCGCGCGTGTCCAGAGGAGATGTCGAGCTCCTCTTCTCTACCCTTCTGATGCTCGCGCCTCGCCCGCAGCATCGCCTGAACGCCGGGTACTTGCACGAGATGCTGGCTGCGGCAGATCTGTCGCTACGAGATGCGGTTTGGACTCCTTGGATCGCTTCTGACTACGACGATTCGGAAGCTTCGTTGGTCCATCGGCTCCTAGAGTGGGCCGAGCGGCACGAACAGCATGCGGTGGCCGACGAGGGCACCGCCGGACTCATCGCGACGGCTGTCGGCTGGTTTCTAACCTCCTCAAATAGACAGATTCGCGATCGCGCGACGAAGGCCTTAGTCCGGTTGCTGGACAGCTTCAATCTCTCGAAGCAATTGCTTGAGGCCTTCTCCAACGTCAACGATCCGTACGTTGTTGAACGTGTTTATGGGGTCGCTGCAGGGGCAGCGCTCCGAACCAATGACGTACAGCTGCTTGGGGCCCTAGCGAATGCGGTCTATGCATTGATCTTTAAAGACGGCGAGCCGCCGCCTCACCTGCTTCTGCGTGACTACGCACGCGCGATTGTCGAGGCGGCCGCCCACGCAGGCGCGACTCTCGACTTCGCACTCGCTCGCGTCCGCCCACCGTACCGGAGCACTTGGCCCGGGATGGAGGTCCGGACGGCCGCCGAGCTGGCGCCACAAATTCCATTGGATCGGATTCGTGAACGCCGCGCCGAGTCGATTCTGCACAGTTCGGTCCTTGGGGGCGGGGACTTCGCGCGCTACATCATTGGTACGAACACTCCCCACTTCGAGTGGATCGATGTCCCCATCGGTGATCCCTTGCCGGCGACCCGCGCGCAGCTTGTCGAGCGCTTCAAGAAAACGCTAACGCGCCGACAACGGAACGCACTCGCCCGGTTGGAAAGCGCCGAGCTCGCGGACTCCATGACACGCCACAGTCGATCGGCCACGCGCGAGCTTCGGACAACGCGGAAGGCCATACGCAAGCCGATGGCCAACGCAACTGTCGCGCTGCGCAGCACGCTCGGCGCGCGAAAGTGGAAGGAGTTCGATGTCGACTTCGAGCGGCGTCTTCAGGGCGGACGCGAGCCATGGGAGTTCGATCTCGAGATCGTGCAGCGGTGGGTGTACGAACGCGTACTCAAGTTCGGATGGACTCCACGACTGTTCGGACAGATAGACGACCAAATGAGCTACACCCGTGAGAGTCGGCGTCTCGAGCGGATCGGGAAGAAGTACCAATGGATTGCGCTTCATGAGTGTCTTGCGCGGATCTCAGATAACTTCCGATTCCGTGGTCGCAGTTGGAAGTTGCGCAACGTTCGATATGACGGGCCGCAGCAACTCTGGCACGGCCGGGACATTGACCCGTCTTTGCTTCTTGGATCGACGCTCGGTCTCTCTGGATTTGACGACTCCAACGACGCGTGGTGGGTGCCAAGCCCGCCCGTTTGGATACCCGAGAAGGAACGTGAATGGATCCGCGACGCGGCAGCGATTCCGACGCTTCGGCAAATCGTCTTCGTTCGCGATCCGGGTGACAAGAGTGAGTGGCTGTGCGTCGACGGTTCATTCCAATGGCACTCCACACCATTCAGAAGCACGGACGACGACGAGTCCGTGGGGCGAAGACAACAATGGGTGCGTGTCCGCGCGTACGCGGTAAGGCGCGAACACTCTGCAGATCTCAGGCAGTGGGCGGGTCAGCGGTCCCTTCCAGACTTACGACTCCCAGGACACGACTCCAGCTTTTCCGGTGTCTTCTTAGGGGAGTACCCATGGGCGCCCGCCTATGCCCACGTGCGCTCCGATGACCCCCTTGACGGCTGGGAGCAGATCGACGGTGCCCCTGCGCCGGTCCGTGCCATAGCTGACTACTACGGCGCGGGGAGCGAGTACGACCAGAGCGTCTCGGAGCGATTCTCCATCGCTGTCCCAGCAAAATGGCTAATCGACTTGATGGGCCTTGATTGGCGTGCACACGAGGGCTACTGGTTTAGTCGAAGCGGTCTACTTGTCGCGCAAGACCCGAGCGTCCGCGCGCGCGGGCCCAGCACACTCCTGCTGCGTGCCGACGGCCTTCCTGAGTTTTTGGAGGCGAACGGACTGGAGCTGACTTGGGTCATGCAAGGTGAACGAACCCTGCTTGGATCACGGTCCTATTTCGATGTGCATGACTACCCGGGCGACCTTCAAATCACCGGAGCCGCCAACCTCGGTCCCCCGTGGACCGGCAGTACAACGGCAGTTTTCTTTACGCTGAAAGAACTCCAGAGCCGCAACGCGCGAGACACCCCGAATCCGACGGGCGAGTGCTTGCTTAGGCGTGATGAGGAGAGGTCGGCGAATCCGAGCATTCTGGGCCGATCGGAATCGTCGGGAACGAAGGGCTGAGCGTCGTGTCGTTCCGCGCAAGGTGTTGGCATCCGAAAGTGCCGGACCCGCGACGGCTAGGTGTAGCGAATCCCTTTGAGCTCGATCCACCCGTCCGCGTGCGTGTGATCCGGATCGTGATGCGTGAAGTGGATCAGACCGCCCTGATCGTTCCAGACGTACTCGCCGTGGACGACGACGTCGTCTCCATCCCCGACCGGGACGCGCTTGCCGATGTCGACGTTGTTGTCGATGAGCAGGGTCTGCGCCGATCCCTTGACCTGCACGATGAAGCGCTGATGCGTTCCGGACGGGCCCGTGTCATCGGAGAGCAGCCTCGTGACGGCGGCGTTCGCGGTGACCTCGATGCCCGAGAGATGATCCGCAAAGGCGCGCTCGACCGTCGTATTCGGGGCGGCGATCGCGCCGCACGCAGACGCGAGGACCGCACTGAGGACGAGTGCGCGAACGGCTACGAGCGCGGGACGGTGTCTCCGGACTGGTGCATCAGCGGCCGATGGCGTTGAGGATGAGGCCGGCGGCGATGAGCAGCGCGAGCGCGATCACGACGACGATGGCCATGCGGCGGAAATCTTTCGTCACGTAGCCGCGTTCCCAGACTGCCGCGCGCTCGAGACTCGGCGATGGCGTGCCGACGGCGCGGGAGGTCCCGCTGCGCGATCCATAGCGCGTCGTCCGTGCTGCGGCGGCCGGACGCGATGGCTGCTCTCGCTCGGGTGCGAGCGGTCGCGGTGCCGACGCCCGGCGGGAAGCCTCGACGGCCCGGCGGGAGCGCGCGCGTACGCGGTGTTTCTTTGCCACGGAGAGACGAGGATACCCGACCCCGTATGCTCCGCCGCGAATGCCCCTCGATGCGCAGGCGCTCTCCACGGTCGTGGTCGTGCTCGCGGTCGCGGTCGTCGTGCTCGCCGTCTGGGTCGCTTGGCTGCAACGGTCCGACGCCCTGCTGCGCAGGCGGCTGCGCCGGCTCATCGGCGAGGGCGAAGGCGTCGGCCTGGACGAGCTCCTCGACCGCCAATTCCGGCGGCTCGACACCGTCGCGGAGCGGGTCGAGGCCCTCAACCGGCTGCACCACGAGCTCGAAACCCTCTCCCAGCAGAGCCTCCAAAAGGTCGGCGTCATCCGGTTCAACCCGTTCGCCGATACCGGCGGCGACCAATCCTTCGCCGTCGCCCTCCTGGATGCGGCCGGCAACGGCGTGGTGCTGTCGAGCCTCCACGGCCGTGCCGATACGCGCATCTTCGCGAAACCGGTGCAGGCCGGACGATCCAAGCACGCGCTGTCCGATGAGGAGCAGGACGCCATCCGCAAGGCGCTTTCGCCGGCTGGCGCGTGACCGGCGCGACGGGGCAATCGGAAGAACGCGCCCTCGCCATCGTGAACCCGGTCGCCGGGAACGGTGCAGGCGAGCGGGTCGCGGCCCGT
>Ga0307308_10000235_pt1 | contig 18404 bp, 15 predicted proteins | sample ER_DNA_195_FD_194501 | JGI IMG/M metagenome (GOLD analysis project Ga0307308, IMG submission 194501) | Bulk soil microbial communities from the East River watershed near Crested Butte, Colorado, United States - ER_DNA_195 | ecosystem: Environmental > Terrestrial > Soil > Floodplain | place...
ACAATCACACCCGCCACCGGTCCGGCTGCTTGCTCGGCGTGTACGACTTCCAGAACGTCCTCGAGCGTCAGTGGCTCGAAGTACAGCCGGTCAGCGGTGTCGTAGTCAGTGGAGACGGTCTCCGGGTTGCAGTTCACCATGATCGTCTCGTAGCCCGCTGCGGAGAGCGACATCGCGGCATGTACGCAGGAATAGTCGAACTCGATGCCCTGACCGATGCGGTTCGGCCCGCTGCCCAAGATCAACACCGCCGGCCTGGCCCGGGGTATGACCTCGGTTTCGGAGTCGTAAGAGCTGTAGTGGTAGGGGGTCCGGGCAGCGAACTCAGCGGCGCAGGTGTCAACGGTCTTGTAAACCGGCCGAACCCCCAGCGCCCAACGAACCCCGCGTACCACGTCCTCGCTCAGGTGCCGCAAGGCGGCGATCTGAGCATCGGAAAGGCCGTGCCGCTTGGCCGTACGCAGTGCCTGGGCGGTCAGCTCTGGCGCAGACTTGATCATCGTCGCGGTTTCCAAGATCAGCACGAATTGATCGACAAACCACGGATCGATCTTGGTCGCCTGGTGCACCTGATCCGCGGTGGCACCCGCGCGGAGCGCCTGCATGATCACATTGAGTCGGCCATCGTGGGGGCGCGCTGCTCGCTGCAGCAGATCCTCTGCCGAATCGGTGATCTCGGCAGTGAAGTCGAACGGTGCCGTGGGATCTTCCAGACTGCGCAGCGCCTTGCCTAGTGCCTCGGTGAAGTTGCGGCCGATGGCCATCGCCTCGCCAACGCTCTTCATGTGGGTGGTCAGCGTGGAGTCGGCCGCTGGAAACTTCTCGAAGGCGAAGCGGGGGACCTTGACGACGACGTAGTCCAAGGTGGGTTCGAAACTGGCCGGAGTCTGCTGTGTGATGTCGTTCGGGATCTCGTCGAGGGTGTAGCCGATGGCCACTTTCGCAGCGATCTTGGCAATCGGGAAACCGGTCGCCTTGGAGGCCAAGGCCGATGACCGCGATACCCGCGGGTTCATCTCGATCACGATCATCCGACCGTTGGCAGGATCGATGGCGAACTGGATGTTGCAGCCACCTGTATCGACGCCGACGGCCCGGATGATGCCGATGGCGACGTCGCGCATCCGCTGAAATTCGCGGTCGGTCAGCGTCATGGCGGGAGCCACGGTGATCGAGTCGCCGGTGTGCACGCCCATCGGATCGAGGTTCTCGATCGAGCAGATGATCACCACGTTGTCCGCCTTGTCCCGCATGACCTCGAGCTCGTATTCCTTCCAGCCCACGATCGACTCTTCGATCAGCACCTCGGTCGTCGGGCTGGCCGACAGGCCGGTGCCGGCCATCCGCCGAAGATCGGCTTCATCATGGGCTAAGCCAGAGCCGAGTCCACCCATCGTGAAGCTGGGCCTGACAACTAAGGGGTAACCAAGATCATCCGCGGCCCGCAGGACGTCTTCTATCGAGTGACAGATGCGACTTCTGGCCACCTCGGCCGGGCCGCCTGGAATGCCTTCCAGCCCTTCCACGATTGCCTTGAATTGCTCGCGATTTTCGCCCCGCTGGATGGCCTCGATGGAGGCGCCGATGAGCTCGACACCGTAGCGCTCCAGGACCCCGTTCTCGTGTAGGGCGACGGCTGTATTCAGCGCGGTCTGACCACCGAGCGTGGCCAACAGCGCATCCGGACGTTCCTTCGCGATAACCAGCTCGACGAAGTCGGCGTTGATGGGCTCAATGTAGGTGGCATCGGCGAACTCCGGATCGGTCATGATCGTCGCCGGGTTGGAGTTGACCAGGATCACCCGGAAGCCTTCGTCCCGGAGTACCCGGCAGGCTTGCGTACCGGAGTAGTCGAATTCGCACGCCTGGCCAATCACGATCGGACCAGAGCCAATGACGAGAATCGATTCGATGTCGGTACGGCGAGGCATCAGGCACCCTCCATCAGATCGACAAACCGATCGAAGAGGTAGCTCGCGTCGTGCGGGCCGGCGGCGGCTTCTGGGTGGTATTGAACGGAGAAGCCCCGCAGCTTGCCAGCCGGATTCGTGAGCTGCAAACCCTCGACGACCTGGTCGTTCAGGCAGATGTGGCTCACCTCCGCGATGCCGTACGGCGTCTGGTGCCGCTGCCCAGGCGCAGCAGCTACAGCGAACCCGTGATTATGTGCGGTGACCTCGACCTTGCGGGTGGTGAGATCCATCACCGGCTGGTTAATACCACGATGCCCGTAGCCCAGCTTGAATGTGCCGAAGCCCAGTGCCCTGCCGAACAGTTGATTGCCAAAGCAGATACCGAAATACGGAATGTCGGCGGCAAGGATCGATTGCAAGAGCTCAACCTGCTGGTCAGCTGCGGCCGGATCGCCTGGGCCATTGGAGAAGAACACCCCATCCGGGTTCGTCGCCTCAATGTCGCCGAACGAGATCGTCGACGGAACCACGTGAACCTCAAGACCACGCTCGGCCATCCGCACCGGTGTCATTGACTTGATGCCGAGATCGACCGCTACCACCCGGAACAGTGGTTCACCCTCCGGCCTGACGACATATGGCTGCGTCGTGCTGACCTCGTCGGCGAGATGCGCGCCGACCATCGACGGCTGCGCCATGACCCGTTCCAGCAATGCCGACGCGCTGGTTTCCGTACTGGAGAGGCCCACCCGCATGGCGCCTCGCTCGCGGATGTGGCGGGTCAAAGCACGGGTATCGACATCGCACATGCCGACAATGCCCTGAGCGCGCAGCTCATGATCAAGATCTCGGCGAGAACGCCAATTGGAGGGAATCCGAGCGGCATCGCGTACCACATAGCCAGCGACCCAGATCCTGCTGGACTCGCCATCCTCGTCATTCCAGCCGGTGTTGCCGATGTGCGGTGCGGTGGCGACTACCACCTGGCGGTAGTAGCTCGGGTCGGTCAGAGTCTCCTGGTAGCCCGACATGCCCGTCGTAAAGACTGCCTCACCAAATGTCTCGCCGACGGCGCCGAAGGCCCGCCCGTAAAAAGCACGGCCGTCCTCGAGCACCAGAAGCGCCGGCGGAGACTCCAGCTGCCGAGGTTTAGACACCGAGATTTCCGGGCGCACTAACGGCTGCGAACATGACCGCCCTTTCCTGCCTCGAAGGCCGGACGTGAAGCTTGTAGGCCGCAACAGAGGGTATCAGCGAATCCGGCCGCGACCCGGCTGACGACACATTGCGCGGAAGCGGCTAGGCAGCTCGTGCCTCAAGCGTCGGAGAGGCGTTGCAGCAAGAACTTGCGCTCGACGGGATTGGTCGCAAGATCCGCAGCTCGCCGATACGCGAGGTGAGCCTCCCTGGTACGCCCCGCGCGGCGGAGCAGATCGGCTCGGGCCGAATGGAACAGGTGATACCGATCCAGCTCCTCGGCGAGCGGTTCTATTAGCGCTAGCCCGGCGTCCGGCCCGTCGGCCATCGCTACCGCGACCGCTCTATTCAGCTCGATCACTGGCGTCGGCCACATCGCCTTCAGTCCGCGATACAGGGTCGCGATCTGCGGCCAATCGGTGTCCTCCGGACGTGGCGCGCGAGCATGCAGTGCGGCGATCGCCGCCTGCACCTGGTACGGGCCGGGCCGCCGGACCTCGATGGCGGCGTCGAGCACCGCGAGCCCATCGTCGATCATCTCCTGGTCCCAGCGAGCGCGGTCCTGGTCTTCCAGGAGCACAAGATCACCCGCGGCATCAACCCGAGCCTCGCGTCGCGAGTGATGCAGCAGCATCATGGCGAGCAGGCCCATCGTCTCCGCTTCGTCTGGCATGAGCCGATCCACGACGCGCACTAGCCAGATCGCCTCGTCGCAGAGCTCGCTGCGCACCAGCTCCCCCTCGGTTGAGGCGTACCCCTCGTTGAAGATCAGGTACAAGACTGCGAGCACCCCACTCAGACGTTCGGGCAGGAGTTCTCGGGGCGGCACGCGGTACGGAATGCCGGCCGCCCGGATCTTTCGCTTCGCCCGGACCAGACGCTGCTGCACGGCCTGCTCGGTGAGCAGGAACGCGCGCGCGATCTCCCGCGATGAGAGTCCTCCGACCGTGCGGAGCGTCAGCGCAACGCGAGCTTCCACCGGCAACGCGGGATGACAACAGGTGAAGATCAGCCGAAGGCGCTCGTCGGGAATCTGCTGCACGTCATCTCCTAAGCCTTCGAGCGCGCGCAGCTCCTCGGCCTCTCCCGCCTTGACAGCTCCAATGCGTTCTCGTCGCAGCCGATCGATTGCCTTGTTGCGTGCCGTGAGAATGATCCAGCCTGCCGGGTTGTCCGGGATCCCGCGGGTCGGCCAGGTACGCAAGGCCTGCACGAAGGCCTCTTGGACAGCCTCTTCAGCCAGATCGAAGCTGCCGGTCGCTCGAATCAGGGCTGCGACCGCCCGTCCCGCCTCGCGCCGGAAGAGGAGGTCGAGATCCTGACGTGGGTCGCCCGTGGCGTCAGCCTTCCGGTCGGGCGGGGAAGTCCTGAACGGGGCGCAGCTCGATCGTTCCGAAGTACGCGCCCGGACACCGGGAACCTGCTTCTATCGCCTCGTCGAGGTTCGCGACCTCGAGAAGGTAATAGCCGCCGAGCTGCTCCTTCGTCTCCGCAAATGGTCCATCGGTGACAACGGGTTTGCCGTCGACGGCCCGCACGGTTGTCGCCGTCGAGGTCAATTGAAGAGCGTCTCCGCCCAGGTACCAACCCTTCTCGGTGAGCCAGTCGCCGTAGTCGTACCAGACCTTGACCTGAGCGTCTCGCTCCTCCGGCGTTGCGTCTGTCGCGTAGGACTCCATTGCTGTCTCGTCGCCGTAGATCAGCAGCAGATACTTCATCCGCACTCCTTATTCACCCGTTGGGCGGTTCTGTCCGCCCTCCCAACCTTCTCAACGATTACCCGGACCGTTCCTCGACCGATCGTGACGCAAATCCGGCAGCATTGTTGTTGTCGGGCGCTTCACAACCTCATGAAGGACTGGATCGCTGCCGCCGTGTGATCCGATCCCTCCCCCAACCACAGCAGGTGAGTGGGCGTGTCGACCTCGACAAGCGTCGCGTGCCGCATCGTAGCGGCCAGGTGCTCGGCGTGGTCGAAGCTCACCGCGCCGTCGTTTCGGGTGGCCAGGATAAGCGTCGGCTGGCTGACGTCGTCAGTGACATCGGTAGGCGTACGAAGATCAACGAGGAAACCGCGGCTGGATTGGCAGCGCAGCAAGAACTCCGTCATCTTTTCGGCATCTGGCCCAAGCCGTCGTACCGCCTCCTGGCCATCAAGCGTGGTGAGATTCGCGACGATGCCTGGTAAATGCTTGTCGGGATCGTGCCGAAGCATTCGGTGCAGCGTTCCCCAGGTAGCCCGTTCCACACCGGGCGCGAAAACCGCGTACGCGATGCGTCGGCCGCTCCGGCTCGGCCAAAGTCGAAAACTGGTGGGACACATCAAGATCACGCGCGGCACGAGCTCAGGGTGGAATGCGGCCATGGTCAACGCAGTTCGGGCGCCGACGGAGATGCCGACGACGGTGACCTCGCTCAAGCCAAGCCGGCGGCACAGACTGGTCAGTCGGATGGCGAACTCCGGCGCCGAAGGTCCAGCGCCGAGAGATGTTCGGCCATATCCGGGCCGGGAGGCAACAAGAGCCGACTGGCCGGCAGCGAGGAAGGTTTCCTCTCCGAATCGGCAGCGCGCCGACATATGCCCACCGTGCAAGATCAATACGGCAGCGCCGCCGCGACGCTCGATGCGGTACTCGATCGGGTGACCGTCGATGGCGGTCGCTCTGGTGGCCGGTCGCTGGCTCATGGATCAGATTCTGCCCACAGGTCTACGATCTCGGCGTGGGCGAGTAAAACCCAGTCAACAATCTTGGGAGGAATCGTGTCCGCCTGGATCTGTCGTACGTGTGCCGTGGAACAGCCCGACACCGACAAGCCGCCCGTACGCTGCGCGATTTGCAGCGATGAGCGTCAGTACGTGCGGCCCACGGGGCAGCAGTGGACCACGTTGGCGGAACTAGCCGCCGCTGGACACGCGGGAACGGTTGCGGAAGTCGAGCCAGGTTTATATGGCATCACGGTCGAACCGTCGGTCGGGATTGGCCAGCGCGGCCTGTTAGTGCGCACGAGATCGGGCAACCTGCTGTGGGATCCCACTGGGTACGTCGACGATGACATGGTCGCGGCCGTTGAGGAGGTGGGCGGGATTGCTGCGGTCGCGGCCAGCCATCCACACATGTTCGGTGTGCAGGTCGAATGGTCGCACCGATTCGGCGGCGTACCGGTCTATCTGCAGGCAGCCGATCGTGAATGGCTGCAGCGGGACGACCCAGTTGTCACGATCTGGGATGAGAAGACTGAGGTACTGCCCGGCGTGGCGCTCCATCGAATCGGCGGCCATTTTCCCGGCAGCGCAGTCGCGCATTTTGTGGCAGCCGATGGTCGCGGTGTGCTGCTGAGTGGTGACACGGTGGCTGGCACACCGGATGAGCACTGGGTCTCGTTCATGCGCAGCTTCCCGAACAAGATCCCCCTTTCGGCGGCCGTGGTGGCGAAGGTGGCTGACCGGGTCATGGCGCTCGACTTCGACCGGCTATACGACAACTTCGGCGGGCAGGTCATTGGCGACGCCGCTGAGTGGGTGCGCCGATCTGCCGACCGCTACATCGGCTGGGTACGAGGGGACTTCGATCACCTCACCGGGTGATCATCCTCGACCCGCATTTCTCGCGAAAGCGGTCATGAACCACATGCGACACGCCGATGCGGCGTGTTACTCGTGACCACTTTCTGACAATGTGCCGACGTATGGGCGTGATACGACTCAACCGCGAAGAGGCGCGGCAGATCGCAGTGCGAGCCCAGCTTCTTGACGCAACTAGGCCATCCACATTGGTCGACCTCGTCGACCACCTGACCTTGCTTCAGGTTGACCCGACGGCCGCAATCGCGCCGAACGCCGATCTCGTCGCGTGGAGCCGGCTCGGAGCGTCCTATCAGCCGGCTGACCTGACCCGGGCACTCCAGCAGGACCGGACGCTGTTCGAGCTGCGTGCCTACATCCGGCCCATGAGCGCCGTCGCGCTCTACGTCCCCGATCAGAGTGGCTACAACACACACCCGAAAGTCCGCGCCTGGATAGAAGCGAACGATCGCTTTCGGCGCGACATCGTCGCCCGACTTCGCGACGCTGGGCCGCTGCTCTCGCGGGATCTGCCAGACACAAGCCAGGTCCCATGGGGCTCGAGCGGCTGGACGGACAGCCGCAACGTCACCCAGATGCTTGAGCTGCTCTCCGTCAGAGGGGAGGTCGCGATCGCCGGACGTGCCGGACGGCAGCGGCTGTGGGACGTGCCCGAGCGTGTCTACCCACCTTTCGAGCCAGTTCCTGCCGCCGAGGCCGAGCGTCTTCGACAGGAGCGACGGCTCCGGTCGCTCGGCATTGCCCGCGCCAAGACGGCCGTCGTCCCCGGCGAGCCGATCTCAGTGGGGAACTCCGGGGTAGCCGTGCAGATCGAGGGATTGGAGGGGGAATGGCGAGCGGACCCCAACGCCCTTGACCGCCCCTTCACCGGCCGTACGGCGCTGCTGTCGCCGTTCGATCGTCTTGTTCACGACCGCGACCGCACGATGAACCTCTTCGACTTCGAGTACATCCTCGAGATGTACAAGCCGAGCGAGAAGCGTCGCTGGGGTTATTTTGCGCTGCCTGTGCTTCACCACGACCGGCTGGTCGGCAAGCTCGATGCTAAGGCAGACCGCCGAGCTGGGACTCTCACCATCAACGCCGTGCACGAGGATGTGCGCTTCAACCGGGCGATGCGCGCTGACGTGGAGACCGAGATCGAATCGCTCGCCGCCTGGCTCGGACTGATGATCACCCGCGCGTAACCTCTCATGCGGTTTGATGCCTACGCCGCGAAGATCGGACTTCGTCAAGACCAGAACCGATCACTTTCGGCCGGCTTGGCGTCCGCCATCCGCCATTGCGTGACTCGACCGTCGTCCACGCGTAGCACGTGGGCAGCGAAGTTTTGCAGCCGCCGGCCGTTCCGCTCCGCCTGGACCTCGACCATGAGCAGCAGGAGATGATCATCAATGGCGGCGGGCGACTGCGTGAGCGTGACGCGGTACTGCGCTGCCGGCAAGTCCATCGCGGCGATCCGGGCGAGGTACTCCTCGCGCCCGGTGACGCGGTCGGCCTCGCCGTCAGCGTTCGTTACCCAGGCAATCAGGTTCGGCGCGAGGAGTTCACGCATCCGGTCCAGGTCCCCGGCATTGAACGCCTCGAGCAGGTTCGTTGCGACGTCGACGGGATGCATTGATTCACAATGTAGTGCGGGGCACGTCTCCAGCAGTGATCGCCCGCAACAGGCCGTTCACGAATGCCGGCGACTCATCGGTGGACAGCTCAGAAACTAGCTGGACCGCTTCGGTGACGGCGACCGCATCCGGAACCTCGCCAAAGTCGATCTCGAAGACCGCAATCCGCAGCACATTGCGATCCACCCGGGGTATCCGTGGCAATGTCCAGCCAGGTGCCAGACATTCACTGATCCTGGCATCGATCTCGGCCGAGTGAGCTTCCACACCACGTACCAGCTCAGTGGTGTACGCGCGCACCGGCGGGTCCGCTGCAGCCGTCCGCTCCTCGAGGGTCGACAGCGGATCCAGGCCACGCAGCTCCGCCTCGAACAAGATGTCAAGCGCCCGCTTGCGTGCCTTGCTACGCGTCGAGCTGCCGGGCATGATCAACTTCCAACGCGGCTCAGGTATTCACCACTTCGCGTGTCCACCTTGACCTTCTCGCCAGTGGTCAAGAACAGCGGAACCTGGATCTGCAGGCCGGTCTGAACGGTGGCTGGCTTGGTACCGCCAGTGCTGCGGTCACCTTGGAGACCAGGTTCGGTGTAGGTGATGACCAGCTCGACCGAGGCCGGAAGCTCCAGATAGAGCGGGTTGCCTTCGTGCATAGCGACTGTTGCCACTTGCTCCTCGAGCAGGTAGTTTTTCGCGTCGCCGACGGTCTGGTCTGGAATGGTCAATTGGTCGTAGGTGGTGGAGTCCATGAACACGAAGCCGGAACCATCGTGGTAGAGGTACTGCATGTCGCGGCGATCGACGTTCGCCGTGTCTACCTTGGTGTCAGAGTTGAAGGTCCTGTCGACAACCTTGCCGGAGAGCACATGCTTGAGCTTGGTGCGTACCACGGTGTTGCCTTTACCGGGCTTGTGATGCTGGAACCAGACCACGGACCACAGCTGTCCGTCCAGGTCCAACACCATGCCGTTCTTGAGATCATTCGTCGACGCCACGCCTACTTGCCCTCTTCCCTTTGCCCTGTGATTGGCAGCCGCCCAGGCTACACCCACCCAGCCACAAGTCAGACGATGCTGAAACCCGGGCTGAGGCTCCCTCGACCGGTGAGCGCAAGCATCAGCTCGACACCGCGGCCCTGCAGCACTGCCGCTGTTGCGCCGACCCTGGCTACCTCGCTCAGCAACTGATCGCTGAACTCGGGTGGTTCGATGTCGGGAACGGCGGCGGCGATGTCCAGGCTGTGCACTACCAGCTCGAAGGTGCGAGTGGAGAGATAGTTCTCCAGGCGCATGCCGCCGGCCGCAGTATGCATGAGCGGATTACCCGCAGTGTTCACCTTGATCAGTACGCGTTCGTTGAGCGCGTCCACGAACTCTGCAGGATTATCTCCGAGCGCCCGGCCGGCCTCCACACCTCGGCCGACAACGGCAGCATGATCAATACCGGCTATCGCGACGTAGTACGCCGCTGGCGTGGGCACCTCCTCGGTCTCGACCGGTTGAGCGAGGTAGGTCTCGACTGTGACGAGGGACCGCGACGTGTGCCCAATCAGAGCGCGCAGATCCCACTCCCCCAGCCCTGGACCGTTCCACCGGTCCTCCGGGATACGACGTACCAGAGCCGCGTACGTCCGAGCCGCCTCCGCGAAGGTTTCCCGTACGTTGAGCTCGCCCCACGCTTCGATCATCTGTGACCCCTTTCTTGTACGCTGCTCGCGCATCTTTCTTGTACGCTGCTCGCGCATCGCGCTTGGAACTAGGCCGCAACGGCGGCGTACGCCGCGCGTAGCAGATCCTCCGATGGTGCAGCGAGAATCTCCGCACTCGCCAGCCCGTTCAAGATCACGAAGCGCAGCGTCGAGCCGCGGGCCTTCTTGTCTAGCGCCATCGTGCGTAGCAGATCGTCGAACGCATCGGCCGCGTACGTCGTTGGCAGTCCGACGTGCGACAGTACGACTCGATGCCGGTTGGCCGTTTCATGGTCGAGGCGACCGGCGAGCCGAGCCAGCTCGGCGGCGTACACCATGCCAACACTGATCGCGTTGCCGTGCCGCCAGGTGAAGCCTTCGCGACGCTCGATGGCGTGACCGATGGTGTGGCCATAGTTGAGCAGCTCCCGACCCACCGCCGAGCCGGTAGAGGTGCTCTCGCGAAGGTCAGCACTGACGACCGCCGCCTTGACCGACACTGCTCGCTCGACCAGTTCTCGAAGCATGGCGGAATCGGCGCGCAGCGCGGCGGCTGGGTCGGATTCGACCATGGTCAAGATCCCCGGATCGGCGATGAAGCCGCACTTGATCACTTCCGCAAGACCGGCGATCAGGTCTGCAGTCGGCAACGTGGCGAGCGCATCAAGATCACAAATCACGCTGAGCGGCTCATAGAAGCAGCCGACCAGGTTCTTGCCTTCCGCGGTGTTGATCCCGGTCTTACCTCCCACCGCAGCGTCCACCATGCCCAGCAGGGTGGTCGGTACCATAATCATCCGTACGCCGCGGAGCCAGGTCGCAGCCACGAACCCGGCCAGATCGGTCGTTGCGCCACCGCCCAGGCCGACCACTGCATCGGATCGGGTGAAACCAGCGTTGCCAAGAATCGACCAGCATCGTTCTGCGACGGCGACGCTCTTCGCCGCCTCGCCGTCGGGCAGATCAACGCGAACCGGCTCCAGCCCGGCCGCGCTCAACTCGTGCGACAACCGCTCTGCTGTCTTGATCATGGTCGGCGGATGGAGCAGTGCGACGCGCTGTACGCCCGAGCCCAGCAGGGCCGGCACCTCAGCCAGCAGCCCGTAGCCCACCAGCACCTCATAGGGCTGTTCAGCCGTTACCCGGATCCGGGTGGGCTCAGTGCTGGACGACATGTGCGTTCATGATCATTTCGACGATCTCGGCCGGTGCCGTGTGGTCGGTGTCGATGACATCGGTAGCTACCTCGCCATAGAGCTCGGCTCTCTCGTTCAGCAGTTTGAGCAGCTGCCCGCGGACATTGCCGAGCAGCAAAGGTCGCGCGGTATCGAGACCGACCCGCTTCACAGCCTGCGCCAGACCAACCCTCAGCCATACCACTCGATGATCACGAAGAGCCGCCCGGGTGGTCGCGGACAACACCGCGCCGCCGCCGAGCGACAGAACGCCGGTGAGTGGTAGCAGTTCGGCGGTGATCTGTTCTTCCAGGGCGCGGAATGTCGCCTCACCGTCGTCGGTGAAAATGTCGGCGATCGATTTTCCGGTCCGCTCGACGATGACGGCGTCGACATCGCGGAATGCGACCTCGAGCCGTTGGGCGAGCAATGCTCCCACAGTGCTCTTGCCAGAGCCGGGGGCACCGACCAAGACAATCGGCCATTCGACGGGCACAGGGCTCAGGTGCGACGCATTCATGGGTTAGGTCGCACCTGGAGGCCGCGATCGGCCACCTGCTTGAGATAGCTCTCGCAGTTGCGCCTGGTTTCGGCCACCGAGTCACCGCCGAACTTCTCTAGTGCCGCGTTGGCCAGCACTAGCGCAACCATCGCCTCCGCGACCACACCGGCCGCCGGCACGGCGCAGACATCGGAGCGCTGGTGATGTGCGACGGCGGCCTCACCCGTCGCGACGTCCACGGTTCGCAGCGCCCTAGGCACCGTGGAGATCGGCTTCATCGCCGCACGCACCCGGAGCACCTCACCGGTGCTCATGCCACCCTCAGTGCCGCCCGACCGGTGCGACGCCCTGGCTATGCCATGATCACCAGGGACGATCTCGTCGTGCGCCGCACTCCCCCTGCTGCGAGCCAATTCAAATCCGTCGCCGATCTCGACGCCCTTGATCGCCTGAATCCCCATCAATGCGCCAGCCAGCTGAGCGTCCAGTCGGCGATCCCAATGCACGTGCGAACCCAACCCCGGCGGCAAACCCCAGACAACAACCTCCACCACACCGCCAAGGGTGTCGCCATCCTTTTGGGCGGCCTCCACCTCCGCGACCATGGCTGCGCTTGCCGTCCGGTCGAAGCAGCGCAGCGGATCGTCGTCGATGGCTGCGAGGTCCGACGCCGTCGGAACCACTCCGGCGGGGGCCTTCACGGTTCCCAGCTCAACAACATGGCTCAGCACGCTGACACCAAGCGCCTGCTGCAGGAACGCGTACGCGACCCGGCCCAGCGCCACCCGTGCCGCCGTCTCGCGCGCGCTAGCGCGCTCCAGAATCGGTCTGGCCTCATCGAAGTCGTACTTCTGCATGCCGACCAGGTCGGCGTGTCCGGGCCGCGGTCGGGTCAGCGCCGCATTGCGCGCCTGCCCTTCAAGCTCGTCCTGGGGCACCGGGTCGGGGGCCATCACGATCTGCCATTTCGGCCACTCCGTGTTGCCCACCTGGATCGCGATCGGGCCGCCTTGGGTCTCGCCATGCCGTATCCCGCCCAAAATGGTTACGGCGTCTGCTTCGAACTTCATCCGGGCGCCACGCCCGAAACCAAGCCGGCGACGAGCCAGGCCGTCGGCGATGTCGCGGCTTGTCACAGCCACATGGGCCGGCAACCCCTCCAGGATTGCCACCAGTGCCGGACCGTGCGACTCGCCCGCGGTAAGCCATCTGAGCACGATCAGAAGTTTGGCACGGGTTATTGGTCGGCCAGCTGAGATCCCATGGTGTGCACCAGGCCAAGCTGCTCGAGGCGGGAGAGGGTGTCCTCCGACGACCAGACGTTGATGATCATAACCGGAGGTACGGCCGACTCACGCTGACAATTCGGTGGGGAGGGCGGCGTAGAGAACATCGGCGGCGACGGAATGGCCGGTCATCAGCTCGATCTGCAGCAGTGCCTGACCGACGAGCAGGTCCCGTCCGCTGATCACCGTGCAGCCCGCTTGCTGAGCGGTCATCGCCAGCACGGTCGGCCACGGATCGTAGATCACATCGACGATGACAGGGGCGCTATCGGCGACGGCCCGGGCAGTGCTGTCTGCGGCACCTGAGATAACCGTTGACACCACTAGATCCGCATCGGGAAGATGCACCGACCAGGGCCTGATGTCCAGCTCGACGCCGACCTGGTGGCTAAGCGCCCTGAGCGACTCGGACCGAGACGGCGTACGCACCAGGACACTCACCTGCTGGGCACCGAGCTGTGCCACGGCGATCAGAGCCGCCCTTGCCGTCGCTCCCGCGCCGAGGATCGTGACCCGCGGCACAGGCGCAGCAGTCGCGTCACGGACGGCCCAGGTCAGGCCTCCCACATCAGTGTTGTAGATCCGGCGGGTGCCCCTTTCCAAGATCAACGTGTTCCCGGCGCCGGCCAGTCGGGCGAGCTCATCCACCTCACCAAGTTCGAGGACGGCTTCCTTCAACGGCATGGTCAGACTGAGCCCACGCCAGGATGCGTCGAGGCTGTTGACGAAGGGCACGAGCTGTTTGTGATCGACCTCGACTCGCTCGTAGCTCCAGTTCAGCCCGAGGCTGGCGTAGGCGGCAGCGTGCAACGCCGGAGAGAGCGAGTGCTCAATGGGTGAGCCAAGAACCGCGCAACGACGCCGCACCCCCAGCGAGCCGACATCAGGTGTCACAGCGACCGGGGTGAGCCTGGCACCAGGTCTGGAACTCCAGCCGGATCTTCTCGAAATCCGCCTGGTTCTCGGCAAACTTCGTCTCGCCCGTGTCAAAGTTCACCGTCACGAAGTAGAGCCACTTACCCTTTTCAGGATTTGCCGCCGCCTCCAATGCGGCCTTTCCGGGGGCTGAGATCGGCCCAGGCGGCAGGCCCTTGTGGCGGTAGGTGTTGTACTTCGACTTGCTGGCCCGGTCCTTCTTGGTGGTGGTATTGGTTTTGAGATTCTCCGCGTAGATCACGGTCGAGTCGAGACCCAGCTTCATGCCTTTGTCGAGGCGGTTGTAGAGCACTCGGGCCACCTTGGGGCGGTACTCCTCCTTGTTCACCTCGCGTTCGATGATGCTTGCCACGATCAGGACCTCGTACGGTGATCGCTTCAGTCTCTTGGCTGCTGCCTCGAACTCGATCTCGCGGGTTACCGATTTGTACTGGCTCACCATCTGCTTCAAAGTCGACGTTGCCGTTGAATCCGCTGTCAGCTCGTACGTCTCGGGAAACAGGAAACCTTCCGGTCGCTTCTTCGCGTACTTGGGCAGTTTGAGCGGTTTTGGCTTCTCCAAGACTGCTTGGTACGAGGATTTCTTGATCTTGGTGCGCTTTGCCAGCTGGTCCACCTGGGCACTGAGCCGCAGGCCCTCGGGGATGGTGAACTGGAGCCGGATCTTGGAGCTTCCGGGGTTGATCAGCAGCCGAAGGGCATCGATGGCCTTCATCTGCGTCTTCATGAGGTAGCGACCGGCCTGAATACTGGTGGCTCGCTCCTCTGAGCGCACCGCTTGATCCCACGCTTTCTTTGACTTGACGACATCCTTCTCGACCAGCAGCCCGCCGATCACATCAAGGGAAGAGCCTCCAGAGATGTCGACCAAGATCTTGGAGTTACCCGGTCCGGGATAGTCGGGAATCTCACCGAAGCTCGAGAGGAAGGTGGTGGCCTTGTTCCACACGAGGTAGCCGCCTACCACGAGTACCGCGGCAGCCACGAAGGCAGCGAGACATCCCTTGCCCGTGCGGATCATCTCTTTCGCCTGGCTCGGTTTGACCTCCGGGTCGAGCATGGATGACACGCTGGCTGATCTCCCTCAGGTCTGCACAGGCCTCTCCTGCCCTGAGCCGCCAGGCAGGTCCGGCCCGTCGGTGACCGGGCCGCCAGTTGCTGATACTAACTCCCCCGGAGGAGATCCTTGAGCTTGTTCGAACACCAGGGCCTGCTCGAGAATCGCGACGGCAGCCGCCGCATCGATCAACCCGCGCTGTTCCTTGGCTCGCTTACCAGTCTCGCGGAGTCGCTGCGCTGCAGTTACCGTCGTCAGTCTCTCGTCTACCAACCGGACCGGTACGCCGCTCCCGGCTGCCAACCGCGCAGCCCGCTCCTGCGCCTTTGCCGCGGCCGGACCCTCCCCACCGCTCAAGCTGCGCGGCAGGCCGACGAGCACCTCGATCGGCTCGTGCTCGGCGACCACTGCCATCAACTCGGCAATCTCATCGGCACCGGCCCGGACCGTCGTCAGCGGATACGCCAGCACGCCGCCGGCGTCACACGCCGCCACCCCGATCCGCGCGTCACCCCAGTCGATCGCAAGTCGTACGCCGCGCCGGAACCCTTGCGTCATCGTTCGGCGAAGACCCGGGCAACTGTGCAGGAACGCACGTGCACATGCGTTCCTGCTGCGATACACACGTTGCAACGCGTGTGGGGCGTAAGGCGTGCGTTCCTAACCGGAGCCGCGCGTTCGCAGGTGACCCGGGCCGGGGCCCGTCCATCAAAACACGCTGCTGGTCCGGGCCGCGCGACCCCCGAACGAAGGCGAGGGGCTCGGCGGCGGGCCGGCGAAAACCTAAGATGCCTGAAACTTGCGGGCTGCAAACTCCGCTCACCAACCAAACCCAACCACCACGTTTTCGCCGTCCCGCCGCCGAGCCCCTCGTCGATGGCCCGAGACCAACGCGCGGTCACGACTGCAGCGTGCGCCCGATGGCATACTCCACGGCCTTGAGGGCATCCTCGGCGCGCGCCCCGTCGGTGCCGCCGCCCTGAGCGATGTCGTCTTTGCCTCCTCCGCGACCCCCAAGGGTCTCGCTGGCGACACGTACCAGATCGCCTGCGTTCAGACCGCGATCACGGGCGCCCTGGGTCGTCACGATGACCACGCTCGGTTTGTCGACTGATCCGCCGACCACTGCCACGACCGACGGCGTGTGCTGAACCCGATTGCGGATCTCCAACGCGAGTGTCCGCAGGTCGTTGCCCGAAACGCCGTCCGCGCGATGGGCTATATAACCGACGCCCCACATGTCGTGGCTCTTGGCAACGATGCTGTTCACATCGGCCAGTACGGTCTGATTCTTCAGATCGGCGATCTGCTTCTCGGCGGCCTTGAGCTGCACCAGCAGTTTGCTGACCCGGTCGGGCAGCTGCTCGGGTTGCACCTTGAGCGCCTCACTGAGTCCCATGACGAGCGATCGTTCCTTCGCGAGGTATCGGAACGCCTCGATCCCAACGAACGCCTCAACACGACGTACGCCTGATCCGATGCTGGACTCGCCGGTGATCGTCACCAGCCCGATTTGGGAGGTGTGCTGTACGTGGGTTCCGCCGCAGAGCTCGCGGGACCAGGGGCCACCCATTTCGACCACCCGGACGTTTTCGTCGTAGGTCTCGCCGAACAGCGCAAGCGCGCCAATCTCGCGAGCCTTGGCCAGCGGCATGACCGTCGCACTGACGTTCAGATCCTTACGGATGCCCTGGTTCGCCGCCTCTTCAACATCGGCCCGGATCTGCTGGCTCAGACCGCTCTGCCAGGCGAAGTCAAGCCGAAGGTAGCCGGGCTTGTTATATGAGCCGCTCTGCAGCGCGGTCGGGCCCAGCACCTGACGCAGCGCCGCGTGCATGACGTGCGTGCCCGAGTGGGCCTGGCACGCACCGATGCGCCATTCGCCATCAACTGATGCCAGCACCTGAGCGCCGCTGAGCAACTCACCCTGCTCGACGCGTACCCGGTGCACGATCAAGCCCTTCACCGGGCGCTGCACGTCGACCACCTCGAGCTCGACGCCGTCGCCGATGATCCGGCCGGCGTCGGAGTCCTGCCCGCCCGATTCGGCGTAGAACGGGGTCTGTTCCAAGACAACCTCGACCAGATCGCCTTCTTCGGCCGCCTCGGCCAGCACGCCGTCAACGACAATGCCACGGATCTTCGACTCGGTGCTGAGCTCGCTGTAGCCCGTGAAAGGAGTCGGGCCGAGTGCCCGAAGATCGCGGTAGATCTCTACTGCCTGAGCGCCTGCCTTCTTGGACTTGGCGTCAGCCTTGGCGCGATCCTTCTGCTCCTGCATCAAGCGCCGGAAGCCCGGCTCGTCGACACTCAGCCCTTGCTCGGCAGCCATTTCCAAGGTGAGATCGATCGGGAAACCGTAGGTGTCGTGGAGCTGGAAGGCGCGTTCGCTACTGAGTATGGTCTGCTGCTCCCTCTTGGCATCCCCAACTGCAAGATCAAAGATCTGGGTACCGGTAGCCAGGGTGCGCCGGAAAGCGTCTTCCTCCGCGTACGCGATCTGCGCGATGCGTGCCCAGTCGTAGGCCACCTCGGGATAGGACTCGGCCATCAGATCGCGGCTGATCGGCAGCAGTTCCGGCAGTACCGGCTCAGTGACACCGAGCAGGCGCATGGCGCGGACTACCCGGCGCAGCAGTCGACGCAGCACGTAGCCGCGCGCCTCATTGCCAGGCGTCACGCCGTCACCGATCAGCATCAGGCCCGCCCGGACGTGATCGCCGACCACCCGGAGCTGGACATCGGCCCCGTGATCAGCGCCGTACGCCTTCCCGGCGAGCTCAGCAGCGCGTGCCATAACCGGATAGGACTCGTCGATCTCGTAGAGGTTGGGCACGCCCTGTAGTAAGGACGCGACTCGCTCCAGACCCATGCCCGTGTCGATGTTCTTCCGCGGCAAGGGTCGAGTGACGTCGAAGTCGTCTTTCTTCCGAACGGCAGAAAGCTCCTCTTGCATGAAAACCAGATTCCAGATCTCCAGGAAACGATCTTCGTCCACGATGGGGCCGCCATCCGGGCCGTACTCGGCGCCGCGATCGACATAGATCTCGCTGCAGGGGCCGCCAGGTCCGGGAACACCCATGTGCCAGTAGTTGTCCAGCACCCCGCGGCGCTGAATGCGCTCAGCCGGCAGACCCGCGATGTTCTCCCACAGCACGGCCGCCTCGTCGTCGGAGTGCAGCACGGTCACCCAGATCTTGTCCGGATCGAACCCGTAACCGCCGCCGTCTTGGGAGCCGGTAACCAGATCCCATGCGTAGCGAATTGCTTCAGCCTTGAAATAGTCGCCGAAGGAGAAATTCCCGTTCATCTGGAAGAACGTGGCATGCCGGGTCGTCTTACCGACCTCGTCGATGTCGAGCGTCCGGACGCACTTCTGGACACTCGTGGCACGGTCGAAAGGCGGGGTCTCGGCCCCGGTGAAGTACCGCTTGAAGGGCACCATGCCGGCA
>Ga0307308_10000237_pt1 | contig 18368 bp, 15 predicted proteins | sample ER_DNA_195_FD_194501 | JGI IMG/M metagenome (GOLD analysis project Ga0307308, IMG submission 194501) | Bulk soil microbial communities from the East River watershed near Crested Butte, Colorado, United States - ER_DNA_195 | ecosystem: Environmental > Terrestrial > Soil > Floodplain | place...
GATGACGGTCGTGATGCGCGTCCCCTCGCCAGCTGCCGACCGCGAGATCCGGAACGGGTCGCGCAGGCCAAGCGACAGGGTCTCCTGGCTGAGAGTCAGACCCACGGGAGCGCGTCGACCTCCTCGCGCAGGGCGGACCAGAGCCGGTCCGGACCGAACCGCACGGGATCGTCGGTCGGCAAGCTGGTTTCGGCCGCGATCTCGGCGATCGTCCGGCGTGCCTCGTCGTCATCGGGGATCAGCGAGGTATTGAGCGCGATCGCCACGACCTTCGAGGGCGCCACGAGCCCGGCGATCCGCTCGTGGATCTCGATGAAGGGCCCGAGCGGCGCGAGCGGGAACGACGCCCCGGGCAGATGGTCGAAGTCGTGCTCGGCGAGGCCTGGCTTGTGCACGAGGACCATCGCGTGTGGCGTCGCCCCGTGGATGAGGCCCATCGTCACGGCGCTGTAGGCCGGGTGATCGATCGAGCCCTGACCCTCGATAAACACCCAGTCGGCGCGTGCCTCGCCCTGCTCGACGAGCCACTCGACGGTGCCGTTCGCGAAGTCGCTGATGACCCGGTCGACCGCCGCGCCCCAACCCTCGATCATCATCCCGGTCTGGCCGGTCGGGACCATGACGGCCGAGACGCCGGCCCGGCGCGCGGCCGCGACGAGCTCGAGGGCCGTGGACATCTTGCCGACCGCGCTGTCGGTGCCGACCGTGAGGACGACACGCTTGCCGGGCAGGTGCGGCCGGCCGGCCGCGGTCTCCTGGCGCTCCGGGGGCCGGCGATAGTCGACGATCCGGGTCCCGGCGGCGGCCGCGGCGGCCGCGAACTCCGGATCGTCACCCAGGAACTGGTGGAGGCCCGAGTGGATGTCGAGTCCCGCCGCGATCGCCGCGAGGACGGTGGGTCGCCACGCGGTCGGAAACCGCCCCCCGGTGGGGGCGATACCGATGAGCAGGGCGTCGGGGCGGACCGGACCGGTCAGCACCTCGTCGAGCGTCGCGACGAACGGGATGTCGAAGGCGGGCAGCAACTCGCGCAGGTTGCGTCCGGCCATCGTCGAGTCGAGGATCGCGACGACCTGATCGCGCCCGTAGCGGATCACGCCGAGGGCCGTCTTCGCGTCATGGATCCCGAACTGGCCCTCGGTCAGGATGACCAGGCGTCGTGGTTCGGTCGGCAGCACGCCCCGGAGTCTACGGAACCAGGGACGCCCTCGGGGGCGCGGTCCTGGGGCGTCAGGGAGAGGCCACGTTGGGCGGGCGCGAGCCGGGATCCCTGCCCCGCCTAGCGCTTCGGCTTGGCCACGACGGCGGTGAAGAAGTCCCTGGTCAGGTCCCGCTTCGGGTAGCGGCCGAGGATGTTGGCGAATCGATCGTAGAAGGCCTCGTCGAGGGGCGTCTCCCGGAACTGCAGGGACTTCAACACGAACCCGATCTGCCGCAGGTAGTCCTCGTATTGCGACCAGGTCAGGCGATTCACCCAGGAGGCGCCTTCGTCGCGTCCAGAATGCGTTCGCCGGTACTCGCGGATGACATCGTCCGTGAACAGCAGGTGCGGGAACGGGAAATACAGCTCCCGATAGATATGCGATGCGCGAGGCCCGCGGTGCAGGTTGGCCTGGAGGTACGCCAGCCCTCCTGGCTTCATGATCCTGAACAGCTCGTTGAGCACGGCCCACGGATGGACGACGTGCTCCATGACGGTGAACGAATACACGCGGTCGAAGAAGCCGGTCTCGAAGGACCGGTCGGTGGCCAGGTCAGCACACACGAAGTGGGTCCGGTCGTCCGCCAGCGGCGCCCATGCCCGACGCTCGCTGACGTCGACACCCCAGGCATCGGCCCCGAAGTGGTGGCTCAGGTACCAGACCTCGAATCCGGCCCCACACCCCAGTTCGAGCACGCGTTTGTCAGCCAGGTCGATGCTGCCGTGGACCTCGAGCAGCCGTCGGCGAGCTCGTTCTTCGCGGCTGGCCTGGTCGTATTTCAGGGGCTCCGGGACGAGTGGCTTCGTGCGGTACTCCTCGTTCAGCGCTTCGAGGAGCTCGAGGTCCATGACCGGCGGGCGCTCCCCGGTGTCGTAGATCGAACGAACGGCCGAGCCGGGCGCGTCGACGCTGGGCGCCTCCGGCCACTTGGAGCCCACGGCTCGAGGTCGCGGCATGATCGCGTATCGACGTGGCAGCGCGTTTCCGGAGGACGAATCCGGATTCCCCCCCACGGCGTCCATCGCGTCGCGTCCGCCGATCCTCGATCCGGCCCGCACGAGCGACACGCCAAGGCCGCGGCGCACGGCTCGGGGAACGTACCTGGCCCGCCAGGCGAGGGGGCCGGCCGGTGAGGCCGCGATCCGTCGCCAGACGCGACCTGCTTGAGCGCGGAGGGTGGCGTTCATCGGTCGAATCGTACTCGTGCCGGACGGTCGGCACGTCGTCTCGGGTGCGGGTGGGCACGTCCCGCGGAATGGCGGCCTCGGCGACTCGCCGTGCACTGGTCCGCGGGCAGGAAGGCGCTCGGCATCCACCTAAGGCCAGCCGTCTGACGCGACCATAATGCGTCCGCATGACCTCAGTTAGCGATGGGCCTCCCACCGGGACGGTCACCTTCCTGTTCACCGATGTCGAGGGCTCGACCCGGCTGCTCCAGGAGCTCGGCGCCGGCTACGACCCGGTCCAGCGAGACCACCTTCGCCTCATGCGCGAGGCGATCGCCGCGGGTGAGGGCACGGAGATCGGCACGGAGGGAGATTCGTTCTTCGCGGTCTTCCGCACCCCGACTTCGGCCCTTCACGCCGTCGTCGCCGCCCAGCGGGCGCTGGCCGCTCACGAGTGGCCACACAGCCGTCCGCTCCGGGTGCGGATGGGGATCCACACCGGCGAAGGACGCCTCGAAGGGGGCAGTTACCTGGGTATCGCCGTGAACGTCGCGGCCCGCATCGCCGCCGCCGGGAACGGCGGGCAGGTGCTGCTTTCGGATGCGACTCGAGCCCTTGTCCAGCACGACCTCCCCGAGGGCGTGCGCCTCCGCGACCTCGGCACGCACCGCTTGAAGGACATTGCCCATCCGCAGCACCTCCACGACCTCGTCATCGAGGGGCTCACCGCCGACTTCCCCCCGGTGCGGACGCTGGAGGTGCCCTCGAATCTGCCCGACCAGCTCACCTCGTTCGTCGGTCGCGAGCGCGAACTGGCCGAGGTGGGGCGGCTCCTCACGTCGAGCCGGCTCGTGACCCTTACCGGTCCGGGTGGATCCGGCAAGACCCGCCTCAGCCTGCAGGCCGCTTCCTCGGTCGCGGGCCGGTTCCCCGACGGCATCTTCTTCGTCGAGCTCGCCGCGATCGAGGAGCCCCACCTCGTCCCCAGCGTGATCGCAACCGCGCTGGGCCTGAAGGAGGAGGGGCCCCGGCCCGTGCTCGAGACGCTGCAGAGCGAGCTACGCGAGCGCACGGCGTTGCTCGTCCTGGACAACTTCGAGCAGCTCATCGCTGCGGCCCCGGTGGTCGCCTCCCTGCTGGCGGCGCCGAAGATCCGGATCCTGGTCACGAGCCGCACGGTCTTGCACGTCCAGGGCGAGCAGGAGTTTCCGGTCCCACCACTGGAGGTGCCGGACCCCGTTGCTCTCCCACCACTGGACGCGCTTTCGCGGAACGATGCCGTTGCCCTGTTCGTAGCACGCGCGGTGGCCGTGGACCCGTCATTCAGCCTGGGCCAGGACAACGCCCGGATGGTGGTCGAGATCTGCGCCCGCCTCGACGGGCTCCCCTTGGCGATCGAGCTGGCAGCGTCGCGGATCCGGCTGCTCGGTCCCAAGGGGATGCTGGAGCGGCTCGACCACGCCCTCCCGCTGCTGACGGGCGGCGCCCGGGACCTGCCGGCACGCCAGCGCACCCTCCGCGGCGCCATCGCGTGGAGCGACGAGCTGCTGACCACGGAGCTCCGGGCACTGTTCCACCGGCTCGCGGTGTTCGCGGGGGGCTTCGACGTCGACGCCGCCCAGTCCGTGTGCGATTCGGACGGGGAGCTCGGGATCGAGACGCTGGACGGCCTGCAGGCACTGCTCGACAACAGCCTCGTGCGCCCTCGGCCGGGCAGGCTGGGAGATGTGCGCTTCGAGATGCTGCAAACCATCCGCGAGTACGGGCTGGAGCGCATCGAGGCGGATGGCGACGCCGAAGCGATAGGGCGTCGTCATGCCGAGTACTTCCTGGCCCTGGCCGACCGGGCGGAGCGCGAGCTGCGCGGCCCTCACCAGGAGGCCTACCTGGACCTGCTCGAGCTGGAGCACGACAACCTCCGGGCGGCGCTCACGTGGGCCATCCACCGCGGCCAGGCGGAGCCGAGCCTGCTGCTGGTGTGGGCGTTATGGCGGTTCTGGCACCTCCGAGGGCACCTCAGCGCCGGCCGCAGGTGGGCGACGGAGGCCCTGGCGCTCCCATCCGCGCAAGGGCGCACCGCCGCCAGGGCCAAGGCACTGGGGGCCGCCGGCGGGTTGGCCTACTGGCAGACCGACGCGGCCGTCGTACGGACCGCCTACGAGGAGGCGCTCGCGATCTGGCGCGAGTTGAAGGACGAGCACGGGATCGCCGAGGCGACCGCGAACCTGGCCTTCGCGTACGCCCTTGACCGGAACATGCCCGAGGCGGTCTCCCTGTTCCGCGAGGCCCGGGGGATGTTCGCGACCGTGGGGGATGTTCGTGGCGTGGCCGACATGCTCTTCGCCCTCTCGGTGACGGACCGGCTCAGCGGAAACCTCCCGTCGGCACGGAGCGGTGCTGAGGAGGCTCTCCGATTGCACCGACAGCTGGACGACCGGTTCGGGATCACCGGATCGACCTTCGCGCTCGGCAGGGCATTGTTCGAGCTGGGAGAGGTGGACAGCGGTCGGGCGCAGTTCCTGGACGGTCTCGAAGCCGCGGCCCTGATGCGCGACCGAACCGGCATGGCGATCGCCCTCGACAACCTGGCGGATCTCGAGAACGCCGGCGGCCGGCCGCAACGGGCGATGCGGCTGGCCGGGGCCTCGGAGTCCGTCAAAGCGGCCGTCGGTGGGGAGGCTCCCCCCGCGATGGTCCATCTCCCCGACCCGCGCGAGGTGGCTCGCCGCTTACTGAGCGAGGCGGAGATCGAGGCCTCCTGGGCAGATGGCCGGGCCATGACGCTCGAGGAGGCCCTAGCTTACGCGCGGGAACCCCTCTAACTCAGCTCTAGCGCAGCCGCATCGCCGGGAACGGAACGCGTAGATTGCTCCGGTGAGCTTCGACGTCGCCGCGGACGCCTACGACCGTTTCATGGGCGGGTACTCGCGCCTGCTGTCCCCGCAGCTGGCCGACTTTGCCGGCGTGCACGTCGGCCAGCGGGTGCTCGACGTCGGCTGCGGTCCCGGCGCGCTGACTGCCGAGTTGGTCGCACGGCTCGGTCCGGCGGCCGTGGCGGCCGTGGACCCATCCGCGCCGTTCGTTGCCGCCGCTCGAGCGCGCAACCCCGGGGTCGACGTGCTGCAGGCATCCGCGGAGGCGCTGCCGTTCCCGGACCGGGCGTTCGACGTGGCCCTGGCCCAGCTCGTCGTCCACTTCATGTCGGATCCGGTCGCGGGATTGGCCGAGGCGGCACGCGTGACGCGGCGGGACGGTGTCGTCGCCGCATCCGTCTGGGATCACGGCGGGGGTCAGGGCCCGCTCAGCCTGTTCTGGGAAGCCGCGCGCGAGCTCGACCCAGACGTCGAGGATGAATCGGAGCTAGCTGGCGCCCGCGAGGGCCATCTGGCGGAATTGTTCGCGGCTGCCGGGTTGCGCGAGATCGAGGAGTCCACCCTGTCAGCCAGCCTCGAGCACGCGAGCTTCGACGCATGGTGGGAACCGTTCACCGGCGGTGTCGGCCCCGCCGGCTCCTACGTGACCGGCCTGGACGCCGCGCGGCAAGCCGAGCTGCGCGAACGCTGCCGTGCCATGCTTCCCGGCGCACCGTTCGTGCTCACGGCTCGGGCCTGGGCGGCACGCGGCCTCGCCTAGCTCCGTTCGGAGCGCCTGCCGCTGCGCATCAGTCAGTCGTGCGAGGCTCCGCCACCTCGGTCCCGCTCGGGCGCCGGGAACAGGACGGTCATCGTGTCCCGGTGGCGCGTCACGCTCCCGCTCGTCAACACCAGGAGGAGCGTGAACACGAGCAGGGCGCCCCCGATGCCGATCCAGACCGCCAGCTCGCCCGGAACGCCGATGATCAAGCTGAGCACTGCCGCGAACACTCCGCCGACCATCGACGTGATGAGGCCGATCATGCCCCCGGACGTGGTCAGTCCGTACAGGATCAGGCCGATCCCGCTGCTCGCCGGGCTGCCGTACGCGGTGACCACCGAGGCCATGTCGTCGTGTGAGGCGGTCGTGAAGTACGGCGCCACGATCGGCGCGATCTCCGTGTAGCCGTGGCGGATGCGGGCCATGCCGTGGACGGCTCGCAGGTCGTCGACGTTCGCCCCGTCGATCCGGCTATACGTCGCAAGGCCGATCACGAGATCGAAGGCCAACACCACGGCTGCGACGGTCAGGTACTGGTCGCCGAACGACATCGCCGACGCCAGCAGGGCAAGCGCCACGAACGACATCGACAGGAAGGTCAGGAACATCCCGCCGCGCACGAAGGCTTCGTTGTAGGCGAGCGATCGAGACGCGAGCAGGCTCCAGTGCTCGGTGGCCAGGATCTGGACGACGCGCGGATCGTCGAGCGACACGACCGGCTCCGGCGCCGATCCTCCTGCGGATTCCGTTGGCGGCATGCCTTCCTCCGAGGCTACGGGTGAGACCCGCTGATTGTGCGTGCCGGCCGTCGTCGGGTGGGACGGATCGGAGCCAACCGACAGCGATGCCGCGAGCTCGGGCGCGTCAATGCCCGAGCGCCCGCGGTGGCGTAGCGTTATAGCGTGAGTCGCGATATCGAGGATCTGCACCGACGCCTGCTTCGCGCCCGCGACGCGATGGACCGCGCCTACGCCGAGCCGCTCAACGTCCGCGCGGTGGCGGCAGTCGCCCACATCTCCGAGGCGCACTTCAGCCGCAGCTTCCGAAATGTCTTCGGGGAGACCCCACATCGGTACCTGCAACGGCGGCGGGTGGAGCGCTCTATGTTCCTCCTGCGCGAGACCGACCGCAGCGTCACCGACATCTGCTTCGACGTCGGCTTCATGAGCCTGGGGACCTTCAGCCGGACGTTCCACGAGATCATCGGCGAGACGCCGTCGAGCTACCGCGAGGGCCACGGCCCGATGGTCGCGCCCAACTGTGTCCAGATGTGGGCCATGCGACCGCGGGTGGCGACCGGCACGGAAACCCCAGCGGACAGTCCCATGCAATCGAGCAGTTTTGGAGAAGCCGGCGCGGCGGCGGCCCCCTAGCCTGATCGTCATCCACATCGACACTTGCAGAGGAGAACCCAACCGATGCTCACCAGGCTGAACGTCGCCTCGATCTACGTCCTCGACAAGGACGAGGCCCTCGACTTCTACGTCAACAAGCTCGGGCTAGAGAAGGGATCGGACTTCAAGCAGGGCGACTACCGCTGGCTGACCGTCCGCGTCCCCGGCAACCCCGACGTCGAGATCGGCCTCGAGCAGCCGGGTCCGCCCCTCCACGACGAGGCGACCGCCGAGCAGATCCGCGAGCTGATCACGAAGGGCGCGCTGAGCGGCCTCGTGTTCCACACAGACGACGCTCGAGCGCTCTACGAAACGCTGCAGAAGCGAGGCGTCACCGACTTCACCCAGGAGCCCATCGACCACTTCTACGGCACCGACATGGGCCTCCGGGACCCGTTCGGCAACGCGATCCGAATCCTCGAGCGGAAGACATCCGCCGCGGCAACCGCCTGATCGACCCCACAAGGAGCCATCCAATGCCTGCCACGAAGACCACGACCAAGCGCCCGAGCGGCGGCCGAGCCAAGTCCGACAACGTCTTTACGGACGAAGAGCGGGCCGCAGTACAGGCGACCGCTCGTGAGCGCAAGTCGCATGGCCGCCTCAGCCCCGAGGAGGAGCGGAAAGTCGGCGAGCAGGAGGTGCGTGACAAGATCGCCGAGATGCCGACTCCCGATCGCGAGATGGGCGAACGGATCCACGCGCTCGTGACCAAGACGGTTCCCGTTCTCGTGCCGAAGACGTATTACGGGATGCCGGCCTACGCCAAGGACGGCAAGGTGATCTGCTTCTTCAAGCCCGCATCGAAGTTCAAGGTCCGCTACGCGTCATTCGAGTTCCAACCGGACGCGAGCCTCGATGACGGCGAGATGTGGCCGGTCTCCTTCGCTGTCACGAAGCTGACCGCCGGCGTCGAGGCGCGAATCGTGGAGCTCGTGAAAAAGGCCGCGGGCTGACGGCCGCCGTCCCGTCACGAAGGCCTGACGATCAGTTCGTCAGGCCTTCGGCCCGCTCAGGAAGCTGAAGCTCCTTGCGGGTCACCTGGCCGGGTGGAGCTCGAAGACACGAGTCCGAGCATGCCATCTAGTGGTACCGCATAGCGGTCGGCGCGGGGTGCCTCGTCCGTCGCGGTGGCGTATACGACTGGAGCCCCGGACCGCCGGGACGGACAGAGAGCGAGCACCAGGGTCGTGGTGATCGCGAAACGCTGACGGCGCGACTCGAGAATGGTCGCCGGCTGAACGCGCAGCCCCGATACTGACCATCAGCGTCACCACCGCGACGCGGACGAGCGCGGACTGAAGGATCTCAAGGTTCGCGAGATCGGCCACGAGCGGTCCCCAGACCAACGGCAGTGTAATAACTGGCCGCTGGGCCGCATCCCTAGTGTATGACCGAAGGCCTTGATGTCAGCGGATTGAGGAGCCAATCGGTGGTCTTCCGTCTGGAAATCGCCGACTTCGGCGCCTTCTACGAGCGGACCTACGACACCGCCTACCGGACCGCGCTGGGCATCATCCGCGAGCCGGCCCTCGCCGCGGACGTCACCCAGGAGGCCTACGTCGCCGCCTACCGACACCGCCAGCGCTACCGGGGAGAGGCGCCATCGACGGCGTGGCTCCACCGCATCGTCGTCAACCAGGCGCTGTCAGCGCTGGGCCAGCGTCGAGTGCGCGACCTCTCGCCGCAGATGGCGCCAGATCATGCGGGTGGCACCGTCGCGCGCATAGCCCTCATCCAGGCGCTCGACGTTCTACCGGCGCGGCAGCGCGCCGCGGTGATCCTCCGCTACTACCACGACTACGACTACGCCACGATCGCGCGGATCCTCGACACCACGTCGACGAACGTCGGCGCGATGCTCTCGCGCGCCCTCGACCGCCTCAAGGACGCCCTGGAACCGGAGCCGGGCGCCGCAGCAGCAATGGAACGCTGAGCGATGACGACGAACGAACTCGAACGCGACTTGAGAACCGCTCTCCGCGAAACGCTCGATGCCGAGCTGGGCCCGGATCCGAGGTGGGCCGATTCACCAGCGGCGCGACGCGCTGCAGCGCTCGACCGTAGCCGCCGCCGGTGGCCTCTGCGGGTGCTGGCCGTCGCCGCGCTGATCGGCGCCGGTGGGGCAGCGGCCCTCCTGGCCGGAGCGCTGAACCAGCCGCCCGAGGCCAGGAACGGCTGGATCGCGTACACCGTGGCGCAAGAGGGCCCTGCCGGCGCCGATCCCGAGCTCGACATCTGGTTCGTTGCCATCGACCGCGAGCCGCGCCGCGTCATCGGCACGGACTCGGACGCCGTCGATCAGCTGTGCCCCGCATTCGCCCCGGACGGCCGAAGCCTCGCCTACGGAAGCGTGGAGGGTTCTGGCTGGTGGCAAGGCGACGCGGCCCCCGCACCGTATCGAAACGCCGCTGTCGTCATCGCCGATGTGGCCGACGACGGGACGGTATCCGATCGGCTCACCATCGATGTCGGCGACGGGCTGCCGCCGCCCTGCCCCGTCTGGTCGCCCAACGGTGATCAGGTGGCGTTTGGAGTCCCGCGCACGTCCTCGATCAACCCGACGAGATCCGGCGAGGGCAGCGAGGTCTGGGTAGTCAGGCTGAGCGATCGAAGCGTCAGTGTCGTGCCGGATCTGCTTGCGACGGACCTCGACTGGTCGCCTGATGGCTCGCTTCTGGCCATCGTCGGCGGTGTCGAGACCGCCTCGGGCGAGGGCGTGAGGGACGGGCTGCAGGACGCGCGCATCCATCTCTATGCGCCATCCTCCGACACCATTAGGTCGCTCGACGACACCCAAGGCGCCTCTTTCCTGACGTGGTCGCCCAACGATGGGCGCATCGCATACGCGGTCCGCGAAGGCGGGCGTCAGGTACTCCGGATCCTCGATGTGGAGACCGGCCGGCAGGAGGTCATTACCCACGGGTTCCAGGCCATTCACGGCGTCGGACCCGTCTGGTCACCGGACGGCGAGAGGATCGTCTACCAGAGGATGGTCCGCACCGAGAGGCACGAGGTCGTCATCCTGACGCCGGGTGACCGATCTCAAGAGACCGGGCTTGCGCGCGAGGTCGTGATTCCGCCCGATGACATTGACACCGGACTGTTCCCGTGGCGGGTCACCTGGTCCCCTGACAGCAGGTACCTTCTCTATCGGGCGTGGAGCTACCCAAACGGCTACCCGACTGCTTGCTGCGGCCTGGAGTTCTTCGAACAGCAGTCGTGGGTTGCCGTTTCGGCCGATCTGGACGGGCCATCCGTGGTCCTGACCGAGACGGACGCCGGGCTCGCCTACGACTCACCCGACACCATGCGGGTGCCGATCCAGATATGGGGGCGGCGATGACGCCCGGCTGTCGACCGGGGTAAGCACCACAAGATGCAGTGGATTGAGCTTCACACATGCCACAAGATGTTGTGGTCTTGGAGCTGGTACCGCATACCGGATTCGAACCGGTGATCTCCGCCTTGAGAGGGCGGTGTCCTGGGCCTCTAGACGAATGCGGCACTGCCGGTGCGGGGTCGAAGCGCCGTCACCGGCCGACAGGATACCAGTCGATCCCGGGAGGCCTCAACCGCCCTCGGTTAGAGGCGGTGGGTCTCGAGGAACGCCCGGATCGCCTCGGCGACCTGCTGGTAGCTGTGCTCACCCATGACGAGGCCGTAGTGCGAGTGCGCGCCGAACGGCTCGTATTCCGCGTCCAGCCAGTCGGCCAGGCGCTCGGACGCGTCGAGCGCGACGGCGCGGTCGAGGCCCCCACCGATGACGAGGCGGGGCATCTCCGACACCACCCGCCGATCGACGGACACCCCGGCGAGCACCTGCCGCCTCGCGGCGCCGGCTTCGTGCGGCTTCTGGCCAAGGAGGTGCTGGATGCGCAGGACATCCGCGAGGGTGAGATCCCGGTCGTCGCGCAGCAACCGCTCGGGCAGGATCTCCCAGCCGATGATGCTCTTCCCGTAGACCTCGGGGATGTCGCGCAGCTCGTGGGAACGTGCCGGGACCCGCAGGTCACGTGGCAGCTCGGAGCTGACGAGGATCAGCCCGGCCATCGCGACGCGCTCGGCAGCCTTGAGGGCGAGCAGGCCGCCCATCCCGTGGCCGATGACGACGGTCGTCGGGCCGAGGCGGTCCAGCGCGGCGATGACGTCCTCGGTGTACGTGTCGAACGAGAGCGTCGCCGGGTCGGCGGTCTCGGACCAGTAGTGGTTGCGCAGGTTGAGCGCATGGCCCTCCCAGCCACGCCCGGCGAAGTAGCCTAGATAGCGCTCCCACAGCCACGATCCGGCCAGCTCGCCGTGGACGAACAACAGCGGCTTGCGGCGCGAGCGACGCTCGGGCAGCCACGACTCGATGTAGAGCCCCCGATCGTGGAGCTCGATCTCGTCCTTGCGCACGGGTCGACCGTTGAGCGGAGGCGTCTGTGCGCGGCTGAGGATCGGCTCGGGGATCGCGTTGGACATGCGGTTCACCACTCGTGCGGGTTGATGACGAGGCCGGTCAGGGCCTTCGGGTAGAAATAGGTCGATTTCTGCGGCATGACATCGCCGTCGCGGGCCACGGCCTCGATCGAGGCGACGGGCGTCGGCTCGAGCAGGAACGCCGCGTCCGCATCGCCGGTCTCCACCGCGGCCACCGCCTCATCGGCCGACTTGGTATAGCCGACCGCACCGCTCGCGACCGCCTCCGCATCCAGGCCCACCAGGCGCTCCAGCGCGGCGCCCAGGACGGTGACGTCGAGGTGCCGCAGCGCGTCCCCGCCGGGCGGCAGGTCCGGGCGGAGCGCGGCACGTCGCGCGGTCAGGCGCGCCCCGCCGTCACGGGTCCATAGCCCGAAGCGACCCTTGCCGCCGCTTTCGAGCGCGCGGGCACGCGTGTCCGCGACGAGCTCGTCGGCGGATGAGATCGGCTCGACGTCGAAGAGCTCCCCGACCCGCTCCAGCAGGCCGCTGGCCGCCTGGCCGGCCCCCCGCACGAGTCGATGCGTGGGCAGGACCGTGAGCGGCTCGGTGGCCTCCAGGAACAGCATGAGCAGGTAGTCGAACGCCGGGTCCTCCTCGCACGATCGCGTCATCCGGCGTTCATCGCGATAGCGCAGCGCGGTCTCGTAGCGGTGATGCCCGTCGGCGATCGTGACCGGTCCGCGGGCCGCCGCCGCCATCAGTCCGCCGGCGATCTCGCCATCACGGCCCGTCCCGTCGGCGGTGATCGCCCACAGGCGATGGCGCACGCCGTCGCCGTCGGTGAGGTCGACGCCCGCTGCCCTCGCCGTCACCTCGGCGAGAAGCCCCGGCACGGACCTTGCAGCGTCGTCGTACAGGCCCACGACCGGGCTCGTGTTGACACCCGTTGCCCGCAGCAGCTTGTACCGATCCTCCTTGGGCGCCGAGAGGGTGCGCTCGTGCGGGAGCACCCCGCCCTCGGTTCCGTACGGCTCCAGGCGCAGCCGCGCAAAGAACCCGCGCTGGGTCCGCTCCACGTCCGTGCCCGGGACGCGGTACGTCTGTTCGTACATGTACAGCGAAGGATGCGGATCCTTGCGCAGGGTGCCATCCGAGCGCCAGCCGGCGAGCGTCCGGGCGGCTCGCCGGTACCGATCGTCGGGCGCATCGCCGACCTCCTCGGCCGGCAGGTCGAGGCGGACGACATTCGCGGGATGGCGCGCGACGAGGCGCCGGCGCTCCTCGGGATCGACGACGTCGTACGGCGGCGCCACGACGAGCCCCAGATCGCCCACGCTTGACGGGTCGAACCGAAGGGCACGGAACGGTCGGATATCGGGCACGGATTCCTCGGGGGCCGCGGGCGGCCAACGGCTCGGGGGACCGGCCCATCGTACGATAGCGGCGTCCCGGCCGCGCGTGGCCGGGTCGGTCGACCTGGACCGAGGGGGCGTACGGGGGTCCGGCGCAACTTTCCCGGCGGTCGGCACGTCCTTGCTGCGACCACCCAATCGGACCCGAGACCGGAGTGAGCGTGCCCCGTCCAGAGCCACTCTCCGTCATGCGCCGCGCTGTGCGCCTCGGCCTCTCGGGCGTCCTCGCGGGCTTGCTCGCCGGCATGACGGTCGCGCCCGTGGCGGCCGTGGACGGCCTCACGATGGAGGCGCACGCGCTGCTCGACGGTCACGCTCGGATCGGCACGTGGATGGCCGTCGAGGTCCACCTCAAGAACGACGGCCCACCGATCACGGGAGAGCTGCGCGTCGCCGGGGGCACCCAGGGGCAGACCCGATTCGGGATGGCCGCGGACCTGCCGACGCAGTCGGACAAGACGTTCCGCATCTACACCCAGCCTCCGGCGTTCGGGCGCGACGTCGAGGTCAGCCTGGTCGACGGCACCGCGGTCATCGCCAAGACGAAAGCGACCTTCACCCTGCACGACCCGACCCAGCTCGTTGTCGGTATCGTCGCGGAGCGCCCGGGCAATATCGTGGGCAGTCTCGACCTGTTGCCGAATGCGAACAACGTCGCGGCATTGGCGCTGCCGCTGAACCCGGAGGACCTGCCCGACCGCCTCGAGGCGTGGGGTACGCTCGATCGACTCGTGTGGCAGGACGTCGACTCAGCGCGCCTCTCGAAGGAGCAGCTCGCGGCGTTGAAGAGCTGGATCGCCGCCGGCGGCCGGCTCGTGATCGCCGGCGGAACGGCCGGTCCGGCGTCCCTCTCCGCATTCCCCGATGCCGTGCTGCCGTATCGGCCGACGACGACGACCGACGTGGCGCCGAGCGCGCTGGTCCCGCTCCTGGGCGACCTGCCCACGGAGGCGAAGGACGCCCCGGCGCTGTCGGGGCCACTCGGCGGCGGACGCGCCCTCGTGACAGTCGGGGACCAGGTCGTGGCGGCAGAGCGCACCTACGGCGCCGGCTTGGTCACGATCGTGGGCTTTGACCCGACCGTGAGCTGGATCACCGACACCAACCTTTCCGAGAGCCTGTGGCGACGGCTCCTTCCGGCGCGGGCGAGTGGTGGCCCGATCTTCACCGATGACAGCCAGATCGTGCAGGCCGCCGCCCAGCTGCCGTCGCTCGCGTTGCCGCCGATCGGCGGCCTCGCGCTCCTCCTTGGGGCGTACATCCTGCTCATCGGCCCGATCAACTACTTCGTCCTGCGGCGCCTGGACCGCCGCGAGTGGGCCTGGGTGACGATGCCCGTGCTGATCGCAGCATTCGCGGCGGGGGCCTATGGCTTCGGCTCCGCGCTCCGCGGCAGCGAGCTGATCGTCAACGAAGTCGCCATCGTGCGCGGATCGCCCGGAGCGACCGAGGGATCAGCCCAGGTCTATCTCGGTGTCTTCTCGCCATCGCGCGGGACCTATCAGCTCAGAGTCCCCGGTGGTGCCCTGCTGTCATCGCCGATCGCCGGCGAAATGGTCAACGGCAGCGGGACGCAGGCCGCGCTCGACGTCCTCCAGGGCGATCCGGCGCGGATCCGCGGGCTCGAGGTCGGATTCGGCTCCCTGCGGACGATCCGGGCCGACACCGCGATGAGCGTGCCCCTCATCCAGGCCGACCTCCGCCTCGAGGAGGGGCGGCTCAAGGGGACGATCACGAACGCCTCAACCCAATCGCTCCAGAAACCTGCGGTCGTCCTCGGTGGAACCGTCGCGAGCCTGCCCGACCTCGAACCGGGCCAGCACCTGGCCGTCGATCAGGCCGTCCAGCAGTTCCAGATGGGCCAGCAACTCTCGGACAAGGTCGTCGGCCCGATCTTCAACGGCGACACGAGCCAGCTCGGCGAGGAGGCGGGCCGCCTGTTCGCCCGCCACACCATCATCGACCAGCTCACCTACGACCCCAACTTCGGGTTCAGCGGCCAGCTGTCGGCGGAGGGCCCGGTCATCCTGGCCTGGTCCGACCAGGACCTGCTTGCGGTCGAGATCGAGGGCCAGCAGCCGCGTCGCCTGGGCAATGTCCTGTACTACCTCCCCACGGAGCTCGCGGTCCGCGGAACCGCCACGTTCCGCAACGACCTGATGCGCGCCACGATCGTCCAGACCGATGCAGGCTTCTTCAACAAGGACCCCTTCAGCATCAACTTCGGGCGCGGCAGCGCCACGATGGCGTACCGCCCCGTCGCTCTCAAGGGGACGATCGAGGCGACCGAGCTCGCCCTCGCCTTGAATTTCGGCGGTGATCCATCGGCGGGCGTCGAGAAGACGCCGCTCCAGCCGCTGGCCGAGGTCCCCGAACCATGCCCGGACCCGCCGACACCAGCCTGCCAGGCCAACTTCGATGGGCTGCCGGAGGTGGACCTGTACGACCTCAGCGACGCGACGTGGAAGCGGTTCCCGCATCTGGGAGGGGGCGCCCGCTACGCCATCGCCCAGCCCGACCACTACGTGGACCCGGCGAGCGGCACCGTCCTCGTCCGCTTCGTCAACGACCGGAGCGACCAGGTCGGGTTCACGCTCGATATCGCGCTGACGGGGAACGTCAAATGACCCCGATCGTCCGGACGGAGGGCCTGGTCAAACGTTACGACGGCACCCTCGCGGTGGCCGGCGTGAGCTTGTCGGTCGATGCCGGCGAGATCTTCGGTCTCGTCGGGCCCAACGGCGCGGGGAAGACCACGACGCTGCGCATCCTCGCCACGCTCCTCGCCCCGTCGGCGGGCGAGGCGGAGATCGCCGGCTTCTCGGTCACCCGGAACCCCGATGAGGTTCGCCGCGTCCTCGGCTTCATGCCGGACGTCTTCGGGGTCTACGACGACATGAAGGTCTGGGAATACCTCGACTTCTTCGCGCGCTGCTACGGGATCGCTCCGGCCGGCCGGCGCCGGATGATCGGTGACCTCCTCGAGCTCGTCGACCTGGCGGACAAGCGCGAGGCCTACGTCCAGACCCTGTCGCGCGGCATGCAGCAGCGCCTGTGCCTCGCCCACGCGCTCGTCCACGATCCCCAGATACTCCTGCTCGACGAGCCCGCCTCCGGCCTCGATCCGCGGGCCCGGGTCGAGCTGCGCGAGCTGCTCCGCGAGCTACGCGTCCTCGGCAAGACGATCCTCATCAGCAGTCACATCCTTCCCGAGCTCGAGGAGCTGTGCACGAGCGTCGCGATCGTCGATCGCGGCCAGGTGCTCGCCCAGGGCCGGGTCGCCGACATCGAGCGCCGCCTGCGCTTCGGCGCCGTGCTCCGGGTCCGCCTCCTTGGGGAGAGCGAGGTACTGGAGGCCGCCCGCGCCCGATTCGCCGCCGACCCGGATGTCGCGACCGCGACGGTCCTCGACGATGGGACGATCGAGCTCGGCTTCCGCGGCGACGATGCGGCGACGGCCCGCCTCCTTGCGGAGTCGGTCGCGGCCGGCCTGCCGATCGTCAGCTTTGCCCGAGCCGCCAGTGACCTCGAGGAGCTGTTCCTCCAGGTGACTTCCCCCGACCGCGAACCGCTCGAAGCGGCCTGAGGAGTCCGACCGTGACCGAAGCGCCCGTCGAAGCCCCGCTCGTCACCGCTGGCCTGCCGGCCCGACCGCGATCGCGCCGCCTCTCGACGCTCGTCCGCACGGCCAGCGGGATCGCCGCGATCGGGGTCAAGGAGTTGCGCGGCCGGATGCGCGGGCGGCGGGCGTTCGTGATCGTGACGCTCTATCTCGGCCTGCTCGGCGGGTTTGCCTGGATGGTGGCCACGCTGATCGCCCAGAGCTACACGACGGGGTTCGGCGGCTCCTCGGCCTTCGCGAGCGCGGCCGTGGGTCAGGGCATCTTCGCGGCGCTCCTGATGCTCGAGACGCTCCAGGTCGCCTTCCTCGCGCCCTCATCGACCGCCGGCGCGATCAGTCTCGAACGCGAGAAGCAGACGCTCGACCTGCTCGTGACGACGCCGATCACGACGGTCGCCATCGTGTTCGGCAAGCTGCTCTCGACGCTGGTGTACGTCTTCCTGCTGATCGCGGCGTCGATCCCGCTCATGGCGATGGTCTTCGTCTACGGCGGCGTGGGCCCCGAGGACGTGCTGAAGGGCTACATCGTGCTCATCGCCACGGCGATCGGCCTCGGCTCGTTCGGGCTGTTGTGCTCGAGTCTCGTGAAGCGGACGACCGCCGCGACGGCGATCACGATCTTCGGGGTCCTCGCCGTGACGATCGGGACGATCTTCGTGCTCGTCTTCTGGACCGCGATGGGCGGCTTCGACAGCAACGGCAACCGCAAACCCGGGCCGCTCGGGATCCGGTCCCCCGAGGTTCTCGCCTATCTGAACCCATTCGTCGCCCAGGCCGACGTCCTGTGCGGGACCGAGACGAACTTCGGGAGCGGCTGGTGCGGCGGTGTCGCAGCACTCGTGCCGACCGACGATGGCGTTGTCTTCACCGGCAACGCGGTCCCGGCGGTCCCCGCGGGCCCGGCGGTCATCGAAGGCGTCGTCGTCGACGGGAAGGGTGTGGCCGTGGACCAGTTCGGCCGACCCCTTGACGCCGGCCCGGTCCAGGCATTCGGGCCGGCCCGAGACCGGATCTGGCCGCGGGCCGTCGCGACGTGGCTGATCCTCTCGGCGGTCTTCCTGACGCTGTCCGTCCAGCTTGTCTCGCCGACGCGCCGCTGGCGCTTGCGACGACCGCGTCGTGCGTCCGCGACCGACGGATGACCATTCGACGGCCGTTGGGCCGGCCCGGACGCCGCTTGCCCGAGACGCCGGCCGTCATCCCACCCGATCCGCGGGCGGTCCTCGTCGGAGACATTGACCAGGCGATCGACGCCCTGCGGAGCGCGCTGGCCCCGCATCGACGGCGCCTGTGGCTGCGCCGCATCGTGCGGCGCGCCTGGATCGCGCTCGCCGGGATCGCGATCGCAGAGGCCTGCCTGTGGACCGCGGCTCGGCTCGTGCCGCTCGAGTCGGCTCGGCTCATCGCCGCCGCCATCCCGCTCGTGGTCGCACTGGTCCTGGTCGTCGCGCTGGCGCGGGCTCGACCGTCCCTGGGCGAGACGGCGCTCGCGGTGGATGCGGAAGGCGCGCTCTGCGATCGGGTCTCGAGTGCGC
>Ga0307308_10000239_pt1 | contig 18282 bp, 20 predicted proteins | sample ER_DNA_195_FD_194501 | JGI IMG/M metagenome (GOLD analysis project Ga0307308, IMG submission 194501) | Bulk soil microbial communities from the East River watershed near Crested Butte, Colorado, United States - ER_DNA_195 | ecosystem: Environmental > Terrestrial > Soil > Floodplain | place...
GGGCCGGCGGCATGTTCGAGGCGATGATGGTGAACGAGGTCGTGCCGGAGACCTCCTGGGGCCCGCAGAGCTTCGGTCTCGCCGACCAGCGAACAGTGCAGGTGCAGATCAAGTACGCCACCGAGGCGCTGCACTACCCGGTCTGGGGCATGTCGCCGTCCAGCACGGCCGACGACAGCGGCGGATACGCGGGTTATGGCGTCGAGGGCCTCGCGTTCCCCTACTATGGCGGCGGCGCCGACGCGAGCCACCCGAACGAGGGCCTGTCGCAGTGCCATGGTTGCGCCACCGAAGACGTCGTGACGCCGCACGCTTCGTTCCTCGCGCTCGACGTCGCGCCGAGGCAGGCGTACGCAAACATCTCAGCGCTGCGCTCTCAATATCCCGGGGTGTACGGGGTCGACGGCTTCTTCGACGCGGTCAACCCCACCACCGGAGCGGTCGGGCACCGCTATCTGGTGCTCGATCAGTCGATGATCATGGCTGCGTTGGACAATGCCCTCAACAACCGGGCCATCCAGCGGTACTTCGTGGCCGACCCCGTGTCGTGGGCAGCACGCACCTACCTCGCGCTGGAGAGGGCGTCGATCGGGTAGGCCGGGAACGCCCTCTCAGGGAGCGGATGCCTGAGCGATGGCCACCAAGTTCGTCGCAGGGCGTAGCAAGCAGCGGGCTCTGCATAAAAGGCGCAACAGATCAAATTTTGCGCGGATGGCGGCCCCCGCCGAGACCGGCGATGATGGTCGTCGCACGGGTCAAACAAGCGAAAGGAGCACCGATGGCCGACAACTCAGTCGCCTACGTCGCCGTCTACGACGACGTGGACTCGGCCCTGGCCGACCTCGACGCGTTCGGGGAGCTGCACGACGAAGACGTGATCGGCAAGTACGACGCAGCGGTGATCGACCGCGAGAACGACAAGCCGCACATCGTGAAGCGGGTCGACCACCCGCGCATCAGCGTCCTTCCCGAGGTCCTCGGAAGAGGCGCGCTGCCGAGCGGTGAGCTCCGCGACGCGGCGAAGGACCTCGATCCCGGCGAGGCGGCGCTGATCGTCGTCGGCGAACCGACGCTTGCGAAGGGATTCGACAAGGCCGTGACGCGGGCGAACAAGGTGGCGAAGGAGTCCTTCGACACCTCGGCCGACACGCTCGCAGACGAGCTGATCAAGGCGGCGAAGCGCTAGAGGCTCTCCGACAAACGGCCGCCGTCTCAGACCAGGGGCGGCGGCCGCTCGTCGGCCGTCATGCCCCCGCCGACGCAGCAACTGAGCGACGCCTCGGACATCCTCGCCAAGCTCGCCGGGCAGGTACTGGAGCGCGCTGAGGCGGCACGGAGTCGGACGAAGGCCGAAGTCAAGCAGTCTGCGAACATCGCTTTTGATCAGGGGTTGGGCCCCGATCGCGGGCCCGACGACCGGTCCGGGCCCGCGTCTCGAATCGGCTGATCGTCGGGCGAAACCTTCCGCGCGACGAAGAGTCCGAGCAGGCCGCGTTTGAGCTCGGTGAGAATCGGCGCGCCGCCTGCTCGCTGGGGCCGCGACCAGGCGGCCGCCATCTCTGCACCGAGCAGCAAGGCGGAGGAGTAGAGATACATCGAATAGAGGAAGACGAGCGCCGATGTGAGCGAGCCGTAAACGACGCTGAGCCGGGTTGTGCTCTCGTAGATCCAGCCCGAGGCGAGCGAGATCAGGCGTAGGAGCACAGCGGTGACGATCGCTCCGACGAGACCGTCGCGGAAGCGGAGGCGCCGCGGCGGGACGAACCGGTAGAGCAGCAGCACGACGACGATCGAGAGAACGAACGAGGCCGCGTGCACGAGGCCGCTGGCCAGGGTCCCGGCCCCGACGCCGATCAACTCGCCCAGGTTTCCCGAGCTTCGCTGCACGAGATTGCCGAGCAGGGTAATTCCGACCGTGACGAGCACGAGGACGGCCGCGCCCACGATCAGCAGGAGGTCGACGAGCTTCCCGCGCGCCGGCGGCCGCGTCTCGGTGACGTCCAGGGCGCGCTCGAGCCCCTCTCGAATCGCGGTCATCATCCCACTCGCCGCCCAGGCGAAGACGAGCAAGCTCACGAGCCCGGCCGCGCTGGCCGGTGTGGCGATCGCCGTGATCGCATCCTCGACGTCATGCCTGCCGGCTGCGGACACCGGCAGCGCGTCGACGATCGTGTCCACGACGTCCCGGCGGACGCTGTCGTCCTGCAGCACGAGCCCGAAGATCGACACGAGCACGATCGCCAGAGGTGCGATCGAGAACAACACGCGATAGGCGATCCCAGCCGCCTGCTGCGGACACTGATCCGCGAAGAATCGCTTGACGGCGTCCGGGATAACACGGGCGAGCTTCTTCGCGGTCGCGACCGGCCATCGTAGGGCGTGGGAGGGCGGTGCTGCTCGCGTATCGGCGGGGTCGCTCACGGGATCAGTTCTCCAAAGTCTCGCTCGGAGTCGTCGTTTTGAACCCCCGACCGAGACGCAGGTGAGAGACTGGACGGGTGCTTCCGCTCTCGGATGGGTTGCGAGCTCGGCGCTTCCCGATCGTCAACGTCTCGATCATCATCGCCAACTTCGCGGTCTGGCTCTTCTACGAGCTGCCGCACCTGCGCCATGCCGTCTTCGAGGCGTCCTTCTATCCCTGCACGGTCAATAACTCCTGTCATGGACCGGAGTCGTGGGGCGTCAGCTGGATCACCGCGATGTTCCTGCACGGAAGCTGGGACCACATCCTCGGCAACATGCTCTTCCTGGCCGTCTTTGGCAAGAACGTCGAGGACGCGTTTGGCCCGCTGCGCTACCTAGCCTTCTACTTCGCGGGCGGGTTCGTCGCGACGATCACGCAGACGCTGATGACGCTCGCCTTCGGCACGGCGGCCGAGGCGCGCGTGCCCAACCTGGGCGCGAGCGGCGCGATCGCCGCCGTGCTCGGCGCCTACTTCGTCCTCTACCCGAACTCGACGGTGCGCGGGCTGGTCGTCATCTTCCCTGTCCAGCTGTCGGCCTGGTTCTTCCTCGGCGCCTGGTTCCTCTACCAGTTGATCGAGGCGAACTTCGGGATCTTCGGCTCGGCCGCGAACGGGGGCGGCGTCGCCTTCTTCGCCCACGTCGGCGGCTTCGTCTTCGGGGCCATCGTCGCGTGGTCGCTGACGGGAGTGGGTCTGGTTACCCCCCAGGACCGCAGCGCTGCGCTGCGCGCCCCGGCCTAGCCCCGCTTGTCCCTCTTCACGATCTCGTAGTCGACGAGATCGAGAACGGCGTATGCGAGCCCGGCGGCGATCCAGAGCATGACCATGACGTAGGCCACCCGCCCGGTGCCGGCCAGCCAGGCCAGGAAGAGGATCAGGCCGGACAGAAGGGCGAATTTCGCGAGCTGGATCAGCATCGATCGGCCTCTGGGCACGGGCTCAGATTACAACCCACGAGCGCCTCAACGGCCGGTTCATCACGAGCGGGCGAACAATGTCGGCGCCTGGGAGGACGCGCATGATCGGCCTGTCACACCGGAGGTCGCGGGTTCGAGTCCCGTGATTCCGGCTCATTCCGGACCAGCGTGTGCTTACTGCGCTTAACTGAACGCCTAAGAACTCCTAACAGAATGAGCTACGCTGCAGTAGGCGGTCCGAACCAGGTGGTTAGCGCGTCAGCGAGCCCCAGCTCGGTCAGGTCTCCCACCCAGGCCACGTATCCATCGGGCCGAATCAACACGGCGGTGGGAGCGGCCACCTCCCCGAGTGCCGGAAGCTCCCACGTACCAACGTATTTGGCGTCGATCAGCTGAACCCGATCTGCCCACGGAGCGATGTCGAAGCCGCCGGGCTCACCGAGGTTGAGGAGCACCGGCCGGGCATCGTGCAGCAGGGTGAAGACCTGCAGCGGGCCGCCCGAGGTGACCAGGTCGAGATCGGGCATGCGACACCCGAGCAGCGGGTGACCCTCGGCTCGAATCCAAGCGCTCGGGCAGAACACCCGGTGCCCTCGCAGTTCGTAGGACGCGCCGCCCTGGGCCGCCCGGGGGCTACCGGGTAAGACGCGATACGCGCCAGCTTGACGCGGGAACGGTGGCTGGCTACGAAGACATTCGGTGCCGCCGTGGTGATCCTTTGCGCCATGGAAGCACGCCTCGACGAGTCCAACCGCAACGACGGCACGCGCTACCTCGCCCGGAGTTGGAGCCTTGGCCGGCGACACCCGCTGTTCCTGCGCTGGGTGGTGCTGCAGGCCGTGGTCGCGACCCTCCTTGCGGCGGCCGCCCTCGCATACTTCGACCAGCTCCAGGGCGCAAGCCTGGCGATGGTGCCGGTCATCCTGGCGGTACTGGCCGGCGCCTCCGGCTACGCAGGTCTCCTCGCCTGGCGCACCGACGACGGCTCTTCGCCGATCGGCGGGCTGCGGCACCTCTGGTTCGCTGCCGGCGTCTGCCAGCTGCTGGGGCTGCTCGGCACCGTCGCCGGCTTCTACGCAATGTTCAACCGCGGCGGTGCGGCCGCCGCAACGGCCGACGCTTCGTCGGATCTCGCGGCGCGCGTCACGCACGGTGCCGGCGTCGCGCTCTCGGCCACCTTCATCGGGATCCTCGCTTCGATCGTGATCCTGCTGGAGCACCACGTACTCGACGAGCCGTAACCCATGCGGTGGCGTCCGCTACCGGCGTTCGCTGCGATCGACTTCCTGAGCTGCCTCCTCGTCGTGTTCGTCGCGGTCGCCCTGACCTCCCGACCGCCACAGGTGAAGACGTACGGTGCCTATGCGGTCGTGATCACCTGGCCGAAGGGACAGAACGACGTCGACCTCTTGGTACCGGATCCCGAGGGAGCGGTCTCGTACTTCGCGAAGGCCCAGGCCGACCAGATGCAGCTCGAGCACGACGACCGGGGGACGGCGGCAACCGGCTACACCCATTCGAACCAGAACGAGGAACGAACGGTGCTGCGAAGTGCGTCGTCCGGAAAGTGGATCGCGAACATCCTCCTCTATGCGCGCAAGCAGGGCTCGGCGCCCATTCCGGTCGTGGTGGCGCTGTGGGACCTCCGTAACTCCGATCGCCTCGTCTATCGCGACACGCGCCAACTGACGCACACAGGCGACGAGCGGACAGCGTTCCGGTTCACGATCGACCACGCCGGCAACGTCGCCGGAATCTCACATCCGACGGTCACCCTCGCTTCGAAGGCCTACCCAGGCTGATGACCAGCCTCGTCTTTCCTGCCTGCTTCCTGGCGCTGGCGGCGCTCTCCGGTCTCGCGGCCGCGAATGGCCGGCGCTGGGCGCTCCGCTTGCCACTGCTTGCCGCCACGCCCGTGCTGGCTCTCGCCGTCTGGTGGCAGCTCTCACAGCGCGACGGGTTGCCGACCGGTGCTCGCCCCGCAGACGGCTCCGCGCTCGTGGCAAGCGTCGTCCAGGCGCCGACCCCAGGCGATGCCGGTGCCATCTACCTTTGGGCCCAGCCGCCCAACTCCGAAACTCCGCGGTCGTATCGGCTGCCCTACACGCGGGAGCTCGAGCGAGCAGCCACGCACGCAGCGAGCGCCGCGAAGCAAGGCAGGCCTGTTGGCGTCCGGACGGCGAAGAAGGGAAAGGGCTCGAAGGGGAGGAGACGCGACGAGGTCACCTCCTCGGGGCTTCAGTTCTACCGGCTACCGCCGCACGGCCTGGAGGCGAAGGATCCCTCCGGGTGAAAACGGGCGGCGAGCAAGCGTGAGCCGACGACATCCCCAGCGCCTGCCACGTCGCTGACGAACACGCCGCGGGCCGAGATCACGACGCCGAGCAAATTGTTCATCTCCTTGCGGGTGCAGTGGAGCGTTGAGGCGCTTGCGGCGATGGCATGCCGAAACTAATCTTTAGAGATGCCTAAATCGAGGGTGACGCGCCGGCAGCTGCTGATGGCCGCCGCGCCCGCGGTAGCCGCGGCGCCACTCGCGAAGCTGGCGCTGGCCGGGACGACCGAGGCGGCCCCGCCACCTGCGCACACCGGCATGGCTATGGACGGAATGGGACACGACGGAATGGGGCACGCCGCCATGATCGGCGGCGAGGTCCCGGCCCCGGGCGGCCCCGGCGATCTGACCGCGCTCCTCTATCCGCCGAGGTCGCTTCCGCACAAGCCCGGCCGCGTCCGCGAGTACACGCTGGCCGCCGTCGACCGCCAGATCGAGGTTGCCAAGGGCGTCTTCTTCTCGGCCTGGACGTACGGTGGCACCGCGCCGGGGCCGGTCATCCGCGCCACCGAGGACGATCTCCTTCGAGTCAAGTTCGCAAACGCCGGCTCCCACCCGCACACAATTCATTTCCACGGCGTCCACCCGGCCAACATGGACGGGGTCTTCGAGGTCGTCGAACCTGGCAATTCGTTCACGTACGAGTTTCCGGCCCGACCGTACGGGATGCAGCTCTATCACTGCCATTCGACGCCGCTGAAGAAGCACATCGCCAAGGGCCTCTACGGCGCCTTCATCATCGACCCCCCGAAGCCGCGCAAGCCGGCGCAGGAGCTGGTGATGGTGCTGACAGGCTTCGACACCGACGGCGACGGCGCCAACAATTTCTACGGCGTCAACGGCCCGGCCTTCTATTACGCCAAGCACCCGATCCGGGTGCGCCGCTCGCAGACCGTTCGGATCTACATCGCCAACCTGACCGAGTTCGACCCGATCAACTCTTTTCACCTCCACGGCGACTTCTTCCGCTACTACCCGACCGGGTCGAGCGACCAGTTCGAGTACACCGACACGGTCATGCTCTGCCAGGGGCAGCGCGGGATCATCGAGATCGACTTCGCCCACGCGGGCCGGTTCATGTTCCACGCGCACCAGTCGGAGTTCACCGAGCTCGGCTGGATGGGCTTCTTCGAGGTCGTCGACTGAGGGCCTCGCTTTCGACCGCCGCAGCCGAGCGTCTCAGGCCGGGGGCCTGGCGGCTGTGGGCGCTCGTCCCGCTCCTGCTCCTCGTTGGCGTTGTCACGCTGTTCGCTTCGAGCGGCAACTCGCTGCTCGATCTCGTCGGCCAGGCGCCTCCGCCCCGCGACGAGTTCGACATCCGCCGGGTCGAGTTCAGGCCTGGAGAGATCAGCATCCGGGTGACCAACCCGCAACGGCCGAAACTGACGATCGCGAGCGTCACAGTCGACGACGCGATCGTGCCCTTCCGCATCGAGGGCCCCGCCACGCTCGGCCGGCTGCGCTCGAGTACGATCGTCGTCCCCTTCCACTGGGTGGAGGAAGACCCCTACACCTTCGGTGTCACCAGCTCGAGCGGGATCGAGAGCACGTTCGAGGTGCCGGCGGCGGTCGAGACGCGCGGCGCCTCGCCACGCGGATTCCTCGGATACGCGGTGATCGGCTTCCTGGTCGGGATCGTCCCGGTTGCGCTCGGTCTTGGTTGGCTGCCCTCGCTCCGCCGCGCCGGCGCCCGCTGGATCGGCGCCTTCCTGGCGTTGACCGCGGGCCTGCTCAGCTTCCTCGCCTTCGACGCTCTTGCCGAGGCGCTCGACTTGCAAGCGCGCCTGCCGAGCGGCTTCCAGGGACCGGGCCTCATCCTGCTTGGCGTCTCCGCCAGCTACCTCGGTCTCACCTTCGTCGCCCAGCGCTTCTCCGCCGCCGGTCAACGGGAGCGCAGTGCCCCGCTCGACGGTGCCGCTCTCGCGACCCTGGTCGCACTCGGTATCGGCCTGCACAACCTCGGCGAGGGACTCGCGATCGGGTCCTCGATCGCGCTCGGCGAGCTGGCGCTCGGCACCTTTCTGATCGTCGGCTTCATGGTCCACAACATCACCGAGGGGCTCGGCATCGCCGCGCCGATCGCAGGTGGCGCACGGATCGGCCTCGGCCGGCTGGGAGCGCTCGCCCTGATCGCGGGCGCGCCGGCGATCGCCGGCGCCTGGATCGGCGGCTTTATCACCAGTGATCTGCTCGGCGTCCTCTTCTTCGCGCTCGCCGTCGGCGCCGCGCTGCAGGTCGTGGTCGAGGTCGGCCGCTACGTTGCCCGCCGCGCGCCCGGCGGACTGCGCTCGGGCCACGTGATCGGCGGCTACCTGGCGGGAATCATCGTCATGTACGGCACCGGGCTCCTGGTGGGATGAGCGTCCGGGAAACGTCGAAGCGCGCCCGGCGCAACCCTGCATCCCGCTCGGCGCCCGCGGAGTTCAGCGACGCGGTCCAGGATTACCTCCGCGAGATCTACAAACTCCAAGGCGAGAGCGCACCGGTGAAGACGTCGACGCTCGCGCGGCGGATGGGCGTCGCTGCCCCCTCGGCGACCGGAATGGTCAAGAAGCTCGCCGCACTCGGACTCGCCGACCACCAGCCCTATCGCGGCGTCCGCCTCACCCGAGCCGGTGAGCGTGTCGCTCTCGAGGTGATCCGCCACCATCGCCTGCTCGAGCTGTACCTCGCCGAGACGCTCGAACTCGGTCTCGACGCCGTCCACGCCGAAGCAGACCGGCTCGAACACGCGCTCTCGGAGGAACTCGAGATGCGCATTGACGAGGCGCTCGGCTCGCCAAGCCAAGACCCGCACGGCGATCCAATCCCCGACGCCAAGCTCAAGATTGTGCCGTCCGCGGCTAGGCCGCTGACCGCACTTGAGCCAGGCGAGCAAGCGATTGTCGAGCAGGTTCCGGACGGGGACGGTGACCTGTTGCGCTATCTGGCGACGCTTCAGCTCGTGCCCGGTCGGCGGGTCGAGTTGGTCCAAGCCGCACCGTTCGGCGGTCCACTCACACTCCGCAGTGACGGTCGTGAGACCGCCATCTCGCGCCAGCTCGGCGCGCGAATCCGCGTTACGAGCTGATGCCAAAGACGACCTGTACCCAGCCAATTGCTTCGCGAAGCCGAGCGTTCGTGAGCGCCTGGAGGATGCTAGGAGGGTTTGGCGGAAAACAGTCTGTGCCGCCGGGACGCGCTGCTCGCCCCCTGGCACCGTCCTCAGTCGCGCCCATATCTACGGATATGGACGCTCCCTGTGTCCTCCCCAGGGAACGAGCATCGCACCCCGGCGACGAGCGGTTTCCCGCCAAACCCTCCTAGGCCGGGAGTACCGATAGGACGTCGACGCACGTCTGCTCGCAGCGCCGGCAGGTTTCCGCACAGATGCGGCAATGCTCGTGGTGGGCCGCATGCCGCTCACATTCCTCAGCGCAGATGCGGCACGCCTGGGCGCAAGCTTCGACCACCGGCCGTGCGAGTTTCGGCTCGAACTCGGTCTGCCTGCTGAGGATGTTTCCGGTGGCGGTGCACACGTCGCTGCAGTCCAGGCACTGCCGGATGCAGCGGATCAAGGTGGCTACGTCGTCCTCGGCGAGGTCGGCGTCCGCGCAAGCGGTGCAGCTTTGCGCGCAGTCGAAGCAGGCCTCGATGCACGCAACCAGCACGCCGGCTTCGATCGCGGGGCCCCGAGGATGCGTCTCCAGCAGCTGCTGAGCGTGGGTCACAACTCCCTCCCTTCTGCCGATCGGACGGACTCTCTCGCCCCGTCCCTGCCGGGTCAAGCCACCCTTACGTCGCGCCCGCTCCGAATGTCGCCTCCGTAGACTCGCCGCGATGGAATTGGTCTGTGCCTCCTGCGGTGCCGTGAACGCCGGCGGCGCCCGTTTTTGCAGTGAGTGCGGCGCGGCGCTCCTGCGGACTTGCCCCGCCTGCGGGTTCGAGCAGCCGGCCGGCGCGACCTTCTGCTCGAACTGCGGCGTCGCCCTCCGCGAAGATGCTCGCCGCGCCGCCGAGGCGACCGACGAGCGGCAGGAACGGCGGGTCGTCACCGTTCTTTTCGCCGACCTCGCCGGCTCGACGGCGCTCGGCGAGCGACTGGATCCGGAGGACGTTCGCCAGCTCCAGGGAGAGCTCTTCGAGCTGATCAACGCCGAGGTCGAGCGATTCGGAGGCACCACGGAGAAGTTCGCCGGCGACGCGGTGCTTGCCGTGTTCGGGATCCCCCAGGCTCACGAGGACGACCCCGAACGTGCCGTTCGGGCCGCGCTGGCAGTACGGGAGAGCTTCGTCTCCTTCACCGAGCGCGTACAGGGCCGACACGGCGCCGACGTCGGGCTGCGGATCGGCGTCAACACGGGCGAGGTGGTCGCCGGCCGCGAAGCCGCTGCGCGAGGCGAGCTGATGGTCAGCGGAGACGCCGTCAACGTGGCAGCGCGCCTACAACAGCACGCCGAGCCGGGCGAGGTGCTGGTGGGTCAGCGGACACAGACGGCGACGAGCCGCGCGATCAGGTACCACGAGCACGCGCCGCTGGAGGCGAAGGGCAAGAGCGCGCTCGTCGCTTCCTGGGTGGCCGTTGCCGCCGCCCGCGAACAGGAACCGGCCCCTCGCGGCATCGCCGGCTTGAGCGCGCCGCTGGTCGGGCGAAACGACGAGCTCGCAATCCTCAGCGCCGTTGCCGCCCGCGTCGAGCGCGAGCGCGCGCCACAACTCGTCACGCTCTTCGGCCCTGCGGGGGTCGGCAAGTCGCGCCTGCTAGCGGAGCTCGTCGATCGGCTTCCCAATGCGCGCCTGGTAAAGGGCCGCTGCCTCCCGTACGGCGAGGGGATCACGTTCTGGCCGCTCGCGGAGGCGGCGAAGGCTCACGCCGGCATCCTCGACACCGATCGGGCAGAGGTCGCCCTCTCGAAGCTGCGAGCCGCGATCGAGTCGGTCGTCCCCGAGGACCAGGCCGAGCGAGTGCTCGAAGCGGCCACCTGGACGATCGGGTTCGCGCTCCCAGGCGTCTCCGCAGCGGGCGGCGACCCGCACGAAGTCGGCCGGCGACTACAAGACGGATGGACCCGCTATGTCGCGGCACTCGGGCGTGAGCAGCTGACTGTCCTGGCCGTCGAGGATGTGCACTGGGCGTCGGGCGCACTCCTCGACCTGCTCGAACAGCTCGCCGAGAACCTCGCCGACACGAAGGTGCTGCTCCTCTGCACCACGCGGATCGAGCTGCTCGAGATGCGTCCGACCTGGGGCGCGGGCAAACAGAACGCCACCGCCCTCTCGCTCGCGCCGCTCTCGCCGGCAGACGCCGCGCACCTCATGTCCTCGCTGCTGGGCGAGGTGCAGGTTCCGGAGGACGTCCGTGAACGCGTGCTCGCGAGCGCCGAAGGCAATCCGTTCTACCTCGAGGAGATGCTGAACATGCTGATCGAGGAAGGCGCGCTCGAGCGACAGAACGGCGGGTGGGTGTCGACTGACCGGCTCGCCGACGTCTCGATCCCGGACTCCATCCACGGCGTCATCGCGGCGCGCATCGACCGTCTCGAAGCCGCCTCGCGCGACGCACTGCGCCGTTGCAGCGTGGTGGGCCGCAGCTTCTGGCCGGCCGCCGTCGAGGTCGACGAGGGGGTGATCGCAGCGCTCGTCCGGAGTGGCCTCGTGTCAGACAGCGTCGACTCCAGCATGGCCGGGATGCGCGAGTTCGCTTTCAAGCACGCTCTGACTCGCGACGTCGTCTACGCGACCCTGCCACGACCCGAGCGCCGCGAGCTCCACCGGCGGGTCGGCGAGTGGATCCAGGACGTCGCGCCTGACCGCAGCGCCGAGACCGTGGAGCTCGCCGCCTACCACTTCCGCCAGGCCGTCGCCTACGGCGAGGACGACCCGGCCGTGTCGCTCCGAGCGTACGAGTTGTTGCTCGCCGCGAGCGAGGCGGCTTATGGGCGGGGAGCCTTCGATGCCGCGAGAACACAGCTCGAGCGCGCACTCGAGCTTGCAGTCGAAGAGAGCCGGCTGGCAGCGGCCGAGCTTGGACTCGCCCGGCTCGACATGACGGCAGGGCTCAACGACAGTGCCCTCGAGCGACTCGATACGGTTGAGAGCCGGCTTGGCCCTGGCGATGCCGAGCTGCGCTCGGATGCTCTCGGATTGCGCTCCAGGGTCTGCTGGCTCTCAGGCCGCTGGGACGAGGCTCTCTCTTCCGCGCATGCTGCGGTGGCCGCCCTCGCCGGCTTGCCTGAGTCACCGCAGCTTGCGCGAGCGCTGGCTCGACAGTCCCAGATCGAGATGCTGCAACAACGGCCCGAGTCGGTCGACCATGCGAGCGAGGCGATCGCCGTTGCTCGCCGCGTCGGCGACTCGTTCGCCGAGCTGAACGCCACGATCAACCTCTCCACCCAGCAGGCGACCCGAGGCATCGCACCCGACCCGGACGAAATCGCGTCGATCGTCGACGCAGCGGCCGAAGCAGGCGAGTACGAGGAGGGGTACCGGGCCGTCGTCAACTTCGTCTGGTCTGGGAGCGGTTACCTGCCGATCGACGAGATCGAGCGCGTCGTCTCGGACGCTCGCCGTCGGCTCGCCGACGTTCCCTCACCCGGGTACATCGGGCCGTACCTCGAAGTGTCGGTCGCGATGTGGCTGCTGGTTCCGTCCGCTCGCTGGACAGAAGCGGACGCGGTTCTAGCGGAGTTCGCGGAGGGCGAACGGGGCCCGACGATGCAACTTGTTTTCTCGACGGTCGCCGGGGGCCTCGCGTTTCGCCGCGGCGAAACGCAGGCGAGTAAAGAGTTTCTCGAGGAGCTGCGACCCCTGGCCCTCGCGAGCGGTGAGGTGCAACGGATCATCCCGATGGCCGGCGTGGTGCTGCCATGGTTGGCGGGCACCGGCGAGCTCGAGGCACTCCGCTCTCTGACCGACGAGGTTCTCGCCGTCGCCGACCGACGGTGGCCGGCCGTGCTCGACGCCGTCCCGGTCGTAAGAGCGCTGTCCGCAGCCGGCGAGCTGGAGCTTCTCGCTCGCACGGCGGAGTCGATTCGTGAGACCCGCGACCTCGCGGCGAATGCGCAGACGACGGCGCTCGCCGCGGAGGGCTTGCTCGCGCTCCTACAAGGACGCGCCGGTGAGGCCGTCGAGCAGCTCGAGCTTGCGATCGAGCGAGAGCGCCGGCTGGGCCGCACCTTTCCCGCGGCGTGCCTCGAGCTCGACCTCGCAGCCGCGCTCGAGGCCGCGGGCCAAACGGACGCCTCGAAGGAGGTCCGAGCGCGTGCCGAATCGGTGCTCGAACCGCTCGGCTGCGTGAATCCGTTCTGACCAGCGCAGCGCCCGCGCCGGGAGGTGGCGCCCGGACAGCGTGCGTGCGAGTATGCCCCGGAAAGGTCTACTCGTTTCGTCCCGGTGAGGAGCACTTGAGAGACCAGGCCGCTCGATCACGCCGCCTTCGCAGTCGACGATGTCGCGGTGCCCGGCCATGTGCGCCGCCCCGCTCGCCGGCGTGCTCAGTCTCAGGCCTCCTACAACCGCAACAGCAGAGGAGGGCGTCCTGTGTATAGCCACAACGGAGAAACGTTTTTCGTCGTCGACGGTCATCTCCACTTCTGGGATGCGAGCCCGGCGAACTGGGTCAGCGGCCAGGAGCAGTACGCGAAGGGCTGGATCGAGTGCTTCCACGCGTACATGGGCCTCGGGCCCGAGGAGACGCACTGGCCGCTCGAGAAGTTCCAGAAGTACTCGGAGGACGACTTCGTCAAGGACGTCTTCGAGAACGGCTACGTCGACGTCGGCATCTTCCAGTCGACGTACCTGAAGGAGTGGTACACCGACGGCTTCAACACGCTGGAGAAGAACTCGGAGCTGGTTGAGAAGTACCCGGACCGCCTGATCGCCAACGGACGCTGGGATCCGCGCGAGGGCGAGGCGGGCCTAAAGCAGCTCGAGGATGACGCCAAGCGTTACAACCTCCAAGGCGTCAAGCTCTACACGGCCGAGTGGTATCAGGGCTCGCGTGGCTGGTCGCTCAAGGACCCCGAGTCGCAGCGTTTCCTGGACAAGTGCCAGGAGCTCGGCGTCAAGAACATCCACGTGCACAAAGGCCCGACGATCTGGCCGCTGGACAAGGACGCATTCGACGTCTCGGATGTCGATTACGTCGCCACGAACAACCCAGAGCTGAATTTCATCGTCGAGCACGTCGGCCTGCCGCGGATCGAGGACTTCTGCTTCATGGCGACGCAGGAGCCGAATGTCTACGCGGGGCTCGCGGTCGTGATCGGAGGCTTGATGCACGCCCGGCCGCGCTTCTTCGCCAAGGTGATGGGCGAGCTGCTGTTCTGGGTCGGCGAGGACAAGATGCTGTGGGCCAGCGACTACGCGATCTGGGAGCCGAGGTGGCAGGTCGAGGGCTTCGTCGACTGGACGTCCCCGAACGACGTGGAGTTCTCGGACTACCCGCGGCTGACGACCGACGGGAAGAGGAAGATCCTCGGCCTTAACGCCGCCAAGCTCTACGGAATCGAGGTTCCGGACGAGTTTCAGATCCCGGACGAAGCGGGCGAGCCGGCGGCAAGGGAGGACGCACAGCTCGTCGATTCGGCATGAATACCAGGGCGCGCGTCCTCGAGGCGCTGGGCGAGGTCCACGATCCCGAGCTCGACGAGCCGATCACCTCGCTTGGGTTCGTGACCTCTTGTGAGGTGTCGGCCGGCGGCGACGTGGAGATCCTGCTTCGGCTGCCGACGCCGCAATGCGCTCCCAACTTCGCGTACCTGATGGCAGCTGACGCGCGCAACGTCGTGCGCCGGCTGCCGGACGTCGGTCGGATCGAAGTCAGGCTGGAGGACCACTACACCGGCGAGGAGATCAACGCGGCGATCGCGCGCGGCGAAGGCTTCGCTGCGGCCTTTCCGGGCGAGACCGACGACGACCAGCTGGACGCCTTGCGCGAGCTGTTCCAGCGCAAGGCGCTAGTCGCCCGCCAGGCCAGGCTGTGCGAGGCGCTGCTGGCGGACGGCGCTACGCCAGTGCAGGTCACCGCGCTTCGCGTCGCCGACCTCCCCGACAACGGCGACACTCGGCGGTGCCTGGAGTTGCGCGGGCAGTTGGGAATCGGCTGCGACCCGGACGCGCCGTCCTTCGTGGCGCCCAACGGGGAGCCTCTGGCGGCCGATGAACTGACGCTGTGGCTGCGGAAGGCGCGGCTCGTGCGGACGAGCCTGGACGTAAACGGCAGCATCTGCCGGTCGCTGCTGCAAATCCGCTCCCGGCGGGGGGTCGAGCTCGAGGAGGTTGGAACATGAAGGCCGCGCGGCTCCACGCCTACCACGACCCATTGGCCCTCGACGAGGTCGAAGAGCCGCGTGCTGTGGGGCCGCTCGATGTCGTCGTGCGCATCGGGGCGGCCGGCCTCTGCCGCACCGATCTCCACATCCAAGAGGGGCAGTGGGCCGAGAAGTCGGGTGTGACGCTGCCCTACACGCTCGGCCACGAGAACGCCGGCTGGATCCACGAGGTGGGCTCCGGCGTCACGAACGTCGAGGTCGGCGACACGGTGATCGTGCACCCCTACATCACCTGTGGGCTCTGCGCTTCCTGCCGTCGCGGCGACGACATGCACTGCGTCAACGGCCGTTTCCCCGGAATCAGCGAGGACGGCGGGTTCGCCGACTTCCTGCTGACGAGCGCCCGTTCGGTGATCAAGCTCGACCCATCTCTGGAGCCGAAGGACATCGCCGCGCTCGCCGACGCGGGGTTGACCGCGATCCACGCAGTCAAGAAGACGCTGCCCGTGCTCTCCCCGGGAACCCGCGCGGTGGTAATCGGGGCGGGCGGCCTCGGCCACATCGGGATCCAGTGCCTGGCGGCGATGACGCCGGCGCAGATCATCGTCGTCGATCCCTCCGAGCCGGCCCTCGCGCTCGCCAGCGAGCTCGGCGCCCACCACACGGTCCGCGTCGACGGCTCGCATGTCGACACGGTTCGGGAACTCACCGACGGGCTGGGCGCAGAGGTGATCCTCGACTTCGTCGGCGAGAAGGGCTCGGTGGAGGATGGAATCGCGATGATCCAGGACGGAGGCTTCTACTACGTGATCGGCTACGGGCAGAACCTCGTTGTCCCGACGATCGACATCATCTCGCGCGAGATCTCGTTCATCGGGAACCTCGTCGGCACCCACGCCGACCTCGAAGACCTGATGACGCTCACCGCCCAGAGCAAGGTTCGTCTCCACACGAGCACGTATCCGCTCGACGCGATCAACGACGCCATGGCCGATCTCGACGGCGGGCGCCTGCAGGGGCGCGGCATTCTCGTGCCGGCGGGAACGACTTAGCCCTTCTCGGCCAGTCACGCCGGAGGTCGCGGGTTCGAGGCCACTTCCAACCGCAGACCGGTGAGGACATCTACACCGTGAATGCGGACGGCACGGGGCTTTCTCCCGCGGTCACCAACCCGTTGGACGACGGAACCCCGGACTGGGGAACGCGCCGGCTCGCGTCATAGCACCACGACGCCGGCCGCGCGGGGGCTCCTCGCACCGCGCGCCGGGTCCCGTTAGGCGGGCGTTCCCGCGTCGACCCAGCGCTGAAAGAGGTCGACCTGCTCCTCCGGCCAGGCGCCGTCACAGGGCATCGTCCCGTCCCGGAGCTTGCCGAGAATGGCGTCGCCGTTCGCGGCGACGTCGTCGTAAGACGAGAGGTCAAAGGCCCACTTCATCGACTCACGGTCGCCCTCGCGGAAGAGGGGCTTGATGTCCTGGGCGAAGCTGATCGGCTGCTCGGTTGCGGCCAAAAGGACCTCCTCTACTTCGGTCTCGACCCCGGCAGTGATTGGATCGTAGGCGAAGCCGGTGCTAAGAAGCCTCCATGAGAGGTGGCATCGACCTCGGCGGCACCAAGATCCAGGCCGTCGTGATCGACGAGAGCGATTCGGTCGCCGGTCAGGCGCGTCGGTCCACGCCGAGGGACGGCGGCCCCGCGGACGTCGCCGACGCGATCGCCGAGGCGCTCGAGGAGGCGGCCGGAGGCACCCCCGCCGCGCTCACCGGCATCGGCGTCGGCTCCCCGGGCACCGTCAACGAGGCGACGGGCACGGTTGCCAACGCGCGCAATCTGCCGAACTGGACGAACCCGTTCCCACTCGGCGAGACACTGGCGAGCCGCTTCGGCGTGCCCGTGCGGGTCGGGAACGACGTCGGCACGGCTGTCGAAGGCGAGGCCGTCCTGGGCGCGGGCCGGTCGTTCCGGACGTTCCTCGGGCTCTGGTGGGGAACCGGTGTCGGCGGCGCGATCATGGTCGAGAAGCACCGCTGGCTGGGACGCGGCGCCGCGGGCGAGATCGGCCACATGGTGATCAAGCTCGGCGGCGCCAAGTGCACGTGCGGGCGCCGGGGCTGCGTCGAGGCCTACGCCGGACGCGCGGCCATGGAGCGCAAGGCACGACGTGACCAGAAGCACGGCGTTGAGACCAGATTGTTCGCGCTGATGGACGAGCACGGGCACGATCAGCTGACGAGCTCGGTCTGGCAGCACGCACTGGACGAGCAAGACGCCTACGCTGAGAAGCTGATCGAGCGGGCGATTCGCGCCCTGGGAGCGGGCGCCGCCTCGGCCGTCAACCTGATCGACGTCGAGGCGGTCGTGGTGGGCGGCGGCCTCGGCACACGCCTCGGCGAGCCGGGCGTCGCGCGGATTCGCGAGGCGATGCTTCCCCACCTCTTCGTCGACGACCGGCCACCCGAGGTCCGGCTGTCCGAGCTCGGCGATCTGGGCGGCGCGATCTCGGCCGCGCGGCTGGCACCAGTCAAGCTTTAGGTGTCGGGAGCGCCGAGACTCGCCGAGATCTCGTCAATCGCCTCCCGCTCCGCGTCGCTGACCTGTTCGCCTCCCTCCCGGTGGGCGTTTGCGACCTTGTCCGCGAGGTTGAGGATGAAGCGCCTGTAGTCCTCGACTTCCTCCGGCGTCGCCTTGCGCTCGAGCACAGCGACCGCGTCACGCAGGTGTTGCAGCCCGGCCTGCTTGAGCTCCTCGGCCGAGTGGTAGCGCGTGTGGTCGCGCTCCGGCCTCGCCGCGACGATCTCGTCCAGGAGCTCGCTGTCACCGTGCTGCTTGCGCGCCTCGACGTACGCCCTCCCGATCGCGAACGACTCGCGGAAGGTTCCGCCGCGCTGGGCGGTGACGACGATGATGCCGGCGCTCGGCGGCCCCTCGAGGATGAGGTCCCACTCCTCCTGCGTGAAGTCGGCCTTGCCCGTCATGGGCTGTCTCCTTTCACTTGGTCTTCACGGGCGCAATCCCGCGCGAGGTTAGCCACTTGCTGACGTAATCGATCCAGGACGGGAGCGACGTGTGAACCATGAACAGGTGCGCCGTGTTGGGCACGATCCATTGCGTCACGTCGCAGCCGCAGTTGGCCTTGTAGTAGTCGTAGTCCGCCTTCGCGACCGAAGGCGGGTCGGTGCTGTCGTGGTCGCCCGAGGTGAGCAACACCGGGATCGAGGGCCCGATCTGGCTGATGTAGAAGTCGTTCTCGGCGTACTTCTCCCCCAGATCGGCGATCTCTCCCCAGGGCGAGAGCAGGAACGGCGGTGCGCAGG
>Ga0307308_10000242_pt1 | contig 18233 bp, 15 predicted proteins | sample ER_DNA_195_FD_194501 | JGI IMG/M metagenome (GOLD analysis project Ga0307308, IMG submission 194501) | Bulk soil microbial communities from the East River watershed near Crested Butte, Colorado, United States - ER_DNA_195 | ecosystem: Environmental > Terrestrial > Soil > Floodplain | place...
AGTCCTGCGCTCCCGGCTTCACGGCAGATATACGCCGCAGCCGCGTCATCACGTCACATTCGGGTTGCCCTGACCGCGTCCTCGTAGATGCGGTCGCGGGTGAAGCGCTCGAGCTCGTCGCTCAGGAGATCGGCCGGGGCCGGCGGATCGCCCGGCGGGAACGGAGCCGGCTCGCCGTCGATCTCGACACCGCGCAGCCGGTCTGCCTCCTCGTGCTCGAGGTCGATCTCCCGGCCGAGCCGTGAGCGAAGCCAGCCGGCCAGGAGGTGCGCCTGCGCCTCCGTGCCGGTCACCTTGATGCGCTGCACGTCTGCGACCCCCGGCCAGAGCGACGCGAGCTGGGGCCGCCAGCGGCTCGTCCGCGACCACGCGATGTCCGAAACGGCGACGCGGTCGAAGATCTCGGCGAGCTGCTCGTACGGCGCCGCCAGCCCCGGCCACTCGGTGCTGTCCACGATCAGGCGGTCGACCGTGTCGACCAGCTGCTCGAAGGGTCCCTCGCCGAAGGGCGGCAGGCCGCGCCAGCGGAGGAAGACGGGGAGATCGGGCAGCAGCAGCGGCTCGACGACGCTGGCCGGCGCCTGTACCCGGTTCCCGCAGAGCTTCAGCCGGATCGTCTCCATCGAGACCTTCTGGTCCTGGCCGACGGGGTAGCAATCGACCTCGACGCGCGCCTCGAGCCCGTCCTCGGCGTCGGGCTCCGGAACGAGCACGATCGTGCGCGAGGGATGCCGCTCCGCGAGGCCCGCAAGCACGTCCTCGGCGGCCTCGACCCACTGCTCCGGCACCCAGGCGAGATGCGTCATCACGCTCGTGCGCTGCATCGGCTCTCCCGCAGAATCCATCCGCTCGTCCGCCGCGGCCGGCCCCCACGTGCCGGCTTCGTAGTTCGGGAATGCCGGTCGGTCGCGCTTCCAGAACGCAACGATCGCGTCCACGAGCGACCACTGCTCCTCGACCTCGTCCGCGCGCGTGAAGAGCGTCGCGTCGCCGAGCAGGCAGTCGAGGATCAGCCGCTCGTAGGCCTCCGGGATCCCGGTGCGGAACGCGCCGCCGTACAGGAAGTCCATGTGCACGGTGCGCAGCGTCAACCCCTGGCCGGGCACCTTCGCCGCGAACTCGAGCGATACGCCTTCGTCCGGCTGGATGTGGACGACGAGCACGTTCGGCTGGAGCTCGCCCTCGGCCGCGTCCTCGAAGGGCGGGTGCGGAGCCCGCTTGAACTCGATCGCGATCGACGTCTCGCGCCGCGCCAGCCGCTTTCCGGCGCGCACGTAGAACGGCGTGTCCGCCCAGCGCCAGTTGTCGACAAAGAGCTTCGCCGCGACGAAGGTCTCCGTCAGAGAATCGCGCGCTACTCCCGGCTCGTCGCGGTAGCCCGGCACCTCCTCGCCTTCGACGAAGCCCGGGCCGTACTGGCCTCGGACGACGTGCTTCGGGCCCGGAGTGTGCATCCCGCGCAGCACTTTCACCTTCTCGTTGCGCACGGAATCGGCGGTGAAGTCGATCGGCGGCTCCATCGCAGTCAGCGCCACGAGCTGCAGAAGGTGGTTCTGGAAGATGTCCCGGATCGCGCCGGCCTGCTCGTAGAAGGCGGAGCGGCCCTCGATCCCGATCGATTCCGCGACGGTGATCTGGATGTGATCGATGAACTGGCGGTTCCAGATCGGCTCGAAGATCCCGTTCGCAAAGCGCAGCGCGAGGAGGTTCTGGACCGTCTCCTTGCCGAGGTAGTGGTCGATCCGGAAGACCTCGCTCTCGTCGAAGTGCTCCTCCAAGAGCGCGTTGAGCTCCTTTGCGGAGTCGAGGTCGCGGCCGAACGGCTTCTCGATGATCAGCCGCGTCCAGCCGGTCGTCGTGCGGTTCGGTCCGATCACTTCGATGATCGGCGCAATCGCGCTGGGCGGGACGGCGAGGTAATAGACGCGGTTGCCGCTCGTGCCGAGGCGTTGGTCGTAGTCGTTGAGGATCTCCGTCATGGGGCGCAGGCCCTCTTCGTCAGCGGCGTCGGTCGCGACGTAACGGGTGCGCTCGGCGAGCCAGTCCCAGGTCTCCTGCTGAAAGGCGTCGCGTCCGAACTCCTGCACTGCCGCCTTCATCGCCTCGCGGAACTCGTCGTCGCTCTCCTCGGTGCGGGAGACGCCGACGATCGCGAAGTGCTCCGGCAGCAGGCTACGCAAGGCGAGCGAGTAGAGCGCGGGGAAAAGCTTGCGCTTCGTCAGGTCGCCGGACGCGCCGAAAATGACGAGCGCGCATGGGTCGGGGGTGCGGCGAAGCCTGAGTCCTTCGAGGAGCGGGTTCTCCTGCTGTGTCGTGGCCTGGGCGGTCTCGGTCATCCGCTCTTCTCCAGGTGGCCGCCGAACGCGTTGCGCATCGCGGAGAGCACGCGATTGCCGAACTCGGCCTCGCCGCGCGAGGAGAAGCGGTCGAACAGCGACGCGGAGAGCACCGGCACCGGCACGCCTTCCTCCACCGCGGCCTGAACGGTCCAGCGCCCCTCGCCGGAGTCGCTCACCCGGCCGGCGTAGTCGTCGAGCATCGGCGACTCGTGGAGCGCCTGCGCCGAGAGGTCGAGCAGCCAGGACGCGATCACCGAGCCGCGGCGCCAGACCTCCGTCACCGCGGCGAGATCGAGCTCGTAGCGGTAGTGGTCCGGATCCCGCAGCGGGGCGGTCTCGGCGTCGGGTTCCTGGTCGCGCAGGCCGACGTTTGCGTGCTTGAGGACGTTCAGGCCCTCGGCGTACGACTCCATGATCCCGTACTCGATCCCGTTGTGGACCATCTTCACGAAGTGGCCCGCGCCGGACGGGCCGCAGTGCAGCCAGCCCTGCTCCTCCGGGGCCGGATCTCCCTCGCGGCCGGGCGTGCGCGGGGCCGCGTCCACTCCCGGCGCGAGCGCCTCGAACACCGGCCGCAGGCGCTCGACCGCCTCATCGTCGCCGCCCACCATCAGGCAGTAGCCGCGGCGCAGCCCCCAGACTCCGCCGCTCACGCCGACGTCCACGTAGTGGATCCCGCGCTCCTCGAGCCCCCGCGAGCGGCGCAGGTCGTCCACGTAGTACGAGTTGCCGCCGTCGACGATCGTGTCGCCCTCGGCCAGGTGCGGCGCGAGCTCGGAGACGACCGAGTCGACGATCCCGGCCGGAACCATCAGCCAGACGGAGCGCGGCGCGTCGAGCTGGCCGGCGAGCTCCTCGAGCGTGGACGAGGTCGAATCGACCTTCGGATCGAACGTCTTGACGTCGTGGCCCGCCTGACTGAGCCGGACGGTCATGTTGCCGCCCATGCGTCCGAGGCCGACCATTCCGAGCTGCATTAGAGATCCTCCAATCTGACCCGCACGATTCTGCGGCCGCGCTCCTGGAGCGAGGCGAAGTCGCCGGCGGCCTGCGCGCGGATCAGGCGCCGAAAGCCGAACTTGCGCCCCGGGATCGAGACTTCGCTGCCGGGGTCGTCCACGACCTGGACGAACAGGCCCTTGTTCGGGCCGCCCTTGTGGAGTTGGCCCGTCGAGTGCAGGTAGCGCGGGCCGAGGCCGTGCGTGACGACGCAGCCGGTCTCGTGCGCTCGGCGGATCAGCGGTTGAAGCTCGCGCTCGCGCGCGGGGTCGATGAAGGCCTGGATCGCGACGTAGTCGCCGGGCTGGGCGCGGTCGAGCAGCTCGTCGAGCGAACCGCGCGGCTCGAGCTCGGGCTCGCCCGCCGCCAGCACCTCGTTCGTCTTGTCCTTCGCGGCCTGCACGTCGGGCTGGTCGAACGGATTGATCTCGAGAATCGACCCGGCGACCGCCGTGGCGAACTCCCAGCGGAAGAACTCCTGGCCGAGCTCGTACGGCGCGCTCAGGCGAACCTCGGGCGCCTGGCGGTCGAGCCCTTCCGGGGACTCTCCGGGGGCCGGGATCAGGCCCTTGCCCCGCTTGCCGGTCGACTCCGCGAGCAGCTGCTCGACCCAAAGCCCGAAATCGCCGGTATTCGGGTTGATCGTGATCTTGTCCTTGCCGTCCTGCCAGCCGCGGCCGAGCTGGAGGCCGAGCTCGAGGCCGGGATTGCCCTCTTCGCCGTGGCAGGCCTCGACCATCTCGTCGACGCGCTCGAAGAAGCGCTCGAGGTCGACTCCGATGAGCGCGGCGGGGACGATCCCGAATGCCGACAGCGCCGAGTAGCGGCCGCCGATCGTCGGCTCGCCGTCGAAGACGGCCAGGAAATCGCGCTCGCGCGCCAGATCGGCAAGCTCGCTGCCGGGATCGGTAATCGCGGCAAAGCGCTCGCCCCGCTTGCCGGCCTTGGCCCAGAAGTAGTCGAGATGGCAGCGCGTCTCGAGCGTCGTCCCGGACTTGGAGGCGGCGATGAAGAGCGTGCTCTCGAAGTCGAGCTTCTCGGTCGCGTCGCGAATCGCGGCCGGGTGCGTCGTGTCGAGGACGTGGAAGGAATCCGCCTCGAATGTCTTCGCGAGGACGTGCGGAGCCAGGCTCGAGCCGCCCATCCCGAGGAGCACGAAGGTGTCGATCACCCCGGGTGCCGCAACGTCCTCGACGAACCGGAGCAGATCCGCGATCCGGCTGCGCATCCGCATCGGCTCGTCCAGCCAGCCGAGCCATTTCGCCTCATCGGTGCCGGTCCACAGCGTCGCGTCGCGGGCCCAGATGCGCTCGACCAGCTCTGCGGGCGCGATCGTGCTCACTCCACGGACTCCACGAACGGGAGCACGAGCTCTTCGAACTCGCGCGGGCGCTCCATGTTCGGCACGTGCGCCGCGCCCGGGATCGTCTCCAGCCGCGCGCCGGGGATCTCGCTTGCCAGCCGCTGCGCGATCGCGTGGATGTCGGGAACGTCCTCCTCGCCGACGAGGACGAGCGTCGGCGCCTGGATCTCGCCGATCCGCTCGGGAAGGTCCTCGACGAGCAGCTCCTCGTCGGGCTCCTCTGCCTGGAGCTCGTAGGCGCGCCGCTGCATCTCCGCAACGCGGCCGCGCACCTCGGGGTTTACGTCGTCGGCCGTGCGGCGCGGCCCGTCGACCCAGGTGCGGACGCTCACCTCGGCCGCTCCGTTGAGGTCGCCGGCCTCGAACGCGACTTCCTCCTCGCCCCAGCTCGCCTTCACCTCGTCAGACCAGTCGTGCCCCGGAAAGCCCGGACCGACGAGCACCAGCGCCGTTACTCGTCCCGGCGCCGCGATTGCGATCTCCAGCGCCACCCGGCCGCCCATGGAAACGCCGACGACCGCGGTCCGGTCGATGCCGTGCCGGTCGAGGAGCTCGATCACATCACGCGCGCTCGCATAGGGGCCGGGCTCGACCGGCGAGCGGCCGAAGCCGCGAAAGTCCAGCCGGAGGACGCGGTGCGAACGAGTGAACGCCTCCCACTGCGGATCCCACATTCGGCTGTCGCAGACGCCTGCATGCAGGAGGACGATCGCCGGACCCTCGCCGGCGACCTCCGAGTAAAGCTCCACGAACGAAGGCCTCAGGCAGAGACGAGCTCGCCGCGCTTGGCGCGCACGCCGTCCATGAGCTCTGCGAACGAGTCCGAGAACTTCTGCACGCCTTCCTGCTCGAGCGTCACGACCACGTCGTCGTAATCGACCCCCGCTTCCGCGACCCGCTCGAAGACGCGTTTCGCCTCGTCGAGATCCCGCTCGAGCGTCAGGGCCACCTCGCCGTGCTCCTGGAAGGCCACGATCGTCTCCTCGGGCATGGTGTCGACAGTCTCGGGCCCGATCAGGTCCTCGACGTACATCACGTCCCGGTAGTCCGGGTTCTTGGTCGAGGTCGAGGCCCAGAGGCAGCGCTGCTTGGTGGCGCCCTTCCCGCCCAGCGCATCCCAGCGCGAGCCGGAGAAGAGCTCCTTGTAGCGCTGGTAGGCGAGCTTCGCGTTGGCGACGGCGAGCTTGCCCTTGAGGTCGTCCGGAGCGCCGGCCTCGTCGAGCCGCCGGTCTGCCTCGGTGTCGACACGCGAGACGAAGAAGCTCGCAACCGACGCGACCTTCGAAGGATCGCCGCCCGACTCCACCAGCCGCTCGATCCCGCGCAGATAGGCCTCGACGACCTCGACGTAGCGCTGGAGCGAGAAGATCAGCGTGACGTTGATGTTGCGGCCGCGCGCAATCATCTCCTCGATCGCGGGCAGCCCGTCCTTCGTCGCGGGAATCTTGACGAAGCAGTTCGGCCGGTCGACGAGGTCGTGCAACCGCTGTGCCTCGGCGATCGTCGCGTCGGTGTCGAAGGCGAGGTTCGGGTCGACCTCGATCGAGACGTAGCCGTCCTGGCCCTGCCCCTCGTCCCAGACGGAGCGCAGCAGGTCACAGGCGTCCTGGACGTCCTTGACCGCGAGCTTGAGGAAGACCTCCTTCGGATCGTCCTCTTCGGCGAGCACCTCGCGCATCTGCTCGTCGTACGCGTCGCCTTCCGAGATCGCCTTCTGGAAGATCGTCGGGTTCGAGGTCACGCCCACGACCGCGTCCTCGCGCATCAGCCGCTCCAGCTCGCCCTCCTTGATCAAGCGGCGCGAGAGGTAGTCGATCCAGATGCTCTGGCCGAGCGCGGATACCTGGTGGAGTCGTGATTCGCCCCCAAGGCGCCGCTTGTCGGCGCCGTCTTCAGGACGCGCGGGCTCTGCCCGGGCGTCCGTCTGCGGTGGCCGATCAACACGCTGCGGATCGTCGGATCCCTGACTAGGCATCTATCTTCTCCCCTTCCATCTCTTCGATCTTCTCAAGCCTGCGCACGTAGCGCTCCCCTCCGTCGAAGCGGGCTCCGAGGAAGGCGCGGATGAGCTCGGCCGCCAGCTCGGGCCCGACCACCTCGGAGCCTAGGCAGAGCACGTTCATGTCGTCGTGCTCGACGCCCTGGTGGGCCGAGTACGTGTCGTGGCAGACGGCCGCGCGGATCCCGGCGATCTTGCTCGCTGCCACGGAGGCGCCCACTCCCGAGCCGCAGACGAGAACGGCGCGTTCGGCATCGCCGCCGCGGATCGCCTCGCCGACCTCCCGGGCCTTGTCGGGGTAGTCGATGCGCGGCTCGGGCTTGTCCGTGCCGAGATCATGCGTTTCGTGACCAAGCGCGTCGAGCTCCGCGAAGATGCGATCGCGCAGCTTGACGCCGCGGTGGTCGAAGGCAACCGCGACCTTCATCAGGACCGTTACGTTACCCGGATGAACGACGCCGAGCGCTGGCGCGAGCTGGGACAGCAGCTCCGCGTCGACTCGATTCGCGCAGCCGCGGTGACGAAGTCGGGACACCCGACCTCGTCGATGTCGGCCGCCGACCTGATGGCTGTGCTGCTCGCCAAGTACCTGCACTACGACTTCGACGCGCCCGACGACCCGCACAACGACCACCTGGTCTTCTCGAAGGGCCACGCGTCGCCGCTGCTGTACTCGATGTACCGCGCGGCCGGCGCGATCGACGTGGACGAGCTGCTCACGTTCCGCACCTTCGGCAGCCGGCTGCAGGGGCATCCGACCCCCGAGATCCCGTGGGTCGACGTCGCCACGGGCTCTCTCGGCCAGGGGCTGCCGTACGGCGTCGGGATCGCGCTCGCCGGCAAGAAGCTCGACCGGCTGCCGTACCGCGTGTGGGTGCTGTGCGGCGACAGCGAGATGGCCGAGGGCTCGATGTGGGAGGCCTTCGAGCACTCGTCGTTCTACGGGCTCGACAACCTGACGGCGATCATCGACGTCAACCGCCTCGGCCAGCGCGGCGAGACGATGCACGGCTGGGACCTCGATTCGTACGCCGACAGGGCGCGTGCATTCGGCTGGCACGCGATCGAGATCGACGGCCACGACGTCGAGGCGATCGACGGCGCGTACGCGGAGGCGGTTGCGCCGACCGGGCAGCCGACCGTCGTGGTCGCGAAGACGATCAAGGGCAAGGGCGTCAAAGAGGTCGAGAACAAGCCCGGCTGGCACGGGAAGGCGCTCGACAACCCCGACCAGGCGATCGAAGAGCTCGGCGGCATCCGCAACATCGTGGTGGACGTGGCGAAGCCGGACCGCAGCGCCGAGCCGCACCGGTTCGAGACCTCCGGCGCGCTCGAGCTCCCGACCTGGGACGAGGGCGAGGAGGTCGCGACCCGCCGTGCTTACGGCGATGCGCTCGCGGCGCTCGGCTCGGCGCGAGGGGACATCGTCGCGCTCGACGGCGAGGTCAACAACTCGACCTTCGCCGAGATCTTCGCCGAGGCGCACCCCGACCGGTACTTCGAGATGTACATCGCCGAGCAGCAGCTCGTTGCGGCCGCGGTCGGCCTCCAGGTGCGCGACTGGGTTCCGTTCGGCTCGTCGTTCGCGGCGTTCTTCTCGCGGGCATACGACTTCATCCGGATGGCGGCGATCAGCCGCGCGAACATCCGGCTCTGCGGCTCACACGCGGGTGTCTCGATCGGCGAGGACGGGCCCTCGCAGATGGCTCTTGAAGATCTCGCCATGATGCGGGCCGTCCACGGCTCGACCGTGCTCTACCCGTCCGACGCGAACCAGACCGCGAAGCTCGTCGAGCAGATGGCCGACCGCGAGGGGATCGTCTTCCTGCGCACGACGCGGGCGAACACGCCAGTCATCTACGGGGCCGACGAGGAGTTCCCGATCGGCGGGTCGCGCGTGCTGCGGGAGGGCGACGACGTCACGATCGTCGGGGCGGGGATCACGCTGCACGAGGCGCTGAAGGCCGCCGACGAGCTCGACGGCGACGGCATCTCGGCCCGCGTGATCGACCTCTATTCGGTCAAGCCGGCTGACGGCGAGACGCTGCGCGCCGCCGCCGAGGCGACCGGCGGCCGGATCCTGACCGTCGAGGACCACTGGCCCGAGGGCGGCATCGGCGACGCGGTGCTCGAGGCGCTCTCCGACGGCGAGACACCCGCGCGGGTCGTCCGCTTGGCCGTGCGCGACATGCCGGGCTCCGGCAAGCCTGCCGAGCTGCTCGCGGCGGCGGGGATCGACGCAGAGCACATCACGGAAGCGGCCCGCGCCCTCGTCGGCGCCCGCGCCCTCACCTAGGCGACCGGACCGTACGCTTAGAGGATGGCCGTGGTCATCGGTTCCAACCTGCGCAAGGAGATCGCCGGGTCGCTGCTCTTCGAGGGCGTCTCGTTCTCGGTCGAGCGCGGCGACCGGCTTTCGCTCTCCGGGCCCAACGGGGCCGGCAAGACGACCTTGCTCCGAATGCTTGCTGGCGAGACCGACGTACACGGCGGCGAGCTCGTCTTCGCCAAGGGGACGCGCATCGCGCTGCACGACCAGCGGCCGCCGCTGGATCACGGCCTGACGCTCCGCGAATACGCGCTCAGCGGGGCGCGCGATCTCATCGACACCGAAGAGGAGCTGCGCTCGCTCGAGCAGGCGATGGCTGCGGGCGACCACGGCCAGGCGACGCTCAGGCGCTATGCCGAAGCACAGGCGCGGCTCGAGCACGCGGGCGGCTACGACTGGCGCGACCGGGCGGCGAGAGTGCTGCGCGGGCTCGGCTTTCTCGACGCGGATCTCGACCGGCCGCTCGAGACGTTCTCCGGCGGCGAGCTGACGCGCGCCTCTTTGGCGCGGGCGTTGTCCGGTGACCCTGACCTGCTGCTCCTCGACGAGCCCACGAACCACCTCGACGTCGAGAACCTCGAGTGGCTCGAGCAGGAGCTGCAATCGCTCGACGCGGCGGTCATCCTCGTCGCGCACGACCGTTGGTTCCTCGAGGCGGTGACAACCGCGGTGCTCGAGCTCGAGGCCGGCCGGTCGCTGTTCTTCTCCGGGCCGTGGCATGTCTGGCGGCTCGAGAAGGCGCATCGCGCGGCGGCGGCGGCGAGGACCGCAGAGCGGGTCGGCGTCGACATCGCGCGGCTGGAGCGGTTCGTGGAGCGGTTTCGGTACAAGAAGAGCAAAGCGAAGCAGGCTCAGGCGAAGCTGACGCAGATCTCCCGCCTCCAGCAGGAGCGTTCGAGCGCCGCGGGCGAATACGAGCTCCTCACGCGCCGCAGCCGCTCGCTGGGGTTCGACTTCCTCAAGCCGGCGCGCAGCGGGCGCACCGTCGCCGAGGCGAAGGGTCTCGAGGTCGTCGCGGGCGAGAAGGAGCTTCTCGACGACGCCTCGTTCGCGCTCGAGCGCGGGGAGCACGTCGGCCTCGTCGGGCCAAACGGGTCCGGCAAGACGACGCTCCTCGAGACGATCCTGAGCCGCCGCGATCCGGTCAGCGGGTCCGTGCGGCTCGGCTACGGCGTCGAGGCCGCCTACTTCTCGCAGCACGAGGTCGAGCTCGACGAGCGCGGGAGCGTGCTCGACTGTGCCCAGCGCGCGACGGGCCTGCCGCGGCCGCAGGCGCAGTCACTCCTCGGGCGGTTCCTCTTCTCAGGCTGGGAGGCCCACGAGAAGCCGGTCACGGTGCTCTCCGGTGGCGAGCGGCGGCGGCTTGCGCTCGCGCTGGTCGTCGCGTCAGGCGCGAACTTTCTCGTGCTAGACGAGCCGACGAACCATCTCGACCTCGAGAGCCGCGAGGCGCTCGAGGCGGCGCTGGACGCCTTTCCGGGGACCGTCCTCCTCGTCTCGCACGACCGCGCCTTGCTGGATGCGGTCGCCCGGCGCCTGCTCGCGATCGAGGAGAAGAGGCTTGCGTCCTACGACGGCGGCTGGGCCGACTACCAGCAGCGCCGCGCGGAGCCCGCGCCCGAGCCGGCCGCGCCGCCCCCGCGCCGGGAGAAGACGAAGCCTGCTCAGGCGAAGCGAAGCGGCCGGAGCGAGCTCGAGCTCCTCGAGGCCCAGATCGCCGAGCGCGAGACGCAGGTTGCAGAGCTAGAGCGGCGGCTCTCGGAGGACTGGTCCGACGTCGAGATGCTGGACGCGCACCGCCAGGCTCGCGATGAGCTCCAGGGGCTCCTCTCGCGCTGGGAGCGCCTCTTCGAAAAGGCGCAGAAAGCTTAGGAGGACTAGGCAGCGTCCCGGGACCGCGACCGGCTGGCCTGCCACGCCTCGTACTCGCGCTTGGCCTTCCGGCTGCGGCGCAGCTGGACGATTCCGAACCCCGCGGGCACGAGGAGGATGAGCGAGAGGATGGCGATCGGGATGATCCAGTACCAGTGACTTGCGTGCGGCGCGCGGTAGTCGGCTTGCGCGCTCGCAGCGGGAGCGGCCTTGGCCTTGTTCGGCGCGTGGCTCCGCTTGCCGGCTGCCTTCCGCGTGATCTTCTTGGCCTTCGGCTTTCCGGCTGACTTTGCGAGCGCAGGCGGCCCGTGGAACTTCTTCGGCATCCAGTAATCGACGAGCCACTGCCCACTGCGGCCCTTGACCAGCTCGACATCCGCCGTCAGCGCGGCGTAGCCGGAGCCGGGCTTCGGGAAGAGGAAGACCTCCAGGCCAACGGTCTTCTTGTACGAGTACTCGACGTAGTCCCACTGGCCCAGCCCTTTATGAAGCGCCGGGTACGGCACCACCGGGAGCTTTCCCTGGTTCCATTCCTTTCGGCTGACGCCCTCTTTGAGGCTCGGCGCCGAGAGATCCCATGAGCGGGCGGGGTCCTCGCGGCCGACCGCCGTGCGGATGAACTCCGCGAGGACGCGATGCACGGCGCGCTGTTTCGCCTTGGTGAAGCGCGCAGGCGTGGGCGCCTTGTAGTTCGCGACCGTCGGCCCGTTCGCATTCTCCGGGCTGCCCGGCGTCGAGAATCGGACCCCGAGGTAGATCAGCGGCCCTGCGAGCAGGAGCGGCAGGCCGAAGAACAGCAGGCGGCGACGCCACCGGTACGAACGAAGAATCTTCACCCCGCCTGCATTGTGCCGAAAGGCGTGATGAGCTAGGCGTCTCCTTCGAACGTGGCGACGACGGCCTCGGCGACGACCTTCATCGGCCTCCCTGAGACCTGGCTTGCCTTGCGCAGGCGCGCGAACGCCTCCTGCTCGGTGAGGCTCTCGCGCTCCATCAGGAGGCCCTTCGCGCGCTCGATCGTCTTGCGGGCCGCCAGCGCCTCGCCGAGCGAGTCGGCCTGTTCGCGGAGGGCCGCGAGCTCTTCGTAGCGCGTGCGGGCCGTGCGGATGGCCGGCAGGAGGTCCTGCTCGCGGAACGGCTTGACGAGGTAACCGAAGACGCCCGCCTCGATCGCTCGCGAGACCAGCTCGTCCTGGCCGTACGCGGTCAGCATCACGATCGGGATCGGGCGCTCGTCCAGAATCCGCCGCGCCGCCTCGATTCCGTCCAGCCGCGGCATCTTGACGTCGAGCACCGCGAGGTCCGGCTGCTCGATGCGGGCGAGCTCGACCGCCTCGAGGCCGTCCTTCGCCTCCGCGCACACGTCGAAGCCCGAGCGCTCTAGAAGATCCCTGAGGTCGAGCCGGATGATCGTCTCGTCTTCCGCGATCAGGATTCGCACCGGCTGATCGTAGACTTCACGGACGTGAGCGCCTGCTGTGCTCCCCGCTACCGCAAGGTCTTCAGCAAGCGCCTCGCACGACGCGATGCGCGCCGCTACCGGCGAAAGGGGCTCGACAGGACCGCCCGGCTGATCGTCGACCAGCTTGCGGAGCGCGGCGTGTCCGACGCGACGGTGCTTGAAGTTGGCGGAGGTGTCGGCGCGATTGAGATCGAGCTGCTCAAGGCCGGTGCCCGCGCGGCGACCGTGGTCGAGCTCTCCGAGGAGTACGACGGCGAGGCTGCCCGGCTGCTCGCCGAAAACGGTCTGGGCGAGCAGGTCGCGCGGCGTCACGGTGACTTCGTCGAGCTCGAGCGTGATGTCGACCCCGCGGACGTCGTGGTCATGCACCGCGTCGTGTGCTGTTACCCCGATCCAGAACTGCTCGTCGGGGCAGCGGCGGGACATGCGCGGCGGCTGCTCGCGCTGAGCTTCCCGCGCGACAGCTGGTGGATCCGCGTGGGGTGGTATGCGGTCGACGTGTGGTTCCGGCTCGTGTACCGGTTCGCCTCGTTCGTGCATCCGCGCGAGCGGATCCTCGGCGCGGCGGAGCGCCTGGGGTTCACGCCGGTGCACGAGCATTCCGGGCCGCTGTGGCACGTGGCCGTGCTCGAGCGGCGCTAGCCTTCTAGGTCGCCGGGAAGACGACTTCGGCCCGGAGGCCGCCGTTCGACTCGAGCGCCAGCCGCCCGCCGAGCTCGTCCTGGACGAGGGCCCGCACGATCGACAGGCCGGTCCCGGACGCCAGTTCTCCCTCGAGCCCGGCCCCGTCGTCCGCAATCGCCAGCACGACCTCGCTGTCCCGCCGCGCCAGCTCGACGCGCACCGCCTCGCCGCCGTGTTCCAACGCGTTCTGCAACAGCTCCGAGAAGACGAGCGCCAGCGCCGTCGCCCGGTTGCCGCCGAGCGAAACCGGCTCCAGCGACGACTCGACCGTCTTCGCCGTCCCCAGGCCCTGCACCAGCATCGCGCGCAGCCGGTCGAGCAACTCGTCGAGCTCGACATCCTCGTCGCGCCGCTCGGTCAAGACCTCGTGCACCGCCGCAATCGCCAGGATCCGGTTGACTGAGTCGTTGAGCGCCTTCTGCGCGTCGACGCCCTCGGTTCGCGCCTGCAAGCGCAGCAGCGACGCGACCGTCTGCAGGTTGTTCTTGACGCGATGGTGGATCTCCTGAGCCAGAACGCCGCGCAGAACCGCGCGCCCATGCTCCAGTGCCACCGCGGCGTGGCTCGCGATCGATCCGAGCAGCGCGCGGTCGTCCGACGAGAACGGCGTGTCGCGGTCGCAGACGAGCTCCCCGACCTGGCGCCCCTTCCAGCGCAAGGGCACGCGCACGGCATGCTTGCCCGCACGCCCCTCGGGCCAGACGACCTCGCCGTCCTCGAGCACGAGCGCGGCGCCGGTTGCCCCCAGCGCATCGACGGTCGCCTCGACGATCGCCTCGAGGGACTCCTCCAGATAGAGCGACTCCGACACGGCCTCGGAGATCCGCGCCAGCGCCTCGAGCTCATCGACCCGCCGCTGCGCCTGTGCGTACAGCTTCGCGTGCTCGATCGTCTGCGCGACCTGGGCCGCAATCGCCAGCAGCAAGTCGATCTCCGCGGCGCTGAACTCGCGCGGCTCCCGCGTCCTGACGTTCAGCGCACCCGCCAGCTTCGCCCGAGCAAGGATCGGCACCGCCAGGATCGACTCGTACTCGTCCTCCGGCAGGTTCGGGAACGCCTTGAACCGCTCGTCGAGGTGCGCCTGCGCCGGGATCATCACCGGCGCCCGGGCCGCCGCGGCAGACCCCGTGATCCCTTCCCCCGGATGCATCCGCGGGCGCCCGGTCATCTCCTCGACCCGCGTCCCATGCGTCGCACGGAGCACCAGCTCGTCGGCCTGCTCGTCGTAGAGGTAGACGAAGCACGCATCGGCGCCGAGCGCGTCCGCGACCTTGCTCGCGACAAGCGCGAGCACCTCCTCGAGATCGAGCGACGAGTTGACGGCCTCGATCGTCTCGGTCAGAAGGCGGAGGTGACGCCCGGTCTCGTCCACGCCTCGATTGTAAGAAGAGGCTAGGTACAGCCTCCTGTAACAACCGATGTCGGCACGCCCGTCGAGCGGTGGCCGCGCCGGTCGTAGTTGACCATCGTGTACCGGTAGGGGGTGCACGGGCGGATCGAGCTGTCGCGGAAGCTCATCGCACGACCGCGATAGACAACTAGGCTCGGACCGCGATCACGGGCGCGCAGAACGACCACGCGGGCCGAGCCTGCCGGACGTTGCCAGAGGAGGGCCACACTCCCGCCGCCAACCTTGATCACGACTCCTAGCACGTTCGGGGCCCAGACGACGCGGGCGTGCCGCTGATGCAGACGCGGCGCTGGGCCGATCCGATCGGGCCCGCTCTCGCGCGAGACCTTGGCCGGTCGAAGCGCGGCGCGCTTGTCGATCGCCTGCGGCTTCAACCGCCGCTGAGTCGTCGTCGCCGCGGCCCGGACCTCGAGCGTCGGCCCCGGCGACGCTGCGTGTCGCGGAGCGAGGACGGTCCCCGAGGCCGCGCCCACCACGAAAATCACCGCCGCGAGCACGAGCGCCCGTGTCCAGCGGCGTCTAAGTGCCGGCTGGACCTCCGGCCCTGGCGCGAGCTCCGGAGCAGCAGGTAGCTCAGCGGCCGGCGGCCCCGGAAGACCCCGGTGAGGGCTGGACCGCTCGCGTGGCTCGGGCACGAGCTCCCGCGCCCGGCGGGCGAGCTCCGGGTCTATCAGCGCGAGCTCAGGGCTGATCGGGCCGAGGTCTGCGGCACCGGCCGGAATCGCGCCGAGCGGATCGCTCTCAACCCTCGTGGTCCGGAGCGCGTCTGGGCCCGCGTCCATCGCGACAGTCTTACAAGACTGCTGGCACCCGCGAGAGTTACGGGGCTTTGCAGGCGATTTGGCGGCACCGCGACCGGTAACCGGCGAATGGTGTACAACATCGCGCTCAACGCCCACAGCCAGCGGCCAGCTGACGGATCAGGCTCGGGTTCGGGCCAGACGACCCAGACGAACACGAGCGGGCGGGACCGCGCAGCGTGCGCCGGACACGAGGGGGGTACATGAGAAAGCTGCTCGTATCCGAACGCGTAACCGCCATCACAGGCAGGATGGCCCGAGTCCGTCCTCACCTACCGCTTCTCGCGCTGGCCCTGATCCTGGGGATGACGATCGCCGGCTCAGGCCCGGCATTGAGCGCGCTACCGTCAGGAGACGCGGTGGCGACGACGACGATGTTCGGTTCGACCTTTACCGTCAGCCGCCCCGCAACCGTAACGAGCGGCGACGTGCTCGTCGCCTCCGTCGACACGCGCCTCTCAGGTACCGCCTTGATCACGCCGCCCGGGGGCTGGAACCTCATCAGGCGCGACAGCAGCGCGGCGGGAAAACTCCCCCTGACGCAGGCGCTCTACTACAAGATTGCCGGCTCCTCCGAGCCGGCGAGCTACAGCTGGTCTCTCTCCTCGCAAGCCTCGGCCGGAGGAGCGATCCTCGATTTCAAGGGCATCGACGGAACATCGCCCATCGACTCGCACAGTGGCGCCTTCACTGCGCGACGCGGGTCGATCGTCGCGCCTTCGGTCACGACGACTACCGCCGACGACGTTGTCTTGGGCTTCTTCGCCACGAGCTCGAGCAAGAGGATCTCGCCGCCCAGAGGGCTGACGGAGGAGTTCGACATCGCGTGGCCGAGTAGAGATTGGAGCCTTGACGCCGAAGGGTCTGGGTACGTCCAGGTGACTGCAGGGGCTACCGGCGACATGAGCGCCTCCACCCCCGGACGACCGAGCAGCGGAATCGGCCAGCTTCTGGCGCTCCGGCCTGCGGGTCCGCCGCCGCCTCCGCCGCCTCCACCCCCGCCGCCTCCACCCCCACCGCCTCCACCTCCGCCGCCGCCGCCTCCGCCTCCGCCTCCGCCGCCCCCTCCCGGAGGTCCCTGCGGAACGCGAAGCGGGTCCAGCACGATCAGCAAGGTCGTCTGGATCCTGATGGAGAACCAGAACTACTCCTCCATCGTCGGCTCCAGCTCGGCGCCGTACGAGAACCAGATCGCAAACCAGTGCGGCCTCGCGACCAACTACCACGCGATCACGCACCCGAGCCTTCCGAACTACATCGCGCTCGTCTCCGGCGGCACACAAGGCATCACTGACGACAACCCGCCCGCCTCGAATCCGCTGACCGCGAACAGCCTCTTCCAGCAGGTGCCGACATCGAAGGGCTACGCGGAGTCGATGCCGTCGAACTGCCTCCTCACCGACTCCGGGCAGTACGCCGTGCGGCACAACCCGTACACGTACTTCACGCCGATCCGCACGCAGTGCCTGGCGAGAGACGTCCCGATGGGCACCGCCTCGAGCGGCAATTTCCACAACGACGTGACTGCCGGAACGCTGCCGCCGTTCAGCTTCGTGACGCCGAACCTCTGCAACGACATGCACGACTGCTCGGTTGCGACGGGAGATGCGTACCTGGCCAACCTCGTCCCAACGATCATCGCGGGCTCCGACTACCAACAGGGACGGCTTGCGGTCGTGATCGTCTTCGACGAGAACGGGGGAGCCTCGGGCAACCAGGTCTACTGCGCCGTGATCAGTCCATTCACGACTCCGGGAACGCGGTCGAGCACCAACTTCAACCACTACTCACTGCTACGGACAACCGAGGAGATTCTGGGTGTGCCCTTGCTGGGCAGCGCTTCCGGTGCGGCCTCGATGCGGGCGGCGTTCGGGCTCTGAGACCCGGGCGCCGTGCAAGCTTGGACCCGTGTCCCGGCCGCTTCTCCTCGGCGCGGTTGGTGGTCGGTTCGCGGCCACACGCGCACGTTCCCGGCCCTGAATAACGGGAGCGGCGCCGCGGTCCTCGCGATCCTGGTCCTGATGATCTGGAAGCCCGGCGCTTAACAGAAGCTTTACGCCTGGCGCAGATTGCCTTTGCAGAGCACGGGTAGCGTCCGAGCCAATGTCGGTGCCGGCCGCAGCGCTCCTCCAGACGCCCGGTTATCTCGTTGCGGACGCACGCGGCCGGGTCATCGGCCGCGTCGAGTGCCCGATGTACGGCACGCAGCCCGATATTCCGGACGCCCTCGCTGTGCGCCGCGGCTTCTTCGGCCGGCGGCGCCGCCTCGTGCCCGCAGACGCCATCGACCAGATCGACGGCTCGAGCGGCGTGATCGGCCTCCGGGTCGAGCGGGACGCACTCCGCAGTTTTCTCTAGGAAGGCTTGACGAAATACCGTCTGTGCCGCGTGTGCGACAATGAAGCTCTGACGGTCTCTGCGCCCTGCGGCGCGCGAGGCCGACTGACGGCCGACCGCGAGCTGCTGGAAATTCCGCAGCTCGTGGTCGTTGTGGGCCTAGAACCTCAGAGCACGGAGAGGTAGCGCTCCCGCTCCCAGTCCGTCAGCTGCACCCGGTAGTCGTCCCACTCCTTGCGCTTCAGCTCGACGTAGCGGTCGAAGATGTGCGGGCCGAGCGCCTTCCGCGCGAGCTCCGACTGGGCGAGCTCGTCAATCGCCTCGCCCAAGGTCTCCGGCAGCGAGACGATCCCGCGCTCCCGCCGCTGTTCCGGGGTGAGGTGGTAGAGGTTCGTCTCCATCGGCTCGGGCAGCTCATAGCCCCGCTCGATCCCCTCCAGCCCCGCGTGCAGCAGCGCCGCGAAGGTCAGGTACGGGTTGCAGGCCGGATCGGGGCAGCGAATCTCGGCGCGCGTCGCCTGCTCGGAGCCAGGCTTGTACAACGGGATCCGGATGAGCGCGGAACGGTTGCGCCGCGACCACGCCACGTACACCGGCGCCTCGTACCCCGGCACCAGCCGCTTGTAGGAGTTGACCCA
>Ga0307308_10000243_pt1 | contig 18219 bp, 19 predicted proteins | sample ER_DNA_195_FD_194501 | JGI IMG/M metagenome (GOLD analysis project Ga0307308, IMG submission 194501) | Bulk soil microbial communities from the East River watershed near Crested Butte, Colorado, United States - ER_DNA_195 | ecosystem: Environmental > Terrestrial > Soil > Floodplain | place...
AGTTGCGGAACGTGGGCTCCGGCCAGCGAACCTGAGCAGCACCGTGGAACCAGGAGGGGTCGATGAGGAAGACGATGGCCGCGATCACGACCTTGCCGAACCAGCCGACGACGAGGAACAGCGTCGCGAGAACGATGCCCCAGAAGCCAAGCTCCGGAAGGCCCACTGCGGATGCGAAGTCGAGCACATTCCAGGCGACCCAGAAAATCAGGGGACCGAGCAGGATCACTGCGATGAGCGCCGCCAGCGCAACGGCAAGCCCACCGGCGACGAGGGCGCCAATCCCGAGAATTCGCAGCACGACGCCGAAGACTTGACTCACGCATCGAGTATGACGAGTCGAGTTGACGAGGACAGCGAGTCAGCACTGTCTGTCATGGGTGGCGGCGGCGACCATGAGTTTCCGACTCTTTGGATCGAATTGAGTTTTCCTAACGGGTCTTCCACACGATCGACGAAGCCGTGCATACCCTCGGCGACCCGAGTATTGAGGCGGCGCTGGGCTCAGTCGATGGTGGTGATGTAGGCACCGACCAGGGTCGCCGTCTGCTGGTCGACGCCGCCCTCGCGGCGGTCCGCGTGGTCCTGCTGGAAATGCGCAAACGCGTCTGTCGATGCGATTGGGTTCGGCTCGTCGTCGCCATGGTTGTGGAACGACACGTGCACGAACGAGTCATCCGCGAGCCGAAGAACGATGTAGCTCACGTTGTCAGGCTTGGCTGCCGCGAGCTCGTCAAAGACCCCTTCGACTCGTCGTTGGTTCTCATCCGCCGCATCAGCCGACCGCATCGCGTAACGCGTTACCAGTCTCTTCTCCATGGACTGCTCCTTTCAGGGATGCCCGAGCGCTGCGGGAGTTGGAACACGCGGGCGCGAAGACAAGCTAGCGCGGGGCGCGCGGCGTCACGAGCATCAATACGACCGCGATGATCGGTACTGGGCTGATCGCCACGCCGACCGCGAGCGAGAGAACCTGTCCGATCGCCTGCCCCAATGAGTCCTCCCTTCGAGCCTCGAAGCGCGGTCAGTGAACGGTTGTCGCGGCTGTGGTTGGCGCCTCCGACCTTCCGGCTGAATCGGGTTTCCTACCGACCTTCATGGGCGGGTCGCTTGCCTGGGCAAGTGCGGGTGTCCCTTTAAGGGTCTCGTTACTCGCGCATCAGCATCGTGGCGGCTTCCCGCTCCATGTCGATGTAGTGCTCGCCGCTCACGTCGACCGCGACGCGGATGATCGTGCCGCCGGTGAAGCGCCAGGGCATCTCGCCCGGATAGTCGGAAGTGATGCCGGCGCCGCTGTCGCGACCGATGCAGAGGCCTTCCCCGGCAATCATGAACTTTCCGGGCTGCGTCTTGATCGGACCCTCGCCGACTTTCGTGTCTCCATGCCAGAGCGAGAGGATCCCGGTGGCTACGCCAGGCGGGTCCTCGCCGCTCTTGTCGAACGAGGCCGACAGGATCTGGCCGTCACCGATTGGAATGTCTTCGGTCGCGTCGAACTTCTGCTCTTCCATGCCGACGAAGTTGTAGACGTAGTGCAAGCGGTTGTCTTTCACGTAGAGCGTGTGGCCCCCGAACGGCGAGCCGTGGGCGAAGAGCACGCCTTGCGCGCCCGCGGCGGGGATGTCGACGGCCGCTCCGATCACGAAGGAACGGTTCCGGACGTTGACTGCCTGCGACTCGGGAACGTCTGCGGCGTCCGGGAAGTAGATGTAGCGGTTCCGAGGCGGGGAGAGCACGGGTCGCGGGGTGATCATGATCTCGAGCGCCGAGCGGTCATCCAGCGGGAACGCCCCGTTGGCACCCGCCTCCGCGTACCAGAGAGTCACAAGCTCTCGGACCTTTTCCGGGTGCTCGGCCGCGAGGTTGTGCAGTTCCGCGCGGTCGACGTCGATGTTGTACAGCTCCCACTCGTCGTCGTTGAAGTTGCTCCAGCCGCTCAGGGTCGGATGGTTCGTGACCGCCTTCCAACCCTCGTGCCAGATCCCGCGCGAGCCGAGCATTGAATAGAACTGCGTCTTGCGCGCGGTCGGCGCCTTCGCATCGTCGAAGCCGGAGCGCATACTGACGCCGTCGAAGTCAGTCTGGGTGTGGCCCTTGATCGCCTCCGGCGCCTCGACGCCGAGGACGTCGAGGATCGTCGGGACGATGTCGATCGCATGGTGGTACTGCTCGCGGATCTCACCTTTGGACTTCATGCCGGCAGGCCACGAGATGATGCACGGGTCGCTCGTGCCGCCGTTGAACTCGTAGCGCTTCCACATCTTGAACGGCGTGTTGAACGCCATCGCCCAGCCGTTCGGATAGTGGTTGTACGTCTTCGGGCTACCGAGGTCCTCCAAGAGCGGCAGGTTGGCCTCGACGGTGTCCGGGATCCCGTTTGCGAACTTCATCTCGTTCACCGAACCGTTGGGCCCACCCTCGCCTGAGGCGCCGTTGTCGGAAACCAAGACGACAAGAGTGTTTTCGCGCCAGCCGAAGTCCTCGAGGAAGCCGAGCAAGCGTCCGATCTGGTCGTCGGCATGCGCCAGGAACCCGGCGTAGACCTCGGCCATGCGGGAGAACAGCTTCTTCTCGTCGTCCGACAGTGAGTCCCATGGCCGCGTGACATCGAGGGGCGGGAACGGCTTGCCGTTAGGTCCGGTGCGGGTCTCCGTCCCGATCGGGTTGATCGGCGGCACCTCGGTGTCCTTCGGGACAATGCCCAGCTCCTTCTGGCGCGCGAGGGTCTGCTCGCGTATCTCCTCGTACCCCATGTCGAAGCGGCCCTTGTACTTCTCGATCCACTCCTTCGGCGCATGGTGCGGCGCGTGGCAGGCGCCCGGTGCGTAATAGAGGAAAAATGGCTTCTCCGGCGCGATCGCCTTCGCGTCCCGGATGAATTCGATTGCCTTGTCGGTCAGGTCTTCGGTGAGGTGGTAGCCCTCTTCGGGAGTACTCGGCTGGTCGACGGGGTGGTTGTCGTAGACGAGATCCGGATACCACTGGCTCGTCTCTGCCCCGAGGAATCCGTACCAGCGCTCGAAGCCCCTGCCGGTCGGCCAGTTGCGCCTCGTCGAGGCAAGGTTCATCTCGTCGTCCGGGCAGAGGTGCCACTTGCCCACCATGTAGGTGTTCCAGCCCAGCTCGCCGAGAATCTCCGGTAGAGCGCCGTTCTCGGGCGGGATCGTGCCGCTCGCGTTCGGGAAGCCGATCGCAGCCTCGGTGATGCACGCCATGCTGTTCCGCGTGTGGTTCCGCCCGGTCAGCAGGCAGGAGCGTGTCGGCGAGCACAGCGCCGTCGTATGCCACTGCGTGAAACGGACACCGTCTCCCGCAATCCCGTCGATATTTGGTGTCTCGACCGGCCCTCCGTAGCAGCCGAGTGCCGAGAAGCCGACATCGTCGAGGACGATGTAGACGACGCTCGGCGCCCCCTCCGGCGCCTTCGGCGGCTCGAACGGAGACCAGTCCGGCTCCGAGTCGCGAATGTCGACGTTGATGACGCCCCGGAACGGCTCGCTCATCACTGATCCTCCCGATCGATAGCGTGGGTAGCAAGCTGGAGATGCTCTCCGCTGGCCGCAATCTCGCAGGAGGGGCTCCGCACGACATCACCCCTTCAGGACGAATAAGCGCCCGTTGTACGCGAGAGGGTTCCCGATGCAACCGGCTCCGAGATACCGAGTAAGGAAACCGGGTTATGCCAGTGTTCGGAATGTCCCCCGAGGAGCGTGGCCTGATGATCTGGTCAACACCGCTGGGCACGGTTAACCGCTCTCAGACACGATGAGCGAGTGATTGCCGACCGCCACCGGCTGATCGCGGACGCGCTTGGGCAGAGCCCGAGGACGATTGTGGAGATCGACGACGGCTACGACTTCGAGGTAGCGATCGTCGACGATGACTGGGTATTCCGCTTTCCGCGGCGCGCAGGCGTCGAGGAGGCGCTCGGGCTGGAGATCGTGCTGCTGCCACTGCTCGCCCCTGCCCTCCCGGTGAACGTGCCCTCGTTCGAGCACATTTCGCGCGACCCCTTTTTCGTCGGCTATCGCCTGATCCGCGGCGAGCCGCTCGTGGACGAGGACGCCGACGGCGTCCACGCGTTCCTGGAGGCGCTTCATGCATTCGACCCGTCCAGGCTTCCCGTGCAGCATCTCGAGTGGGTCGAGGCCTACCGCGAGCAGTGCGCGGAGTTCGAACGGCTCGTGCTTCCGCTCCTCGACAAAGACCTGCGCCCGCAGGCAAAGCGTCTCTTCAGCGACGCGGAGACCCTCGTGGACTTCAAGCCCGCGTTCCTTCACGCCGACCTCGGTCCTGAGCATCTACTTGTGCGCGACGGCCGGCTCGCCGGCGTGATCGATTGGGGCGACGCGCGCCTGGGCGATCCCGCGCTCGACTACGCATGGCTGCTCAACGGCCCGTTCGCGGACTGGGGCGTCGATCCCGATCTCCGCCGGCGAGCCCGGTTCTACCACCGCCTTGCGCCCTGGTACGAGGCACACATCGGCTTGTTCACAAACCGGCCCGTGCACACCGAGCGCGGCCTGGCTGGGATCAGGGACAGGCTCTGAGCAGTGTTTTGTCCCGAGCGCGCGGCGCTGTCCAGGTAACGCAGCCGCGGTGTGGGCAAGCGGTTGGGAATGTCCCTTGAGCCAGCCCGCGAACGTACGATTCTCGATCGGCATGGCGAAGGAGATCGTCACGTCGATGGAGATGACCGAGTTGGGTCAGTTGCGTCCGAGTCGTCCGTCTCCGGAGCCGATCGAGCTAGAAGAGGTCGGTCCGTCCGTGGCGGAGGCTCTTCGCTCGATTTACGTTCGAGTTTGGGAGCCGGTCGCATCGGGCGGTCGGATCGAGTGGTCTGCTGGCGACTGGGAGACCGAGCTATTGCGGCCGGGCGTCAAGGCCTGGCTTCCTCGCGTTGGAGGCGAGACCGTCGGTCTAGTCGAATTGGAGTTGGAGCCAACCGGGGACGTTGGAATCGTCGTTTTCGGTCTCGTGCCGGAGTTCATCGGTAGGGGATTCGGCGGAGCTTTCTTAACCGCCACGGTGCAACTTGCATGGAACATGTCGTCAGAACGACCCGTCCGGAGGGTGTGGGTTCAGACGTCATCGGGTGACCACCCGAACGCGATCGCGAACTACAAGAGCAGAGGATTCGTGGTGTTCCAGACAGAGCCGAAACAGACCCATGGGAGTCGTTAGTTCGCCTGGGGCAGTGTTCAGGAATGTCCCTAGAGCCGGGGCTAACGTCTTTGGCGAAGCTCGGCCAGCAGACGCGGCACGTAGTTCCGTGCGGCTGCGATGAACCTGAGGTCGGCACCGGGGCGATCTTGCGATCGTGGAAGACGTACATGTCTGGGGAAAGTCGCCGGAGACTCCAAGCTGGATCATGCTGTCGCGGGGAGTGGAGATAGCTAGGCGGATTTGGCCCACCGGGGGTCTCTGGCGCCATGCCGACTTCCTCAAGCTGTGGTCCGCCGAGACGGTCAGCCAGTTCGGAACGCAGGTCTCTCAGCTTGCGTTGCCGCTCGCCGCAGTCCTAGTGCTCGACGCATCAGCCTTCCAGGTGGCCGCGCTCGGAACAGTGGAGTTCCTCCCGTTCATCCTGTTCACGCTTCCCGCCGGGGTCTGGGTTGACCGCCTGCCGCGCCGCCCAATCCTGATCGCAGGCGACCTCGGGAGGGCCGCGCTTCTCGCCACGATCCCCATCGCGTACCTCATGGACGCCTTGACGCTCGGCCAGCTGTACGTCGTCGGCTTCCTCGCCGGTGTCTGCACCGTCTTCTTCGACGTCGCATACCAGTCGTACCTGCCGGCGCTCGTCGAGCGCGACTACATCATCGAGGGGAACTCGAAGCTCGAGATCAGCCGCTCCTCGGCGCAGATCGGCGGCCCCGGCTTCGGTGGCGTCCTCGTCCAGATCTTCACCGCGCCCTACGCGATCCTCGTCGACGCCGCGAGCTTCCTCGGCTCCGGCATCTTCATCTTGCAGATCCAGAAGCAGGAACCGCGGCCGGAGCCGGCAAGGGATGAGAAGGGGGAGAAGCCGAGCCTGTGGACCGAGCTGAAGGAAGGGCTGCGGTTCGTGCTCGGCAACCCGAACCTGCGTGCGCAGGCCGGCTGTACGGCGACATCGAACTTCTTCTCGCAGTTCACCTTCGCAATCATCATCGTGTTCCTCGTGCGCGAGCTCGGCCTCTCGCCGGGCGTTATCGGTCTCGTCTTCTCGCTCGGGAGCGTCGGCGCGCTCCTCGCCGCGTTCACATCGACGCGAATCTCGCAGCGCTTCGGCATCGGCCCGACCTCGATCGCGATGGGACTGCTCTGGGGACCCGCCACTCTCCTGGTCGCTCTCGCGCCCGAGGGAAACGGGGCAATCCCGTTCCTCGTCGTCGCTCAGCTCGCGCTCGGCTTCGCCATCGTCGTCTACAACATCGTCCAGGTGAGCTACCGGCAGGCGATCTGCCCGCCGCGGCTGCAAGGCCGGATGAACTCCGTGATGCGCTTCATCGTCTGGGGAACGATCCCAATCGGCTCCCTCCTCGGGGGCGCCCTCGCCACCTGGATCGGACTGCGCGAGACGATGGTGATCGGCGCGATCGGCAGCGGCGTCTCATTCCTCTGGATCCTGCTCTCGCCGCAGCGCCGTCTCCGCGAGATGCCCGAGCCGGTCGAGGAGGAGGTGCGGACGACGGAGCTCGGCGCCGCGTTCCCGGGCGTGGCAGACCCGCTGTCCGCAGCCGACGACGCCCCTGCCTGAGAAGCGCATGTGGCCGCACGGCGGCCTCTGGCGCCATCCGGATTACATGTCCTCTTCGCGCGGCTGGCCGACCGAAATCACATCATCACCGCTCCTGTGATCGCATCCCTCAACGGATGCCACCCACAGGGCAGCGAACGTCGCCTAACGAGTAGAAGCCCGTCTGGGCCAGTGTTGCGGAATGTCTCCCGACCGATTGCTGTCGTCTACTCGATGCCCTTCAAGAACACGAGGACGCGTTCCATGAGCAGTGCCGCGGCGTTTGCGTCATAGTCGGGGAGGCTGTTGTCAGCGAACAGGTGTTGATCGCCGGGATACAGGAACAGCTCCGCGCCCTCAATCGTCTCGAGTTGGCGGGCGGCGTCGAGGTCTTCCAGCGCCCACTCGTCGGCCTCCATCATGTGGATCTGCAGTGGGACGCCCTGCGGCCACGGGCCCCCGAACTCCGAGGTCGGGAGGGCGGCGGAAAAGAGCAAGGCTCCCTTGGCGCCGGGACGCGTCTGGGTCAGCATCTGCGCCGGCATCACCCCGAGCGAGAATCCGCCATAGACGAGTTCGTCCGGCAAGCTCTGAGCGGCGAGTCGACCGCGCTCGAGGATCGTGTCGAACCCGACCTGCTGCGCGTAGCCGACGCCCTCGTCGAGCGCAGTGAACGTCTTGCCGTCATAGAGATCCGGAGTGTGGACGGTGTGTCCGGCTGCGCGGAGCTCGTCGGCGAACGCAACGAATCCAGGCGTCTGCCCCTGCGCATGGTGGAAGAGGAGGACCTCGGCCATCACACCATTCCTAACACGCCCGGAAGATCTTGAAACAGTGAGGGGTGTCGCCCACGGTCAAAGCACCGACAGACCGTGCTCCTCGAGCGCGCGCTCTCCTGACGGCTTAGACCGGCGCGCGCCTACCCGATGGCGCCGGTGACCTTGAAGTTCTTGCCGACGAAGACGTGGTGCGGCCAACTGATCTTGATCATGTGGACTGCGTACGAGCCGTCGCTCAGCTTGAGCACACGGTTGACGGTGCCGCCCGGGTACTTGGCGAGCGCGGCGGCCTTGGCCTTGTTCGCCGCCGCTCCGGTGATGATCGTTCCCGTCCCGGGACGCCAGTTCTGCGGGACCTGGCCGACGACTCGCTGGTTCGGGCCCGGTTGAGCCAGCGACGCCGCGTTCGCTGTGCCTGACGTGCCGTTGCTGGAACTCGAGTTGACGATCGCGTAGGCACCGATCGCAACCGTGATGGCCGCGGTGCCGATAGCGACGGGCCTGGTGAGCTTTCGGGAAGACATCGAGAGACTCCAATGGCGGTGCGTTGATGGTTGATCCCATTCTGCGACGAGGCATTAAGAGCCGCCTGTGATGAGCCTAAGAAGAACCTGAGATCGACCGAAGAGACTCGCATGAATGTGCGCCTGGCGGGGCAGTGTCGCCGCGCGCGAGCGGAGCTGCTGCGGACGGCACCCAATACTCGCGGCCAGCTGTGTTCGCACGCTTCTGCCCACCGCGATTAGGATCGCTGCGATCGACGATGAAGATCTTCAACCTTTACGGCGACGACTGGGACGAAACGAGGGACCGCGACGGCTGGCGTATCAAGGAGGCATTCGTCGGCCACCACATCGGCGGTGGGCTGATCGGCGCGAGCATGGCCGAGGTCGAGCCCGGGAACAAGCTCTGGCCGTATCACACGCACCACGCGAATGAGGAGTGGGTGATCGTGCTGGGCGGCGAGCCGACGCTCCGCACGCCCGAAGGTGAGCAGGTCTTGAAGGAGGGCGACGTCGCCTGCTTCCCGCGCGGCAAGGACGGTGCGCACCAGATCGTCAACCGCACCGACTCGCCGGTCCGTGTGCTCATGCTCTCGTCGATGATCGGACCCGACATCATCGAGTACCTCGATACCGGGAAGGTCTACGCCACGAGTGTGGCGGACGAACCAATCATGCTCGCTCGGCCGGGGCCCACCGTCGAGTACTGGGAAGGCGAGGAATAGTCGGCGCGCGAACCCGCCTTCGAATGTCGGGAAGTACAGGAGCATCGTCTCAGCCAGGTCGGGAACAGCCTGACCTGGGCCAGCGTTCACGAATTTCCCTTGAGCCGATCCGAGCCGGGGTAGACGCGGTGCCCGTTATCGCGGCTCTTCCACACCGTGCTCGAGCTGGCGGTCGTACTCAGCTTGATCGTAGTGGCCGAGCGACGCGGCGATGAGGCCATCGTCTCCGATCGTCCACTCCTCGAACCCACTGATCCGGACACGTTTGCCCCCTGCGCCAGGCCCCGTGTTCGTTCCGACAAGCGTCCAGCGGTACTCCGCGCCGTCTTCTTGGGTAACGAGCTCGTCCATGATCACCTGCATGTCGGGGAACGCCGCCATGAACGACTGCGCGGCCTCGGTGATGGCCGCTCGCCCCGCCGATGGCGTACCACCATTGATGGTCAGCGAGCCCTCGGGTGCGTAGTGCTCGGCGACGCGCGCCGGGTCTTGGCTGCACCATGCTTCCGTGTAGCGCCGAGCGAAATCATGCAGCTGATCTGGGGCAGGCGTCATTGCGTTTCCTTCCTCGTATTTGCCGACTCTGGCGCTGCTCGCGTTCTCTGACCCGAGATCCTGTCAGAGCGCACCGACGTGCCGAGCATGGCCTGCGCCAGGCTTCAGGAATGTCCCTTGACGGGTTGCGCCGGGCCAGCCTGCGCGGCTCAGAAGTGATTCGTGTACGAGAGTAAGCGCCACCCGTCCGGAGTGGCGAGCAGCTGGTAGCTCGTCCAGGTGTCACGGACCACCTGCCCGTCCGCGTCGAGCGCATTCCAGTGCACGGTCGCGAACACGGAGTGCTCGCCGAGTTGGCGAGTGTCGATCTCGACCGGCGTCCACTTCCCAGCGTCCGCCGCAAGGCGATAGGCGGCGATGGCCGAAGCGAAGTGATCCCACACGGCGTCGCGGTCCGGCATGTGGATCGCCTCTCCCCTCCGGACCGCAAGGAACGGCCAGAGACAGAGGCTGGTCACACCTTCCACATCGCCTTCCGTGTAGCGGCGGGCGTACTCGTCGAAGAACGAATCGACCGTGGCGGACATGAGAGGACTGTGGCAGCCGTGGCCGCCTCGGTCAATTTCGAGTATCCCGCCTAGCCGCCCGTCGGTGCGAGGACAACGCCCGGATGGGCCAGCGTTCGGAAATGTTCCCTGAGGAGTGCGGCGCCGTGGTTAGGTTCAAAGAATGGAAATGCGCCTAGTGACGCGCAACGAGGTCGAGCTCATCTGGACCATCGATCGGTCCGAAGTGCACCACCACATCTACGAGCTGCACGGGGGACAGCTCGTTCGCACGCCTAAGTACTTCGAGATCCCTGGCTGGAGACCGGATGCGGTGGAGAAGGAGACGCCGGCGCTGCTGGACTGCTTCGACCGTGGCGGAACCTTCCTCGGAGTCTTCGACGCGGAGGCGCTGATCGGCATCGGTGTACTCGAGAGCGCTCGCGTTGGGCGCGCTAGCGATCAGATGCAGCTCGCCTACCTCTACGTCAGCCGCGCATATCGCGGGCGTGGCGTCGGGATGCAGCTATTCGAGGCTGCGGTGTCTTTCGCACGCGAGGCCGGCGCGAACGCACTCTACGTCTCCGCCACACCCACCGAGAACACCGTGGCCTTCTACCTCAATCGAGGCTGCGTACTCGCGCCTGAGCCCGACGCAAGGCTCCTGGCCGCCGAGCCCGACGACATCCACCTCCTCTGTCTGCTCTGACGCGCGCCGTTCGGCCGATCACCACCGTCTGAGGTGGCAAGCGCGTCGAGTACCGTCTGTCGATGGTCTCCTTGCGCCCCATCAACGAATCGAACCGCGAAGCGGTCGAGGCCCTGGAGGTAGCACCCGATCAACAGCAGTTCGTCAGCAACGCGGCCGACTCGATACGCGAGGCAGCCAAGGAACCTGACGGCCGCGCCCTGTATTGGGCAATCTATGCAGACGGGACGCCGGTCGGGTTCGTGATGATCAGCGACGATGTCGGCGGTCCCGACTACTTCCCGCAGTACCTCTGGAAGCTTTTCATCGACCAGCGCTATCAGAGGCGGGGCTATGGCACGGCAACGCTCGATCTCATCGCCGAGTACTTCCGCAGGCGACCCGAAGTCGAGGTCATGAGGACGAGCGCCGGTCAGGGGAAGGGCAGCCCCATCGGCTTCTACGAGCGCTACGGCTTCGAGCGAACCGGCGACATCGTCTTCGACAGCGAGGTCCTGCTACAGCTCAAGCTTCGCTAGCCGCCAACGAAGTACTCGGGCTGTAGCGACCTGACATGCGCCAGTGTGCGCGAGTGTCTCCCGACCACGGTTGACCTCTATCGACCAGGCGGTCCTAGGGTCCGGCCGCAGCAAGCCCGAGCCACGAGGCCAGGTCCTCCAGTTCGGCCTGCACGGCCTTGGCCATGGTCGGGGTGAACTTCACGTCCTCATGGATCGCGTGCACCCGCAAAACGGACGCCTTGCGGTCAGCGGTGGCGTCGACCTTCGCGACCAGCCTGTCGTCGTGGAGCACCGGGAGGGCGTAGTAGCCCCAGCGGCGCTTGGCCGCGGGTTTGTACATCTCAAGGGTGTACTCGAACTCGAACAGTTCCTGTGCGCGGCGGCGGTCGTAGACGAGCCGGTCGAACGGCGACAGCAGCGCCGTACGTCCCTCGAAGTCGGCGCCGAGCGCGGCGGGGTCGACGCGCCACTCGCCCTTGGTGCCCTCGACCGCGGCCGGCTCCCCGGCGTCGCCGACGTCGACCGGCTCGATCGGCATGGCGGTGGTCTTCTGCCGGGCGATGCCCAGCGAAGCGAGCCGCCGCTCGTTCCTGATCCGATGCGCGTCGTCTTCAGATGGGATGACGACGTCGGCCGGGTACACCCGCTCGGCGAGATCCCACAGGCGCTCGCGCCCGACGCGCCCGGAGATCGCGATCTCCCCGCGCATCATCAGGAACTCCAGCATCTGGGTCACGTTGCGGTTGTTGGTCCACCCGGTCGAGGCCCACGGAACCACGCATGTGTCCGGGATGTCGCGCGAGCTCAGCGGCCCGGAGCTGCCCAGCAGCTCGAGGATGTCGCGCCGGAAGCGGTCGTTGTTGCGGATCCACGCGTGCGTGCGCTCGTGACTGCGGCTCGTCCGACTGGCCGCGAGGTGCAGGCCAAGGTCGCTCATCGGCCGCACCAGCGCGTTGTGCTCGAACAGCGTGCGGTCCTGCTCCAGGGCGTCCTGGAGGTCGTCCGACCGGTATGTCGAGCCGAGGCGGCTCCAGGCGACGAGGTCGGCGCTGGGCGCGATCGCCGCAGTCGGATCGATCTGTAGCAGGGTCAGCTGCCGCACGACCGTGAGCAGATCGGTCGACCGGCGTGCGTCGAGCAGCTGCGCGCGTACCGCGATGCGCCGGGCCTGCGCCTTGGTCAGCCGATGCACGGACAGGAGGCTACGCCAGAGTGCCGGATCGTGGCTTCATCGATCCTCGTCTAGGAGGGGGACAACGCGTGCTCGAGGGCGGCCCGGTCGGTCGGCCCGCCGTGCGTCGCAAGCACGTGCTCGACCGGCAGCGCGAGTAGCGGGCGCAGCCCCTCGGCGATCTCCTCGCGCGTCACGCCAGGGCGGAGCCACCTCTCGTTGATCTCGAGGCCCCGGCCGAAGTCGACGAGCGTGTCGCCGGAGATCACCGCACGCTGGCTCTCGACCCAGAGCACAGTGTCGTTCGCCTTATGCCCGGGGAACACGTCGGCACCGAACGGCAGCCGGTCGCCGGACGAGTACGGGCGCGCCTCGCCTTTCTTATCGCGGAGTAGCCAGACGACGTCGGGACTGCCGTCGCCGGCCTGCTCGGCGGTGAGGCCGTACGTGTCCATGAGGAACTGCGCGGTGTCGGGCAGCGGCGTGAACACCGGCACGCCGAGCCGCTCGACCAGGCTCTGCGCGTCGCGCTCATGCCACGGCGCGGTGAGCACGATCGCCGTCTCGCGGCGGGCCGCGAGGTCCCCAAGCTCGCTCGGCACGGCCAGCGGATCGAAGAGCAGCAGCCGCTCTCCGTCGTCGATCGCGTAGGACGACACGTTCTCGCTCCACGGCTCGGTCGGGCGCCACTCCGGGTGCGGTGCCTCCCAGTGCCACAGACCCGGACGCAACTCGCGCACGGCACAATGCTACTGAAACGCTCCGTGCTCCCGATGCACGCGACCGTGGCACCCGTGTCGGGTGACGCCGGCGTGACCGTCAAGCGACGTAGCAGCTACCTGCGCCAGTGTTGCTCCTATGTCAATAGGGGCTCGTTTTTGAGGGTTGTGTAGACGGTTCGGGCGAGTTGTCGTTTGAGGCAGCGGATCGCTTCGCGGCGTGTTTTGCCTTCGCCTTGTTTGCGTTCGAGGTAGGCGCGTGCCGGTGGGTGGACGCGGCCTTGGGTGACGGCGAGGCGGTGGAGGGCGCAGTTGAGTTGGCGGTTGCCGCCGCGGTCGAGGCGGTGGCGTTGGTGTTTGCCGGAGCTGGCGTCGAGGGGTGCGACGCCGGCGTGGCGGGCGAGTTGGGCGTCTGTTGGGAAGCGCTCGATCGGGCCGATCTCGCAGAGCAGCTTCGCGGCGCTCAAGGGACCGCAGCCGGGGAGTTGCAGCAACCGGGGCGCCAGTGCGGCGGTGCGTGCGTGGAGCTCGCGCTCGAGCTCGCCGATCGAGCGGGTCAGTGTCCTGCAGCGGCCGACGAGGTCGCGGGCGATCCGCACCTGTGTGGTCTGTTCGCGTCGCGCGAGCTGCCTGCCGAGCCGGTCGAGCCAGACCGCGCGGTCGAGCGCACCAAGCGGCACCGCAAGTGTCGGGTCGAGCTCGTGCAGGTGCCAGCGCAACCGTTGCTGGCAGCGGCGTCGCTCCGCGACCAGGTCGTCGCGGTGGTCGACGAGCAGCTTCAGCTCCCGCAGCGTCTCCTCGCCGGCGCGCGGACCGTCCAGCAGCGGCTCCTGCAGGAAAGCCCGTGCGACCGCGAGCGCGTCGATCCGGTCGGACTTGCCACGCACCCGTCCGCGTCGGCGCTGCGGTGCGGTCAACCGTGGTGGGACCCGCACCAGCCGCTCGCCTGCCTCGAGCAGCGTCCGCTCGAGGCCGCGCGTGACATGCCGGCAGTCCTCAACCGCCCACAGCCGTTCGGCTTCCAGGGTCTGCGCCCACACCACCACGTCACCACCAACCGGGCCGCTTCGGTCAGCGACCGTGCGGCCGAGCTCGTCGACGGCGACCGCCGTCAGCGAGTGCTTGTGTACGTCCACTCCGATCACGATCATTCGACTCGCCTCCAACCAGAAGAAGGGCGACCGGCGAACGGACAGACCTCAATCGAGGCGAAAGCCACGCTCCTATCAGGTCACGCTCGACGGTCTCGGGAAGGCGGCGGCGACACAACACTGGCAAGCCGGCAGAAAGCCGACACTCGGGAATCGAGTCAGCCGCCGCCAACCCGAACTCTCAAACTCGAACCAGACGGCACACCCCTACGGTGACATTGAGTTCGGGCATGTCCCTCGAGCACCTATGACCGCGAGCTCGGCCTACGATCCCAGCATGCACTGTGGATGAGGGCAACCTGCTCCGCGCTCACGGCAGCGGCCCCAAGCCCACAAACGCTGCGACAGCCGTACCTACACCCTCGATCGGCTTCGATCCGGACGAGACCTCCTCGACATAGACCGCCACCGCTCGAGACCCCCTCTTCTTAGCCTTCTTCGCGGCAACTGCGACGACGACCACGCCTACGCCAGCGAGTGCCCAGCCCGTGCGACTCATTGACCGTCACCGGCGGGATTCTAGGAGCGCCGCGACCGTCGCGTGGCCGAAGCGTCCTCGTGCGGTGCCCTGGCTGGTCATCGTCTGATGCCGCTGGGGCGAGGGCTACGCGATGGGGCCGAGCCTGACATGGTCGAGGTTGGAGCGCCGGGGGCCACCGAAGTGACCCCCGGCCCGTCACCGTGCGCCGCCTAGCGGCGCCCGCGCGCGAAAAAGCCGAGCAGCGCGAGAACGATGACGATGATGATGATCCACACGATGATGCTGAAGACGCACCCCCTTTGACGACACACGTTCGTTTCGCCCAATTTCGACGGTCAAATCTGCGGGCCTTCGTCCAAGGGGGAGGTGTCGGGGTGGTTTGGTCAGGGAAGCGACAGCCGAGTTGGGAAGGTGTGGCCCCGGCTTCGTGCCGTGCAGATCGTCGCGAGGAAGGAGAGATGGTCAATCCTTGCCCGTAATCGGGCGCGGTTTCGAGCCGGCACGACGAGGCTAAAATGGCCGTGTGGTTGTAGCCGCCTCCACCGTCGCCATCGTTGCTATCGCGGCTGCGGTCATCGTGGTCGCCCTCCTGGTCTTGTACGTCTTGCCCCGAGGCGGCCGACGCAAGCGTCCACGCAGTTAGGGCAACGAGTCTCGAAGCGGTTTCGCGTTTCGCCTGTTTCTAGTGCGTGACGGACGCGCCGGGCCGGATGCAACCGAGAACGCGTAACACGGGGCGAGTGCACGACCGGTGTTGGTCGGCGGGCCTCTCTGCGGCGCCGCATGCCTTTGCCGCAAGACGGAGTAGCGTCTCCCCCAAGGGCTCGCCCTCCGCTCTTTTGGCAACCCGCAGACGGGGGATGAATCAACCGGTCGTCTTCGTCGATGCTCAGAGTGAGCGTGGCGAAGGGCTCGATGCGGCGGAGCCAACACACGCGGGTCCTCGTGAGCAGAATCCGCTGGCGGCGGGCTTTGTTCAGGGAGACGGGGGCCAGATCGAATAGAAGTGGGCTAGTGAAACTTGTGGCGTGTTTGCTCGTTGTGGAACGCGCCGCAAGTTTTCACCATCTCGCCTGTCTTCTCTGAGTGAGGGGGCGGCCCCTCCGGGATCATTCCCGTGCGTGGACTGCGGCGTACACGCACGGAGGAAGGAGGCCGCCCGCTCCATTCGCTTCCCCGTCCGCTCGAAGGGTCAGCGTGGGTCGCCGTTACCGCGCAGCAGTGCTAACTCGCTGCGCCCCTCATTGGTTAGCTGCCAGTAGTCGGCCGCTGTGATCAGGTGTCCTGCGGGCCTGCCGTGGCTAAGCGCCTCGATCAGCCCACGTTTCCGTAGATCCGCGAGCGCCGTCTGCACGGCACCTGGTGGCTCGCCTAAGTGTGCGGCGATCTGGTCGTATGCCAGCGGCCCATGCTGGTCTAGGAGTGCGAGGATAGATTCCTCCATCCCATCGGGCAACGTAGCCCGACCAGCGCGAAATCAAACCGACGTGCCCCGCCCGGCGCGCGTTACATACCTTCTCGTGGAGGTAACAGTCGACATGGGCGGGCCTGCGGCCTCTGCAACGTGAGCGACATGATCTCCCCCGTCGCCGCGTTGCGACTGTGGCAAAGGCTCTGAGGGAGAGTCCTTGGGAAACTCTCCACGCCCGCCCCATCTGTGCGGCGGAGCACAGTGTCACCGGAGTTCTTGACAGGCAACTCTGGATGGCGCACCGGGCGGGGAGTAAGCGGCTCGTTAACAATCCCTTCGATGACGCCGCGACCGAGTCTCGCTTTCCGGGTCGAGGTAGCTAGTTGAGCGAAGTGCGTTCGTGGTCAAGCTCGATCTCCTTCACCTCGAGGCGGCCGCGCCGCTGGGGCTCGTCCCGCAGACAATCCTCAAGCGCGCGGCGCGCGTCCTCCTCGGTGACGAAGAGCTCTATCGCTTCCCGGTCGTGAAGCTCCGTGAGCGCGTACAGACGCATCGCGTAGGAGCGTATTCGGCTACCCGCGGCGGAGCAACCGTTCATCGTCTCAAGCCCCGGTAACGCCGGCGGCCCGGTATGCCATCGCTGGCTATGTGGGCTAAAATTGCCCAATGGAGAAAGCACAGGAGGAACGTCTTGCGTTGAACGAGGCGCTTTTCAGGGACGTGAACGAACGGATCCGTGAAATCTCCGACAGCTTCGGCCAGAAGGACGCGACGTATGACTTCTTGTGCGAGTGTTCGGATCCGATGTGTGCGGAAAGGGTCGTGATGACCTCCGCTGAGTATGAGTACGTTCGCGCAGATCCAACACGCTTCGTAGTCGCAAAGGGTCATGTGCTGCCCGAGGTCGAATCAGTCGTAGATCGCGCAAAGGATCACGCTGTGGTGGAAAAGGAAGGCCCAGCCGCGGACATCGCGATCCGCCTGGATCGACGCTTCTGATCCTCAGGTTTTGCCCGCCGCATAACAGGAACACAGGGCTATCGACGAAAGCAGCCTTCAGCAACTGAGCATGCTCCGGATCCTCCACGCCTCTTGCGCGACAGCGCTGGACGCCTTCCGCGCTGCCGAGAATCCGGTGGATAAGCAGCTCGTCAGCGACCTGGAGAAGATGGTCGAGCGTACGCGCGTCGAGCTTCAGCGTTTCGCCGAACCCTCCTAAACCTGTTGGCGGTACGCCGTTTGGCCGGCCTCGGGTGAGCTACCCATGGCGGAGCAAGCGCTTTAAGGCCTCGACGCCAACATTTCGCCTGCCGTGCCGAAGCTCGGCAAGAGCAGAGGCAGCGAGCGAGACCTCGGTAAGTGGTGGCGATCGCTCGTCGATGAAGCGTTGGAGCCATCGCAGCGCCCCCCGTTCATAGCGTGCCGGATCGGCGTTCGCCAGGAGTTCGCAAAGCGAGAGCGCGTCAGCCAGCGACAGTCCACCCATCTCCCGCGCGGCCATCTCGGCGGCTTGAACGTGCCGTGCGCTACTCACGCGGCGGCCAGATGAAAACGCTTGTCACTACATATCGGTGTGATAGCGCGACGCTAGTCCTCGGGACTAACGGTGATCCCTTTATCCATCGCGTTCCCGGCTCGGGTGTGCCCACAAACCTGGGCATCGGGGCAACGTCTAGCCGTTGCTCGCGTCTTGGCGTTGGCAACGTCTGTGCGAGGGGGAACTGCGATCCTTAAGGCCCCCGGCGTGTGGGTTGTAGACCTACGTCATATCCGAGGAATGATGAGCGATCCCGACAGATTGGTGGATAAGGACGGCCCTGGGATCCTCGGCTGTACTACCGGAGCACGCTTCTCCTCCCGGCTCAGGGCGAACACGACCGCCAGCGATCCGACCATGTGAAGCCACCCGTAGCCACCCGTAGCGATGCAACTCCCAAATCTGTTTTCCTAACAGGCAACGGCGGAGCCAGGGTTGTCGAGAGCCGAAGGGCGACAGTGCGCGGCCCGATCCCCCCGCGAAACCTCAAAACCTCGGTACTCACCAGCGGACAACGACATCGCGACCCGACCTCTCCCCGCGAAACAGCGAAACCTCGTACGAGAGAGCCGGCATGCACCGCGAGTCCGTCGCGGTTCCGCCAAAGTGCGACGACTGCGCACTTCGACACGAGTAGAGCGAACTACTGCTTGCCGCTGCCGGCGCTCTGCGGAGCCCGTTGGCTGGGGGCTCGGCCGGCTCGGGAGACCTCAGTGATGCGCGATCACTCGGTCGATGATCCCGTACTCGCGCGCCTGTTCCGACGTCATGA
>Ga0307308_10000244_pt1 | contig 18167 bp, 12 predicted proteins | sample ER_DNA_195_FD_194501 | JGI IMG/M metagenome (GOLD analysis project Ga0307308, IMG submission 194501) | Bulk soil microbial communities from the East River watershed near Crested Butte, Colorado, United States - ER_DNA_195 | ecosystem: Environmental > Terrestrial > Soil > Floodplain | place...
GGTACCTTGGTCCCTATTTCGCTCGGATAACCATGCTTTTGTTTCCCGGGTTTTGCGTACTTGTTGGCATAGCGTTAGCGGATCTACCTCGGAGACTGAGAGACAAGCAGATACTGGCAGGTGCTTCCATATGCGCGCTCCTGTTTCTCATTGGGCCCTCGGTGGTTTTCGACATGGCATACACTCGTGCCATGCAGCACAAGGATGCGCGACAGCTCGTTCGTAGAGATCTCCAAAAGTTCATTGGCGGAGCGCCAGCGACCATTGGTGTTTCGCGCTTCGCACATTATTTTTACACTGCAATGCCCGCCGCCAAACCACTAAGCAGTGAAAACGTGACAGTCCAGTTGCAGGACCCATGGCAAGACGCTGACTTTTTTTTGGTCGGATTTTTAAGCCAGATTGACTCTGCAGAAATGAACGAAACTATCAAGGACGTTGAGACGCGAGGAAAATTTAAGTATAACAAGAGCTACTACGTTCCCGTGAAGATCTTGGGATACGAGTTTAGCCTTGTGCGCTTTCCTCCAGATATGACCTATCCCTTTCCAACGATTTTACTTTTTCGAGCAAGAACTGCAATATGAGTTAGGCACCAGCTGCTTGTAAGCGTCGCTATCACATCGCACTTGCAGAACTCAACTCAGAAAAGTGAATAGCCTATGCTGATTGCCGAAAGATCCACCGAATCCCGAGCCGGCGATATTCTGCTCCTGCCGATAGCCGCACTCGCATTTTGGACGCTTGCCTATCAGCTTGTTCTTGTCCTTAGATGGCCAGCGAAAACGATTACGTGGTGCTTCCTGGTTATCGCAATTGCCGGTTTCTTTTTGCTGGGTCGTCTATGGAAGAGAACGAAGGCAACACCTGGCAAAGGATATCAGTTTCACCCGTCCCAGATTCTTCTGCTGCTTCTTGGTTTGGCGTATGCAATTACGATTCTGTTTGTGCGCCGTCCGAACCAAGATGACGTGGTCTATTTCCACCGAGCTCTCACTCAACTCTCAGGGCTAGATCAGCCGATCTGCCTCCGTCAAACCAGTGTCGATATGGATGCGGCGGCATTTTCACCAGTTCATTTGGCAACCAGCTATGAAACGTTCGTGGCCTTTCTAGGCCACTACCTTAGAATTGATCCTCTTTACCTTTACCAGGTGGTTTGTCACGCATTTGCCGCATTTTCGCTTCCGTTTGTTTTCTATTGGTGCACCCGAAGATTTGGATTGAATCGCTGGTCTGCAGCGTTCGGGGCCCCGCTTGGAGTGGGATTTCTGCTTCTTGCTGATAAGTCGTCGTTCGGCGCGTTGCTTGGAGCTGTTAAGTCACTACAGTCAGCCGACCCTGCTGGATGGGTCGGCTTCGCGACCGTTTCTGGCTACATGTGGCAAGGTAAACCAATCGTTTTGATTTTGTTTTTGCCGATCAGTATCGCGCTCAGTCACCGATTCCTCAGCCGAGGTAACGCAACTGATCTGGTGTGGCTCACCTTCTTAGGCATCGGCGGCGTAGGCCTAAGTAACATTGCGCTTTACGCAATACCGGCGGTGATTTGGTGCTCTTGGATAGCGTTTTTCATGCTTCAGTTATTCGAACACAGGGCGAGCGAAAATTTATCCAAGCACATTCGTCGTGGCCTTTTGCTCGCAATTCCGCTCGTCTACCCAATCGCCATATTGGCCTCACTGAAAATGGATATAATTCCAAAGCCAATTGACATCCACCAGCTTGGGCCAAGATACATGCCGTGGCGTGAAGCTGTGGATTATGCTATCGGAGGGTCAGCTGAGCACTTGCGCAATATCGTACTCATGGTTGCTGTGCCGTTGCTAATTGTCAGAGGGAGGAATGGCCTCTTTATCTTCCTTTATCTCTGTGCTGTGTGGCTGTTTTGTTTGAACCCATTGCTGGCACGCGTGTGGATGGAAAATATTCTTGCGCCGACTTATTTTCGGCTTGTTTATCTCTTGCAGTTTCCGCTGCTCTGCGCGTTGCTTGGGGCTGTAGGGTCTCGGCTAGAACGGTCAGGCCACTTTTTGAAAGGCAGATTAGTAACTGTACTAGCGCTTTCAGCGGTCATTGTGAGTTTCTTCTACAGTTACCGTGGCCTGTCAATCATGCCCAGAGATGCGAAGCTCGGCATCGGCTGGAAGTCGCCAAGGGAGTACCAACTGCTTCCCGCTAACGTTGATTTTGCTAAAGCTGCCGGCAAATACATCGCGCATGCTAAGCTGCTGGCGCCGACCTGGACTGCCAGCTGCGAGTTACCACTTCTCTTCCCGCAAATGAACGTTGTAGCACCCCGGTACGTCACCCATTATTTCGCTAATGCTCGCAATCCGGAGGAGGGCATTCTCCGCCGCCAGGCACAGGCTTTTATTGAGGAAGATAAATCTGGGAACCCGCAACGGCTTAGAGGGTTGGAACCGAAATTTCGGCAGGTGATCGAAACCGGTCGGGCAAACGCCATTGTCGTTCCCGAATCTGAAAGCCAGAGAGTATTGGCAACGCTCAAATCCATAAATCCCACGTGGCATCGTGTGTTGGAAGCGGGCGGGTTAGTCTTGATGCTGCCAAGTAATGCTCAATCAGAGACTAGAATCAAAAGTGAATACTATGGCGTGCGCCAGTAACCGCTGAGGTGTTACGTCGATGATGCGAACAAATTCACATACCAATCCGGGCTCTCGCTGATTAACTCAGCACGGAAGGATACGAGCCCACGCTTTGTTACTTGGCAGATCGCCATGTCTTTAGCCTCCAGAGTGTCGATAAGTTCAATCCAGCTCGTTCCCGCCTGTTTCAGGCCATAAGGCCAAAATTCAAGGAGTAACTTAACATGGGGGTTATCAGCCAGCACACGAGTGGCCCCGCGCAGGGCATGAAGCTCATATCCTTGAATATCCATTTTGATGAAGTCGACGCGCTCGCCGGGTTTGAAGTAATCGTCCAGCGCGATGATATCGATTGCCACGCTATGGCGTGAATTTCCCTCGGCCAAGTAGGTGCGGTGATCGACGTTTAGCTTATTCGAAAGATAAAGCTTGGACCTTTCACTGCGCTCTCCCACCGCAGCCTGTGACAAGCGCACATTTGGATGTTTACGTGTCGCGGACTCCAAGCGCGTAAAATTTTCCGGCGCGGGCTCAAAGGAATGAACAACCCCAGTCGCACCAACACGGCGGGAGAAAAACTGCGAATAGATACCGATATTCGCACCTGCGTCCACTACGACAGCACCTGCGATCAAAGTCTCTCTCAACAGTTGCCGCTCTGCGCGATCAATACAGGCTTTGTAAGCTGCGTAAAGCGGCCGGTAGATTGGAAAGGCGTGCTCGTAAATCCTGTTTCCAATTCCACGAAGAAGCGAAACTACCTTCATCAGCATCGCGCCAGCATTACCGTAAAGACGATGGGCACAGGCGCAAGAAGTAAGGACTCAGCACATCTAGTTTCTTTGGGCCTCCGCTCAGGAACACCGCAATAAGCGCCTCGTGGGTGCGCGTACACGAAAATCAAACTTGCCAGCACGGAAAAAGCCTTCGTGGCGACTGGTTTAGTCGCGATCACTTTGCCGCCAGATTTCAACCTTGCCGCCGCAAAATCAAGAACGCAATTGGGCGCTTCATCCGAGGGTGCGCTTGGCGCGAATACAATACTGGAAAACATATTGAGACGCCATAGGTTCGTCCAATGTCGTTTCGCTGCAGAGAGATCTTCACCTCGAAGCTGGACGCGGCGGTGCGCTGGGATCGATGGGATTTTGTTGCTCTTGCCCTCGCTATGTTCATCGCCGTTTGGGTCTTCGCGCTTAAACTGAAGACATTCTACGATCTCGGCTACTCGTCGGACTTGTTCGCGAGTGTACAGGCCGCGCGGAGTTGGCTCGAGGGACGGGGCTTATTGCAGGACAACTGTTTTGGGAACGTGCTAGTTATTCATACCTATTTTCTGCTTCTGCCGCTCGGACTTATAGCAAAACCGTTCGGCGCTCCCGGCTTGCTATTCGTGCTGGCCGCATCGGTGGGAGCGGCTTACCTCTGGGCAACGCGTATCCTGCGTCTTCTTGGTGTTGACGGGCGCCTTGCAGTAATCGCAGCCGGGGTAGTTCTCACTTCACCGCTTTCGGTTGTGTTCTACCAAGAGCTGGGCTTCGGATTCCATGTCGAGACTCTTGCCCCGGCGTTATGTTTATTCCTGTTCTATTCCCTACTTCAGCGGCGGATGATTCCGTCAATCGTGACAGCACTAGCTGTCATCAGCGTGAAGGAGGATGCGCCAATTGCCGCGGCTGTGGTGGCAATTGTAGCGGGTGTAGAGACATGGGGCTCGTTGGCAGGCAAACACATCCGCAGCCGTCTTAATCGACCTGCAATAGTCGTACTGGTTCTGTCGGTTGTAGCCATCCCACTTTTGCTGGTGATTTCCTGGTCGCAGCCGCCGACGACGTACGCTCACCACTCGGTTGATCGCCTCGGAATCGTGAAGTCTGGAAGTTTATCCAGTCCCGGAGCACTTTTTGTTTTTGTCGCCTCCAATATTGTTCATTGGCTTAGTAGCAGCGTCGTCCGTCAGTGGCTGTGGGTTATGATCGTAGGCAGCTTTGGGACAATCTTGTTGCGTCCGTACTATTTGGTTGTTGGTGTCCTCACAACGGTGGTCGCATGGCTCATAAACAGGAACGATCTCCTGTGGGCGCCACGGTTTTTTTCGACCGAGGCACTGCTTTGGTGTATTACGTTGGTAGGTTTTGCTTCGATTGCGTGCGCCGCACAGTACTGGAGCAAATGGACGCAGACAGCGGTGCTTACGACCGCAATTGCAATCGCAGCATTGTCGGCCTTCGCGCAACTTGCGCTTGTGCCGCACGCGCGCTGGGCATACCTCCCTCGTCCCGCCAGCGTTTACTCGACGCAGGAGCGACAACAAGCAGACGAGCTGTTCACGCGCTATTGCCGTGAAGGCAAGCCAGAGGAACCTGTTGTTGCCTCAACTTGGTTGTTCCGCTACGCGCATGACCGAAACCTCTTCTGGTTGGACCGACTGCATGGCCGGCCTGCGCCAATATGGATCCTTGGCGATAGCGCCGACCACTACGCCTCGCTCAGGGTCAGCTCGGACACAATAAACCCGAGATCTGGAATTCACATCGAAGACTACGCACTAATTGATCGTCGCGGTCGCTTCGTGTTGCTTAGGAAAAGGGAGTAACAATCGCGCTGCCCTGGATAATTTTTTCCGAAAACGCGAATGGGCTGTAACGAGCACATCACTCGTAACGACGTTTGGGAGAAATTGTTTCAGGGCGACGTGCCGCTCCTATCTCCAGTATTGAGAGCGCCTTTGGCTTGGAAAAGTCTCTGAACTGATAACGGTAAAGTTCGCGATACCAGAAAAGAAGATTTTTATTAGCGCCGAGCTGCGCGCGGTCACGCAATGTTGCGACACGATCTTTCGCCTGTTCGCTCTCCAAAACCGTTGTTGCGTTCCTCATTTGATTGCACGGATATACAGCGAGCCGGCAAACTCTGAGATCACCGGCACATTTTCGAGAAACCGGCCCAGGACGTCAAATCGACCAACCAAAGGAACTGGTGTTTTGGGGTGCAGGAAATCAAACGGATCGATTCGAACGTCACGATAGCCTGTTTGTTCGAGCAGGCGCCGGAGCGGCCACCTGAAGAATGCGGTCTCGTCCGGCGAATCGCCGAGTTTCCGCTTAACCCACGGCACATTTTTTTGTACCGCGATCTGAGGGTTCAGCATGTTTGGTTCTGTAAAGTAAATCGTGCCACCCGCCTTTAACACCCGGTGAATTTCGCGTAGTGCCTCTTCGATCTCGAGATGGTGTAGAACTGAGCTGCCCACAACGGAATCAAACACGGCGTCAGGATAGCTCAACGCAGACGCGTTCTGGATTTCATAACGAACGTTTGGCGCAGAATAATTCGCCCTCGCGAGTTCCAGAAGCTCAGGCGAGACGTCAATCGCGACAATGTCCGCTCTGGAGCGAGCCAATTCCCGAGTGAAATAGCCAGTACCGCATCCCAGCTCAAGCACCCTCATCCCTGCCCCGAGATGTGTACTGAGCATCTTTACCCGGCGCGCCCAGCGCAATTTGCCGGCTGGACTTTCCCAATTCCAAATCTCCCCGGCCCCATATTTGGCCAGGAAACGCCCATGTTGAATCTCCTTAGTAACGCGGTCTCGCATCGGCTAGCTCCCCCTGTACTTCTCCTCTCACGCTGGAAACCGGATCAGAGCATGAGTAAGGAACGCGGCAGCCCTATCGCGCATGAAGAGTTTCGTGGCCGAGAAACTTCAAGCGCCGCGCAGCGAAAAGGAGCATGCGGAGAAGGATCAACCCGTGGCGCCAGCGCTGAATATTGGTTGTTCCATATTTTCTCTCGTGATAATGCACCGGAACCTCAACAATCTTTAGCCCCATCCGAGCTGCGCCAAAAAGAAGGTCAAAATCTCCAAAAGGATCAAAATCTCCAAAGAATTCGCGCGCGGCCGCCAGGCGTTTATAATGCGCCCGCCAGAGCACTTTGGTGCCGCACAGCGTGTCTTTAAAGGGTTGCCCAAGCACAAAGGAGAAGGCGGCAGCGAAAAATTTGTTTCCTACAATATTAAAAAAACGCATCGCTTCCTTCTCCATGGGATATACCAATCGACTGCCGTTAACAAACTCCGCTTTGTTCCCAGCAATCGCGTTGTAGAACTTCGGCAGTTCTTCAGGGGGCGTTGTCAGGTCAGCATCGAGAATCATCAGAATGTCTTTTGTTGCCAGCTCGAATCCTAGCCGCACCGCATCACCCTTTCCGCGACCTTTCTGTTGCGCAAGAACCAGTCGGTGAGAACCTTTGTAGGCGGTAGCGGCCTGTTGGATCCTTTCCCATGTATCATCAGTGGAATTGCCTTCGACGAAGATGACCTCGTCCTGCGGTCCCATCATCGGGCAACGGACGAGAATATTGTTAATGTTTTCCGATTCGTTGCGCGCGGGAACAATAACAGACACGGAGGGACATTCGTCGCCGACCGATTTCAGAGGGCGCGCGATGACGATGTTGAGCATAGTGAAAAGCCGGAAAAAAGGCAGCGGCGCCAGATAGCGATTTAGAAGGTTCGCCAGGAACGGAACTGGTATTGGACAGAGCAACTTTACGTCCCGGCGGATGATTTCCAGTCCCGTCAGATAACAGAAATTCTCAAGGTCCTCATGAGCGATCCAGTTCTGTTCCGGGGTGCGACTACGTATGCCAACCTTGGAGGCGAAGCGCGCAAGCGGCTTCCATAACATGCTGTAATAAACGAACAGTATCCGCTCCGATCCTTCCAAGCAGTCTCGCAATTGATTTAGCATCTCCTGAATGTCGCGTTCATAGTGGATTGTTCCGTTCAGCAAAATGTAATCTGCTGGCCTTGGCTCTATCTTGAGCGCTGCGACGCTGGAAACCGCCTGATAATTTGCGAATCGCTCGCCCAAGCCTTTGCTACGCGGTTCGATCTCAACGACTTGATCCTCGGGACGAATATAGAGCGAAAGATATGAAGCCAGAGTATCGTAGAAATAACGCCTCAGCATTGATTCGCTCTTTTTGGAGGCGATAGAACGTGCTACGGGGGCCCCTCCTGAATCCAAAAGTGGGTGCGCATCCCGACCCTTTTCGGCAAAAGTTTTCACGTTTGGCGAGTCGGAAATTAATGCAAAATGGGCTGGAGACAATCTATCGTTCTGTTTCTTGCGATAACCGTGCTATCGCAACTCTTGCTGCATACCTGCGCATGCTTCGACAACGGCTCCGAACAGCAGCAGGAGTAAAGTAAGAGGGCCCACACGATTTTTTCAACAGTCACACGAAGAGTCCCGCAAGGACGTTTGCCAGCCCATTTCTTGAGATAGCCATTCCGGATGAAGAAACGAGCTCCCGGTACCGCCGAGATTGGGTGCCGAGTTGCCAGATTCTGTAACAGAGGGTTCAAAGAGAAGACTCGCATCCGGATCGTATTTCGTGAAAGGCGAAGCATTGCCGCCTAGCGGATTTTTGCCTTGTCTGATGCGACTTGTCTCGGTCTTCCTCGCGGTTTGGTTACAACCCCGTCCGTTGGCTGCCGCATCAATCGCAGGCGGAGTGGCCTTCATTTTGGTCGGCCTTCTTCGAGCAAATTCACACCACGTAGCTGGTTCGGAGGAGGGCGTCGCTCCAGGTTGTATTTGAATATTGCGTAAATCGCCCGAAGCCCATCCTTCCAATTGATCTTCTTACCCTCCGCGTAAGTGCGTCCGCTGTATGAGATCCCTACTTCGTAAATTCTGCAGCCTCTGCGGGCGAGTTTGGCGATAATCTCCGGCTCAACTCCAAAACGATCTTCTTCTATCTGAATCGATTTGATAAGGACTGCCCTAAAGGCTTTGTAGCCCGTCTCCATGTCGGTTAGATTAATATTAGTGAACATGTTTGAGAGCAGCGTCAAAAATTTGTTGCCGACCATGTGCCAAAAGAAAAAGACACGATGTGGTCGTCCGCCCATGAACCGGGATCCAATAACCACGTCCGCTTTCCCTAAGATAAGCGGCTCAAGAAGCAGAGGATAATCTTCGGGACTGTATTCGAGATCTGCGTCCTGCACGAGAATGAAATCCCCGGTCGCAGCCGCGAACCCGCTGCGTAGCGCTGCTCCCTTCCCCTGATTCATCGGATGGTAAATGATCCGATCAACCATTGACGAAATCCTCTCCTTCAGCACAGTCCGCGTCCCGTCCTCTGAGCAATCATCCACAACAATAATCTCTCTGCTAGCAAGTGGTGCGTTGCGAACCGCGTCAACGACCTTCTCGATCGTATTTCTCTCATTGTAACAAGGGATCACGATCGAGACTTTCATCGTTCAATCCAAGCAGAGCTTTATCGCGTCAAAGCATCCCATGCTCTCAATAACACAGGGGCTCGTCCTTTTCTCACGTTGCATTTCTGGTATCATCGGCTCCACACTTCTTCATGGGTAGTTCAGACCGTCTGCGGCGCCAGCGAAAGGGACCCTATCGATCCAACGCGATCGACGTGCTGTGCGTGCTTGTACTTATCGCATATTTCATTCACTTTGCTGTACCGTCATTGGCCGGAGGTTTCAATGAGGACGAAATGATGAATATATATGGTTATTGGCGTCCGGGAGCCCTAAACTGGCTCTGGGCCAATATATGTTTCTGGAAGGGCATCGGTCGTCCGGCCGGCGCGCTCTACTATCTGCCGCTCTACCACTTTTTCTCCCTAAATCCTCAACCCTACCGGATCGTCCAAGTCAGCATTCTCGCTGCATCAATCCCGATGGTTTACTACTTGGCCCGGCTTCTTGCCTCTTGCCGCTCGGTCGCATTTCTTGCAGTTCTTACTCTCTGTTACCATGCTCGGCTAGCGAACCTGGTGTTCATCGGCTCGTTCATTTACGACGTTTTATGCGGCTTCTTCTATTTTGCGGCGTTAACCTACTATATTCATATTCGCGAGAAAAGACTCCCTCTGCGTCCCATGCAATGGGTGGGATTTTTGGCTCTATATGTCTGTGCCCTGAACTCCAAGGAGATGGCAGTCACACTCCCGGTGATCATTTTAGTTTATGAGCTCTTAAAATATTATCACGACTCACAACGACAAAAGCTCCTTCGTTGGATTTTGCATGACGCTTCGCCTGCTCTAACCGCCGGACTGATTACGGCAATTTATTGTTATAACAAAATCTATGGTCCAAAGTCATGGATTGCTGCAGATCTTGAAGCGTATGTACCTCATTATTCCTGGCACACGTTTACAGAATCGAATGCTCACTTCCTTAACGAGCTTCTTTATCATCTAGTTCCCATCGACGCGGGGATGGTCCTCGCAACATGGGCCTTAGTGTTTTTGTACGCTTTTTTGCGGCGCGACCGCATGCTCCAATTGATGGCATTTTGGATCGTAATAATACCTCTTCCTCTCGCCTTTATTCCCCCCCGCGGTGGGGCATGTCTTTACCTTCTGCTCTTTGGGTGGGCAATGATCCTTGCTAAACTTGTATCGGACTTGATCACGCTAATCTCTAAATCCTCCACCTTACTGGGCCAAGGTGTCGGAGCCGGGACGACAACCCGCCCCATTATTGCGGGCACGGCTACCAATCGCGGCCGGGGTCCGGCAATCGGACCGGCGCCAGGCGCAGGCGAGGGCAAGACGTCCGCGCCGATATTCCGAGTCTTCGCAACGGTTCTGATGGCATCTGGTCTCGCGCTTTTCACCCAGTGGGAAAATCAAGTCTTCCGTATTCACGCGTTGCTCAGTGTTGGGCAGAAGACATCTCACATTCTTGAAGTCTTCCGCTCGTTGGATGTCCATCCAGCAGCCGGCAGCATGATTTTGCTGAGGCCAAAAAACCGGTTCTACCAAAATGGATACTATCCGGCGTTCGTTGCTTCCCTCGTGTGGAATGATCATTCCTTGAAAATTTACGTCGATGGTCAAAATCGACTGACCGAACAACAAATCGCAAAAATGAATTACATTATTTCATTTAACGAATTTCAGGGGAAGCTTATCCCTACCCCCACATCAGGTGGCTTCTAACCTCATTGCTTGATATTCGAGCATTCGTCGTCGGAATATCCCCCCAATTTCATTTGCCTCTCACGGAGAATTCGGCTGGCGAGTAAGCTTGTACAGGTCGTAGACCATGACGAGCGCGTGGAATTGTCTTGGCCGGAGTGTACAACAAAGCAATCGTTGTCAATGGAGCGGCTGCTTTCACGCTCGGATCCCGATTTCGCTGGAGAAAAGCAATGGCTGTGCTTGACTGATAGGTTCGACATTCCTCGTCAGAATGCCTGCGCAAGTTATCAAAATTACCGGTGCCCGCCAGCACAATCTCAAGAACCTCGATGTGGAGATTCCACGAGAGAAGTTGGTCGTCATTACTGGCCTGAGTGGCTCAGGGAAGTCCTCACTGGCCTTCGACACTCTTTATGCCGAGGGGCAACGGCGGTACGTCGAGAGTCTCTCTGCTTATGCGCGGCAATTCCTCGATCAAATGGAAAAGCCAAATGTCGACTTTATTCAAGGACTGTCTCCTGCGATCGCGATCGAGCAGCGCAGCGCCGGCGCTAACCCTAGGTCGACAATCGCGACCACCACTGAAATTTACGATTATCTCCGGGTGCTTTTTTCTGCTGTCGGTCAGCCGCACGATCCCCTGACCGGTCGATCATTGAGCCGCCAAACGCCTCAGCAGATTGTTGATCATATCCTCGCGTACCAAGCCGGCTCGAAAATCATTGTGCTGGCGCCACTGATCGAGAACCAGCCGGGCGAGTTCCGGGATGTGATCGAAAAGCTCAAGCGCGAAGGATTCGTTCGCGCGCGCATTGATGGTCAGCTTACGGAGCTGGATCGCCCCGACCCGATCCGGCTCAACAAGACCAGGCGGCATACGATTGAGGCGGTTGTAGATCGGTTGGTTATTCGCGTCGGAATTCGCGTCCGGCTGACAGATTCAGTTGAGACTGCGCTCAAATTGGGCGGCAATCGCATTGTGGTCTTGCGGGAAGTTTCAAAAACGCCTGATGCTCAAGCCTCAACACCCAAGCCCAAGCATAATGAAATTTGGGAAGAGGTGCCTTACTCCACAGATTATGGAAACGCGGAGACCGGATTCACGTTAGGCGATCTAACTCCGAGACATTTCTCTTTTAACAGTCATCTCGGAGCATGCCCGGCTTGTCATGGTCTCGGCACCCAGTTGGTCTGCGATCCAGAGCTAATGATTTCCGATCCTGACAGAACGCTGGCCGAAGGAGCAATCACGCCCTGGCGACGCGGGACAAAGCGAATGCAGGCATTTTACCGGCATCTGCAAAAGGCGCTCGTAAAACACTTTCATGTCGATGAAAACGTTCCCTTCAGCGACCTGCCAGAGCGATTTCGACAAGCCCTTTACTTCGGCACGAATGGGACGCCGATTGAAATGAGCTTCAGCGATAACGGAGAAAAGAAAATTGCGAAACCTTTCGAAGGACTCGTGCCGCAGATGCAGCGGCTTTATGAAGAAACCCAGAGCGAATTCACTCGTAATCGCATTCGCTCATTCATGACGCGGGAACCGTGCAAGGTATGCAATGGAGCACGGCTCAAGCCGGAAATTCTCGCCGTTACAATAAAGGACCGAAACGCGCGCGAACTAGACATTCACCAGTTCAGTGAGCTAACGATCGAAGTGGCCGCCGGATTTATTTCAGATCTTGAATTGAGCGCGCACCAAGAAGCGATTGTGAACGATGTGGTGCGCGAAATTCAATCCCGCCTGCAATTCCTTATTGAGGTCGGGCTCGGTTATCTCACTCTCAATCGCCAGAGTGGAACGCTCTCCGGCGGCGAAGCACAGCGGATCCGATTGGCAACGCAGATCGGGTCTGGCCTCGCGGGCGTACTTTATATTTTGGATGAACCAAGCATAGGATTGCACCAGCGTGACAATGGGCGACTGCTGGGCACGCTGCGCCGTCTTCGTGATCTCGGCAATTCCGTCATCGTAGTTGAGCACGATGAAGAAACAATTCGGGCCGCCGATCACATTATCGATCTCGGCCCGGGTGCAGGCCCGCGCGGAGGCGAAATCGTGGCGCAAGGAAAACTCAACGATATTCTGTCCGCGAAGAATTCTCTGACTGGCGATTATCTATCCGGCCGCGCGCGAATTCCCATTCCAAAGCAGCGCGTGAGACCGCCACCTGCCAACCAATCCGAAGGCTGGCTAACATTGGTCGGAGCAACAGAGAACAATTTGAAAGACATTACGATTTCCTTTCCGCTCGGCTGCTTGACTTGCGTCACCGGTGTTTCCGGCAGCGGCAAGTCCACTCTGGTGGACGACATTCTGCGCCGCGCGCTGTTTCGGCGTTTTTTCAATGCTAAAGAAAAACCGGGCGCATACCGGGCGATTCATGGGGTGGAACAAATCGACAAGGCGATTGTGATTGACCAGAGTGCCATTGGCCGAACGCCGCGCTCGAACCCGGTTACCTACACGGGAGCGTTTACACCAATCCGCGAGTTATTCAGTCAGTTGCCCGCGGCGCGGGTGCGCGGCTACGACGCGGGGCGCTTCAGTTTCAATGTTAAAGGAGGTCGATGCGAAAACTGCGAAGGCGGCGGATTAATCAAAATCGAGATGCACTTTCTGCCGGACGTATACGTCGAATGTGAAGTATGCCATGGCAAGCGGTACAACCGCGAGACACTCGAGATTACCTACAAAGGGAAAAATATCGCCGATGTTCTAGAGCTCACAGTGGATGAGGCAGCGCGCTTTTTCCGTAACGTGCCCAGCATCTCAGACAAGCTAAACTCATTGCTCGATGTTGGTCTCGGTTATCTGCAACTTGGCCAAGCCGGAACCACTCTCTCAGGTGGGGAGGCCCAGCGCGTAAAACTCGCCACCGAGCTTGCGAAAAAGGCAACCGGACGCACCCTTTACATTCTCGATGAGCCGACGACCGGATTGCATTTCGCCGACATTGAGAAATTGCTGCAAGTGCTGATGAAGCTGCGCAACGCGGGTAATACGGTGATTGTGATTGAACACAACCTGGAGATGATCAAGTGCGCCGACTGGATTATCGATTTGGGACCTGAAGGCGGCGAAGGTGGCGGCGACCTCATCGGGGCCGGTCCGCCTGAGGAGATCGCAGCGCTTTCCGGTAGTCATACGGGGCGATATTTGCGGCCAACGATGGAGAGGAAATGCGCCTAACAAAAATAGGGGTGAGCTGTTTGCTCGGCATAGTCGCGCAATTCGCCCGCGGGGACATGTCCGCTAAGATTGCTGAAGCGAGCGCGCCCTTAACAGAGGGGGTTCCGGAGGTGGCGGTCTCGCGCTTGCAGGCGTTGCTGAATAAAGATTTGCCCGAAACCGAATGGCACGTCGTTGCCGAGAAACTTGCCGAGGCCCAGGTGACTGCGAGAGAGCCAGAGAACACTCTCGTTCTGCTAGCAGATCCTCGATTACGTGGACTGCCATGGGCCAAATTCTGGCGCGCCCAAGCCCTGGCCGCCCTGAACCGATGGGCTGATGCCTTGCCGCTGTATGAGGAACTGACGAAGGATCGAGGCTCGCTTTTTCATGGAGCAGCCATATTTGGCACGGCGGAGATGCTGCGCGCATTAGGAAAGCGGCAACAAGCTTTGAGCAAACTTAATCTCCTGTTCCAAGACAAGGAATGGTCTACCCGAGCACGGTTACGAGCAGCCGAACTTTCCATTGAAATGGCTGATGCTCCGAACGCGGAGCGTCTCCTGGCAGAAATGCGACCGACTTTGGTCGCAGAGCGAAAAGAACGGCGTGTGTTGCGCGGTCGACTCGAGCTGATCTTGCAGCGGCCAGAGAGAGCAATCGGGATGTTTCAAGCGCTTCTAAAAAGGCCTGAGGGAGCGGCTCATGCCACACTGATCGCGGCGCTTTTCGGCATAGCCGATGCACATGTGCAACTGAAGACGCCAGAAGCTGGAGATGACGTCCTCGAACGATTTATCGACCGTCACCCTGCGGATCTAGATCTCCCGTTTCTCTTCGAAAAATTGGATTCTCTATATCGCGCGGAACACAAACCGTCGCGCAACGAACTGGAGAAATGGGTGCGCAGGCCGGAACAGCCACGGCGAACATTCGCCCGATGGTATCTCGCCCGACTGGAAGTTCGCGCCGGGCGCAGGGAACGGGCCCGCCAACTGTTTTCCGATCTGCGACGCACCAGCACCAAGTCTCCGGCAATTGCACAGGCCTTCCTTGAGGTTGCACAATTTGAAATGAATGAACGGCATTTCGATGAGGCGATCGCGATCTTGGATGATGCGCGTCTGCTGCATCCCGACCCCACTTTGCTGGCGCGGATCAATTTTTTGTCCGCCAACGTGAATTATCTGGCAAAACGATATGACGCAGCGAGCGCGGCTTTTGAACAAATCGCGCATTCCAATTCGCCCTGGACGAAGGTCGCTCTGTTTAATGCATCCAGCGGATGGCTGCAACTCGGCAATCACGCTCGTTTTTTGGCTGATTACAGGGAGCTGGAGAAGCAAGGCGGTGATGAAGACGCGCGCGCCAATTTGCGATTGGAGGAAGCTTTGATGCAGGCGGCAAAGGGCGATAAGACAGCGGCGGCATCGTTGCAGCAATTCATTCAGGATTTTCCCAAAAACCCGCGCGTTTCGGAAGCATGGGTTGGACTGGCCGAGCTGGCCTTTCACTCCTCGCCGCCGCGGTTCGACGAAGCACGAAAAAATCTTGCGCGTGCAGCAGAGTCGAGGCCAACCGCCGCGGCCGCCGAGCGCGCCGATTATCTCAGCATATGGGTGGAGGCATCATCGCGCGGAAACGAGACGAAAGTCATTGACCTGGCAAAGCGCTTTCTGGAGCAGCACGCTCTTTCGCCGTTCGCTTGGGAAGTTCGAACGAAATTAGCGGAGCTCTATTACCGGCGCCAGGATTTTGCAAATGCTGAGACGCAGTTTGAAATTATCGCACGACAGAACCCTGACGACTCTCTCGCGGAAAAAGCCCTTTTTTTCGCAGCAGAATCGGCCATGTCGAGTATGGGCGAGCATTCACTGGACCAGGCGATTGTTCTGTTTGATCAGGTCGCGCAGAAAAACGGCGCGCTGCGGTGGGCCGCACGCAACGAACAGGCCGTAATCGAGCGCAAGCTTGGCAAGTCGAAAGATGCTCTTGCCTTGTACGATGAGGTATTAAAGAGCGACGCTGCCTTATCCGACAAACGCGAGGCGCTTTGCGGCAAAGGCGACATTTTTTTTGAGGCGGGCGCAGTCGATCAGAGTAGTTACCAGCGCGCGATTGAAACATACGATCAACTAGCCTCCGATAAGAACGAATCGATTGACTGGAGGAACCAGGCACTCTTCAAAAAGGGATTATGCCTGGAAAGAAAAAATGATCGAGCCGGCGCGCTTGCGACGTTCTACGGGATATTGGAGGACGAGGGGCACCCGGATCAGCGGCGCGAACTGTTCTGGTATTACAAAGCTGGATTTAACGCAGCTCGATTGTTAGAGGAGGATTCAAAGTGGGAATCTGCGGCTGCTCTTTACGATAAGCTCGCTAGCGCCGGAGGCAGCCGCAGCGAAGAAGCAAAGGCTCGTCTCAACAGTCTGCGCTTGGAACATTTTCTTTGGACGGATTGAACCTGGCTTCCTCCCGAAGCTTGCCGAAGGCGGAGTGGCTGAAAATGTCGGATTCTTGTCCTAAGTGCATTGTAAATAAGCTTGCTTAAAATTCGCAGCGGGATCAAAATCCTAGCATGGGAAAAGGAACCAGACTGAGTCGCGTGTGCGGCTGGTCGGTCCGATTTGCAATAGGGATCTTCGCTCTTGCATTCTGCGTATCAGCATTCGCTGCTGATCCGAGCAAGAATGTAGTAGCGCTGCCATCGCATCCGCTGCCTACCAAGATAACAAAGAAAATTTGTTTCGTGGTAGCGGGCGGCTCGCGCATTCCGCAGCCATGCGATCGTCTCTCTGCAATTCCGACCACTGCTCACGCGATGGATATTTACGGTCGTCGTCCGGGCAGATAACAGAGAGTCCGACGATTTTCGCCGGTGCTTGCGTGCTGTCGGCCTCGGCAGCGCGGGAGGTGTTATATTTTTCTGCGCCAAGCCATCAGTCGGCGCAGCCGCCTTCCAATCTTTTCGATTGAGTGCTTTTCGGCGGCCAAATCTAACTGCGCGGCCTGGCCAGGCAGCAGTCGGCTGTCGCAAGCACTGATGCGTCGTCGTTGTCCGTCAGGCCGGCAAGAAAGCCACGAACCCGTCGAAATGATTGACGTAAAAACAGATCGGCGGCGACGTGGTCGGGGGCACCAGCGTCTCCGTTTCGCCGGGCGAACTGAATTTCGCTGTCCTCACGGCTGAGGACACAAGTCGAGGCGAAGAGATCCATCGCGGCGTTCGCGATCCGTTCCTGGACAAGCTGCATGTCGAGAATTGGCTCGCGATAAGCAATCAACGCGCGGTTCACGGAGAAATTAAAACGCCAGATGAGTCGGCCGAGCTGCCGCGCATGCCCGCGGAGCTGCTCGCTTCGTACCGGCACATCCGGCACGCGAATCGTCGCGCCAAGCCGGCTCTTTCCAGCAGCCCACGCTTTGCTCATCCGATCGCGCGACGGTTTCATCATCGTGTCGTAAATTTCCTTGAACTCCATGCCCGGCCCGCGCATACCCACCAGCGCGATAAATGAAGTGAGCACTTCGTTCGCGCCTTCGCCAATCTGGTTGATGCGCGCGTCGCGCAGCATGCGCTCCAGCGGAAGGTCGATGAAGTACGCCGAGCCGCCATAAATCTGGAATACGTCGTTGATGCACTCCCAAAGCCGCTCGGTCGTGAAGACCTTCAGCATGGCGGTTTCCAACATGTAATCTTCCAAGCCGCGGTCAATAAACGCCGCTGTAACCGTCGTCATCGCTTCCATCGCGTAAGCGTCGGCGGCGATACGCGCGATCTTCTTTTTGACCAGATGAAAATTACCGAGCGTTTTGTCGAATTGTTTTCGCGTATTTGCGTGCTGGATCGCCAGTTCCAAACAAGTCTTGGCCGCACCGGTGCAACACGCGCCGAAAGTTGTTCGGCCAAAATCGAGCACCGTCAGCGCGACTTTGAGACCTTTGCCCAGCGGTCCCAGAATGTTTTCCTTCGGAACCTTTACGCCGCGCATCACGAACCGTCCGGTTGCAGTGCCGCGAATTCCCATCTTCGGCATCCGCGCTTCGAGGATTTCAAATCCGGGCATATCCGGTGTAACCAGAAATGCCGTGACCGCAGTTTTGTCCGAGCCCGGCACTGGCGTGCGCGCCATCACGGTGAGCTCATGCGCGATCGCCGCGTTCGTGATGTAACGTTTTTCGCCGTTCAAAACAAAGTGCGAGCCTTCCTCGCTCGGGCGGGCCTGCATCTGCACATTTGCCGCATCCGATCCGGCTTCCTTTTCGGTGAGCGCGAATGCGCCGAGTTGCTCGCCGGTCACTAATTTCGGCAGCCACTTCTGCTTTTGCTCGTGTGTTCCAAACAACAGCAACGCGCGAATCCCGATCGAATGATGCGCGTTTACTAAGACCGACGTTGATGCGCA
>Ga0307308_10000246_pt1 | contig 18129 bp, 20 predicted proteins | sample ER_DNA_195_FD_194501 | JGI IMG/M metagenome (GOLD analysis project Ga0307308, IMG submission 194501) | Bulk soil microbial communities from the East River watershed near Crested Butte, Colorado, United States - ER_DNA_195 | ecosystem: Environmental > Terrestrial > Soil > Floodplain | place...
TTTCGCTGCTTCCTCGTCGTAGCGGAGAATTCTTCCGACCTTCGAATTCTTGAAAATGGACGTGTAAAACTTCACTGCCTGTTCGGCTTGATCATCGAACCACAAAAATGGAGTGATTTTTTGCATGTTATTTTATTCCTTCACCTGTTGTGGAGGGTACTGTTCGAATTTCGGTATTGCGGGATCCATTTGGTCCCAGGGTTGGGCGTCCGAAACGAAAATATCCATCTGCGGCTGAAACCAGCTTGGATCATCAAGACTTCCGGCGGCAACTCCAACAAATCCAGTAGGCCGCTCATCGAATTCTCCGCCGGTTATGCGTGATCCGCACTCAGAGCAGAAGCCGCGTTTATGTTTGCCGCCTGAAGCGCTCGACGTGAAGTGGTAGCGCATTTGTCCGTGCGTCAACCGAAACGCATCTTGCGGCACCAGGATTGCCGGAGCGAATCCGCCGCCAGTCACCTGTTGGCAATCGCGACAATGGCATTTGAACATCATGATTGGCTCAGCACTGCATTCGTAACGAATCGCGCCGCAGGAGCAGCCGCCGCTGAACGGAATTTTCATAGAGCGCTTTACTGTTAATCGGGGATTTCAGCTTCCACGAGTTTCGCCAATAGGATGAGCGATTCTTGCCAGCCGAGATAGCACGCTTCGGCGGGAATTGCGCCGGGGACCCCTTCCTGCACGATGTTCAGTTCCGTTCCGCACGAAACCGGTTTGAGGGTGATCGTCGTCTGTATTTCGCCGGGCAAATTTGGATCATCAAACTTGTCCGTGTAACGAATGCGTTCGTGTGGCTTGAGTTCGAGATATTCCCCGCCGAAAGAGTGACTCTTGCCCGTCGTGAAGTTGATAAACGACATTTTGTAACTACCGCCGACTTTGGCATCCATCTGATGAACCTTGCCGGTGAATCCATTCGGCGGAAGCCATTTGGCCATAGCGTCGGCATCGAGGAACGCCCGATAAATCTTTTCTGGCGTGGCACGGAGCACGCGGTGAAGTCGAATAGTGTTTGTTGACATGATTTTGTTTCCTTCCTGTGGCGCCGAAAGACGGCAATGTCGGTCGCGCGCCGGTCTCATCGCGGCGAACGCGGTCAACCCAGTAGCTGACTCAGGCTCGCCGCGATGACTTTCTGCGCTCTGCTCAGACGGTGGCAAACTCCGCTTCGCGCTTGAGTTCGCTCGCAAGCGGACATTCGCCCGCAACCGGCCTGACTTCCACGCGTACGCCGTACGGCAAGCCCGGACATTCCTGCGCGATCGCCACCGCTTCATCCAGGCTGGCGACATCGAGCAAGAAGTACCCTGCGATTGCCTCCTTTGATTCGGCAAAGGGACCATCCGACACGACACGGTTTCTGCCCGAGACGAGCTTGCCTTCGCGTTCGAGCGGGTTGCCTGCCACGGCTTTGCCCTGGTCGGTTAGCCGCCGGAACCAGGCCATCCATTGGTCTGTAACTTTCTGCGTTTCTTCCGGCGAAAGGGTTCTGTGCCAGTCGTTTCCACGGAACAACAGCATATATCCATTCTGATTTTGTGTGTTCATATTAGTCTTTGGTTGTTAGTTGATGGTTGCTTGCTTTCAGAACTACGACGAACGAGTGACCAGGCTTAGGACAAATTATTTTGCCTTCGGGTCGCTCTCCCAAATTCCAAATGCGTTACTCTCCGTATCCTGACACACGGCGAAATAGCCCATCTGCGGCACAGCCGTTTTCGCCATGCAGATTTTGCCACCGAGTTTCTCGATTTTTTTGGAGAATTCAGTGACCGAATTCACGCTGACGTAATTCGTAATCAGTTCTTGCGGATGTTTGCGTCCTTTTAGCGCGCCATCCGGAGTTTCATCTGCGCCGCCCGTGTCGATGTGCCAGTAATCGCCTCCCCCGGGAAATGGGTTGATCTTCCAGCCAAACAAATCGGTGTAAAACGTCCTGGCTCTTTCCGGGTTGTCTGCCGGGATTTCAAACCAGACTATGCTTGCACCTTGCTTGTTCTCTGACGTGTTCATATTTGCCTTTCTGTTGAATTTTCACAGATACGACGAACAAGCATGCGGGTTTAGGACAAGATTTTTCTGCTCACGCAGTCTGGCTGTCAACGCAGAATTGCAGTCGTTTCAAGAGGAAGGCGCGCTCCGATTTCGTCTCCGCGAGTTCAAATGATCTGCGGAACTGTTCGGCAGCGGCTTCGCGATTGTTCAGTCGCATCTCGAGTTCGCCCGCCACTGCGTAAAATAAGTAGTACGAATCCAATTTTTCGCGGTCATGGATAGCACGCACTGCGCGCAAGCCCGCTTCCGGTCCATGAACATTTGCGACAGCCACCGCGCGATTGAGCGCCACCACGGGCGACTCATCGAACTCGGTCAGCCGATCGTAGAGGGAAAGAATCTTGGACCAGTCCGTCGATTGATAATCGATTGCCGTCGCGTGGCACGCAGCAATGCCCGCTTGCAAATGGTATTCGGTGACCTCGGCACCAGCAGCCGATTCGCGCAGGTGAAACATGCCGCGCGCGATCACCACCTGGTCCCAGCGCGTCCGGTCCTGTTCTTCAAGTCGAAGCAGATTGCCTTCGTCATCCTCCCTGGCCGGGATTCGCGCGGCATTTAACAGCATTAGCGCAAGCAAGGCATGCGTCTTAGGCTGATTCCCGGCGCGATGTTGGACCAGTAACTCCGTGAGACGGATCGCCTCGTCGCAGAGTTCTCCGCGAACCAGCTTCTCGCCGCTGGACGCCTTGTAACCTTCGTTGAACAGCAGGTAGAGCGATTGCAGGGCGCTGTCGAGTCGCCGCGTCAACTCCTTACCTGTTGGAATCTCAAATGGAACCTGGTCCTCCTGGATTTTTTGTTTCGCGCGCGTCAATCGCTTGGCAATTGCCGCTTCGGTCGTTAGGAACGCGCGACTGATTTCCGTCACGCTGAAGCCGCAAAGTGTTTTCAACGCCAGCGCCACCTGAGCTTCCGGCGGAATGACTGGGTGACAGCACACGAATATCATCCGCAAACGATCGTCGACAATTTCGTATTCCAGAAAAATTGGAGCTTCGGGTGCGGATCCGTCACGCTCGATCAACCGCACGATCTCGTCTTCTTTCGCGCGGAAAATCTTCTCTCGCCGAATTACGTCGAGCGCGAGATTACGCGACGCGCGCATGATCCATGCGGACGGATTTTCCGGAATCCCGCGGTATGGCCAGGTCTGCAATGCGCGCGAGAGCGCTTCCTGCACGACGTCTTCGGCCAAATTCCAATGCTCGATGCCGAAAATCCGCGTCAGCGTCGCCACCATTTTCCCCGCCTCATGACGGAAAAGATGCTCGACCAGTTGGGACACGCCTGCTGATTCTTGCATAGCTTTTCAACACTACGCGTGTGCCATACGCGCGATACTCGTAAAGGCAATACGCGATTGTTTTTGAATAAATAATTGACGGAATACGACTACTCTACTTTGCTCGCGCGATATTGCAGTGTCGTTCATAACAGCCTCGGCATGATTAAACAGGAAGAATTCGTTCAACCGGAGCAGTTCAGGTTTAAGGACGACGGCACTTTTCCGAATAGCGTCCTGCCTTTACTAGTTTATCGGCGGGCACTCACGGTGGATGGGCAAGATCCGGCTTCCGTTTTCGAAGAATGTTTTGCTGAGAACAACTGGTGCAATTCGTGGCGAAACGGCGTGTATTCTTTTGCCCATTATCACACTACCACGCACGAAATCCTTGGTGTTTATCGTGGCGCTGCGACCCTCAGGCTTGGTGGCGAGGATGGTAGGACGCTCGAGGTTCGTTCTGGCGATGTCATTGTAATTCCAGCCGGTGTGGCCCACCAGAAAGTCCAAGCCAGCGCGGACTTTTCTGTTGTCGGGGCTTACCCTGACGGACGCGAGTGGGACCTGCTTCGAGGCCAGCCAGGGGAGCGACCGGAAGCCGATCAAAAGATTGCTGCTCTGCCAATTCCGGATAACGATCCGATCTACGGCGCAGAAGGTCCACTGCGACAGATTTGGAAAGCCGCGAGCCGGTGAAAGCGTAACGCAGCCATCTTGGCTGTTGTGTGGGCGGGCACCCCTGGCCGGAATGTCTGCAGGCTGGCAAGCTGCGCGACGCATCAGTCTCGCCACGGGACGGCTCCCTCCGACTGGCGGACAAGATGCCTGGGTTACGCGTACGTCCAACTCGCGCTTGAGCTAAAGCAGCATAAGATTTTCGACATGAACTCAGCGCAAAAACAGACATCCGCTGCTGCAGAGTTTCGTGCGATGCACGAGTCCGGCTGTTTCATGCTTCCAAACCCGTGGGACATCGGCACGGCGATCTATCTGGAACGGCTCGGCTTCACAGCGCTCGCGACAACTTCGGCGGGCTTCGCTTTTTCGCGTGGCAAATCCGATGGTGCCGTCCCGCGGGACGAAATGCTCGCGCACATCCAGGAAATCGTTGAAGCAACGTCGCTGCCGGTAAACGCAGACTTTCTAGCTGGCTATGCCGATGAACCAGAAGGCGTCGCAGCGAACGTGCGGCTCTGTCTTGCTACCGGAGTTGCCGGATTGTCGATCGAGGACAATACGGGACGGAGCGATGCGCCGTTGTACGAGAAAAAGTCTGCGATCGAGCGTATTCGCGCAGCGCGCTCTGCGATTGACGGCTCGCAATCCGGCGTCGTGCTAACCGGGCGTTGCGAAGCATGGCTGGTCCACGATCCCAATCCATTACATACCGCCCTCGACCGGCTCACTGCCTACGCCGAAGCAGGCGCCGATTGCCTCTACGCGCCCGGCGTCAGTAACCCTGACGAGATCTCACAGATCGTGAAAAGCGTTGCACCAAAACCAGTCAACGTCCTTGTCTCAGGATTCAATCATCAGCTGTCACTTTCTCAACTGGCCGATCTCGGTGCGCGCCGCATTTCTGTCGGCTCCGGCCTTGCGCTCGCTGCATGGGGCGCGTTTCTCCGCGCCGCGGAAGACATCAAAACAAACGGCACATTCAACCTTCTGGCCAATAATGCTGCTTCTGCCGATCTGAATGGACTGTTTGGAGAGAATTGATGATGGCGATGGCCAACTCTAACCTTCCGGCCAAATGGCGATGCGTTCAGGTGAGGCACCCGGTCTTATTTCGCGGATGCGAAGAAGGCAGAACAGTGCAGAAGGCTCTGACGCCTCTAAAGGCGCAACGAACAGCAGATCGACACAGACGATACCAACGGCCATGCCATTCACCGCCACATAGTCCTGCTTAAGGCAATTCGGCAAGCGCTTCACGCATCACCACCGCTGTGCGATCCATATCGGCGGCGGTGTGGGCTGTCGAAATGAATCCCGTTTCAAATTGCGATGGCGCGAAATAAATGCCGCGCTTCAAACAAGCATGGAAAAATCGGGCGAACATTTTCAGGTCGCTTCGTTGCGCGCCGGCGAGATTGATAATTGGCCCAGAGGCAAAGAACATACAAAACATCGAGCCGAATCGATGAAACGTGATGTCGATCTTGGCGTGTTCAACCGCGTCCCGCGCGAGCTTTTCGAATCGCGCGCCCAATTCTTCAAGCAACTTCCACCCGTTGATCCGATCGAGCTCGCGTAACTGCGCCAGCCCCGCGGCCAGTGCCAGCGGATTTCCGGACAATGTCCCGGCCTGATACACCGGACCATCTGGTGAAACCTGGTCCATTATTGCGGCGCGTCCGCCAAATGCGCCAACCGGTAAACCGCCGCCAATGATTTTCCCCAGCGCGGTCAGATCGGGTTTAATTCCGTAAATTTCCTGCGCGCCACCGCGCGCGACACGGAAGCCGGTGATTACTTCGTCAAAGATCAGGAGCGCGCCGTTCCTTGTACATTCCTCACGTAAGCTCGGCAGGAAATCGTCGGTGGGAAAATAAAGTCCCGCGTTGGCGGGGATGGGCTCCACAATTACCGCTGCGATTTGTCCTTTGTTCTGACCAAAAGACTTCCGCACAAGATCCGAATCGTTGAACGGCAGCGAAATCGTGAGATCGACGAATGCCTGCGGGACGCCGGCACTATCCGGTCGCCCATGCGTCAGTGCGCCGCTGCCGGCTTTCACCAGCAATGCATCGACATGACCGTGGTAACAGCCGTCGAACTTGATGATCTTGTCACGTCGCGTGAACGCGCGTGCGAGGCGAATGCACGACATGGTCGCTTCCGTGCCGCTGTTCACCATCCGCACTTTCTCGATCGATGGCATCCAGTCGCAGATTAACTCTGCCATTTCCACCTCGAGCGGATTTGGAATTCCGAAGCTTAGGCCACGCGTGGCAGCCTCGCCCACGGCATCTACGACTACTTTCGGCGCATGGCCAAGAACCGCCGGTCCCCAGCTGCCGACGTAATCGATGTATTCGTCGCCATCGACACCCCAAATTTTCGCGCCCTCGGCGTGCGCGATAAAAAACGGCTCGCCGCCAATATTGCGAAATGCGCGGACTGGCGAGTTAACGCCGCCCGGAATGCGTTTCTGCGCGCGAGCAAAGAATTCGGAAGACTTCGTCACGCCGTCACGGTAACCGGATTCGCCAAAGCGTTAAAGCACCCTGCTCGCAAAAGCTTTGGTGTTGAAAGGTTGAAGCCAGGGGCTTGTAGAGGCGCTCGCCGCGGCGAGCGTCTATCTACGGTCGGCGCTTGATACAAGCGCCGCTACAACGATATTGTGCGCTCGCATATCGGCGGGGTAGCCAAGTGGTAAGGTCGCGGTCTGCAAAACCGCTATTCGCGGGTTCGATTCCCGCCCCCGCCTCTTTTCATAGGTAAAACTGGCCGAACATTGCCGACCGCATCCGGTTGAGCGTACCACAGGCGACCCAATGGCAGCACATCGGAGATTAGATCGACGCGGCGATGATCTTTGCGCGGCCGAACTTCGTAAACGTGCACCCGGATAGGTAGAATTTGCCGTCATTTGCATTGGCGATGTCGCAGGACAAGCGTGACCTCAGTTCTGTGCTTGCGTATCGGGTGTGCGAACTCGCACCATCATAAAATCTGGGTGCGCTCTTGCCCAGGCAAGCGCCTTCTGTTTGGTATCGAAAAAACGATCGATCACGATAGCGTTGCGCTCAGCTGTGTTGCGGCCGCACGACCGAGCGGCTTTGCGATTAACAACGTCCGGTCCGCTGTCTACGGCCATACACTCCGCGTCGCGAAAGACAACTTTGCTCCCGTAGGCAATTTTCTTGGGATCGACAGCACAATGGTCTTCGCGCAGCCGTGCGCCATTCCAAGCGGCGTTCGCGCCTGAAACTTTGCTTTGCCAATAAACCGTAACGCGCGCGAGCGCCGAATACTCGCTGGCGAAGACGTGGCACGCGAGAAGTAACACAAACGAGATAATCAAGCTCTTCATACTTCGCCCCGTGACCTCTCACGATCGAAATCCGGTTCACTTCCAAATGGATGAAGAGCAAATCAAGCAGATCGTTACCTAAATATAATTCGTGATTGCGCCGGGATTTGGTCGCTTACTGCGTTTACCAACAACAGGTTCGTTATCGGTCGGGCCTGAAATACTGCCGAATCTGGCTGACAATCTCAGACCCTCATGGTGCATACTCACCAATACTGTTGTCCATGAATACCAGCTTCGATACCACCAACGTAGCTTTGACCTCTTCTTTCTTCATCTGCGCGAGACGGGCCTGCTCTGGCATTAACTGGTTAATAGGATACTCATCAGTCTCCGTGATGCTCTGTCCGGCCGGGATAAGATGATCTGAATTGATGTTAATGTCGTAGATGTGCGAGCCGAATAAGTCTGCGAACTGGACTGTGGCGTCGATAAACTTAATGTCTTTGTCTGAGTTGTTCTTTAGCGTGAGAGAAATCTTGTACTTGGAATAGGAGTCTTCTCCGCGAACGAGATGAGCGTCCCATGCTACAAGTTCCAGGGGCGATTTGGTCGCTAAGGCTGGCGTTGGTGACGCGGCGTTCAGGGGCGATGACACCGGCGAAGCCTTCTCAAGTGCGGTTACGCGCTTTTCGAGATCGCTGAGCCGCTTCTCGACACCTTGGTCTTGCTGCTGGCCACACACTAGTGTGCAGACTGCTAGAATAACGCTAGATGCAAGGAGCGGGGATTTCATGCGCGCGAGCGTGATATCTAACTATGATTGGACGAATCCTCGTAAAAGTCCCGAAGATTTCTATACGCGTTTCTGACTTCGTAAACGTGCATGAAATGCATAGCGGTTAGCTGGAGCGATTGGTGAATCGTGTAAGCTGTGTAAACACGCACCGCCACCGGTCGTCTTGCTTCACAAAAATATCCGTGGCGCGTTCACAAGAGGTGAAATCCTGCCCCATGAATCTCCCCTTGGTTGTAGTCAATGCCGTAACGACAGCGGTGTTTTCGTAGGTACGGACTCTCACGTCATCGGATTCCATCATTTCGTGGGATAAAGCACCAGATCTGATCACCCCGAGAAAACGCGGCTTGTCGACGATACCTCCATCTGGATCGACGATGATCCAATCGTCGGAGAGGAAGCGTCCGACTGCATCCGCGTCATTCTTGACGACCGCCTGCGCCAATTCCTTTTCCAATCTCAATAGTTCTTCTTGCATCGTGTCTTCGCAGGAGACTCCCATCGCCTAGCATCTTCAGAATAATTCCGTCTAATCCGCGATGTTAACAAGAAACAGGCCTGGCACGATGAAAAACTGAACCACTACTCTTTGAACTCCCTCGCTTGGTCGTGCGTCTCGATCACGTTGCCAGCATTTTCGTAAACGCGAATCACGAGGCGCGCATGGCGAGCGGCTCGCACGAAACAGTTTTGGTGAAACCACCCCTCCGCGCAATCGTAATCTGGTTATCGATCGCCACGCTGATGACTGCGACTGATGTTGCGAAAGCAGGGCCCTTTCGAGATTTTCTTAGAGCGATACGTAGCGATGTCATGGTTGTGACTGCAAGGTTTGCCGCGTAAACAATTAACTCCCTCCTTGAGAATGATTGGAACCATGCACAGTGCCGCTACTGGGTCGGCCCACCACCATCCGAAGAGCGCGTTGAATGTGAGACCGGCGAGCAAGATAATTGAAAGGTAAGCGCAGATGTCGCTCTGGTGTGAATCAGCGTGAAGCGCATCGCTGTCGAGGCGTGCGGCGACGCGGCGCTTGGCCCGTGCAAGCAACGGCATGACGATGATGCAAGCACCGGCGTAAGCAATACCGAAGTAGCTGACGCGGGGCGGCTCGTGAGTAATCAAGTCATGCAGCGCGTGGAAGGAAATGTAAGCTGCCAATGCGAGAAATCCGACGCCCACAAGCCGATGAGCAATCTCCTCGCGCTCCTCCGCGTGCGGATGGTCGCTGAGACGCCAGAGCAAAACAACGCTTGAGGCGGCTTCGATGACCGAATCAACGCCGAAGCCAATGAGAGCCACGCTGCCAGCAAGGACACCGGCAACGATGCCGATAGCGCTTCGAGTAGTCTAAGCAATGCTGAGGTATTCGATTTTGCGTCCAGCTTTTTTTGTGTGTGCTGTGCGGGTTTCTTCGGGAGTCAATGTGGTTGTGGGCATAACGCGGATTGACGCCTAGCACGATAACAAAGTTACGGCTCTTTTGAACTTGCCCACTTGCTCGTGCGTCTCGATTACGTGGCCCGCTTCATCGTAAAACGCGAATCACACCATTATGTGAGCGGCTGTAGAACTTCGCGTAATCGACGGCATCGCCAACTTCGGTGCACCACAAGCGACCGAGTGTGTGTGTGCGAGAAGTGACAGCAGCGTTACTTTTGCGGTGCAACGCGCGCATCGAAGTGGTTGTCGATATTACGGATATGAAAACTACAAAGTCGATGCGCGTTCGCGCTTCTCGTTTCTTCAATGATCGATGCGCCTATCGGGCACAGCCCAATTACTTATCTGAGCTAGTCGCCTTCGGGATAATTGTGGTCACGGCCATCTGGCCGATTTTTTTATTGGCTAACGCAATGGCGGCGGCACCGAGATAAACGCAACCAAGTCATCAAAGATTCAAAAAGGGGACAGCGTTTGCGGAATTCAAATCGACGACCCGAACCTCTAGACAGACAGATTTGGAACAGCCAACACCGGAAAAAAGACATGTATGAAAAACAGAAGAAACTACATTGCTGCATCTACCCCTACCCTTCAGCAAAGCGGATTGGTGGCCGCGTTGCTGCAACAGATTCACGATGACCTGCGGATCCAACATCCCGAATGGGTCCAGCCAAATGGCGAGTCTCCAACATGTGATTCTTACGAGGCGCGCCTCATGGAACTGCTCGACCCTAACGCGACAGGGCTGAGCTGAAACGCGAAAGGCGAAGAATCTAGATTTGCTAACGCGCATCGCGGCGACGGCCAGCGGTTCATTGTGCGTGCCGATGAAAGGCTATCAGCGTCTCTAGAGCTGGAGCGAGCAATTCGGCCCGTCACTCCAGTAAATCAAGATAACCTCATCGCGTCCGGCCAGCGACTCGCCGCATCGTCTGGTTAGACTCGGCGCTTTCTTCGCGTCGAGGGTTTGGCTTTACGCTTGCGCTGTTTCGGCGAAGCTTTTTTGACGCGTTCAGAAGACGCCGCGTATCGCTGTTGCCGCAGTTTCTTCTCGCGCAGATACTCTCGAAACTTTTTGTAAGCAATGCCGCCGCCCAGTCCAGCTGCGGCGATAGCAATAGCTGCGCTTATCTTAACTGGACCGCTACCAGGCGCGGCATGCCATGGACACTTTCCCAAGGGGTAACTATTCGGAAGGTAGAGTGCGCAACCCGGTGAACTGCATTTATGTGCCATATGTTTTTGGGCGTAACGAGAGTTAGATTGCATCGCAATCTATTTCTAGCTCCATAGAAGGAATATCCGCTAAAAGGCTGCATGATGGCAAGCCCGCTTCGCGGCTCTTTGAAATCGCCAGTGTGCTCGGGTGTGTCGATCACGTTGCCACGATCATCGTAAACGCGAATCTTTGCATCATGTGAGCGGCTGTAAAAACTTTGCGTGTCCGATTGCGTGAGGACGATAAAGTTATCGTTGGGTCTCGTTTCTGGCTTCGTTTTTGTGCGACGCGCGCGTAAGCAAATAATCTTCAGCGATTTCGCGGACGATGTCGTAACGATTGAGCTTGCAGATCGTGCTCAATTCCGATGATCTCCCGATGCGCGTCGAAATGAGCGGAAATCCTATCCGTTGCAGCAGCCGATTCGGAGGCGGATTATCAACTTTAGGTTCGCAAACGATGCGCTTCAGCTTAAATCGTTCGTAAAAATCGACTACCGCCAGACAGAAAAGATGCGGCCCGTGTCCTTTGCCGCGCAAATCCGCGCGCCACATGTGCAAATGAATGCTTCCAAAGTCAGCCGGTACGATGTCTTTGAGTGACGAATGGCCGATCGCCTCGCCGTTGATGCACCAGACAAGCACAAAACTGCGCACGCCATCATCCGGCGCAGCGAGCATCGCCTCCAGGTCAGAGCGCATTCGAGCGGCTGACGGCATGCGATCGATTGCGACTCCTAAGCGCTCGATCTCCACTTGTGAAAGCCCAAGCCAATAATTGATGAAGCCATCAAAATCCTCGGCTGCAAGCGGTCGGACACACAGGTTCATAAGTTTGGACAACATAACCAAATCAATTTTCACGCCGAATCCGGTTGGAGTTGGGGCTGCGTCGCAGCCGTGGATTCCGGCGGGCGAACAATTTGGATTGCTGAAGTGCACCGTGGCGACGGAAGACGTTTCGTTGCGCGTGCCGAGAAAGCTGGCAGCGTTCTCGAACTCGAACGAGCCCCCGCGAATCATTTCGCTTCCCCAAATACCATATGATTCGCCACAATTCTCCCCATGCGGCGTTTTGTGCGCTTTCCCCTCGGAACAGCAAGAATAGACTACAAAATGGCAGCCAAAATTTACTTTCGACAACAAAATGAATCTTCTTAAAGTGGGACTCCTCTTTGCCAGCGTTCTGTTTGCTTTTACTGCCCATGCAGAAAGGCAAATTGCTGAGATATTTCAGCCCACCAGCCTTTTAGGCAATGATACCGAGGACGAGCCACTGAAAGACGGTCAGACTATGGCCGCTACCATTCTCAGCAGGCCGATTCTGATTGGCGGCGCATTTCCCGAATCCCCAGTCCTGGCAATGTGCTTGCCGCACAAGATTGCCGGAGCAACGGACGGATTTCCTAAGGAAAGCAATTTGATTGTGTTGGTCGGCGCGAAGATCAGTGCCGAATGGGGAGAAAAGTGCCACACGATCATCGCGGACTTTTCGCAAGCGAAAGCATCAGATGATCTTGGAGTCACACTCCTACAAGTGATGCAGCTTACTGCAGAATGTCTTCAACGGAATTTGCGAAGTTCGGACAGCACACCAATCACGATAGATTGGAAGACGCCCTTGGGAAGGGGGTTCTTGCCGACAAATTACCCAAAGAGATCAAGCATGGATGAAGGCCGGCCAAAGATTTAGGGGCACAATCGATGACCCCGTGCCCGAATCTTTCGAGCAAGGAACCAAGCCTGTTGTGACTTACGGGCGCGTGGTGAAAGATCACTCAATCGCGCGGTCTCGTTGGTGTTTAGCGGCCGATTGGTTGAAATAATTCGCTGCAGCATTTTGGGCACGGTGCTGCGACATCGGCCAAAACCGGTCGGGTGAAATGCTTGATGTGACTACATCGTTGGCATTTCCAAGCCAGGGATCGTTCTTCTTCGGAATGCCCGAGCAGCTTCAGCGCCTGCTCTGCGTCATCACATATTTTTTCGACAATCTGTCGGAGTGCCTCTGATCTTTCGGCTATAAATTAAGTTCGAGTTGCCGCAGGCGGGCACGCCGAGTCCGGCGTCGCAGTAGCCCTCGCAGAGTGCCTACCGGCGATGGGATGGCGCTCCTTTTTTTCCACAGTCCGGAAGAGCCGGTGCGCTGTGCGCTCGAGATTAGCAAGGTGTTGCAAGAGTATCCGCACATCCAAATGCGAATGGGAGTTCACAGCGGTCCAGTCAATCCGGTCAGAGACGTTAACGACAAAACGAACTTTGCGGGATCGGGAATCAACGTCGCGCAACGGGTGTTGGATTGCGGCGATGCCGGGCATATTCTTTTGTCCAAGCATCTGGCCGACGATCTGTCCCAGTATCGGCACCGGCAACCGTATTTACACGATTTGGGCGAATGCGAGGTGAAGCACGGTCTGCGTCTGCACTTGTTTAACCTCTACAAAGATAATCTCGGCAATCCACAGGTCTCTAACAAACTGAAGCGAAGAACGTGGAACCGAGAATCGGAGATAGAGAAAGTCGCCAAGTAACGCCTCGGTGACGATCGGCGTCCGTCAGTTGGTCTGTCGTTGCCGCCAATCCACGGGAACATCTACATATGATTGATCCAAGTCTGCGATTGATGCGCAGCCAAGGAGCTTGAGAGTGCGAATGAGATCGGTTTGTAAAATTTCGATTGCACGTGCAACACCCGCCTCGCCGGCAGCGCCGAGCCCATAGGCGTAGGCACGGCCGACCATGACGGCTCGGGCACCTAGACAGAGCGCCTTGAGAATATCACCGCCACGACGGACGCCACCATCCAATAGGACCTCGATGCGATCGCCTACGCTTGCCACGATTTCAGGCAAAATTTGCAAACTCGGCGCAACGCGGTCGAGCTGCCGGCCGCCGTGATTGGAAACGACCAACGCCTTTGCCCCCTCGTCCACCGCGCGGCGGGCGTCGTCTGCGGTGTGGATTCCTTTTATCACAATAGGTCCGTTCCATGCCTGGCGAATCCACTTGAGATCATCCCAAGTCACCACGGACTGCTCGAGGGCGGCAGTAACATCGGCGTACAACATCGGCCCCTTCCCCGGTACGACGACATTCGGAAACTTCATTAGTCCGCCATCGGTTAGAAACCCAGCGAGCCAGCGAGGTTTCATCAGTAGCTGACTTACAAACGGCAGCATCGATTGAATTTTGCCGCTCAGAAGTTCTTTAACGCCATTTCGAAAATCGCGTTCCCGCATACCGGCCACCGCGGTGTCGATTGTGACAACGAGCGCGGAAAAGCCGGCAGCTTTCGCGCGCTCAATTGCCGGCAACGCGCAGTCGCGTCCTCCGGCCAGGTAAAGCTGATACCACATCGGTGCGCTCGATACAGCGGCGACGTCTTCCAGACGGCAGCCCGAAAAAGTTGAAAGCACATACGGAATTCCGGCCGCACCCGCGGCCAGCGCGGCAGCTTCTTCTCCGCGCGGATGGATAAGGCGGCTGCTGCCGACGGGCGCAAGAACCAGTGGCATGGGCAGAGGTGTGCCAATGACAACGGTCCGCAGATCACACGACGGCACCGCCACGGCGCAACGCGGACGGAATGTCACCGCCTCAAATGCGCAAGAGTTCGCGCGCAACGTCCATTCGTCTTCCGCGCCGCCATCGATATAGTCGAACACGACGCGTGGAAGCCGTCGCTTTGCCGCGCGCCGCAAATCTTCGATGTTCAAAACGCGCGGCGGTTTAACCGATCGAGACATCTGTCCCACGAGGGGGACTCTTAATGGCGAAAGTGGCGGACGCCAGTGAATATCATCGCCATGTTGCGTTCATTGGCGGCAGCGATCACTTCTTCGTCACGAACTGAGCCGCCAGGTTGAATCGCACATGTTGCGCCAGCCTCCGCTGCGGCGATCAAACCGTCGGGGAACGGGAAAAAAGCATCGCTGGCGACCGCGCTGCCTTTAAGCAAGAGTCCGGCTTCTTTCGCTTTCCAAATTGCGATGCGCGACGCATCGATACGCGACATCTGCCCGGCGCCTACGCCCAGCGTCCTGTCCGCCTTCGCGTAGACAATCGCATTCGATTTCACGTGCTTGACCACGCGCCACCCAAACAACATCGCTTTCAGTTCTGTTTTAGTCGGTCGCCTCCTTGTAACGATCCGGTCGCCGCCTGCCGTTATTTCCTCCACCACATCTGCGTCCTGAACCAGCGCGCCGCCACAGACCGAACGCACATCAAACACCGGTCTTGCTTGCGCCGCAGGCGTCAGCAATCGAATCAGGCGCAAGTTCTTTTTCTTTTGGAGAATCCCGCGCGCCTCGGGCTGGAAATCAGGCGCGATAATTACTTCACTAAAAATCTCACTGATCGCCCGCGCCAATGGCTCATCAAGAGGCCGGTTGCAAATTATGATTCCACCGAAGGGCGCTTGTTTATCCGTGGCAAATGCTTTGTCCCACGCCTTGCAAAGGTCGTTATCCGAACCCACGCCGCACGGGTTCGTATGTTTCAAGATCGCGACGGTCGGTTCTTCGAATTCGCCAATCAAATTTGTGGCCGCGCTGATATCCAGAACGTTGTTAAACGAGAGTTCCTTCCCATGAAGTTTTTCGAAATACTTCTCGAAATCACCGTAGAGCGCGCCGGTCTGGTGCGGATTTTCTCCGTAACGCAATCGCATCGCCAGGGGAAGCGAAACCGAAAACGAGGCGTCGGTTGCCTGTTCCTTGTTCAAAAAGCTGCTGATCGCCCGATCATACTCGGCGGTTCTCGCAAACGCCTTGATAGCGAGCCGTTCGCGCAATTTCAGCGTCGTCTCTCCCTTATTGTCGCGCATGTTTTCGAGCACCGCGTCATAATCCGAGGGATCGACAACTACGGTGACTGACTCGTAATTTTTTGCTGCGCTTCGAATCATAGACGGTCCACCGATGTCGATATTTTCAATCGCTTCCGCCAGGGTTACGCCCCGCCTCGCGATCGTTGCTTCGAAGGGGTAAAGATTGACCACCACCAGATCGATCGGCTCGAATCCGCATTCACGCGCTTCGGCCTCGTGCTTCGCGTTACCGCGCTTGTAGAGAAGACCGCCATGCACACGTGGATGCAACGTCTTAACGCGGCCTTCGAGCACTTCTGGAAACGCGGTGAATTTCGAAATGTCGCGCACTGGAATTTTTTCTTTTCTCAAAAGGCTCGCTGTTCCGCCCGTGGAAATGATGTCCACCCCCTGGCGCTCAAGCGCGCGTGCGAAAGCGGCTATGCCGGTCTTATCCGAGACGGAGATGAGCGCGCGAGTAATTTTCATCGGTCGTTAGCGTTGAAGCGTTACAGCGTTGAAGCGTTCACATCAACGAGCTTTCCTCCGCTTCAACGCTTCAACTGTTTAACGATTCAACGGTCAAGAATGACATTCTTGGCCGCCGGATAAAGCACCGGGCAGCAGCCGATCGTTTCGCAAAACGCCTTGCTGAAATGACTCAGGCTCGAGTAGCCGACTTCTGTGGCCGCTTCAGTGACATTGTAACGTCCCGTGCGCAACAGTTCGGCCGCGCGTTCCATTCGCAGGTTCCGCAAATATTGCGGAATAGTCAGCCCGACTTCGCGGGAAAAAATCCTGCTGAGGTAAAACGGACTGCACCCCACTTCCTGGCCGATCATTTCCAAGGTTGGCGGATTAGCCAGATCCCGCGCGAGCAGTTCTTTCGTGTGCTCCACTCGCTCACGGGCGACGCGTTTTTGCCGCACACAGAAAAACTCCGGATCCTTCGGCGCAAAGAGAAAATGCGCCATGAGCTCCAACGCCTTGCTCTGGTACCAAAGAATTTGTGCTGCTTTCGCCACCGGCGGGTCCGCCAGGCTCGCAACCACGCTCCGTTGCTGAAGCGTCATCGGACGCGCGGGAGCGACCACATTCTGCTCTTTGTCTCCAAATACAATCCGGCGAATCTCCGGCTCGAGATCGCCCTCATTCCGCACTAATTGCTTTTGCAAATGTTCCCGCGAGAATTCGAGCGTAACGAATTGATGATGATCACGCGCGTAGCGTGAGGCCGGCAGCGGTTCATCGGCAATCGCGTAGTAACCGGAATTGCCAGGAAGGTAATCGCAGTGGGCAGCACCTTTCCCGCCAACTGCGCCGCGACCATCAAAATTCAAACAGAACTCCAAACTATTGGGATGGAAAGTGCCTCCCCAGTTAAAGGCCTGGTTGGTGCTAAAGTCGTGCCACTCGATCGCGACTCCGATCTTGTCGACGTCGCCATAGAGAGGACGCCATCCGTCTTTCACCTCACGCCAGGCATGTTGCTCGGCTGCGCAACCGGGGTTCATCTCGCGTAATTACGAATGCTGCTGAGCTGAATGCAAGGCTGGTTTCTTCTCCTCCAGCGCATCGCGATCCCATTTCCCCAGCCTTGACGCCGCGTCGTACGCAGTCTGCGCGAAATCGAGCAGGACTTTATCCGGCTTTTCAGCAGTGCGCACCGCGTCGTATGGCAAGATGAACTCGTGCAGCTTGGGCTGATAGAACGCTGCATCTGGTTGAATTTTCGCTTCTGCAAAGCCCGGCGGTTCCGGATACGCGTAGGAATAAAAGATTGGCGTTGGGGCAGCGGCGTTACCGGGCCAAAATCCCAAACTGCTTACCTCCTGCGAGTAAGCCTCGCGCGTAATCTCATCCGGGAGATGCGGTACGCCGCCGGGATGCGGCGGCGCGGGCCTGCCGGAGAAACGCGTCACCGCGAGATCAAAGCTGCCCCAGAAAAAATGCACCGGACTGCACTTTCCACAAAAACGTGACCGGAATTCCTTAAACACACGATCGCTTTGCACGAGAACGTGCCAGAACCGATTCGCGTATTCACGATCATAGGAACGGTGCTCTTCATCTCGATCCAGCGGGATCGGGTTTTCAATCTCGTTAGGCGTTGTGTTGATTGTCACCGGTAAATCGAGATCCTCGAGAGTCTTCATCAACGTTCGATAAAACTCGGCAACTGACTGTGATTTCAGTTCGAGCGTTCGCCGAGCGCCATCGCTCTTATCGATGAGCAGTTGATGATCGATGAAATCAAACTGTATCTCGAACGTGGAAAGACCGTGTGGGATTGGTGAAGTCGTGAGGCCGCGAGAGGTCACGTAGAGCGTGACGTGCCAGGAGTGGTTCGTCCATGGACTCAGCGTCAGGCGAATCTTGCCTATGATCTGCGTCCACATGTGCAGAGTGATGGCAGTATCTTTCCACTCTTCGAAAGGCAGAGACGGCCAGTTGTCGGACGTGCCATTCACTTCGTGTTGCTACTCCCGGTTGATGAAATCGGAAAACGATCGCTTCACTCGCTCGAACAC
>Ga0307308_10000248_pt1 | contig 18085 bp, 21 predicted proteins | sample ER_DNA_195_FD_194501 | JGI IMG/M metagenome (GOLD analysis project Ga0307308, IMG submission 194501) | Bulk soil microbial communities from the East River watershed near Crested Butte, Colorado, United States - ER_DNA_195 | ecosystem: Environmental > Terrestrial > Soil > Floodplain | place...
TGGCTTGGGCCATTCTGGAATGAAAGGCACGCTGGTGGTCGATACACCGGCGGATTATCAGGCGTGGCTTAAAGAGCGCGCCGAGTTAGCTGGATCGCAGGGCGCACCTCCAGCTGGTGCTCCGAAAACGGAAAACAAGCCTGGTGCCACGCCGGCGCCCTCGCCAAGTCCGGGCGGGTAGCGCGGCCTCTTTCTGTAGCGGCGGTCTCTGACCGTCGGACTCTTCAAGTTCGATCTACCCACGGTTGCAAAGAATGAGCGTAGGCGTCGGAAATAATGCGACGGTCACGGACCGCCGCTACAATAACTGGCTCAACGTCTTCGCGTGGATCACATGCGTCGCGACGTTGTTTCTCATTTGCAGCGGCGGAATGGTCACGAGCAAAGGCGTCGGTCTCGCCGTGCCCGATTGGCCGACCACGTTCGGCTACAACATGTTTTTGTTTCCTGTTTCGAAATGGATCGGCGGGATTTTTTTTGAGCACACCCACCGCTTGATTGCTTCGGCGGTGGGGTTTCTGACGATCATCCTCACGACCTGGCTTTGGCGCAGCGAACCTCGAACGTGGGTTCGTAATCTTGGAGTAATCGCGCTCGGCGCGGTGGTTTTGCAGGGCGTGCTCGGCGGACTGCGAGTTACGATGCTAAAGGACGAAATCGGCATCTTTCACGCGTGTCTCGCGCAAGCTTTTCTTGGGCTGGTCGTCGTGATCGCTCTCGTCACTTCAAAATTCTGGCGCGCACTCTCCGATGCGGCTGTCGATCCAAAGAAATTTGCACCGATCAAAACGATTGCGATTGCAGCAACGGTCGCGATTTATGCGCAGCTTGCGCTTGGGGCGACAATGCGCCATCAACATCGCGACCTTGCGATTCTCGATTTCCCGACGGCAAATGGCGCGTGGATTCCGGACACCGGCGCGCCTGCGCTTGCAAACGTCAACGCCTGGCGCGATGCACGGGGTTTGTCCGACGTGGACGCGTTCCAAATCTGGCTGCAAATGGCGCATCGGTTTCTCGCGTTGATCATCGCCATCATCGTGGTTGCATTTTGTCTTCGCGTTTGGAGAGATGCGCCGGGCGTCGCTGCGCTCAAGCGATTGTCGATCTTTTGGGTTGCCCTGGTTGCGTGCCAGATTGCGCTCGGAGCCTGGACAATTTGGAGCAATAAAGCGGCCGACATCGCAACTGCGCATGTCGCGGTCGGCGCGATCATGCTATCTTTTGGTGTGAGCATTGGCGCGATTTGCTGGCGAATCTCGTATCGCCAGCTTGGCAGGGCGCGACCGCCGGGCGCGCCGCAACACGTCGTTGCATGAAAGCCGCCGCGATTCGCAACGCGACGGAGGTCGAAACTGTTGCGAGAAATGGCGAATCCGCACGCGGCCGCGTGTTCGATTTCGCCGAGTTGGTCAAAGCGCGACTTACCTTGCTTGTTCTGCTCACCACTGCGGCCGGTTTTTATCTCGGGGCGCAATCATCGATCAATTACGCCGCATTGTTTCACGTTGTGTTTGGAACAGCAGCGGCGGCTGCCGGCGCGGCTGCGCTCAACCAGTGGTGGGAACGCAAGTTCGACGCGCTCATGCGCCGAACGAGAACACGCCCCGTCCCAGCTGGTCGGATGCGACCTGTCGAAGCTCTTACCCTTGGCGTCGTTCTTTCAATTTTTGGCGTTGGTTATCTGGCGGTTGCCTGCAACGCGCTCAGCGCCACGCTCGCCGCGCTTACGATCCTCATTTACATCTTTGGCTACACTCCGCTAAAGCGGGCCAGCACCGCAAACACCCTCGTCGGCGCAATTCCCGGTGCGATTCCGCCGATGATCGGTTGGGCGGCGGCGCGCGGAACAATCGAGGCTGGTGCATGGAGCCTCTTTGCGATCCTCCTGTTGTGGCAACTGCCGCATTTCTTCGCGATCGCCTGGATGTACCGCGATGACTATTCGCGCGCGGGCTTCCGAATGATTTCGAGTGACGATAGCAGCGGCGAGCGCAGCGCTAGTCAAAGTGTATTCTTTTGCATTTTGCTCCTGGTGATCGCAGGGCTGCCTACGTTTCTTGGAATCGCTACACCGGTTTACCTCGCAATCGAGCTAGCCCTCGGCGGTTTGTTTATCGCGGTCGCAATGCGATTTTTGAAAAAGCGCACGGTGGAAGCTGCGCGATTATTGTTCATCACTTCGATCGTTTACCTCCCACTGCTGCTGGGTGCATTGGTCCTGACGAAGTCATGAACGCTACATCGATGCCGATTCAACGCGGAACCTCCTGGAGCGCGATTGTCTGGAAAGCAACCTTGATTCTCATTCCGTTGGTCACGGCGGGACTTTTACTTTGGCTGCGCCATGTGGAGGTCCGGGCGCTCGCCCAACGAACCGTTTCCTCTTACGGCACAGTCCCCCATTTTCAGCTTGTAAACCAGGAGGGCCGACCGTTCGACTCAGTGCAATTGGCAGGGAAAATTTGGATCGCCGATTTTATTTATACAACCTGTCCCGGACCCTGTCCGATGATCAGCACACGGATGAGTGAATTGCAAAAGCCATTGGAAAAAACCGATGTGCATCTGGTCTCGTTCAGCGTCGATCCGGCAAAGGACACGCCGGAAGTTTTGCGCGGCTACGCGGAGAAGTTACACGCCGAACCAAAGCGCTGGGATTTTCTTACCGGACCGAAATCCGCGATTTATAAACTTTCGCACGATGGCTTCAAACTTGCAGTCTCCGATGGCAGCGATGAAGCCGGAATTCCGGTGCACAGCACGAGGATGGTGCTGGTGGATCGCCGTGGAGAAATCCGTGGTTATTATGAAGCGACCGAAGCGGACGCAGTGACGAAATTGCTCGCCGACACGAGTCATCTTTTGCGCGAGCAACCAAAATAACTGTAGCGGCGCTCTATGAGCGTCGGACAAATAATGCGGCGGGTCCATAGACCGCCGTTACAGAAGTCGACTTAGCCGACCGGCTCCGGACCGGCGCTTGGCCCTTCGTCGCAGACCATCCGCAGATAGTCTCGATACTCGCCTTTCGGCAACCGGTCGATGATCGTCGAGAGTTGTGACTGACTGATAAAGCCCATGCGCAGGGCGACTTCCTCAAGACATGCGATTTTCAACCCTTGCCGGTGTTCGATTGTCGCAATGTAGTTGCCGGCTTCGAGCAAGCTTGTCTGCGTGCCGGTGTCGAGCCAGGCCATGCCGCGGCTGAGCAGTTTCACGTGTAGCTGTTTCTCCTTGAGATAGAGCAAATTCAGGTCGGTGATCTCAAGTTCGCCGCGCGCCGACGGCCGCAGGGTTTGACAAAGATCAACAACGCGTTCGTCGTAAACATAAAGGCCCGGCACCGCAAAATGACTTTTAGGTTGTATTGGTTTCTCTTCGAGACTGATCGCCTTGCCTTGAGCGTCGAATTCGACCACTCCGTAGCGCTGCGGGTCGCGCACTTGATATCCAAAGATGCAGGCGCCCCGCATGATGGCGAGAGCGTCCCGGTAGAAATCGAGTTTCCCGTAGAAAATGTTATCGCCTAAAATGAGCGACGCACCGGAATCGCCAATGAATTTGGCGCCGATCAAAAAAGCTTGAGCGATTCCTTCCGGCTTCGGTTGCTCGGCGTATTCGATCCGAATGCCAAGGTGCGCGCCATCGCTTAGATAATCGCGAAGCATCGGTAGATCCTTCGGCGTGGAAATGATCAGGACCTCCTGTAAACCGCCAAGCATGAGCGTGGCGAGGGGGTAGCAAATCATTGGCTTATCGTAAATCGGGAGAAGCTGTTTGCAGACAATCTTGGTGAGCGGGAAAAGACGCGTCCCGGCACCACCAGCAAGAAGAATGGCCTTTTTGTTCATCCGTTTATTTTTGGGTTCGCGGTGGCTTCTCGCGTGCTCCAGCGCACGAGCAATTCCGACCATTCCTGCCAGAAGCTTGCGCCTGTGGTCAAATCGATCCCGATCTTCTTCCCGAGCAATCCGGCTACTTTTCGCGGAGTAGAACGGCATGCCGCCTTGTCGAACACGAAGGAACTGCCCCGCTTCCGGAGCAATTTCCGGTCAGTCAAGCGCCCGCCCTGGCATCTGTGCAGTGCGCTTTCGATCCAATTTTTCGGTAACTCTGGACGTGGCTCGATCGTAGCGCTCACTGTAACACCCGCGAGTTCCTGCAAAATGAGCGCGCAGACGAGCGCGCGGGAACTTGTGGCGTGGACGTGGGAAACTTTTCTATCCACCAGCAGCCTGTGCAGGACAAGAGCGAAACGCGCCTGACGTAAGAAAATCGCGCTGGATGCGCGGTGTTCTTGTTGTGCCCGCTCCTCTTCCAATTTTTGCGCAAGAGCGGGATTTGCCCGCCATTCTGCCTCCATCACGATGGTGTCCGGTAAAAATTCCAGTTCCGGCGCCATTCGTTCCATGGACCGCGTAAAGTGGCGGGCGGAATTCAATTCGCACACGAACGGTACGATTGAGAGGTTGCGCCGCTGCATTTCTTGAAGCTCGCGCTCAATGAGCGGCAAATCTTCATCGGGCCAGCGATCGATCAGATAGGCGATCTGGTGGACTGCAACAGGAGCTTTCGGTTTCGGTGGCGCGGCGGTTGCTTTTTGTAGCAGTTGGAGAAGGGGGCGGACTGTTTGCTCGACGCGGAAATGCAGCTCGATTCGCGCGCGTCCAGCGCGACCATAACGCCTTCGCAATTCAGGATCGCGTATAAGTTGCTCGAGCGCCTCGCTGAACGCGCTTGTGTCGCCGGGCGATACTAACAATCCTGTTTCCTCATGCGCGACCAATTCGGGAATGCCGGCGAGGCGCGTCGAAACCACCGGGCGCACAGCCGACATCGCTTCGATGATTACGGTTGGAAAGACATCGCTCGCGCCCTGCTGGTCGGTCACCGAGGCGAGCGCGAAGATATCAGCAGCTCGCAATTTTTCGAAAACCGCTGCCTGCGATAGAGAGCCGAGCAATGTTAAGCGAGACGAGAGGTCCAACTTGTCGATCTTTGCCTGAAGATTTTCGCGCAACGGTCCGTCGCCAATAATTTCGCAGCTAAAATCGAGGGCACGGCGCGCCAACTCCGCGCAAGCGTCAATAAGTTGCTCAAACCCTTTGAACGCAACAAGACGGCCGACGCTGAGGATGCGTGGCGCCGAATTAGCTGTCGCTGAAGGTGGGGCCGGGAAGCGCCCGATATCGATTCCGTTATAGACCCGGTAAATCTTCTCAGCGGAGTCCGGGCAGCGCTGGCAAAGCAGCTCACGGCTGTAATCGGTTTCAGCCGCGACGAACTCCGCCGCCGCGCAGATTTCACGCAGGAGATCATCATTGCCCAGATCCTTCATGAAATCCTGGCCATGTGCCGTCACGCTGAACGGAATTCCTGAGATTTCTTTTAGGAACATTGCGGTGTGCGCTGCGCGATTGGCAAAGTGAACGTGAAAGTGATCGACACCATTGCGCGCGAAAAGATCCGCGAAATAGAGCGCATTGCGCGCTCGTTGCTCGGCCTTGACCTGTTGCCCGTATCTTCGCTCGTGCCGATCTACGAGTTCCTGGGGCCATTTGCCGGTTGTTTTCGCGTTCTTTTCCCAGATTCTCAGAATTTTCTGCGGTGGCGCGTAACGGATCGGGGCGCAGAGCCGGGAGATATGTTCGTGACGCAAACTCGTGAGTGGTGGGTAAATCGAGCCAATTTCGAGGGCGACACCAAGCCCTTCCAACGCCAGCATCTCAGCATCGCAAAAGGTCTGGGAAATAACCGGATAACGGGAATAAAGATAACCGAGTCGCACCGGGATCGATGATTACGCGCGGACCCCAGAAATAGCAACGCCCGGAAACAAACCAACCGTCATACGCCACCGCTACAATCAGGAAAACTGAACGTCTTTACCCGGATCCATCTCGAAATCCAAGGTCAATGAATCCGCGGTGTTGGGCTTGATGACTTCTTCCATAAATTTCACGTGAACGGGGTCTTCGCGGAAAATGGCGTACTTGTCCATCGACTCAAAATCGATTGCAATGAAGAATGGCCAAGGCAATTCAGGATCAACCCGCTTGCCGCATTTGATGCTCAAAACCTCGGGTATTTTCAATAGCTGCATCCGCGCGTTCATCATCATCGCCTCCACGCGGGCGGGAGTGACCTCGGGCTTGAGTTTGTAGAGATCGATATGGTGAATCATGAAGGCTAAAGCTATTAGGTGCTTCGAGCGGGGCGCGCAAGTGCGAATCCGACGAGCGGATAATGTCGATCCGCCGCCTGCTCGGCGGTTATTTTTTCCAGTCTAGCGCGCCTTTCTTGAGCGCGTAAACGTAACCCACCATTAAGATCGAAATAAAGCTGAGCATACTCCAGAAGATGAGCCCGCTCTGCTTGATCGACTCTCTGTAAACCACTGCCCATGGATACATGAACACGATCTCGAGATCGAAGAGGATGAAGAGCATCGCCACGAGATAAAACTTCACGCTGAATCTGGGCTGCACTTCTCCCTGCGGCACCATTCCGCATTCATATGCGGTATCTTTCGCTGGTGTGCGTTTCCCGCTTTTCCCGACGAGAATGCTCACGAGCAGCGCTGAGCCAGCAAACAGCATCGCCACGATAATTTGCAGGAGAACCGGAAGATATTCTCGCAGCATTCGCAACCCCAGAATGCGTTAGCGTTGCGCTATCTCGACTACTTTACCGCAGCAAGCCTCGCACTCGGAATGTGGCCATTCTGCGGCGCAATCGCATTTGCCAAAGCCGCAGGCAGGCCTTTATATTTTTTGCCATTCTTTTTGACCGCACCGCGCGCAACGAGATTTTGCAGCTTCTCGTAAGCCCGGAGCCGCAGCATTTCCTCGCCACCGCTTGCCGCATTCCGTGCTCGTAGATTCTCATGTACGATATCGAAAAGCTGCTTGAACTCAAAGGAAGAACGCCGCGAAAGGACTGCGACCAGCTCCTCGGTCACTAGATCCGGAACTCGACGGGAGAATGCATTTTTCTTTAGAATAGCCATAAGGCGAGAAGGATAGCACATTTTCGGCAAAGCGCAGCAGTTTTCTTGTCCGCGTTTTCGAACCGTCAAAAGAGTGCCGAAATGGCGCAACTATTCGCTCCATTCTAGGGCGTTGGAGCTGGATTGGGCGTAGACGACGGGTTCAAAGACGGCTGCGGAGTTCCCGTGGAAGAAGAACCCCATCCGGTCAAGCTGCTGCTGGCTTTTTGACGTGCCGCGGCGCCAACACCGCTGAGAATTGCCAGGCCGATCGCCGATTGGTCCAACGTGATCGGCCCGACCGACTCGGCCACATAGCCATCACCATCATATCTCTGCGAGGAGACGATCGGGCCAAGGTGCTTCGTGATGACCTCCGCCGCGGGAAGCCTTGTAAGATCGACATAATCAGTCATTCCTGGCATGAAAGCCGCCGCCATTAACAGCATCGGCCGAAGCGAAGCATCAAGCCGGGAATACAATAGAGCTGCGTCGATATAGGCAAAAAAGTTCGTCGGGCTCGGCACCAACTTGGCCGCTGTCTTGTAAGTTTGCGAATTTGAAAGCTCCGAGGAGACGCTGCCGTCGCGCTTTATCGCCTCTTCAACCGAAACCGGATTGAAACCGGCGATCAGGATCCTATTCGACAAAGCAATGGTCGGGGTGATTGCGATCAGGGTGGCGGGTGACGGCATCGAAAAATAACGCACGCTATCCTTCTCAGTTTGCGTCCAAATCGCGTTCCCATCCACGCGCGTGACTGCCTCTACGATCTTGCTGGCTCTGGCCATGTCTATGACCGGCAGCGTGAGAATTAAGGAGGGCCAAGGTGCGTTCGACGGCCAGTCCGCTAACGATCCTAATTCCAAGCCGAATGCGGCCTTCCAGTCATCGGCTGTGATTCCACTGTCGGAAAAAGTCTGAAAAAACTTCTGCATTGTGCCCGCGATGCCTGCTGCTTGATTTAGCGCATCAACCTTTTGCCCGACATTGAGCAACATCGACAGATAGAAAAACGTCTCTTTCGTGCCAAGCGTAAGTGATGATCGGGTGAGCGCCGCGTCCTGTTCCAATTTCGGCATTCCGAGAAAAAGTAGATCGTGTATTTTTCCGTTCTCGAAGCGCATCGCGCCAGAAATACTGCGCACCTTCTCCAACAGGGACCGTTCATTCGTCGCACCCGACGACTGGATGGCGGCGCGGAGGGCAGCAAGTCGCTCGGAAATCGTCTTCGGTTGCAGATAAAAAGAGGCAGCGTAACTCGACGGCATGTGAGCGGCCGCCGCGCGATATGAATCGTCCGCATCCAGTGTGTTCTTTGCGTTTTTGCCTCGACCGTCGGCGCGGTCGAGCACAGCTTTCAATTCCGCAAGATCGGTAGCGGCGAAAAACCAGGGCCGATCGTACGCCGTCGCCAATGCAAACGGAGTCCCAGCGACCACTTCAATCTCGTGATGTTCGTATTGAAGCTTCTCGCGCTTCGCGCTCGGATTTTTTTCCAGAAAGTCCGATCGCCATTTGCCGATCACACGTTCTGCGTCTTCGGGGCCTCCTCGGAACCGAAAGCCTCCCACAATTTTCGGATTATTATTATCGATCGAAGTCAGAGTGAAAAAGCCATCTTTGGGATCGAGCTGTTCGAAATCCCGCAGAGTTTGAGAAGCCGCTTCTTTTTTCGGAAGTTTTAACAGCGGCTTCCGAACAAAATCCTGCACCGCAGGTTCGCGGTAGAGCAGATAAAGATCGGAATGATGCCACTGGTCACGCGTGCGGTTGAGGTCTGGTACGTGCGCCAGGAAAATTGTTTCGCGCGGGAGAAGCGCGCTCACGGAGGCGCTCGAAGTGTTTTGGGAAATGCGCCAGACGTACCAGATGGCGAACGCGGTGACGGCGCCTGCAATTACGAGGAGTACAGTTCGTCTCATGAGAAAAGAAGTGTGATGCTACGCGCGAGGGTGAAATTGTCGATGTACGGCTTTCAGCCGCTGTTGATCGACATGTGTGTACACCTGGGTCGTCGAGATATCCGCGTGTCCGAGCATTTCCTGGATGATGCGCAGGTCGGCGCCATTTCCGAGCAGATGCGTCGCGAAACTGTGCCGGAGAAGATGTGGATAAATATTCTTTTCCAATCCGGAGTGCCGTGCATGTTTTTTCACGATCTGCCAGATACGCGCCGTTGTTAATTTTGTTCCGCGCTCCGAAAGGAAAATCTCGCTGCTGCTGCTGCGCTTTACGAACTTCGGGCGTTCCGTGGACAAGTAGGCGGCCAGCGCTTCGCACGCTTTGCGGCCGACCGGCACAATTCGCGTCTTGTTCCCTTTGCCGGTCACCCGCAAAATGCGCTCTTCAAAATTGAAATTCTCCAGCCGCGCATTTGCCAGCTCGGAAGCGCGCAGCCCGCTCGCGTAAAGCAGCTCGATCATTGCCCGATCGCGCAAGCCGTGAGGAACTTTCGTGTTGATCTTTTCCAACAACTGCTCGACCTGCAATTCGTTAAGCGTTTCGGGAAGGTAACGTTCGATCCGCGGGAGCGCGAGCGCCTCCGCCGGATCGCGTTCAACCGCGCCCTTACCGGCTAAAAATCGAAAGAAGATCTTCAATGCGATCACAATCAATTTGATCGACGAAGCGGAAAGCCCGGCACGTTTGCGGTCGGCGAGATATTCGCTTATGATCGGCAGGGTCACGCTGCAAGGATGGTCGATCTTTTTCTTCGCGGCGCACCATTGCGCGAATTCGCTCAGCGATCGTTGAGTGGAGAGTTGATAGTTTTCCGAAAGACCTCGCTCGACCGCGAGGAAGCGGATGAACGAGTCGATCGCCTGCTCCATGTCGCTAAAGATTCCGCGAAAGGCCAAACTTTGGCAATTGCGCGATTAATAGACAGTGGTGGTAATTTGAACCGTCACCACCCGCTCCTGCGACATTATTGACAAGCGAAGGTTAAATGTTCGATGTTCCGTCTGAGATGAGTTTGGATTTGAATATCATCCTGAAAGATTGGCCGCATGAGAACGGCAACGTCAAGGTACGCAAGATCACCGGCCTCGATGGCCGTGAGAAGTTGCAACTGCGGGTCGATCTCGGCGTGCTGCAAATGGAAGTGACCGGCCGGCCCGATGGAGAACGCCCGCACAACTGCGAGTCGCTTCTAGAATACCACCAGCGACGCGCGGTTCGCGCGGCGGGAAAAGGCGAAGATTATGAACTCACGCCCGAAGAATGTGCCGAGCTTCAGCAAGAAGGCATCCAGTATTATCACCGCTATTTAAGTTTATTTCAGGTCAACGATTTCGCGGGCGTCGTGCGCGACACACAGCGCAATCTCGATCTTTTCACTTTTGTCACCGAGCACACCGATCGCGAAGAGCTCTCTTGGAGCTTGCAACAGTTCCGGCCTTACGTGCTCATGATGAATACGCGCGCCAAGGCCTCCATTCTTCTCGGCCAGGGGAAATTTGGCGAAGCCATGTCCGAAATCGAGCGCGGGCGCGATTCTATCGCGGATTTTTTTCAACACTCAAATTTTCCCGAACTTGTATCGAAAAGCTCCGAGATCGCGTTTCTCGAAGAATGGCTCGAAGAAGTGAAAGCGAAACGTCCGCTCTCAAAGCTGGAGATTATGCAGCGAGAGATGGAAAGCGCGATTGCGAAGGAACTCTACGAGCGTGCCGCGGAATTGCGCGACGCCATCAACCTGCTGAAGACACAAAAGCCAGCACAATGAAGCCGCGGATCACGCGAATAGCTGGTTCCTGGTGATCTCGGTTACTAAATTGGATTGACGTCTCAGAGCGTTCCGCGAGTCTGGCCAGAGACCATTCGCCTATTAGCCAAAATCCTCCTAGCCGGCGCACCGCTCCATCCCAACGCCAATTTTAGCGGCCCAATCACAAGGGGAATGCGCCCTTGCATTTCGGCGACCGGTGTCTAGATGTGTTGCCGTATGAAAACCGCCGCCTATTCCCTGGTCCTAATCGTTTCTTTCCTGCTTAGTGCTCGAGCCGACCTGACGATCGTGCAAAAGGTGGAAAGAGCCGGCTCGGCTACGAATATGACTATCAAGCTCAAAGGTGACAAAGTGCGCATCGAAGCTTCGCCACAGGTCACTACGATTATTGATGGGAAGACCGGAGAAGTAACCAATCTGATGAACGATCAGAAAACCGTCGTGCGCATCTCGGGGGAGAAGACGAAGGCTGTCACAAACATGATAAATAAATTTGACGTGAAAAAAGAGGGCGCGGGAAAAGTTAAGCTGACGCCGACGGGCCAAAAGGAAACGGTGAACGGTTATGAAACCGAGCAGTACACTTATGACGGGCCCGATTTCAAGGCCACCTACTGGATCGCGTCCAACTATCCCGACGGCGCCGCCATCCTCGCACAACTGAAATCCATCAAGTCGGAATTCTGGGACGCGGCCAATCCCGGCGGGCCCGATCTTCGCGATTTCCCTGGACTCCCCATCCGCACACGCATGACTACGACTAAACAAAGTCAGCCGACTAAGCCGGGCGGGACGGCTCTGGGTGGCGCCACGGAGATAACGACTACGATCATCTCCGCGAATCAGAATCCGATCAGCGACGCTGAGTTCACCGCCCCGAGCGACTTTAAGGAGACGAAGCTGCCGGACATTTTTGACAAAAAGCATACGGCTCCGTCCACTTCCCCGAAGTCATAACGCGAGCTGCCCGTTGCCAGGCGTGTGGGTGCTTCATTAGTGCTGGCGTCAGATTCGCCCAGACGGGCTGCGTTGCTTGCTGAGGCAGGCTTTGAATTTGAAACCGTCTCACCACTCGTCGCGGAAAAGTTCGATGTCCATCTTACGCTGCGCGAACTCACCATGTGGAACGCAACCCGAAAGGGGATATCGGTCGCTCGAGAATATCCAGACAAGGTCGTACTCGCAGCCGACACCTTGATCGCACTTGACGGCAAAGTCATCGGCAAACCGGTGGATTTTAACGAGGCTGCACAGACTCTGCGGCGCCTGAGCAGCCGAACCCACGAGGTGTGTTCCGCGGTCTTTATTTGTCTCCTGATGACCCGAAGATCAGCAACGTTTCACGAGATTTCGCGCGTCCGTTTTCGGCGTTTGACCGAGGCGAAGATCGACAAGTACCTCGCGAAAGTGAAGCCGCTCGACAAGGCCGGCGCGTATGCCGCCCAAGGTTGCGGCGCAGAGATCATTGCAAAAATCGACGGCTCCTACACAAACGTTGTCGGCCTGCCGATGGAAAAAACGCTCGCCGCGCTCGCCCAATTCGACATTCAGCCAAAATCGATCTAACGATCAAGCGAACGACGGGGCGAGGTCCCGTTCGCTTTAACGGATGGCTCGGTTTTGCTCCTTCTGGCAAGAAATCTATGAATCAGCGTGCCTGCCAGTCCAGCAAGGCACGCTCCAAACAGACTCAGAAGCGAATACAGCGGCAAAGCGATCACCAAACCCAAAGGCCACAATTCGCCACCATCGGAAGAAGTGAAGACACACCACAAGAATCCGATTGTCTGGCCCGCCCACACCGCCACAGGAGCAAGCCAGAAGCGACGAGGAATAAGTGCCGCGCCGATGAATCCGGCGATGAACAGGCTGAGAGGATAGACCAAGCTGCGAGCGTCCCAAGGCTCCTGCTTACCGGTAATGTATGAGGAGGCGAGCCAGATGACAGCGCCCCAACCTGCGCACCCCGAAACTGCAAGAACCGTCATTGAATTCTTGCTCATGCTCGTTCAATCCAACGAGACGACGCTCAGTTGTCCAGCACTTTGAAAGTTAAGCCGCGCATTCACTGCGACGCCGGAGACGGCTTTGTGACCTGGCCGGCCGCAATCCTCCCAGCCGTCCGATCGCTTCACCACGACTAGCACCATCGCTCTGTCGGCGGCTGGCATGGGCTTGCCGTGTTCATCCAGCTGCCCGGCGAGTACTGAATGAAAGAAGACCACAGCCACGTCAGGCCCCAACGTTTGAACCTTTGTCGCATTCTGAGTTACGGTCGTGCTTTTCGCCCAGGTCGCGTGAATCTCCGCGAGCTCCTTCACGAGATCGCTACGACCCTCAACCCTCACTTCGGCGACGGGAACCCAAATGACATCCTCTGTGAAAAGGCGATCAAACGCCTTCGTGTCATGCGAATTCCAAGCTTTTGCGAAGTCATCGACGATCGCTGCTGGGCTGGCGCTCTGCGCCGAGCTGGCAGCGGCAAAGCATATGGACAGGAACAGTGATGCGAGGATTTCCCAGCCGGATCGTACCATATGATCTCCTTCTATGTTAAGTCAGATTGACACGCTAACAGTTGTGTCAACGCTCTTCCACGTGGATTATAGTCTAACAAGACCAAGATCAGCCACCGCTGGCGAGAACACCGCGTGCTGGGAAGCAGCGGGGTAGACGGCACAGCCGCGCAGGGTAGCGGCGACTGAGTGGCGCGAAGGAGCCAACGAGCCCGGCTTGCAATGAACGTATTTTCATAAAGTGAAGCGAAGCAGTACGCCGACCAGCGGTTAGTAACTGTCTTGCGGTCAAGCATAAGTTAGATCGGGTTTGAGGGAGCTGTTGAGCACGATTAAGAGTTTTCGCATGGTGGCGGTCAGGGCAACTTTGGGCGGTTTGCCGGGCAGTGCGCAATCGCCGATAAAAGGTGCGTAGGATCGGATTATGACGCGCGGCCACTAACGCTGCCATGTAGAGGCCGGTGCGCACGGCACGACGACCGCCAAAGATCGTGCGTTTACCACGCATCTTTCCGCTATCGCGATTAAAGGGAGCAACTCCGACCAAGGCCGCAACTTCTCTGCGATTGAGTTGTCCCAGTTCCGGCATCTGGGCCAGAAGCAATGCGGCCGTGCGCGGACCGACTCCGCTGATCGCCGTCAGCTTCTGTGCTTTGGCCGAGAGCTCTTGCGACCCTTCGATGTGCTCTTTAATGAGTAGATCGATTTTCTCGATCTGCTTTTGGATTTGTTTGATCAAGCTGCGATTTAATACCCGCACCGAGCACTCAGCCAAGCGAGCGCCGCGATTTTGTTCCATCACCAGCAAGCGACTCAAATGCCGGCGCTGACTCTCCAATTCGCGCAGCTGTTCTTGCTCCAGCTTGGAGGCAGTGACCATTTGAGGCTGCATCGCCTCTCCAAAGGCGCACAGCACCTGGGCATCGATCGTATCGGTCTTGGCCAAAATACCCGCGGCTCGAGCAAAGGCTCGCACCCGGTTGGCTTGCACCAAACTGACTTTGACCTGGGCACGAACAAGTGCCTGGATGAACAGCCGCTCATAGCCGCCGCTAGGTTCGCAAATCACCTGCGCTTGCCCTTCGATTTGCTTGATCCACTTGATAAACTCCCGATGACCACTTCCATCGTTGGTCAAACGACGCTTCTCTTTTCCAATAGCTGCGTCCAAATACCACTTCGCGATATCCACTCCGCAATAGACAAGTTGCTCTTTCACGTGATAAATAACTCCTGCTTGTAAGATGCGAGCTGGCCAGGCCGGTCCTGCCCTTGGGGGTAAACCGGCTTGGTCGCTCCAGTAACTGTTCGAGTTTGTTTCACACGCCCAAGGACAGGCGCGGATCAAACTAACCGGCGCTCGTGACCTCTAAAGTCAGAAGCAGCTGCATCGTGGATCTCGCACCTGCCTCTGGCTTACCAGAATCAGGACGCCTTTAAAGAAGATACAAGCTGCATCGCCTGGTTAGACCTTTTCTGTGGCTGGGGGATGGCGTTGGACTTATCAAGGGTGCTTGTCTCTGGGAGGAATAAGAGACGCTCCAGCCAAGTCCGCTGGAAGAATCTCGAATAACAAGTGCTTGCATATGTCGCCGGACTTGTTGAGGACTCGATGGCTGACATCTCCTGTCTCAAAGAAGTAGTCCCCCGCGCGGTATGTGACGGTTTTGTCGGGCATGATGTATTCCATCTCACCCACAGTCATTTGTCGGATTCCAGGGCCCAGATGATTATGATCACCAACGTATCCGCCTGGAGCGATTGCTATCTCAGTAACCCGCAGTTTATATTTGCGCTTCAGTTCCGGCAGGTGTCCTCCGCTAATAGGAGCTTCGTATAGGATTTTTGCTGTGACTCCTTTGGTATCGACCTTCAGTGGTTCGCCGGCTCTCGTCTCTGTCGTCAGGGTGTCCTGTGCGACTAAAGTGCTGGCGACTGAAAGTGCAACGATGAATGGAAGCAGGTGTGTCATGGGCGTGAATTGGGGTGTAAGTGTGGCATGAGGTCTAACGAGAATTCGGCCTCAAAAATCTGCAATTAAAGGCAGATAAAATCTGTATAATCCGGTTGCCTCCGTGGCCAGTGGCGGCTAAAAGCCGTTGCATGTCGAGGCAACTTGTAGCGGCCGCCGTTTCGCCGGGCAAGCCGAAAAAACTTCTCGACCGGACGCGCGATGTTATTCGGAGCAAACAAATCGACCTAATGCGTCTCGACTAAGTCGCGCGGTTGCGGGGCGTGCGCTTTCGCTTTGTCGCGCTTGAGCACGCGATAGAGAAACCAAACGATGAAACAGTTCGCCAGCAAAATGAGCACGCCCACCAAGCCAGGGCGGTGCCAGATGTGTCGTATCTCGAGTGGGATCAGGGCCCCAGTTGCAAAAATCATCAGCAACTCCGCCCATCGCTGTTCCAGATAGACGCCGATTCCCTCGGTGAAAAGAACTGCCGTATAAAAGAGCGCCAAAAAACCGGTGGCACGCAAGACGCCGCCTTGGAGCACGGCTTGCAGTTTGTTGAGCAAGTAGTGGATGGCCTTGCTGTGTTCCATCAGGATTTCGTCCGCGGTCCAATTCGAAAGGGCGTCCATCCAACGGGTGCGCGCGTTTAGGGAAAGCAGCGAAACACCCAGCAAGAGCAGCAGGACGCCTTTGCCGATTTTGAAGAGCGCGATCAGCTTGAGATAACGATGGCGACGCGGTTCCTGCAGAATCGCAGGAACGTGCGCCGGATGACTCATTATCCAACTCTTCGCCGAAGTTGGTTCATTCCGCAATGATCGGACTTTCCCGGCAGCAAATTTCCAATTTGTTGCCGTCGGGATCTTCGAAGAAAAATGCGTAGTAGCCCGGACTGTAATCCGCGCAAACTTCCGGTCCTTCGAGAGTTTTCCCGCCCGCCCTTTGGACTAATTCCGCAATACGGTCCACTTCTTTGCGCGTATCCGCCCAGAAAGCGATTCGTGTTCCATTGGGTTGATGATTTTTGTCTTCGGTGAAGCCGAAGAATTCCGAGGGCTTGTCGCCTCCCGCAGAATAAAAGGTATGGAAATCTTCGCCCGGGCTTTCGTGAACGAATCCGAGCTCCCGCAAAAACTTCCCATAAAACCTTCTTGCTACTTCCATGTCTTTTACCCGCAAATCAATATGATCAAAATGTCGCATCTTCACTTGTTTTAATCGTCGATCTTCGATTTGTTCGTCGAATCATCAATTTCAATCCCGACCAGGTTTCATCGACTGCGCACACTTTTACATCGACGAATCCAAGTGGCAGCGCAATCTCGCGAATTACATCTTCAGTCACATCAGTCGACACTCCAGCTGATTTTTTTGGCCACGAACCCCAAAACGTTCCAGTGTCTGGAAAATTCTTCCGCAAACGAGTTAGTTGTTTTTCGAGTTCACTGCGGCGCGTTGTGAAAAAATGGACGAAAGACGAATCGCTTACGATCCGATCGGAAAACTCTACGCCATCCGCGCCTTCACCAAGTAATTTTCGATAATTGGCCGGTTCGTTGATGACTACGACCGTCGTCGCGGGTTTTATCCCGAGCTTCTGCGCTAGGGCTCCGCTCGAATATCCGGCCATTTCGAACTGCTTTAGCGGAGTAGCCGGTATTTGCAAGATTAGGGTGGCAATGCGAGTAGCGACCAAGTTGTTTACGCGAGGAGGGATCGACAATTGTGTTTGTGGCGCCGCATTGTTTGCGCTGTCGGTCTTCGCGTCAGCTTGCGGGCATCGGAGTAACTCGGTCTCCGGAACGATTGAGGTGGACGAAGTGCACGTGGGCCCGCGCAGCGGCGGTCGGGTGGAAAAGATTTTTGCTTGGGAAGGCGACACCCTGCGTGCCGGACAACCCATCGTGCAACTGGATGCTTCCGAGCTGCATGCACGACGCGATCTTGCCGAAGCGCAGATCAATACCGCGATTCACGACGCCGATTCCCAGGCGGCGCAACTGGAATTCCTACGCGACGATGCCCGACGCCAGCAAGATTTGCTCAGACGCAAAGTCGTTTCCCCAAGTGACGCCGAGCGCGCAGGGAGCTCGGCGCGAGCTCAGGAAAAGAACGTCGAGGCAGCCAAGATGCGCGTCACGCAAGCGCGCGCCCAGCTTGCCGATATCGATGCGCAGCTTGCCGAAATGCAGGTTACCGCGCCAGCCGATTCGGTTCTGGAAGTGCTCAGCGTGAAGGTAGGCGACGTGCTGCCAGCCAATCGCGAAGCTGCAACGCTGCTTCTTACGCATCATCTGTGGGTGCGCGTGTATGTGCCGGAGCCATGGCTGGGTCTAATAAAGGTGGGCGATCCTGTGCGCGTCCGTGTTGACTCTTTCCCCGGTAAGGATTTTGAGGGAACGGTCGAACAGATTAGCCGCCAGGCCGAATTCACGCCGCGCAACGTGCAGACAGTGTCAGATCGAATTCGGCAGGTTTTCGGCGTGAAGGTTCGGCTGCCTAGCAACGATGACCGGTTGCGCGCTGGGATGGCGGCCGATGTTTATTTTCCAAATGTAAAATGAGCCGAGCTCAACCACGAACGAACACGAAGTCGCTTAAGACGACAAAATGAGTGACGCAATGATTCAGTGTGATGGGCTGACGAAACGCTTCGGCACATTCACTGCGGTCGATCACGCTTCCTTTTCCGTCGGGAAAGGGTCGATCTTCGGCTTTCTCGGACCGAACGGCTCCGGCAAATCTACGGTCATCCGGATGCTGTGTGGAATTCTGGAACCGAGCGACGGAACCGCCAAGATCGGCGGCCACGACATCGTCCGCGATATGGAGCCGATCAAGGAAATGATCGGCTACATGTCGCAGCAATTCTCGCTCTACGTTGAGTT
>Ga0307308_10000254_pt1 | contig 17971 bp, 12 predicted proteins | sample ER_DNA_195_FD_194501 | JGI IMG/M metagenome (GOLD analysis project Ga0307308, IMG submission 194501) | Bulk soil microbial communities from the East River watershed near Crested Butte, Colorado, United States - ER_DNA_195 | ecosystem: Environmental > Terrestrial > Soil > Floodplain | place...
AACGTCGAGGACCGCTTCGGACACCTCGGCTTCCTCGCGTTCTACCTCGCCGGCGGGGTCGTCGCGGCCGCCGCCCAGGTCCTCGTCGACCCGATGTCGACGGTTCCGGTCATCGGCGCCTCCGGCGCGATCGCCGCGGTCCTCGGCGCGTATCTCGTCCTCTTCCCAGCGGCGCGCGTCCTGTCGCTCATCTATTTCGGGCTGTTCTTCCAGCTGATCCAGGTGCCGGCGATCGTCCTGCTCGGGTTCTGGTTCGCCGTCCAGGTGTTCGACAGCGTCGTGTCACTCGGCGCAGCCGGCTCGAGCGGGGGCGTCGCGCTGTTCGCCCATGTCGGCGGGTTCCTCGCCGGCGTCGTCGTCGGACTGCTCGTCCGCCAGATCGACACGGGCGGCCGGCCGCGTTCGCTTCGCCCGACCGACAGGTTCGGCGTGGGATAATCGGGCCATGGCCAGCGAGGAGCCGAGCGATCGCAACGGACTCGTCGAGATGGTGGTCGAGAGCGTCCGGGTCCACATGCTGTCGAGCCGCCACGTCGTCATCCTCAAGGAGTCGGCGCAGGATCGGTACCTCCCGATCTGGATCGGGCCATGGGAGGCGAGTGCGATCGCGATGAAGCTCCAGGGCCTGACCGCGGACCGGCCCCTCACCCACGATCTCTTCGCCAGCGCCCTCGAGAACCTCGGCGTCCGGGTCGACCGGGTCGTGATCTCGACCCTCGCCGAGGAGACGTACCACGCGCGCCTCCATCTCGAGCGGGACGGCACGTTCTTCGAGATCGACTCGCGGCCATCCGATGCCCTGGCCCTGGCGGTCAGGACGGGCGGCCGGATCTTCGCCAGCGAGGCGGTCCTCGAGCAGGCGGCGCTCGGCGGCGACGCCACCGCGACCGGCGAGGACGACAGCGACATCGTGCCCGAGGGATCTCCGCTCGAGTCGACCGGCGAGAAGATCGTCGACCCGCGGCTCGACGTGTTCCGCGACTTCGTGAACTCCCTCGATGTCGATCCCAACAGCGGCGAGGGCCGGACCCGGAGCTCCGACAGCTAGCTCGAGCCGGGGTCGCCCGAGCGCTCGCCCAGGATCGGCTCGCCGCGCCCGAGCGCGCGCCCTGCGTTGACCCACATCCGGAGCCGGAGCCACCAGAAATCGCGGACCGCCCGGAGCACGACGCTCGGTTTCGCCCCGGTCGCCGAGCCTGCCGTCCGCGGGTGGTGGGGGACGCCGACCTCCGCGATCGAGCGGCCGGCCGCGTGGAGCTTGATCAGCAGCTCCGCCGAGAAGAACGCACCGCCCGAATCGACCGCGATCCCGGCGAGGGACTCGCGCCGGAAGAGCTTGCAGGCGCAGTCGACGTCGCGGACCTTGAGCCCGAAGAAGATGCGGTTCGCCAGGCGGTAGGCTCGGGCGTACAGGGTCCGGACGAGCGGGTCGGCGCGCTTGATCCGGTAGCCGACGACGACATCCGGCCGATCGTCGGCGGCCATCCGGTCGATCAGCCGGCCGATGTCGACCACCCGGAACTGGCGGTCGCCGTCGGTGAAGGCGACGTGATCGTGACGCGCCGCGCGGAACCCCGACCGGAGGGCGGCCCCGTAGCCGAGGTTCGTCGGATGGTGGACCGCCCGGACGATGCCCGGATGAGCGGCCGTCAGCTCGTCGGCCATCCGGCCCGTCGCGTCGCCGGAGCCGTCGTCGACGACGATGATCTCGAAGGTGTCCGCGAGCGTCGGCAGGACCTCGAGGGCCTCGCTGACGAGGCCGTCGAGATTGGCCTCCTCGTTGTGGGCCGGGAAGAACCAGGAGAGGGTCGCGAGGCGCGCCGTCACCGGCACGGCTCGCTGGACCCGGCCGGAGGCGCTACCGGCCCGCCGTGCTCATCGGTCGCGGCGACCTGCAGGACGTTGGTGGCGTTCGGGTCCGGGAGCGGCGCGATCGTGTAGCGACCCTCGAGGGCGCCCAGCTCGCTCGACCCGTTCCGGATCAGGTACACGGGACGGGTCGCGATGTAGCGGTCGATCACCTGGTCAAGGTCTCCGAGGTTGTAGTCGAGGCGGTTGCGATCGTCGATGATGCAGATGTCCGGGCGTCGTGCATCGACGATCGTGGCATACCAGAGCGGTGTCGAGTAGCTCCACCACGACACGACGACGGCGTCCGGCTCCAGGGCGCCGAGCACCTCGTCCGTCCAGGTCTGCGCGACGCGGTTGCCGGTCTGGTTGATCGCCCCGGACTCGGCACGGGACGGCAGGGCACTCAGGCTCGGCGCAATGAGCAGCGCCGCGGCGACGACGAGGCCGACCGGGTGAAGGGCCTGTCGGGGGGAGGGCGCGCGGCGCCCGGGACTCCCGGTGGCGCGGCCGGTCGCGAGGTCCACGACCCACGCACCGAGGATCGCGAGCCACGTCCAGGCGATCAGGGCGGGACCGATGTAGTAGCGATCGATCGCCCCGTCCGGGTAGACGGAGTTGAAGAAGCAGGTGAGGACGAGCGTCGTGCCGCTCAGGAGCGCGTAGCGGGGCCGGCGCAGCGCGGTCACGACGAACGCGACGGCGACGACCGCGGCCAGCGGCCCGAACTGCCCCACGGCGATGGCGATCAGGTCGGCGACCCGTTTCGGCCCGTTGCTGAAGGGATCGGTCAGCCAGCCGTGGAACTGCGCCCCGAGGGTCACGTACCAGAAGCCCGTCCAGGTGCTCGGATCGGCGTAGACGAACGGCGCCCGGAACCAGCCCGCGCGTAGGATCATCTCGAACCGGACGAGGACGGTCGGGATGGCGAACGCGGCGATGTTCGCGAGGATGAACCGGGGACGCCGGAGGATCGCGGGCTCCACGGCCAGGGTGTACAGGATGATCGGCGGGCCCAGCAGCAGCGTCAGCGAGTGGTTGCCGACCGACAGGCCGACGACGATCGCCGCCGCGAGCAGCAGCCGATCCGCGTGACCCGGGGTCCGGGCGTCGACAGCCGCCACGCCGTCGAGCCGCGTCGCGCCGTCGAGGTCCGGGGCGCCCTCTCGTCGGCCGTCCTCGAGCGGATGGTCGCGGTGAGCCTGCTCCCAGCGAACGAGCAGCCAGAGGATGATCGCGACGAAGGCGAAGTGGAGCGCATGCGGGTCGGTGTGCGTCCCGATCGCCCAGACGATCGGCGTCAGGGCGATGCCGAGGCCGGCAGCGACGCCCAATGCCAGCGATCCGCTCAGGCGCCGCGCGAGGTCGACCGTGACGGCGGAGCCGATCCCGACCAGGATGGCCGACAGCACGTTCGTCCGGAGAGCCGCCTCGCCCAACGGCTGGAGAACGACGGACGCGAGCCAGCCGACCAGGACGTACGTCGGGTAGCCGGTCGGATGCGCCGTGCCCATGACGGGCAGGACCGTCTGGAACTCGGCCGTGTCCCAGAAGCCGAGGCCGGGCATCAGGCGCCACAGCGAGAGGCCCAGGGCGACGACGCCGACCGCGATCGCGGCGAGCCACACCAGCAGCGCCTGTCGATCGGCGCCGCGCCAACCTCCGCTCGTCACCATCCGAGCACGTCGCCCCAGACGACGCCCCACAGGTTGACGAACACAGACCCGGCGACGAGGGCGACCGCGACGGCGACCAGGGCCCAGGCGCCGGCCCGTCCGCCGGTTCGGGCGGCGATCCGCTCCAGCCCGACGGCGACCAGGAGGAGCGCCCACGGCGCGAAGTCGAGGCTGAAGCGATAGCCGAACTGGACCCAGCCCTGGCTGAAGTGCAACAGGTTGACGATCGCGATGATCAGGACCGCGAGACCGGCGCCCGTGACGAGACGGCTTCGCCCGAAGCCCCAGCGGATCGCGGGCAGTCCGAGCAGGTAGGCGGGGCTCGTCAGCAGGATGCTCATGCCGGTGTCCTTCGGTAGGACGAGCGGGCAGTCCGGGTTGAACAGCCCGCGGACCGCCGATGGGTCGGTGCAGAGCGGGCCGCCGAGCCCGAGCGCCGACGGCACCTCGGTCGGCAGCCAGACAGGCGTGTTGAGGAACATGATCCCGAAATTCTGGGGCAGATAGCGGACATCCTCGATCTGCCAGTCGAGGTGGTAGTTCAGCTGGGTGTAGAAGCCGGCCTCGAGCTCGTAGAGGTACTGGTAGCCCGGATGGAAGAGCTGGCCGGTCGACACGACGTTGTAGACGGCGAGCAGTCCGATCGGGATCCCGGCGCCGAGCGCGGCCGACCAGCCCCTCCGCTGCCAGGAGCCGCCGCCGCCGACGAGCACGAAGAATGGCGCGGCGAAGGCCACGGTGAGGCGCGAGCTGCACGCGAGCCCGAACAGGACCCCGGCGACGAACTGGCGCCGGTCGGGGATGACGGCCGCCAGCGACAGGCCGCGCCGCGCCGCCGCCGCCCCGCCCACGCCCTCGCCGGGCCATTCCGGGTGAGCGGCCGCCCATTGATCGTCGAGGTCGTCCTCGCTCCGGGCCGCATCGCGGTCGGCGCCGATCGCGACGCCGATCGCGGCCAGCGCAAGCCCGACCGCGAGGACGTGCGCCTGGTACCAGGTCGTCCCGATCTGGGCGGCATACCAGAAGACGGTCCCGAAGCCCAGGAAGACGGTCGTGGCCACGCGGACCCACGTCCGGATCGGCAGCCGCCCGAGCATCCACCACGCGATCCCGACGTCGAGTGCGCCGACGATCGCGAAGACCAGCTGGCCGTTGGCGGCGAGACCCCACAGCCAGACGAACGGCACGAGCAGGACCGCCGGAAGCGGCGGGAACGGAATCAGCCCGCGGGTCGTCGAAACGGGCAGGACGTCCTGGAAGAACGCGTTTCCCGGTGACGTCGGCGTCGCCGCGACCGGATAGCGGATCGAGGCCTGGCCCTCGAGGAACGCCAGGGCCTGCCACTCGAAGTGGTTGTAGAAGCGGTTGGGATGACTGAGCGTGTAGACGACCAGGGCGATCGCGACCAGGGCGCAGCCCACGGCGATCGACACGAAGAGCGACGACGGCGGGGCATCGGAGGCCAGCGGCGATCGACCCTGTGCTACCCTGCGGTCCACCTCATCGCTCGTTCGGGGAGATCCAACCCGTGACGTCCGGCCGCGTGTCGGGCGGACCGAGCCGGGACGCGGACGCGCCGACGCGGACCACCTGGACGCGGAATGGCATCGGCGCGATCGTCGCCGTCCTCGCGCTCGGCCTCGTCTTCCGCTTCATCATCGCACAGCTCAACCCCGGTTCGGGCTTCCGGGTCGATCTGGCCTCGTTCCAGTTCTGGGCCGCCAACCTCGCCGACCAGGGCCTGCACGGGTTCTACGAGCGCCCGTTCTTCCACGACTACACGCCCGGCTACCTGTACGTCCTGTGGCTCGTCGGGACAGTCGGGAAGGCCACCGGCAACATCGGCGACCTGATCAAGATCCCGCCGATCCTCGCCGACATCGGGCTGGGCTGGCTCGTCTGGTCGATGGTCCGCGAGCTCGGCGGCGGTCGGCGCGCGGCGCTCATCGGCGCGGCCCTCGTCGTCGCCAACCCGGTCACCTGGTTCGACTCTGTCCTCTGGGGCCAGGTCGACTCATTCGGCGTCCTGTTCCTCCTGCTCGGGATCCGCGAGCTGTGGCGCGACCGGCCCGAGCGAGCCGCGATCTTCACGGTCATCGCCGCCCTGATCAAGCCGCAGCTCGCGATCCTCGTGCCGATCGTGGCCGTCGTCACCATCCGTCGGGCACTCTGGCCGGTGAACCGCGCCGTCGACGATCCGGGCACGCGGCTCGACGCGGAACGCGGCATCCTCGACCGGATCCGGGCCTGGGAGCGGCGGACCGACCACCCGATCCGGATCCTGACGACCGGGCTGGCCGGCTTCCTTGCCGCGATCGTGCTCTGCTTCCCATTCGGCCTGTCGGTGATCGAGCTCGGAACCGGCGGCGCGCCGCTGAAGTCCGGGCTCATCTACGAGATGTTCAACACCGCCGGCGAGTATCCGTATGCCAGCGTCAACGCCTACAACCCGTGGGCGCTCGCATCGGTCGACGGCTCGGGCGTCGCGGCAAACGGCAGCTGGGCGTGCGACTCGGTCATCCTCAACCCGCCGGCAGGCAGCGCGTTCTGCCCCGAGGCGGTGATGATCGGGCCGTTCCCGGCCGTCATCGTGGGTGCCGCGCTGCTGATCGCGGCGTTCGTCATCGTGTCGCTCCTGGTCGCCCGGCGACCGACGCCGCTCGTGATCCTGACCGGCGTGACGATCCTGGCGATCGCATTCTTCATCCTCCCGACCCGGGTCCACGAGCGATACCTGTTCCCGCTGGTCGCCGTCGGGGCGATCCTCGCCGCGATCTCGGTCCGCTGGCGGGTCGCCTATGTCGTCCTGTCGCTGACGACCTTCCTCAACATGTACGTGGTCCTGACGACCCTGTACGGCGACAACCCGGGCATCTCGGACTGGCTCGGGATCGGGGGTTCGATCCGGAGCACGACGAGCGTTCAGCTCATCGCGCTGACCGCGCTTGCGGTGTCGTTCTGGGCGTTCGCCCAGCTCCGGCCAGGCGCGCACCGGGCATTGGAGCAGGAACTGGCATCGGGCGCCGACGAGCGCGACGACGACTGGGTCGAGGATTCGTGGGCGGAGGAGGCGTGGCCGGGCGAGACCGGACGGTCGGGAGGCGATCGGCTCGAGACCTGGCCGGCACGAGCGAGGGTGGGCGCAGCGCAAACGGCCGGTGCCGTGGCGATGGGCCGCGCCCGCGAACCGACCAGCACCCGCTCATCGGCCGGGATCGGCGCGGCCCGTCCTGCTCCCACATCGGTCGCCGCCCTCATGCCTCGATCGGCGGCCTTCCCGACCTGGACCGAGCTGCCGTCCTTCGGCGAGGTCGGCCCCATCGGCTGGTTCCGCTCCCGCCTGAACCAGCGGCCGGTCCGGGCCGACCACTCGCGCGCCCTCCACGACGAGCCGCCCGGTCGTCTCGACAAGCTGGACCTGTGGATCCTCGTGGTCCTCGTCGTGTCGATCCTCGGGATCCGGATGTTCCGCCTGTCCGAGCCGTACCAGATGCACTTCGACGAGGTCTACCACGCCCGGACCGCGACCGAGTTCCTCCAGGGCTGGCGCTACGGCATCGACCACGACGTCTATGAGTGGACCCATCCGCATCTCGCCAAGTACGCGATGGCCGGTGGGCTGATCGCGTGGGGCGACGACCGCGTGACGGCCACGAGCAACCTCGGCGTGCCCGTCGTGGATGCAGTGGTCGAGAAGCGCTACGACGACGCCGCGCTGCCGGGCGGTCGGGCCGGCGATCGGGTCGACGTCGTGACCGGTTCCGAGCTCCGCTCCTACGACCTCGTGAGCCGCGCGCTCGTCGCCAGCCAGCCCATCGACGGGGCGGCGGCGCTGGCCGTCGATTCCAGCCAGCACCAGCTGTTCATCGGCGCCGTCGACGGCTCGATCCTGACGTACGATCTGACGGCGCTCGACCAGCTGCGGACCAACCATTCGACCGACCTGCCCGAGCCCGTCCAGTTCGGCCAGGTCGACGGCTCGATCAAGCGGCTGTTCGTGCCCGACGACGGCTCGGCCGTGGTGGTCGTGACCGCGGACGACAAGGTCCGGACCCTCGACCCGATCTCGGGCGAGGTCCTCGGCACTGTCCAGCTCGAGGCCGTCGCCGATATCGGACCTGCCGGCACCGCCCCGACGCTCGTGGCCTCGCCGGGCTCGGTCGAGGATCCCACGGCAGCGGCGTCGGCGATCGCGAAGCTCCTCGGCGGGTCCGCGGCGACCTATCAGCAACGCCTGGCCGGCAACGCAGATCGGCTGATCGTGGCCGGGATCACGACGAGCGAGCTGCAGACCAACGTCCAGAAGGCGATCGACGACGGCCGACTGGCGGGGATGTCGATCGAATCGTTGCCGCAGGTCGCGGTCGCGGATGCCAACGGACTCGAGCTGATCAACCCCGCCAGCGGCGACCTGACCTCGACCCTGGACGTCGGCGGGCCGGCTCACGGTCTCGCCCTGACCACCGTCGACGATGCCCGGCTGTACGTCACGACCGATCCCGACCCGGGCTCCGACGAGAAGGGCCGGATCGCGATCGTCGCGGTCGCTGGCGACCAGGCCAAGAACGGCCCGGCGCTCGTCGACTCGATGGAGATGCCGGCGCCGGTGACCCGCGTCGCGTACGACGACGCGACCGAGATGGTCCATGTCCTGGGCCAGACGCCGGATGGCACGGCGAGCACCTTGTACACGGCGAGCACCGTGTACACGGCGAGCACGGTGTACGCGATCGAGCCCCATGCGAACGCGGTGTTCGCGGACGCCAGGCTGCCCTTCCAGCCGACGGCCTGGGCGGTCGACGTCGCCCGGCCGTACCCGACCGATGACCGCGAGCAGATCCTCGTCTTCGACGCGACCGGCGCCACGGCCAGCGTCGACGTCGGCCAGCACGAGTTCGCCTGGCGGTTGCCGGGCGTCCTGGCCGGGGCGGCGATGGCCGGCTTCCTGTTCCTGCTCGCGCGGATCCTGTTCCGGCGCCGGCTCATCGGCGTGCTTGTGGCCGTCTTCTGCGTCGTCGACGGGATGTTCTTCGTCCAGTCCCGGATCGGGATGAACGACGCGTACGTCGGGCTCGGAATCGTGGCCGCCTACACGCTCTTCGCCGCGCTCTGGACGGGCGTCTGGCGGCATCGCGGGGCGTTCTGGATCGCGATGCCCCTCATCGGCGGCCTCCTCGGCCTCGCGCTGGCCTCGAAATGGGTCGCCCTGTACGCGATGGTGGGGATCGGCTTCCTCGTCCTGATCCGGAGCGCGCTCGGGCGGCTGCTCGCGATCGCGACCCTCGTGGCGATGACCGCGGTCCTCGGCTACCTGGCGATCAACGTCCCGCAGGGGACCGGTTTCGGCAACCTGCCGTTCGTCGCGATGATGGTCGCGTTGACCGTGAGCGCGGTCGTGGCCAACGTCCTGCATCCGATCCGCTGGTCGCTCGACGAGATCCGCTTCGCGATCGGCGGCCCGGTGGCGCTCGGCGGGATCATCGCCCTGCTCGCGATCGGCACGAACCGCGCCGCCAGCCAATTCAAGGCGGCGTCAGTGACCGTCACGCCGCTCACGATCGCGGCGGCGCTGGCGCTCCTCGGCGTCCTCGTGTGGGTCGCGTTCGTGGCTGTTGCGCGGCTCGGGTTCGGGCCGCTGGCCCCCGCGCCAGCTCCCGACGAGCCCGCGGCGCTCCTGCCGCCGCCGTCTCCGCCGCCGGCCGCCGACTGGCTGCGGCCCGGCGCCCAGCTCGGCCTCCCGGTGGCCTGGATGGCCATCTGGCTGCTGCTCGTGCCGGTCGCGATCTACGTCGTCTCGTACATCCCGTGGGCGGTCATCGACAACCACGTCCTGTTCGCCGGCTGGCCGCCCGGCCACACCGGCCAGACGCTGACCGACCTGACGGTCGCCATGTACAACTACCACAACGGCCTCCTGGCGCCGCACGCCGCCTCGTCGCCGTGGTGGGCCTGGCTCTTCGACCTCAAGCCGGTCTGGTTCTACCAGGAGGGCCTGGCGGGGAACACGACGGCTGCGATCTACGACGCGGGCAACATCGTGATCTGGTGGCTCGGCCTGCCGGCCCTCGGGTTCGCTGCCTGGCAGGCATTCGCGCGACGGAGCCTCCCGCTCGCCCTGATCACGATCGGGTATGCATTCCAGTGGGTATCGTGGGCCCGGATCGACCGCGCGGCATTCCAGTACCACTACTACACGAGCCTGCCGTTCCTCATGCTCGCGCTCGCCTACTTCTTTGCCGAGCTCTGGCACGGCGCGTCCTGGCGGACGTGGCTGCTCGCCCGGCTGACGGCGGCCGTGGCGATCGTCGGACCGGCGATCTTCTGGGTCCTCGATCGACCTCTGTGCGGGTTCGTCGGGGTCGACAAGGCCAACCCCGGGTCGCAGGCCTGTCCGCCGATCATCCCGCAGTTCCTGCTGACGACCCAGACGGCGGCCCTGGCGGCGATCGTCGGCGTGTCGGTGCTCGTCGTCGTCCGCCTGTTCGGCCGGCTCGGGGACAGCTCGGACGTGGATGACGACATCTTCGTCGGGGGCCGGCGGGTCAGCCGCTCGACGATCACGCTCGCCTGGCTCGGGGCGACGGCCCTCGTGGCGATCCTCGCGACCTGGTTCGTCCAGACCAATGTCGGCGACTCCCCGCTGATCACGCTCGATCGGATCCCGGTCGAGCCCGTCGCGATCGTCCTCGCCCTGCCCGCCGTGCTGATCGCCGCGTTCGTGGCGACGGCCCGCGGCATCGTCACGATCGTCGCGTGGTTCATCGTGGTCTACCCGAACTTCAGCGCCCTGCCCCTGCCGACGGCGATCGCGAACGTCTACCAGGGCGTGCTGCCGACCTACCTGTACGCCTTCCAGTTCCCGGTCAACAACGTCGCGGCGACCGTCCAGATCGAGCTGTTCGGGCCGGTCCCGCTGCTCCTCGGTGCGTCGGTCGTGTTCCTGTCGCTCGTCGTGGGCTACTCGGCGTGGGTCTGGCGGCTGGCGATCGCGGAACGCGAGGCCGAGGCTGCGGATGGCGCCGAGCTCGGGGCGGGGATGCCGTCCGGTCTTGGCGGCGGCGCGGCCGGCGACTGAGGCCGGGCGACCTCAGTCGAGTCCGACCGCCGTCGGGTCGGCCGGCGGCGCGGGCTCCAGCGGCGCGCCCGCCTCCGCGCCACCCGATTCGGCCAGGCTCGCGGCGTCACGGGCGGCGAGGCGGGTCGACGGCGGGATCGGCGAGTGGAACGCGGGGGGCAACTCGCCGCGGGCGGCGAGACGCCGGATCACGAAGCCGTAATAGGCGTCGACCTTGGCGGTGACCCGCTCCCAGCTGAACTCCTCCGCGCGCTCGCGGCCGGCCGCGCCCATCGCAGTCCGGAGCTCGTCGTCGCGCAGGAGCCGCGCGATCGCGGCCGCGATCGCCTTCGGCTCGTTCGGCGGCACGAGCAGGCCCTCGCGGCCGCGCCGGACGACGCCCTTGTAGCCGTGGATGTCGGACGCGACGATCGCCGTCCCGGCCGCCATCGCCTCGAGCAGGACGATCCCGAAGGACTCGCCGCCGGTCGCCGGCGAGATGTACACGTCGGCGGTCCGGAAGAGCTGGGCCTTCTCCTCGTCGCTGACCCGGCCGAGGAACTCCACGCCCTTCAGCCGGCGCGTCGCCACGTAACGTCGCGCTTCCTTGCCGAGCGGCCCGGTCCCGGCGATGAGGAGCCGGCATTCGCAGCCGGTCTTGCGCAGGATCCGATAGGCCTTGAGCAGCTCGAGCAGGCCTTTGCGCGGCTCGAATCGGCCGACGAAGAAGAGGTTGCTCGTCCCGTCCTGCCAGCGGGCGAGCGGCACGGCGCGCTGGAAGGCGTGGACGTCGACGCCGTTGGGGATGACCTTGTAGTCGCCGGGGAAGTAGCGGTCGATGAAGTGCTTCGCGGCGCCGCTGACCGCGATCCGGCCGTGGAGGCGGGCCGCCTCGCCCTTCATCACCTTGCTCCCGAACTCGTACGACGGCGAGAAGCCGCCGAAGGCGTGGAACGTGGCGACATTCACGCTGGTCGAGAGCCGGAGGATGATCGGCGAGAGGAACGGCACGAACGGCTCGTGGAAATGGAGCAGGTCGAACTGCTCGCGCTCGAGCATCGCGCGGACCTGCGAGACGAACCGGGGCGACAGGGTGATCGTCCCTACCGAGCCGTTGACCGGCATCGAGAAGCCCTTGCCGATCCGGATGATGTCGCCCTCGGACGCCCGCTGGAGGCCGTGCGAGGAGCTCAGGATCCGGACGTCGTGGCCGCGCAGCCGAAGGTTCTCGTACAGGTACCGGACGTGCTGCGTCACGCCGCCGGGCAGCGGATAGACGTAGGGCGAGACCAGGCCGATCTTCATCGGCCGCGATTCTGCTCCGCGTCGACCGGGGCCGTCTCAGCAACCGCGGTCCGGCGGGCCATCCATTCCTCCTCGAACCGGGGCGGTCGGTGACGCCCACCCGGGTAGCCGAGATCGCGTCCGGTCCCGTCGCGACGCACGGTCGCCCGGATCGCGGCCTGCGCATCGCTGCGGTACTTCCGGAGCTGGTCGCCGAACGTCGCCAGCTGCCGGCCGGTGCCATGGAACGATCCGTGCTGGTGCGTCGCCCGCTCGAGGATCGCCTGGCGCAGGTCTTCGGCGGTCCGGCCCGGGAAGGTCGACCAACCGGTCCCGATCGCGAGGGCCTGGTGGGCGTCGCTGTTGCCGACGGTCGCGAGGCCGTGCTGCTCGGCGAACCGGACGACCCGCGGGTGCCACGGCCGGCCGAGCATGGTCGGGTTGAAGGTCTCGATCGCGTCCGGCCGAACCATCGGGTCGCGGTCGTTGATCAGGCGCCGGAGCACCCAGCCCTGGGCGCACAGCGGGTAGGGAACCAGGGGATGGGCCGGAATGGCCAGGCCGCCCTGCTCGTGGATCTCGCCGATCGTCGTCCGCAGGCTGCGCAGCGGCCGTACCCGCTCGGTCAGGAACAGCCCGAGCAGGTGACCGCCGAGCGTCGAGACCTCCTCGCCGACGACGATCTCGACCCGATGGCCGAGGTCGCGGGCCATCCTCCGCGCGGCCACCGCCGCGTCGATCCGCTCGTGGTCCGTGATCGCGATGACGTCGAGATCGGTCGACGACTCGACGAAGTCGAGGATGGTCGCGATCGGGTCGATCCCGTCGGAGGCGAGCGTGTGGATGTGGAGGTCGGCCCGGCCGAGGCGGTCGGTCACGACGGTGCCGCCGGTGGCGCGACGGTGTCGTCGGTCGGACGAGCCGGAGCCCGGGGAGCCGATTGCGCCTGAGCCCCGGCCTCGGACGCCAGGTCGGGCCAGATCGGGAAGAAGACCGCGGACCACTGCTCGGGCGCGTCGGCGATGAGCGACTCGAACGCGCCGGCCATCGCGGCAAGGGTCGCCGCGATCCGCTCGCGACGCGTGCCCTCGGCGGCGACCGGGACCGCGAGGAGCCGGCCAGCGACCCGGCGGTCGGGCAGGCGGCGGACGCCGACCGCGAAGAGCGGCGTGCCGGTCTCGATCGCGATCAGGGCCGGCCCGATCGGCAGCGGCGCCGGCGACCCGAACAGCGGGACCTCGAGACCGCCGCCCGCGATGTCCCGGTCGGCGACGATCCCGATCGGCTCGCCCGCCCGGACCGCCGCCTGGAGCGCACGCCGGGCGGCCCGGAGGCCGACGATCCGGACTCCCAGGCGCCCACGCGACCGCTCGAACCAGCCCTGGAGGGGCGGGTCGTCGACGGTCTCCATCGGCGCGACGAACGTCCGCCCGGAGCGGTGGGCGAGGTACAGCGCCGGCAGCTCGATCGGGCCGAGGTGGGCCGAGACGAAGATCACGGCACCGCCGACGAACGCGGCCTCGACCGTCTCCGGCGTCTCCACGACGACGCGGCTGTCGAAGACCTCCGGCCGGAGGCTCGGCACCCGCAGGATCTCGAGGTAGTAGCGCGCATCGTGCTGGAACGCCGCCACGACGAGGCGTTCGAGGGCGCGCGGGTCACCGGCGGCGGCACGGGCTCGCGGCGACCCCTGCCCACGCTCGTCGAGCACGGCAACCACCCGCCCGAGGTTTCGTCTCGCCTGGGCGGCGCGGGCCGGCGCGACCTTGTACCAGAGCCAGCCGACGATCTCGGCGAGCGAGACCGCGAGCCGCTCGGGGAGCAGGCAGGCGACCCAGGAGAGACCGCGCAGGCCGACGACGCGCGCCCGCTGGAGCGCGGTCCCGCGCGGGCCAGTGGCGACCGTCCGGCCGTCCGGTGTGTCCGGTGCGTCCGCGGCCGCGGGCGCGGTCACGATGGCGCGCCCTCGACAGCGGTGATCGTGTCGGGGTCACCCGCGCCGTGACCGTCGGCGATCGTCGGCGCCAGGAGGCCGAGCGGATCCGGCGTGGGGGCCGCAGCCGCCTTTGGTCGTGGCTCGCCGGCCAGCATCCGAGCGCCGCGCGCCGCCAGCTCGGCGGCCTCCTCCTCGGTCGGAGGCCAGATCGGCTTGAAGCTGTACCACTGCTCGGGCGCGGCAGCGATCGTCGTCTCGAGCGCCGTCGCGATCTCCTGGGTCGCCCGGGCGATGTCCGCGTCGGACGCCGAGGCGACCGTGATCGTCGGCGAGAACGTCACGTGGAACATGCCGTCCGCACCGCGCCGGATCGCGACCGGCAGGATCCGCGAGCTGGTCTTCGCGGCGAGGGACGCCGGGCCGGCGGGCAGGGTCGTCCAGGCGCCGAACAGCCGGACCGGGATTCCGTCGTTGCGATAGCCCCAGTCGATGAGCAGGGCGAGCATTTCGCCCCGCTTGAGAACGGCGTAGATCTCGCGCAGGTTCTTCCACGGGATCACGTGAACGCCCCACGCCTCGCGCAGCCGACGGAACCGCTCGAACATCTCCGGGAAGCTGGAATCGTCGGCCACGACGCTGATCGGCCAGCCGCGGTTGGCGACGCCGGCCGCGACGGCCTCGTTGTTGCCCACGTGGCCGAGGGCAAAGATCAGGCCGCCCGGCGAGCCGCGCCACTCCTCCTCGATCCGGTCCAGGTCGGGCTGGACGACGCGCGCGACGGCCTCGTCGACCGACAGCGATTCGAGGCGCATGATCTCGACGAGGTACTTCGCGTACTCGCGGTAGGCCGACAGGGCCAGGCGGCGCACCTTGCGATGCTCCGGCGGCAGCCCGACGACCCGCCCGAAGTTGGCGTTCGACCAGGCCCGCTTCGTCGGCCAGAGGAGGTAGCCCGCCTGACTGCCCGTCCCGATCACCCAGCGGGCGAGTCTGGCCGGCACATGGGCGACGACCCAGACCGCCGCGGCATACGCCGCGACGGCGGTCTTCTCGACGATGCGCGGCCCCTGCTCCCGTCGGCGGTGCGGCGCTTCGAGGCCCTTCGCGGTGGCCTTGCTCGCACCGTTGCCCTTGCCCGCCGTCATCGAGCCGCGGCCGCCGCCTTCTTGACCGTGGCCGATGCGACCGGGGCAGTCGAGGCCGCCTTCTTCAGCTGGGCCTTCGTGAGGTTCTCCGTCCCGACGAGGGTCTCGTTGTCCTCGCCCCGGATGAACGCCTCGAGCCGATTGTGCGAGATGTCGTCGTGGATCTGGATCGGCGGGCTCTTCATGAAGTAGCTCGACGGGGCGACGAGCGTGCCCTTCAGCCCGCGATCGAGGCCGAGCTTCAGGCAGCGGATCGCGTCGGTGATGACGCCGGCACTATTCGGGCTGTCCCAGACCTCGAGCTTGAGCTCCGCGTTGAGCGGGACGTCGCCGAACGTCGTGCCCTCCATCCGGATGTAGCACCACTTGCGGTCCTCGAGCCACGGCACGTGGTCGCTCGGGCCGACATGGACGTTGTCGGGGTCCATCTCGTAGTCGAGCATCGAGGTGACGGCGTTCGTCTTGCTGATCTTCTTCGACTCGAGGCGCTCCCGCTCGAGCATATTCAGGAAGTCGGTGTTGCCGCCGAAGTTCAGCTGGTAGGTCCGGTCGAGCCGGACGCCGCGATCCATGAACAGGCGGGTCAGCACGCGGTGGCTGATCGTGGCGCCGACCTGGCTCTTGATGTCGTCGCCGATGACCGGCAGGCCTTCCTCGGCGAACCGGCGCTGCCAGTACGGCTCGCGGCCGATGAACACCGGGATCGCGTTGACGAAGCCGACCCCGGCCCGGAGGGCCTGCTCGACATACCACTTCGTGGCTTCCTCGCTGCCGACCGGCAGATAGGAGACGACCAGGTCGACCTTGCGCTCCCTGAGGATGCCGACGACGTCCGCCGTCGGGCCGGGCGCCTTCTCGATGATCTGGCTCAGGTACTTGCCGAGCCCGTCGTGGGTCATCCCGCGCTCGACCTTGACGTCGAGCTTGGGGACCTGCTGGAACACGTAGGTGTTGTTCGGCTTCGTGTAGATCGCCTCGGACAGGTCCTTGCCGACCTTGTTCTTGTCGATGTCGAACGCCGCCACGAACTCGATGTCGCGAACGTGGTAGCCGCCGAGCTCGACGTGCATGAGCCCCGGGACGGTGTCCTCGGGCTTGGCGTTCTCGTAGTAGTAGCGGCCCTGGACGAGCGAGCTCGCGCAGTTGCCGACGCCGACGATCGCGACGCGGATCTTCTTGCCCGGCCGGTGGCCGTTGCTGGCGGCGCCGTTGCCGGGCGCGCCGTTGCTGCCGTTGGTGCTCACGGGTGCTGGTCTCCTCCTGGGGTGGCTGCGCTGTCTGCGTCCGGCGGGTTCTGCCGGGTCACGTGGATGATTCGCTGGATGGTGGTGACGGTCGCGAGGATCGTGATGAGGGCGAGCGCCGTGACGAGGACGGGCTGGCCCTCGTCGAGCGTTGGCGGGAAGAAGTCGGAGTCGGCGATCCATACGCCACCGAGGGCGCCCGTCATCAGGAGGCCGATCGTCAGCAGGACGAGACGGACCTCGCGCGGGGCGACGCCGACATTGGCCATTCCGGTGCCCGGCGTGAAGCCAAGGCTTTCGGACTTGGCCCGGGTATAGCTGACCATGAACGACGCGCCCATCGCCGCCACCGCGAGAATCGCCCCGGGGTGGAAGTCGGCCGACAGGCAGCCGATCGCGATGCCGATGTAGAGAGCTGCCTCGCCGGCGCGATCAAACACGGAATCGAGGAACGCTCCGAGCCGGCTCACCTTGTTCGTCGCCCGGGCGAGGGCGCCGTCGAAGAGGTCGAAGACGCCGCCGAAGACGACGAGCAGCCCGGCCGCGATCCATGCCTGCTGGGCGGCCGCGAACCCGGCAATGACCGCGATCCCGAAGCCGATCACCGTCAACGCGTTCGGCGTGAGGCCCATCCGGCCGAAGGCCAGGGCGACCGGGATCGCGGCACCGCGGACGCGGGCCCGCAGCTCCGGGCTGACGACCGAGCCGATCACGAAGCGGCTCGCTCCGGGTCGACGCCCGCCGCGATGCCGAGGATCTCGGCCTGGCGCGCGGCGAAGGCGTCGAACGCCTCGCGGCGGAGCCGGCAGAACGTCTCGCGACCGATCCGGCGGGTCGTCACGAGACCGGCGGCGCGGAGCCGGCCCACGTGCCACGAGACGAGCGGCTGCGATAGCCGGACCTGCGCGACCAGCTCGGCGACGGTGGCCTCGGCGACCGCGAGTGCCCGCACGATCCGCAGCCGGTTGACGTCGGCGAGCGCCTTGTGGACGAGACGCAGCTCGCGCAGCTCGTCGGGCTGGAGGACGGCATTGGCGATCGTGCTGCGGACGCGGGCGGGAGAGGGGCTCAGGGGACAGGTACTCCGCGGAGGTTTCCATCGCTCGCCGTCGGATCAACGGCGGTTTATATCAATGGGGGTTGATCCTACCGAGGGACCGTTCCGGATGTCAACCCCGAGACCGCCGCCGGACACGCGGGCCGGAGAGTCCGGCATCCCCTGTACCCTGCCCGGGTGAGCCGGTTCAGCGCCTGGAGCCTCCTCGCCGTCTTCGGGATCGGGGTGTTCCTCGCGGGCCTCGAGCTGTTGATCACGGCGACCGCCCTGCCGAGCATCCTGCTCGACCTCGCGGTCACCGACCAGCTCGGCAAGCCGGCCTTCTCCGAGCTCCGCCATGCCTCCTGGATCGTCAACGGCTACCTGCTGGCGTACGTCGTCGCGATGCCGCTGGCGGGTCGCCTCGCCGATGTGTGGGGTGCCCGGCGCCTGTTCCTCGGCGCGCTCGTCGTCTTCATCATCGGATCGCTCGTGGCGGGGCGCGGGCAGACCCTCGACGAGCTGATCGCGGGCCGGATCATCCAGGGCATCGGCGGCGGCGTCCTCGTCCCGGTCGGGACGGCTGCCGCGTCGCACCTGTTCGAGGGTCACGATCGGCCGCGGGCGCTCGGGATCATCGGCGCTCTCACCTTCCTCGGGATGGCGGTCGGGCCGTTCCTCGGGGCCGCGATCCTCGGCGGGTTCAGCGTCGCGAGCGGCCTCGATCGCCTCGGCGTCTCCGACCCGA
>Ga0307308_10000256_pt1 | contig 17918 bp, 17 predicted proteins | sample ER_DNA_195_FD_194501 | JGI IMG/M metagenome (GOLD analysis project Ga0307308, IMG submission 194501) | Bulk soil microbial communities from the East River watershed near Crested Butte, Colorado, United States - ER_DNA_195 | ecosystem: Environmental > Terrestrial > Soil > Floodplain | place...
CCCGCAAGCCCGCCGGATAACCAGGCTGACCGCAAGACCGCCGGATAACGTGGTGCGGGGGAGAAGCACCACGGCCAGTTGACGATCGTTACTCACCTGGTTACTCGGCCACTACTGGTCTTGGTCTTGGATCTCAGCAATCGATGCGGCCGTGTTGAAGAGGCCCGCCTGTCTGACGAACTCGCCGGGCGCTAGCGCGGATGCCTGGGAAGTGAGGAACCTGCGATCCAGGCGGGTGATCCGCATGATCTTGATCAGTCTCGGGCTGGGTGAGGCCAGCCGGAATGGGCAGCCTTTCCGGTCCGCGTAACCGGCCATGCGCACCAGGGCGGCTAGGCCCCGGGCATCGCAGAAAGCCAGTGCGGTTAGGTTCACCGTCACCGGGCCGCGGTGCCCATCGATAACATCCGTGACGTAGTTGACGGCCACGTCGGCGCTGAGGATATCTAGGTCGCCGTCAAGGTCCACGACGGCCTCGCCAGTAGGGCAGATCCGGTGGTCCAGCTTCATCGGCGCGGTTCGCTCCAGCTCGTCCCGCGCCGCCACGACTACTTCTTCCTCAACTGCTCTTGCATCAGTAACGCATCTGAGCATCGTGGCTCCATTCCTCAGCTACCATCCTGCGTCCGCCCGTTCGCGGAGGTTCCTTCCTCTAGCCCTGCCCGTTGACAGACACGGCCGGTGGGAGTCGTTAGTACGCGCCTTGTTACTCCTTCGAACCGCTGGCGGATGGTGGCCAGCAGCGCCCGGGTTTGTGCGGCCAGCATGCACGTCGGCTCAGGGCTGGGTAATCACCCGAAATCGGGTGATTACCCAGCCTCAGGTCCCGGCGCCATGGCCAGCGACCTGTGCTTCCGTTGATCTGGCCAGGGTCGGCGGCCTCGGCTGACCACCACGGCGGCTCAGAGCAACCGGTCACTGCAGGGATGGGCGCGCCCTTAAGGGTGCCGGACAGGTCGGCGCGTTGGTGTCTGCTCCTACCACCAGCCCGCTAGCCCGCCCAGCCGCGGCCCTCTCGGCACTGAGGCCGAGCTGAGGTAGAGGGCTGTGCTCGTCCCGTGCTATAGGATGCCGGTGACATCGATCGATCGGCCAGCCAGAACGGCTGAGAAGCTTCCTTTCAGAGCCTGTAATGCTGAAGGCTCCCCAGATCGGGGCACCCCCGATTATTCATTTCCTCAAGGCGAGGTAGTACGTGGCCCGCTCTGCGAGTGTGAGGGTCGAGGTATTTGCCGACCTGCATGCCGATGTGGGTGAGGCGCCGCATTGGGACGAGCGGACTAGGACGCTGCTGTTCGTCGATTTGACCGCAGGTGTGGTCTTCCGTTATGACCGGTCCGGGGTGAAGCTGGGGTCTTTTCCCGTCGGCCAGGAGATAGGCGCGGTTGTTCCCCGGCGGGGCGGCGGGCTTGTGCTTGCCGTGCGGGACGGCATCGCCACCGCCTCAGATACCGGGGAGGGTTTCGAGCTGACCGCGCCGGTCGAGCGCGATATCCCAGGCAACCGGATGAATGACGCGAAGTGCGACCCCGCTGGGCGGCTCTTCGCCGGAACGACTGCGTTTGACTTCTCGCCGCATTCCGCGGCGCTCTACCGTATCGAACCGGACTGGTCATTCGCGCAGATGGTCAGCGGCGTAACCCAATCGAACGGCATCGCGTGGAGCCCCGACGGCCGCCGGATGTACTTCATCGATTCGGCCACTCAGGGTATCGACGTTTTCGACTTCGACGTCGGCACCGGCTCGGCCAGCAACCGGAGACGGCTGGTCACGATCGAGCGTGCGCACGGGGTACCCGACGGGATGACCGCCGATGATAGGGGTAACCTCTGGGTCGCGTGCTTTGGTGGCGCGGCGGTCCGCTGCTATTCGCCAGCCGGTGTGCAGCTGGACGAGGTCCTCTTTCCGGTTACCCAGGTGACGAGCTGCACGTTCGGCGGTCCCGACCTGGCCGAGTTGTATGTGACTTCGGCTGCCTACCGGCTGAGCACCGGCCAGCTGAAGAAAGAGCCACATGCGGGTGCGACATTCGTATGCCGTCCGGGGGCGACGGGCATGCCTGCGTCGTCATTCGCCGGGTAAACGGCGTACCGCTCATAGCTGAACTTCCACCGAACGCCGGAAACCGCGCCAGCGCCCCGGGAAGTCCAGCTGAGGCGCTGCTTGAGAGACGCCGCGAAAGCTAGATCACAGAATGCCCAGCGAGGTCGCACGCTTGACGGCGGAAGAACGAGAGGTGACGCCGAGCTTCATGTAGGCGTGGCGCAGGTGCGTTTTCACCGTATTGAGGGACAAGTACAGATCGGCTGCTATCTCGGTATAGGTGAGCCGCTCGGACAGCTTCTCCAGGACGCGTATCTCGGCGGTAGTCAGCGGATCAAGAAGCTTCCCCTGCCGCGGGGCGGGCGCGGCGCGTTTGCGCGCTTTGAGACCGGTGGTGATCAGTGCCGTCAGCTGCCTGGTCCGGGGATAAAGGTGCGGCTCGGAGATCACGTGCTCGACTAGCTGAGGAGCTGTGTCCACGACGGTCCGGGCGAAACCGTGGCGGTCGGCTACGGCCAGAGCCTGCCTGACCAGGGCGGGTGCCTGGGGTGAGGATTGGCCGATGGCGATGCTCGCGCGCAGCAGCCGCAGTTCCAGATCGGACCGGATCGTTGCTCCCTCAGCCGGGGCGCTGCTCAGGGCCCGGGCTGCTTGCTCGGCATCCCCGGCGGCGAGAGCGGTGATCGCCGACATGACGATGCGCCGGTCCCCCGGCAGTCGCTCGATGACACTTGCGGCACCGCTCTGGTCACCCAGACCGAGGCGGATGCGGGCTTCTAGCTCGTCGGCCTCGGCGAGAAGGACGGAGTTCCCGCTTTTGAGCGCCGACCGCGCCGCAGGCAGCGAGGCCAGGGCTTCATCGTAGTTGCCGCCCGCCGCCCAGATCCGGGCCCGGTCGAGCTGGGCAAGGTAGTTGAAGGCGGGGCGGGCGCCGCTGACGATCTCCAGAGCACGTTCTACCGGTTCAGTGGCCGCGGCCAGATCGTGTCGCTCCAGAGCGAGCAGCGCCGTTGTCCGCAGCGCGTGAAAGGCGAAATAGTGGCGGTCGAAATGGAGGCGGCGGGCCGCGTTGAGAGTCCTGGCGGCTAGGGCGTCAGCCTCGTCGAGCGCCCCTTCGATGAGGGCGGCCTGGCTGATTACCCCGGGGCAGAGAACCTCGGTCAGCGCATCGCTCACCTGAGCCGACACAAGGGCATCGGCGAGCTGCCGGGCTTGGCTGAAGTGGCCCAGGTAGGTGTGGCAGTACATGGCTAGGGTGTCGAGCGTCACGACCCAGTCGCTGACACCATCGGCCTTGGCCTCGAACGGCCGCGGCCGCTCCCGGTGCGCCACCGCCTCGTCAAACTCGCCGATGAACGTGCAGTGAAGCATGTTCACCAGCGCCAGCCTCACGGCCAGCCCGGGTTGCGGGCCCGGGTCGATACGGCACTTCCGGGCGAGTGCGACAGCCCGCGAACCTCGCTCGAACGCCCCCCGCCACAGCAGCTCAGCCGCTAGGGGCAACAGGAACTCCGGTGCGCCTGCGAATAGCTCCGGCCTGATCTCGTCAAGATCGAGTGCGCTGCCGACCGTCGGGTTGGTCAGCACGTCGCGCACGACCCCCTCGCCGAGCAGGCTGAACGCCGCAGCCTGCTCACCGGCGGCCAGCAGATGCCGCGCGGCCAGGCCGGTCTGACCAGCCTCGATGAGATACTGCGCGGCGGCCTCGTGCATCCGCTTTTCCCAGGCTGGATCCCGGGCGTGCAACTCGGTCTGGAGAACTTCCCTGATCAAATGGTGATACCGGTAGGTGCGGATCTCATCGTCCACGACCGCTATGAACATGTGCGTGCCGTAGAGGAATTCGAGCATCTTCGCTGATCCTTGACCGCACAGCGCGGTGCATACGGGCACCGAAAGCTCATCGAGGACCGAGGTGGCCAGCATGAACTCGGCGACCTCAGGAGGCTGGTGAGAGAGGACCTCCTCCAAGAAGTAGTCGGCGACGGTATGACGGTGCAGCCGTACCCGGCCAGCCGCGGTGGCGTGATCGGGCGAACCCTGGATCGAGATCGCCGCCATCTGCAACCCGGCCGCCCATCCCTCGCTGCGCCGGTGAACCAGAGCCAGCTCTGATTCGTCCAGCCGAACCCCGAACCCGGCAAGCAGACTCTCGGTCTCCTCCACGGAGAAGGCCAGGTCCCCGTCCCGCAACTCGACCAGATCCTGGTGCGCCCGCATCCGGTGCACTCGCAGCGGCGGGTCAACCCGGCTGGCCACAATCAGCTGCAGCGACGGCGGATGATACTGCACCAGCCAGCGAAGGGTATCGGCGCTGGCCGCCCCGGCCAGGTGGAAGTCATCAATGACCAGTACCCGCACCCCGTCCGGCACGTCAAGGTCGTCAGCCAGGGCAGCGACCGCATCGGCCGATACCTCGCCATCGAGGCGGATCAGCTGGCGGGCATCCTCGCCGATCGATGGATCACTAAAGCCGTACCGCGCGGCCTCGATGACGGCAGCGACGAACCGGGCCGGGTCTTCGTCGGCCGCGTCGCAGCTCAGCCAGGCCGACGGACGCTGCGGGCGGGCTGCCAGCCAGTCGGCGAGGACCATGGTCTTGCCTGCCCCCGCCGGGCCCACCACCAGGGCAAGGCGAACCTGGTCTCCCCGGTCCAGCCGATCGAGCAACCTCGACCGGCGCACGAGCCCCGGCATCAGCTTGGGGACACGGAACTTCGAGGACGGGAACCGGGGAGTACGCGGGCCGGGCTCAGCCGTCACTGTCGCTTGCGGCATTCTGCCTCGCCCTCCCACAACGCAACCCACCCGGCTTGGCCGTCAGGGAGGATCACAGAAGCCAGTCCCGGGAGATGGAACGATATTACGCAAGGCGGCAGGATCAAGACCACCGTGTTGACATCATGCCCGCCCGGACGTGCCGAAGCCCGGGCCTCCCTAGGTCACAGGAACCACAGGGGGCCTCCCCTGTCCCGCAGTGGGCAACCGCCGGGCGGCAGTCAACTGGCCACCGTGCGTGATCACCCCCCTGGCAGCATCTAACGCACACGCACGCCACGTCATCAGCTCATCTAGCGACGCCCACTGCAGGTGCCCCGCTCAGCATGATCTCCGGAGTCAAGGTCGATCCTGGCCCGCGTAGGCGCGGTGGAGGGCGGACAGCAGCTCCGCTGGGCAGCTCAGCAGCGGGTGCAGGTTGCCGAGCTTCGCTGGTCCCTACCGCACGGCGCGGCCCGGCCGCGGCCATTGCGTCCAACCGGATCACCCAATATCGGGTGACGACTCTGATCTCGCCGTCAGGCACCCTGATAACCAGCGTCAACTACCAATTGCGAGGCATAATCCCAGTGCGATCACCGACGTATGAGATCACTTTCAGCGGCCAGGCCGGCAGAACGCTGCGCGCGCAATTCGACGACTGCCAGGTCACCACATGCCCGGATACGACCACCCTCCGCGCCGAGTTGCCCGACCAGGCTGCCCTTCCCGGGCTTGTAGAGCGGATCGTCGGCCTCGGTCTTGAAATAATCGATGTGCACCTGGTGACACAGCCACCGGCGCCATGACCGACCTCGCGCACATGCAGAGACCAAGAGCCACTTGCTGCCAGGCCATCTCGAAAAGCCAGTCGGTGGACGGTGGTCGGTGGAGCACCGGGTCAGTCTCATGCACGGGCAGTAGAGAGGCTGCCGTTGGCGATGATGGCGCCGTGGTCTACCGGAGTACGCCCACGTTGAACTCGAAGATCGCCCGCGGGTAAGGCCCGGTGACCACGATCGCCACCATGGTCACCGCGCTGAGCACCACGAAGGCGAGCCATGCCAGTCGCGCTCACGCTGTCCGAGCCGCGCGCTGCGGCCTTCAGGCGCGGCGGCGCTCACCGTCGGGAGGCACGGCCGTGTCGTGGAGGCGGCGGACTTCTATGACCTGGACGGCGAAGGTCTCGAGCCTGGTGAGCAGCCCATGCAGAGCTGCCTGATCTTGGAGCGGGCCGTGTACCACCGTCTCGACCGGCTCGACCGAGGCGATGAGCCGGTCGAAGTCAAGTAGCACCTCGGACGGGAGAACACCGGCTACGCGGATCTCGTAATAGGACAACGGCACCATGCGCCCTCAAGGTCGGAATCTATGGCCAGGTCCCTAGGCTCCGCTTCACCGTTTCGTGCCGCCCCACTCGTGGCGGGTGAATTCTTGTCACCCGGGTGAGACCGGGTGAGGTAGGTCGGGGGTGATGACTTCTCACAACCCGATAAGAGAGAAATGGCTTAGCGGGCTAGTCCGCGCGTCTATTCCGGAGAGAGGAATGCGGATGTCCAGGCCGGATACGCACGGGTCAACCCGTTCGCGAGGGCGCGCGGACGCTTACGATCCAGTTCTGACCGCAAAGGTCACCATGCCTGACCTGCCGGGCTGGGCAGTCGCCCGGCCGCGCATCGATAAGCTCATCACCGATGGCACGCGGGGACCGCTGACCCTGGTGGCTGGGCCGCCCGGCGCCGGCAAGACCATGGCCATCGCGGCGTGGGCTGCCGCCAGCCGCAATCCCGGCGCCTTGGCCTGGCTCACCGTCGATGGCCACGACAACCGGCCGAGGGTGTTCTGGTCCTATGTCGTGGCCGCCCTGCGGCGGGCAGGCGTCGCGATGCCGCGGGTCCGTTTCGGGCCCGGCCGGGTGGCGGTCGATCACGCGTTCCTGGCCAATCTCGCGTCGGCCCTGGCTGCGCACGACCCACCCGCGGTGCTGGTCATCGACGACCTCCATCTGCTGGCCGAACCGGCGGTCATGGACGGTCTGGCCTACGTGCTGCGGAATGCCAGCCCGGGCCTGCATCTCGTGGTCGCCTCCCGGATGGACCCGATGCTGCCGCTGCACCGGTACCGGCTTGCCGGACAACTGGCCGAAATCCGAGCCGATGACCTCGCCTTCAGCACCGAGGAGTCCGCACTGCTGCTCGCGCATCACGGCATCGCCCTGTCCGCAGACACGCTGGACCGGATCACCGGCCGGATCGAGGGCTGGGCCGCGGGCATGCGCCTGGCCGCGATGTCCCTGCAAGAACGCGACGACCCTGACCAGTTCGCGAAGGAACTGGAGACCGGGGAAACCGCCATCACCAGCTATCTGGTGGAGGAGGTACTCGACGCTCAGCCGGCTCCGGCCCGTGAGATGCTGCTCCGGACCAGCATCCTGGACAGCGTCAACGCCGAGCTCGTCGGCGAGCTGACCGATAACCAGCCGGAAGCAGGCATCCTGCCGGATCTCGCCCGGGCGAATGCCTTCGTCCGCCCGCTCGGACAGGGATGGTACCGGTACCACTCGCTGCTGGCCACGGTATTGCGCCTCAAGCTCCGGATCGAGCACAGCGGACTGGTCCCCGACCTGTACCGGCGGGCGGCCCGGTGGTACCAGCTCAACGGACGACTTGACGAAGCAGTATGGTATGCCGCCGAATCGGGTGACTGGCCGTTCGCCGCCGGAGTGGTGGTGGACGAGTTCGCCACAGGTCAGCTGACCGAACCATGCAGCCACCGGCCGCTGGCTGAAGCGTTTCAGCGCATGCCCAGGCATACGGCCTGGACCCAACCGCAACCATTGCTGGTACTGGCCGCAGTGGGGCTGTCCCGGGTCAGCAGTGACGCAGTCACTACCGCCCTCATCGCCGCGGAGAGCATGCTCGACCGCCTGCCTGACAACGAGGAGATCCCGGCCCGGCTGGCGGCCGCGCAGATCCGGCTGGCGCTCGCCCGCCGCACCGGGAATTTCGGGCTAGCCACGGCCGCCGAACGAGGCGAGGCCCTAATCGATCAGCTGTCCCAGGAGGTACACGACCGGTACCCGGGGATCCGGGCGCAGATGCTGGCGGGCTATGGAGCAGCAGATCTGTGGGCGGGCCGGCTAGATGAGGCGGCGGTCCGGTTCGAGGCGGGCGTGGCCGCTGCTCCACCGGCGGGGCATGAACGGGCCGATGGCTTGGGGTATCTCGCGCTGGCAGAGGCGCTGGCGGGCAGGCTGAGCAGTGCCGTCGTCCGGGCTGACCAGGCGGCTGACGCGATAAGCAGCGGTGGCGACGATCTGATCGAGCATGTCATCCCCAGCGTGGACGTGGCGTTGGCCTGGGTGTACTTGCAGCGGGGTGATATGCAGAGGGCGCACGCCCGGCTGAAGCAGGCCGAGGCCTCCCTGCGGATTTGCCCGGACAGATTGGTGAGCGCGCTAGCCTGCACGGTCGCGGCCCAGCGCCGCTTGGCCGAAGGTCACGTTTCACGCGCGATGGAAATGATCCGCCAGGCGCGCCAGGACTGGTCACCACCCGCCTGGCTCGACCTCAGGCTGACCATCCTAGAATCGCGCGTCTGTATGGCGGCGGACGACATCCCGGCGGCCTTGGCCGCGGCGCAACGCGCCGATCCGCACTCGGTACCCGAGGCTGCGGCTGCACTCGCCCATGCCTGGCTGGCTACAGGAGACCAACAAGCGGCCCGGCGCGTTCTGGACAACGTGACGGAGAACCTCGGCGGGACGATTCACCGACTTGGCCTGGCGGGATGGGTGGCTGAAGCGCGGCTCAGCTACGAAACCGGCGACGGCGCGCGAGGTCACCGCTGTCTCGAGCGCGGCCTCGAGCTAGCCAAAGCTGAGCAGACAAGGCTGCCCTTCGTGATGGAGCGGACCTGGTTGCGGCAGGTGCTGCGGCGCGACCCTGATCTGGCTCATCACTATCACGAACTGGTCGCGCCCCCCGTCATGAGTCCGGGCGCGGTTCCGTTCCAGAGAAAGGCGCCACCGTCCGACCAGGCGGCACCAGTGTTCGTCGAGCGGCTCAGCGAGCGTGAGCGCGAGGTCCTCACTCACGCCTCGAGGATGCTCAGCACGGCCGAGATCGCCACTGAAATGTACATTTCGGTGAACACCGTCAAGACGCACCTCAGGAACATCTACCGCAAGCTATCCGCGACCCACCGTAACGAGGCAGTCCGTCGTGCGCGGCAGCTGCAGCTGATCTGAGAGGTCTGGCGTGTCGCCGCTACCGATTTGGCCGTCGGCGGATCTCTTGCTCGTCAATCTCGACCTAACGCTCCCTACGCGTGGCCCGGAACCGGGCAATGAGACGCCAAGAAAAGATGCCGCTAGCGATATTGACCGCGGCATGTCGGTGCGCTACTCAGGTCTGCGGTCCGGTGGCGTTACCCACAGTAGCAAGATGACCGGGCGCGGGTGCCTAGGGCGTCGACCGGTTCGTGGACCGGCTCACCGGATAATCCCAGCGCCTCAAGTGCCGTCGGTGCGATAACCCGTGCCATCGGTGCAGCTAGCGCGCATGGTGCACAGGGCCGTACTTCTCATAATCCGCCGGTCGTGGGTTCGAGCCCCACCCGCCCCACGTGGGGTCCAGCGGTGCCGACGAAGAACTCTTGGGCTGCATGGGTTAGCCGATCCAGTTCACCTGGATAATGACGACGCGTTCACCGCGGACGTCGGTCAGGTAGACGAGCATTAATTGGCCTCGCTGGACCGTGCGCAGCCCCGGCGGCTCGCCTGTGAACTCCCGCCCATCGAGGAAGATCATCGATTCGCGGACGTTCAGTTCCTCGGCTACCTGACGGACCGCTGCCAGCGCGGCAGGTGGCAGCCGGTCGAGCAGGTCATCGGTGACGGGTTCCCAGTGCCACTCAGCCACCCGCGACCTCACGGTAGGCCGCCTGGACGATCTCGGCGGCTTCGCGAACTGCGTGGTCCCGGACAGCGGGATCGGGGTCGGCGAGGGCTCGTTCGGCGGCGTGGAGCCGGGCCGCTACCGAGGGCCGCCGCTCGATGGCGATGGCGGCGCCCCAGCGCTGGTAGAAGTGGCGGATGGGGAAGACGCTGTCCTCGTCGCCGGCCTGGGTGAAGGCGTCCTGGATTTCCTGGAAGAATTCCGGCAGGCGGGACGGCGCGACCGTGGCGACCGCCTGGCGCAGGGCGGGGAGCGACAGGGCGGGCATGGGAATCAGCGGCTCGTCACCCTGCGGGTGCTCAGCAGTCATCCCGCCCGCCTCCTCTCACGTCCGGTAACAGAATAAGCCGTGCCACGCCTCGGGGCGGAGTCTGGCTATTCGCTCGCGCGGCCGTGGGCTGGGCGCTCCTGGCGACGTTACGCACAGTAGCAGGTTGGGAGGAGATCGGCGCTTTGCTGTGGACTGGTTCGTGGACCGAGTCACCTGGGCAAACGGTGCAGTTAGGGCCATCGGTGGCACGACTCTGTGGCATCCGTGCAGGTAGTGGCTTGCCATCCAGCATGGCCAGCGATCCGGCCGGCTCGTGCAGGACGAGCGAACCGAGGGCGATTCCGGCGACGGCACCGCTGAGGGCGTGACTACGGCCGAGCACTCGTTACCTTCTCTCGCTCATGACCACGATGACACCGTAAGACGTGCGGTCGGCCGGATCCGGGGATGTGCCCGGCGAGTTCTTCTGGCGTCTTGACATGCAGCCATCTGGCTGCCTAAAGTAAAAGGCAGCCAGATGGCTGCTTTTGGGGATGGCGAGATGGATGACGTGTTCAAAGCGCTGGCTGATCCGAGCCGCCGCATGCTGCTGGACAGCCTGAACGCCCACAACGGCCAGACGCTGCGCCAGCTGTGCGCCGGGCTGGACATGGCCCGGCAGTCAGTCAGCAAGCACCTGGCGGTGCTCGAGGCGGCCGGTCTGGTGACCGCCGTGCGCCGGGGCCGGGAGAAGCTGCACTACCTGAACGCCGCCCCCATCAGCGACATCGCCGAGCGCTGGATCAGCCGTTACGACCAGCCCAGGGTCGATGCCCTGGCCGACCTTAAGAAAGCACTGGAGGAGACCGAAGTGGAAGCGCCCTCGTTCGTCTACACCACCTACATCCGCACCACGCCCGAGCGGCTGTGGCAGGGCCTGACCGATCCGGCCTTTACCCAGCGGTACTGGCAGACCGAGCTGCACACGGACTGGGCCAAAGGATCGCCAGTGACCTGGAACAACCACGGCGTCCTGATCAGCGACCCCGAGTCGGTCGTGCTCGAATCCGACCCGTACCGCCGCCTGTCCTACACCTGGCACACCATGACCCCCGAGCTGGCCGAAAAGTTCGGCTGGGATCAGGAGTTCCAGGCCAAGCTGGCCGGCGAACGCCGGTCCAAGGTCACCTTCGACATCGAGCCCGCCACCCAGGGCGTGAAGCTGACCGTCATCCACGACGGCTTCGAGCCGGGCAGCACCGTGCTCGAGATGGTCCGCGTCGGCTGGCCGGACGTCATCTCCAGCCTCAAGACCCTGCTGGAAACCGGCGAACCCCTTCCGGCGTAGTTCGCCGGGTCATCGGTCGCGGCATAATGGCGGCGTGGAGATCCCTTGCCACATCGACGCTCTGCGCCGCCAGGGCGGCCCTCGCCGCCGCGGCCGAACGGGCCGGTTGGCGCGGGCAGTCCCACAGACTCGCGCGCCGGGAACGTGATGTGGCTGCTGTCTGTCGGCGGACGCGCTTATGCTGGGCGGAACGGCGACCTACGGGAGAGCTGCTGATGACCGCGCCGCATGCCAGGCAACCTCAGGTCCTGCCTCGCCCGGCCTGCACGCCGACGGCGATCCGGGCCGTGCTGGCCGCCAACGCCGATGCCAGCATCGTCCAGCGGTACGACGAGGATCTGGATGCGGCGTTCGAACAGGCCCGCGAGCAAGGTGAAGTGACACCGCTGGTACAGACGGTCAAGCGCTGGTGGCTCGAGGCGGATGCCTGGCGTGATCCCCAAGCGCAGCGGGAGTTCCTGGCTCGCATCGACAACTACCGGGACGAGGGTCCGCCGCCTGCGGAACAGCGGATGAGCAGGGAGGAGATCCGGACCCAGTTCGGTGTCTGACGCGTGTACCGGTGGGAGCTGGATGCCCGGCTCTGCAGGAGTTCGCCGACCTGCCTCCGGCCGCGCGAGCATCCCTGGTGGCATTCATGGACGCGGTCGTGATCGTGGATCCGGTGCAGTACCAGGGCCGCCGCGACGAGCGTGATGACGTCCCTATGCCGCTGCGCTCATTGCATTTCGGCTCGGACGGCGAGGCCTGGTCACGTTCCTGGTGTACCCGCCTGACGATCTCGTGCTTGTAGTCAAGATCCAGTGGCTCGGCGGTTAGCAGCGTTTGGCCCTACTCCGGCGCCCTTACGCCGCGGGCGCGGGCATGCGCGGATCGGCCGCAAGGCAGTAACTTTCTGTAGCTGAAATCCGGTAATCGCTATAGTAAGGCGTGGACCGGTTCGTGGACCGAGCCACCCGTGCAAACGGTGCAATCAGGGCCATCGGCGGCACGACTCCGTGCCATCGGTGCAGCTAGCGCGCACGGTGCACGGAGCCGTACTTCTCATATCCGCCGGTCGTGGGTTCGAGCCCCACCCGCCCCGCTGTGCGCCTTCCTCGATCACCGCTGCGGCGGGGACCTGTCGCACTTGCTGCTTCCTCTTCCTCGGCCAACGACACGGCCGGGTCCGTGGTGCTTGCGGGCACGGGGCTTGTACGGCCGGTGCGCGAGGTCTGACGGGGGGCTGGTGCGAGGGGCCTCCTTCAGGAGTCCGGCGGGGCCGGGTGAAAGGGATGAGGGATGGTGCTGTCCCAGGTTTAGATCCGGGCGCCGGTGGGCGACAGGGCGTCAGGCCTGGCCGGTTTGTACCTGCGGCGTAGGGTTGGGGTACGGATCTTAGGAATGAGCCGTTGGGTCCAGTCCCTGCCCCGGCTGCTGTGCCAGAGGGCGGCGCTCATGCCAGGTGTAGAGCTGAAAGCCAGCGTACGGGGCGGCTTTGTTGTCGTGGTCCTGCGCGGGAACCTGGACGTAACCGGCGCGGCGGACGCCGAGGCGGCCATCGCGGCCCTGGTGGCGCCGGGGCAGACCCTGATCCTCGACATCTCCGCGCTCGACTTCATGGACTGCGCGTCACGACGTGCCTTGCTGCGGGTGCAGATGCTAGCCCGGCGCGGCGGCGGCGATGTGGTCCTGGCTGCGCCGCAGCCGCATCTGCTGCGGCTGCTGGCCCTGACCGGCAGCGATGAGGTGTTCTGCGTTCAGGCCAGCGTAGAGGCCGCCGTCGCGGTACCGCCAGCCGCAGGACGCGGTACCCTTGGCGGCGGCTTGCGGTGCGTGCTGCACGCTCTAGGAGGGCAGCCTCATCGCATACGTGTACCGGGTTAGCGCGGCCGGGGCAGCGGCGGCCCTGGCAGGTTCCCTGCGCGGCCCGATGCGCCGATGACGGGCAGCCGGGCCCTGGCCGTGTGGGCACAGGTGGCGGCGCATGCCGCCGCGCAGGGCCAGCGGCCCTCGGTCGCCGACGTCTGCGCGGTCGCGGTCAGCTCAGCTCAGCTCAGCGGCGCGTGGGTGGTGGCCGCGCGCGGCAGCGACCCGGATTTCGTGATGTGCGTGACGGACCCGGTCAGCGAGCAACTGGCCGAACTTCAGCTGACCCTGGGAGAAGGGCCGTGCCGCGACGTGCTGGCCTCGGCCGCGCCGGTCCTGGCCGGCGACCTGGGTGATGCGGAGTCCGCCCGGCGGTGGCCCGCGTTCACCCCGGCGGCATGCCAGCTCGGCGCCGGGGCGCTTTTCGCGTTCCCGCTGATCGTCGGGGCGATCCGCGCCGGGGTGCTGGGCCTGTACCGCAGCTCGCCCGGCCCGCTGCCCGGCCGGCGATTCGGTGACCTGCTCATCCTCGCCGATGCGGCGACCGTGATGCTGCTCGGCAGCGAGCACGGCGACGCCGAGAATGGTGACGGGGCCGCCCTGGACGGGCAGGCCCCGGACCTGGCGCTGCACCGCGCGGAGATCGATCAGGCTACGGGGATGCTGACGGTGCAGCTCGGCGTCCCGGTGGCGGCGGCGTTCGCCCGGCTCCGGGCTTACGCTTATTCTCAGGACCGGCGGCTCGCGGACGTGGCCGGCGACATCGTCGCGCGGCGCCTGCGACTTGGCCGCGACCCGGGTCAACATGGCGGCCCATAACCTACCCGGTAGCGTCAGCCTTGCTTTCCCAGCGGCGCGACCGCGAGTCTTCCTGCTAGTGACGAAAGGTGACCCAGATGGACACCGAGCTGCTCTCCGACACCTTCGTCGAGCTGGCCGACACAATGGTCGCCGAGTTCGACGTCATCGAGTTCCTGCACCTGCTCACCGACCGCAGCGTCGCCCTGCTGGCCGCGTCCGCGGCCGGGGTGGTGCTGGCCGACCCGCGCGGTGAGCTGCGGGTGGCGGCGGCCTCCAGCGAGGAAGCCGAGCTGCTGGAGCTGTTCCAGCTGCAGAACGACCAGGGGCCCTGCCTGGAGTGCTTCCGTACCGGCCGGGCTGTCACGGCTACCGATCTGGCTGGCCCGGCCCCGCAGTGGCCCCGGTTCGCCGAAGCCGCCGCGCGGGCCGGGTTCCGCTCGGTGGAGGCGCTGCCGATGCGGCTGCGGGATCAGGTCATCGGGGCGCTGAACCTGTTCGGTGCCGGGCCGGGCGGGTTCGACGCGGCGGACCTGCGCATCGGCCAGGCCCTGGCCGATGTGGCCACCATCGGGCTGCTGCACGAGCGGAACGTGCGCCGCCGTGAGACCGTGGCCGAGCAGCTCCAGGGCGCGCTGAACAGCCGGGTGGTGATCGAGCAGGCCAAGGGCAAGCTCGCCGAGCGGCTCAGCATCGACATGGGCCGCGCCTTCAAGATGCTGCGCGACTACGCCCGGAACAGCAACCAGCACCTGACCGACGTGGCCCGCGACTTCGTCGACGGCGCCACCGCGGACTTCCCGCCGCCGGCCCGGCGTCAGCCGCACCGCTAAGGGCACCGCCCGCGTCGGCCGGCGGGGCGGGTGGTTGACGGTTTGGCCCGGTTTGGGGCAGCCTGGCTCAGGAGCCTGCAGGTCCCCCCCGCGTACCGTGGGGAGTCGCACCTGCGGGCCGGGAGACGATGCCTCCCGGCCTGGAGCCGCAGGGCCCCTGATCCTTATCCCCCCCGAGGACAGGGGCCCTGCGCTGGGGCCGTTCCCGGACCGGCCGCTTGGCGGCGCGCAGGTCATTTGTCCTCGGTTGATGAGTGATCCCGGGGGCGGTCTCGTCGCGGGCGTGCCGGGTTGCTGTTTCCGTAATGGGCGGCTCGCAGGGGGCGTTGCCGCCCAGCGCGGGATCGGCGAGCATGATGGCTCCGTCGTGGCTGAGGTAGGCGCGAAGCGGGGTGCGCTCGTAGTGCCAGCGCCGGACCCTGGTCAGGGAGCATGTGCTGGCCGTGATGCGGAACACTCCGGCCAGCGGAGCGTCCTGGGTGGCGAGGCTGACCAGGAGTTCGTCGCCGTAGTCGATGATGGTGGTGATCTGGACGCCGTCCAGCCGTCCGGCCAGGTAGTGGCGCGACCGGCCCTGTGCTGGGGGAATCCTGTTCCCGGCTGCGGTTACCGCGCGGCCGATGATCCACAGCAGCAGCACCAGGCCCGCTGCGGTCAGCGCGGTCGGGAAGATCGCTGTGGTGTTCATTGGAGGCTGGGCGTGCTAGCGGGGAACAGCGTGTCGAGCAGGCCCGTGGTGCTGGGAGCTTCCACGGTCAAGATCATGTGCCCGGCGGTGACCTCCAGCAGGAACCGGGCGTGAGGGCAGCATGCGGTCTCTGCCGCGCACAGCGCGGCCACGGCGGCGATCATCTCCGGATCGGCGGGCAGCATGAGCCGGGCCGTGCCGCTGCCGCGCTCTGTCGATGTCGCGGCCGCGGCCAGCGCCCGCCACTGCGCGGTCCGGGAGGCCAGGGCGTCGCTGTCGAGCGAGCAGCCCCACGGTGCGGGGTCGGCTGAGGTCTGGCCGGGGGCCAGGTCGAGATCGGCCTCGCAGATGCATCCCCGCCCGCAGTGCTCGGGGCCGGGATCGCGGGCCGACAGCCGGTCGAGCACGGCCTGGAGCTGCCGCTCGAACATGCCCATCTCCGCTGCCTGCTGGCGGACCTGGCTTATCCGTCCGCCCATGTAAGCGCGCAGCCGGGCCTGCAACGGCCGGCACTCGCCGACCGGCCAGGACGCGACCAGGTCGGCGATGTCTTCCAGGCTCATCCCGATGCCCTTGGCCCGGCTGATGAACGCCAGCTCGTCCAGCGCGGACTCATCGAAGACCCGGTAGCCGTTGGCTGCCCGCCGCGCGGGCGACAACAGCCCGGCACGCTCATAAAAGCGCACCGTCGACGGCGCCACCCCGGCGCGTTCGGCCAGTTCGGAGACCCGCAGACCGTCCACGGCACCAAGCGTAAACCTGGAACTCAGCTTCAAGGTCAAGGCAAGACTGTCGCCTCAAAGCCGTGCCACCTGCCCAGGCACCGCGAAGAAAGGACGCGTACCACGCAAGGCAGACCCTGCCGCGGCGCGCCGATCGTCAAAAATGCTTGACGATATTCCATTCGTCAATCTATTTTGACGGAATGGCTGGAGACCTCGCAGAGGGCAGGCGGCTCATGGACGCGGCGGCAAGTACCGACCCGGAGGTGGGGCTGACCGCCGTGGTGGCGTTGCGGCAGCTGGTGGAGGTGCTGGAAGAACTCCAGGTCGACCGGGCCCGCCAGCAGGGCTGGTCCTGGCGGGACATCGCCCTCCGCTTGGGGGTGACCAAGCAGGCCGTTCACTACAAGCACGGACTGCGGGTCCGCCGCAGCCGGAGGGAACCCTGATGTGGTGGCGGGTGACCGGGCTGGTGCGCGCCGCGACCGGTGATGACGGGACGGGCGCGGTGTGGCCGCGGCTGACCCCGGACGGCGGGAAGGTCATCGACCTGGCCTTCGCCGAGTCCCGCGAGCTCGGTCACCCGTGCATGGCCGGTGAGCACGTGCTCCTCGGGCTCCTCCGGCACGGCACCAGCCCGGCCGCCGAACTGCTGCGGGCCCGCGGGCTGGACCTTGACTCTGCCCGGGCGGAACTGCGCCGGGTCGGGCCGACGCTCGGCCCGGGCGCCAGTCCCGCGACGGCGCTGCGGGCTCTCGGCATCGACGCCGACGAGGTGCGGCAGCGGCTGGAGGCGAGCTTCGGGTCGGACGCGCTGCGCGCGGCCGAACGACGGGTACGGCGCCGTCCCCGGTGGCGCGGCGGGCATCCCCGTCCCAGCCCGCTGTGCGTCTACCTGCTGGCCAAGCGCGCGATGGAGTTCGCCGCCCGGTCCGCCGCGGACCGCGGCGACGCCGGGATCGGACCGCAGCACCTGCTCTATGGCGTGCTGCTCGACGCCCGCGACCCGCTCGGCACTCAGCTGAGCCGCCGCAGCCGCAGGCAACTGGCCCCGCTCGGCTTCGTCCCCGGCCGGCCCAACCCGGTCCGGCTCCAGCTCCAGGCGCGCGGTATCGATCCTCAGCAGCTGGCCGCCGAGCTTTTCGCATCACCGTAACCATCCGGGGTCAGGCTGGTCCGGGTCACCGGCTGCTCCCGCCGAGTTCCGCGACAGCGCGGGCGAGCATGCCCTCGACCAGGAGCCGCTCGGATCCCCAGTCCTCGCGCAGGTCGTCCAGGAAGCCGGTGATGGTGACCACGCCGGCCCACGGATGGCAGGCGGCCTGCTGAACGTTTGCCCTCCGCGGCGTTTTACCTGTTCAGCGCAGCTTCGGCGAGCTCGCGCCGGATGATCGCGGCGAATGGGTGCGAGCCGAGCGAGAGCGCCTCCTCGATCACGTCCGGAGGCACGACGCGGCGGTCCGCGATCTCGAAGAGCGCTTCCCACGGGCGGAGCTCGACCTCGGCCCGCCATACCGACCGGACGAGCACCTTGCCCCGCTCGGGGCCGGTGAGGCACTGGCCGCGCGTGAAGCCGAGCAACCTGGCTCCGGTCACGGTCGCGCACGCTTCCTCGGACATCTCCCGGCGCAGGGTCTGCTCCCAGCTTTCGCCCGGCTCGGGCCGGCCGGCC
>Ga0307308_10000257_pt1 | contig 17884 bp, 16 predicted proteins | sample ER_DNA_195_FD_194501 | JGI IMG/M metagenome (GOLD analysis project Ga0307308, IMG submission 194501) | Bulk soil microbial communities from the East River watershed near Crested Butte, Colorado, United States - ER_DNA_195 | ecosystem: Environmental > Terrestrial > Soil > Floodplain | place...
CGCGACGATCGTCCTCGTCGCCCTCCTCGTCATCTCCGGGCTTCAGCTGCTCCTCTTCGCCATGTGGTTCGACATGGAGTCGAACAAGGACTTGCGCTAGCGCAGCTGCTGCTTACGCTTCCATTCGCGAATCTCATCCCACGTCATGCCGTCGAAGACGTGGTTCTTGTGGCGGATCCTGAAGAGTCGGGCAGGGAACCACCATTTGACGAGTCGTCCGATCCTCGTTCGCCGGCACCAGCAGTCCGGATCGCAGCCACACTCGTAGTTGCTCGGGTTGTGGATGCGATGGAGCAGCGGGCGGTCGGCCACGGTGGGAGCGTAGCGCGCTTACGTCGAATAACCGAGCCGGTTGGTCAGCGACGAGGCGTGAAGTGGTCGCACGTGGCCGAGCCGCGAATCGGCCCCCGGACCAAGCGACAGCCGCCGAGCGCCAGTGGCGGAAACATGTACTTACAGTGGTCGCAGCGGACCTCAGCCTGGTGGGCGGGCCGGTAGTTCGCCGCCTTCTTCGAGAGACCCCAAACCCTCATTGCCATCCCAATGCCTCCGGAACTCATCGTACCCCGGCCGCGGAGGAACCCGCAATGGCCGCCAGCATGGAGTCGAACAAAGATCTGCGTTAGAGCAGGAATTTTCTCCCATACGTCACTAAACTGAGTATTGGATGAGTACTGCGGTTGTCACCGGCGGCGCCGGTTTTCTCGGCTCACATCTCTGCGACTACCTGCTCGAGCAGGGCCACCGAGTCGTGTGCGTGGACAACCTCGACACGGGCTCGCTCCAAAACATCGAGCACATCAAGAACGGGTCCGACTTCGTCTTCGTCAACCAGGATCTGACGGAGACTTGGTTCATCGAGGAGCCGGTGGACTTCGTCTTCCACCTGGCCAGCCCCGCCAGCCCGATCGACTACCTGCGCCTCCCGCTGCATACGCTCAAGGTCGGCTCCTACGGGACGCACCACATGCTCGGCCTGGCGAAGATCAAGCGCGCGCGTTTCCTCCTCGCCTCGACGAGCGAGGTCTACGGCGACCCGCAGGTGCATCCCCAGCCGGAGACCTACTGGGGCCACGTCAACCCCATCGGCCCCCGCGGGGTCTATGACGAGGCGAAGCGCTACGCCGAAGCGCTGACGATGGCCTATCACCGCCAGCAGGGCGTGGACACCTGCATCGTTCGGATTTTCAACACCTACGGCTCCCGCATGCGCCCGCACGATGGGCGCGCGATTCCGACTTTCATGCGCCAGGCGCTCGAGAACAAGCCGCTGACGGTGTTCGGGGACGGCTCGCAGACCCGCTCCTTCTGCTTCGTGGACGACCTCATCCGCGGGCTCTACCTTCTCGCGACGAGCGGCGAGCACCTCCCGGTCAACATCGGGAACCCGCACGAGATGACCCTGCTCGAGCTTGCCGAGGCCGTTGTGCGCGTGACCGGATCCAAGTCCGAGATCGTTTTCGAGGCCCTTCCGGTTGACGACCCGCAGGTGCGCCAGCCAGACATCACGCGGGCGCGCCAGGTGCTTGGCTGGGAGCCCGAGGTGGAGCTCGAAGAGGGATTGCGGCGACTTCTCGCCGCGAGCGCTCCGCAGACGGCACCGGCGCCATAGCGCACCCGCGCCTGGTCGGCCTCAACCACATCGCCCTCGAGGTGGGCGACGTCGCTGAGGCGCTCGAGTTCTACGGGCGGATCTTCGAATTCGAGCTGCGCGGACGCGGAAACCGCATGGCCTTCATCGACATGGGCGACCAGTTCATCGCGCTCGCAGGCGGCCGCACGCAGCCGCCCGACTCGCAGCGCCACTTCGGTCTCGTAGTCGACGACAAAGAGGTGGCTCGGCGCGCGCTCCAAGAGGCCGGCGTCGAAGTTCAGCCTCGCGGCTCGGTCGATTTCAGCGATCCTTGGGGCAATCACATCCAGGTCGTCGAGTACGGAGAGATTCAGTTCACGAAGGCCGAAGGCGTGCTTCGCGGCATGGGCCTCGAGGGCTTGCGGAAGAGCGAGAAGGCTCTCGAAGAGCTCCGTTTCAAGGGCCTGGCGCCGGGCTCATGACGTCAGCGCGGGGCTGACCGTCAGCGTCACCACGTCGACCGGCTCGTGCTTTCCCTTCAGCTCCAGGGGCCGGCGCTCCAGATCGGGATCGAGACCGGCGGCGTCCGCGGCGTCACTCGTGACGAGAATCTCCCCGGCCGTGGCGGCCGATGCGAGTCTGGCCGTCGTGTTCACTGCGTCCCCGAGCGCGGTCATCGTCGCGGCAGTTCCTGCGCCGACCGCGCCAACCCACGCCGTGCCGGTGTGTACACCGGCTCCGAGGGGAACCCAGGGACCCGCAGGATCCGCATGGCCCGTGGCTCCGAGCAGGGCACGCGCAGCGTCAATCCGGCGGGCCGCGTGGCGCGTGCCCGCGAGGAGCGGATAGAAGATTGCGACCAACTCGTCTCCGACGAACTTGTCGACGATGCCATCGTGGTCGAAGACGGCTTCGGCGGCGGTGTCGTAGAAGCGATCCATAAGCTGTCGGAAATCTGTCGAGGACATGCCTTCGGCAAGTGCAGTGGAGCCGCGGATGTCAGCGAACAGAAGCGTGCACTCGATCTCCGCGCCGCCGTGGTGATCGGTGATGAACGTGAAGCAGGAAGAGCACAAGTTCGGACTCTTGTCGGAAGGCCTCTTGCCGATCAGTCGCATCATCGGCGCGCCGACACCGGAGAACGGCGCGGCGCAGAGCCTGCAGCGCGGGTCTTGAGGTATCAGCTTGAAGAGCGTGCGGGCGGCACGCTCCTTCGAATGGCCGCGGCTGAGGAAGTCGCGCCAGAACTCCTCGTTCTCGCGAACGGGCGGTTCGTTCACGCTCATTGCACCCCCATAGCGCAAATAAGTATTCCGGTCGGGACTACCCGGACGTAGAATCCCGGCAGTAGATGACGCAGCAGCAGGACACCGCCTTGATCGCCGGTCAGCTTGCCGACTTGACTAACGCGGTCAAGGAGATGGCAGACCAGCTCAATTCCATTCGCGAGCGCGCGGACACGCAGCAGGAGCGCATCGACCTCGCGGCGCGGGAACTGACCGAGGTCAGCGCACGTTTGCAGGCTGCCGCGGACGCTCTTCGCGAAGCGCTCTAAAGCCTCGTAAAAGCCCTGCAAATCGGCTCCGTCCGAGGCCGAGACTACCCTCAGGACCCCCGATTTACGGGACCCCGAAACAGATACTCTTGGAGGTAGGGAAATGGCGTCCGCTGCACGCACCGAGAACGCTCCAGTCATTGCCGACGAGGCTCTACTGAACGCCGTCGTCGAGCCTGAGAAGCGTCTCGGCGTGGACCGCTATTTCACAATTCCCGGTCGCGACCCCTTCGAGGAGATCGAATGGGAGATGCGCGACGCCTTCATCCCGGGCAAGGACAAGGCCGTCTTCGAGCAGAAGGGCGTCGAGTTTCCGAAGTTCTGGTCGCAGACGGCGACGAACATCGTCGCGCAGAAGTACTTCCGCGGCCGCATGTCCTCGCCCGAGCGCGAGTCGAGCGTCAAGCAGATGATCGGCCGCGTCGTCCAGACGATCGGCGGCTGGGGCCGCGAGGGCGGCTACTTCGCCGACGAGGACGAGGCCGAGACCTTCGAGGCCGAGCTGAAGGCGATCCTCGTCAACCAGCTCGCGTCCTTCAACTCGCCCGTCTGGTTCAACGTCGGCTTCGAGGAGAAGCCGCAGTGCTCGGCCTGCTTCATCCTTTCGATCGACGACTCGATGGACTCGATCCTCGACTGGATCCGCCGCGAGGGAATCATCTTCCGGGGCGGCTCGGGCTCGGGCATCAACCTCTCCAAGCTTCGCTCCTCGCACGAGCAGCTCTCCAAGGGCGGCCATGCGTCGGGCCCGGTCAGCTTCATGCGCGGCGCCGACGCCTCCGCCGGCACGATCAAGTCAGGCGGCAAGACGCGGCGCGCGGCCAAGATGGTCGTCCTCGACGTCGACCACCCGGACATCGAGGAGTTCATCTGGTGCAAGGCGAAAGAGGAAGAGAAGGCGCGCGTCCTCGAGGCGGCCGGCTACGACATGTCGCTGAACTCGCCCGACTGGGCGTCGATTCAGTACCAGAACGCAAACAACTCGATCCGCGTCACCGACGCCTTCATGGAAGCGGCGGCGGCCAACGAGGACTGGAACCTGACCGCGCGCACCGACGGCAGCGTCGTCAAGACCCTTCCCGCGCGCGATCTCCTCAGGCAGGCGGCCGAGGCGGCGTGGAAGTGTGCTGATCCGGGCGTCCAGTACGACACGACGATCAACAAGTGGCACACGAGCCCGAACTCGGGCCGCATCAACGCGTCGAACCCGTGCTCCGAGTACATGCACCTCGACGACTCGGCGTGCAACCTCGCCTCGCTCAACCTGATGAAGTTCCGCCGCGAGGACGGCGAGCTCGACGTGCAGGCGTTCGAGCACGCGGTCGACACCGTCTATCTCGCGCAGGAGATCATCGTCGGCTACTCGAGCTATCCGACGCCCGAGATCGAGCGGAACGCCAAGGCCTACCGCGAGCTCGGGCTCGGCTACGCGAACCTCGGCGCGCTCCTCATGGCGCGCGGGCTCCCATACGACTCCGACGAGGGCCGCTCCTACGCCGCCGCGATCACGGCGCTCATGACCGGGCGGGCGTACAAGAAGTCGGCCGAGATCGCTGCGCGGATGGGCCCGCACGCGGGCTACCAGCCGAACGCCGGCGCGATGCTCGGCGTCATCGCCCAGCACCGGGCCGCCGTCGGCAACATCGAGAACTCGGACATCGTTCCGGACGATCTCCTCAGCGCCGCGCGCAAGTCCTGGGATGACGCGCTCAACGAGGGCGAGGTCGCCGGCTACCGCAACGCGCAGGCGACCGTGCTTGCTCCCACCGGGACGATCAGCTTCATGATGGATTGCGACACGACCGGGGTCGAGCCCGACTTCTCGCTCGTCAAGTCGAAGAAGCTCGTCGGCGGCGGCGAGATCACGATCGTGAACAAGACCGTCCCGATGGCGCTCGACAAGCTCGGCTACGCGCCCGAGGAGATCGACCAGATCGTCGCCTACGTCGACGAGCGCAACACCATCGTCGGCGCGCCGTTCATGAAGGCCGACCACTACCCGGTCTTCGACTGCGCGATCGGCGACCGGGCGATCCACTACATGGGCCACGTGAAGATGATGGGCGCCGTCCAGCCCTTCATCTCGGGCGCGATCTCGAAGACGGTGAACCTGCCCGAGTCGGCCACGATCGACGACATTTCCCAGCTCCTCCTCGACTCGTGGACGCTGGGCGTCAAGGCGATCGCCATCTACCGCGACAACTGCAAGGTCGCGCAGCCGCTCTCGGGGAAGAGCGAGGCGGCGGCTCCGCCGGTGCCTCGTGAGGATCGCAAGCGTCTACCCGAGGACCGTGTCGAGGTCGGACGCAAGTTCCGCGTCGGCGACTACGAGGGCTACATCCACGTCGGTCTCTACGACGACGGCTCGCCCGGCGACATCTTCGTCGACATCGCCAAGGAGGGGACGACCCTCGCCGGGCTCATGAACTCGTTCATGATCTCGGTCTCGCTCGGCCTCCAGTACGGCGTGCCGCTGGAGGTCTACGTTTCGAAGTTCGCGCACATGCGCTTCGAGCCGTCGGGCGTGACGAACGACGCCGACATCCGCGTCGCCAAGTCGATCGTCGACTACATCTTCCGGTGGATGGGGAAGAAGTTCCTCGACGCCGACACGCAGCAGGAGCTCGGGATCATGAGCCCCGAGGTGAAGGCCCGGTTGGCGCAGGCCCATTCGATTCTGGAGAACGGCGAGACAGCCGCGCCGGACGACTCCGCGCCGGCCTCACCCCCCGGCCAGACGGCCCTCTTCAACGCGTGGGAAGACGCCGTCGAGTGCGCCAAGTGCGGCGGCCGCATGGTGCGCACCGGCTCGTGCTACACGTGCCGCGACTGCGGCCAGAACACCGGCTGCAGCTAGGTGTATGAGGCCGATTCTCGGCTCCTGACGCTCCCGAGGCCGGGTGGCCTTGGTCACACAGTGGTCACGCGCGCCTTGGCGTCAGAGCTTGGAGCAGACGCGGCTTTCTCCTCGCGATTCGCCGGTGGCTAGTAGGTTCGACCGCGGCGGTCAGCCGAGCTTCTCCGCGAGCTCCACGATGATCCCTTCCGGGCCGCGCAGATAGCACAGCCGATAGCTGTCGCCGTACTGCTCGACGTCGCCGACGAGCTGCGCGCCGAGCGACCGCGCGCGGTCTACGGAGGCGTCGATGTCGTCCACCTGAAAGCAGAGATGGCGAATGCCGAGCGTGTTGGCCGGGGCGTGACCGTCGCCCTCGCGCGCTGCGGGGCGGTCGAACCGAACCAGCTCCACGCAGCCGTGCCCGTCCGGCGTTTCGACCATCACCATCTGCGCCAGGACGTCCTCCAGTGCGACGATGCGGTCGACGACCGAGCCCTCGATGGTGCCCTCGCCGCGCACCTTCAGCCCCAGCGCGGTGAAGAATTTCGTCGCAGCGCTGAGATCGTCGACCACCACGCTCACGTGGTCCATGCGTTGAATCGCGATGGCGTCACGCTAGCAGGCGATCGGCTCCGGTCCCGGCCCGTTGCAAGCATGAGGTCGTCGGTTCGATGCCGTCCAGCTCCACTCGGAAACCGCCTTCAAATCGAGCGGTTGACGCCCGCGCTCTCGATAGGGTCGCGTCCATGCCGTTTTCGCTCAGAAACCTCAAGCACGACCTGGAAGACGTCGGGTCCAATTTCGACGGTGCGGCGGAGCTGGAGTTCCGCCTGGCTACCGACGCGCTGGAACTCGAGCAGTCCGGACTTTGTTACCAGCGCATCCCGCCCGGTTACCGCTTCCCGTACGGTCACACGCACAAGGAGCAGGAAGAGGTGTACGTCGTCGTGCGCGGGAGCGGACGGATGAAGCTCGACGACGAAATCGTCGAGCTCAGAGAGTGGGACGCCGTGCGAGTCCCACCCGGTACGTGGCGAGGCTACGAAGCCGGACCCGACGGCCTCGAGATCATCGTGATCGGAGCGCCCAGTCTCGGCGAAAATCGCCGTGCTGACGTCGAGGGTCAGCGCGACTGGTGGGCTGACTAGCTCGATCCGCTTTGTCCGATCGGGGTTCTGCTATCGGTCGGCGGGAGCTCTAGGCGTCGCCCACCGCCTCGCGCAGCGCCTCCTCGGGCTCGAGCGCTCGTCCCGCGGCCCGGCCGGCTTCGAACTCCTCACCTACCACTGCGCTCAAGCGGCGTAGGTGTCAGGTCTTGCGTTGACGCGCCATCGCAAGACCTGACCCCAATGCGCTTAGCGAGCCGGAGACCGCCTAGCTACCTAGGAGACGAACGCTTTTCGCACCGCTGTGGCCGACCAGCTGGAGCTACCATGCGGCCGCCGTACCCGCTTGTCGTTCAGTTTCTCGGCGATCTCCTCGAGTGACATCCCTTTCTCGAGCATCCGTCTAATCCTCGTCCGCCAGCCATAGTCCATTCGGTTACAGAGGACGTGAGAGAGCCGGACGTTCCAGGGGACGAGGTGTCCACCGTCGGCCTTGAGCCGGGGGTAGTGGTCAGGCGACGGCGCCCAATCGGTCAGGGGAGTAGATCTCGGCGCGAAATATCCCCGCCCCTTGTGGCAATAGCACTTTGGCATCTCGCAGCGGAGTTCGATGATCTGTCCACGTTCCGCCATCTGAACCAGGACACCGCGTACCCCGCGCGCTCGTAGCTGGTTTGCGACCGCGTACCCCATGGTTGCTTCAGGGCTCATAAACCTAGTTCTTGCCCGTCAAGGCTCGTTCTCCTTGCACCTGACGGATGGACTCGTCTCAGAATCGAACTCGACAGGAACTGTGGAGACGGTGTCCGACACGCCCTTGCAGTGGCTCTATTCATTGGGAGAGGACGTACCGCCGCATTAGGAGGTGAAGTGGGCGGGTGCGCGTTGAGACCGGCTGCCACTGCGGTCTATCCATCGTGCAGCGCCTCGTGCAGCGCGTCCTCGGGCTCGAGCGCTCGTCCGGCGAGCCGGCCGGCTTCGAACTCCTCACCTGCCACTGCGCTCACGTGCCGCTCGAGCCATTCGCGGTCGAAGCGGCTGCGCTCGAAGCCGGCTGATTCGCGCAGCCCATCGGCGGCTCCCGCAAGCCGGCCGGCTCGGGCCGCATTCCCCTCCGCGGCCGCGAGAACGGCTGCCTTCTCGAAACCGAAGGCGATCAGCTCCCGGTCAGCCAGCCGCTCGGCCGCTGTGAGGGTGTCGCGAATGAGCTCGCCCGCCCGGTCGTGGTCTTCGCGCTCGAGCGCGACGGCGGCGAGGTTATCCAGCGCCACTGCGGCGCCCCACTCGTTTCCGTGCGCGCGGTCGAGCGCGAGCGTCTCCGTGAAGCGAGCCTCCGCTCCGTCCAGATCGCCCTGCTCGAAGGCGACAACGCCGAGGTTCGTGAGCGCCCCGGCCGTCCCCGCCTCATCACCGAGTTCACGCCGCACTCGAATGCTCTCCTCGAGCAGCGATCGCGCTGCCTCGAGGTCGCCAAGGCCTCGCCTGATGGTTCCGAGACTGTTGAGGGCCCTAGCGACGCTCTCCTGCTCCCCGTGCTCGCGGAAAACGGCGAGGCTCTGCTCGACGAGCTCCGCCGCCCGTTCGGGCTCGCCGCGCTGGTCAAGCAGCACGCCGAGCGCGTACATGGGCCGGGCGCGCAGCTCCTCGGGCACGTTCTCCGTCCGCGCGAGCAGGTCGGTGAGTCGGGCGCATCCCTCCAGAGCGTGCCCGTGCGCGTACCAGAACCAGCCGAGCGCCCCGCCGAGCCGTAGCGCAGTCCCGTCGTCTCCGGTCGCTGCCGAGGAATCGAGAGCCGCGCGGAGGTTGTCGTGCTCGCTCTCGAGCCGGCTGAACCAGAGGAGCTGATCGCCGGTCCGCAGTCCCGTTTCCGCCTCCTCGGCGAAGCGAGCAAACTCGAGCGCATGCCGGTGGAGGAGCTCGTCTTCCTCGCCGCTTTCCCTCAGGTGCTCCCGCGCGAATTCTCGGATCGTCGCGAGCATCGCGAACCGCGGCTCGCCCTCGTCGTCCTCGCTCTCGCGCAGGAGGCTGCGGTCGACGAGCGATGCGATCCCCTCGAGGACGTCGATCCCGAGCTCCCCGTCCGGATCGGCGACCCGCTCGGCGGCCTCGACCGTGCAACCGCCCACGAAGACTGAAAGCCGTGTGTGGAGCCGGCGCTCCTCGTCGGAGAGGAGGTCATAGCTCCACGCGATTGCTTCGCGCAGGGTGCTCTGCCGCGCGGGCACGTCCGCGCTTCGGCTGGCGGGGAGCTCGAGCCGGCGCTCGAGGCGGCGGAGAAGGGCGGCCGGCGGCAGCACCTTGCTCCAGGCGGCGGCGAGCTCTACGGCGAGGGGGAGCCCGTCGAGCCGCTCGCAGATCTCCGCGACGATTGGCCCGGTCTCGTCCGTGAGCTCGAAGTCGGGCCGGACGGCGCGGGCCCGCTCTACGAACAGCAGCACGCAGTCGGACTCGGGCAGGGGCGGCACGGGGTACTGGCGCTCGGCTGCGATGTGTAGGGGCTCCCGGCTCGTCACGAGCAGCTTGAGACGCGGGCAGGCCCCGAGCAGGTCGGCGAGCAGGGATGCCGCCGCCCCGACGTGCTCGAAATTGTCGAAGAGAATGAGCGTCCGCCGGCTCGCCAGTCCCGCCTTCAACGCTTCGATGATCGGCTGTGTGGGCATCTCGTCAATGCCGAGCACGCGCGCGAGCTCGAGCGGGACGACCTCGGGGTTGGTGACCGGGGCGAGCAGAACGCAGTAGACGCCGTCGGGGAACTCGTCGACGGTGTCGGCGGCGACCTGGAGAGCGAGGCGAGTCTTTCCCGTTCCGCCCGGCCCGGTGAGCGTGACCAGGCGGGTGTCCTCGGCAAGGAGCAGCGTGCGTACCGCTTCAAGCTCCCGGTCACGCCCCACCAGGGGCGTGGGCTGGGCAGGGAGATTGGTCACCCGCCCCTCAAGCGTCCGCGGGGGCGGGAAATCGGCACTCAGACCTTCGATGCAGAGCTGATAGAGGCGCTGTGGCCCGGTGAGATCCTTGAGCCGGTGGTCGCCGAGGTCGCGGAACGTGAGGCCGTTCTGCGTCTCCGGGAGGAGGTCCCGCGTGCTTTGCGAGAGGAGAACCTGCGCGCCGTGGGCCGCTGCTGCGACCCGCGCCGCGCGGTGCATGTCCAGTCCGACGTAGCCGTCGGCAGTCGCCGTCGGCTCGCCGGTGTGCAGACCCATGCGGACTCGGATGCTCGCATCGGCAGGCCAGCCGTGCGCAGCGAGTCCTCGCTGCGCGGTGGCGGCTGCCGCTGCGGCCTCGGCGGCGCTCTTGAAGGCGACGAAGAGCGCGTCGCCCTCGGCGCCGAGCTCGATACCGCCGTGCGCCGAGAACGCCTCGCGCAGGATCCGGTTGTGCTCGCTGAGGACGCCTGGCCAGCGATCGCCGAGCCGCTCGGCCAGGACCGTCGAGCCCTCGATGTCCGTGAAGAGCAGCGTGACGGTGCCCGACGGCAGCTCCACTTTGCGAGAGGCTACCGCTTGGGGAGATCCGGCAGCTCGAGAGCGGGTTCTGAGGTTAGTTTTCAGCCGTGAAGCCGCACGTCAGTGTCGTCACGCTCGGGGTGAGAGACCTCGCGCGCGCGAGAGAGTTCTACGCCGAGCGGCTCGGGTGGCCCATCCAGCAGGAGCAGGACAACTGGGTCTGCTTCCTGCTCGGCGGCGGCTCGACAGCGTTCGCGCTCTATCCGTGGGACGAGCTGGCAGCCGACGCGCGATCCGAGCCCGACGGAAGCGGGTTCCGCGGCGTCACGCTCGCTTACGTTGTCCGCTCGGACGATCGCGTCGACGAGGTGCTCGCCGAAGCCCAGGCCGCCGGGGGAACGATCGTCAAGCCGGCCCAGCGCGCGCAGTGGGGCGGCTACAGCGGTTACTTCGCCGACCCCGAGGGCTACCTCTGGGAGATCGCGAGTGGCGCGACGCAACTGCCGTTCGCGGAGTGACCACCTAACGGTTGTGGGATCAACCGGGCTCCTAAGCTTGCTGCGGGATGATCGATGCGGGCCTCCGCTCTGTCGTGCTCGTTGAGGGACCGAGCGACGCTGCGGCCGTTCGGGCACTCGCCGCGCGGCTGGGCCACGACCTCGACGCGGAAGGCGTGCGAATCGAAGCGATGGGCGGCTTCGGCAACCTCGGCCGCTTCCTCGAGCAATACGGCGCTTCGGGCCTCGGTGTCCGGCTCTCCGGCCTCTACGACGCTCCGGAGGAACGCCACTTCTCGCGGGGGCTCGCTCGAGCCGGCTTCGGCTCAGACCTCACCCGTGTGGATCTCGAGACGCTCGGCTTCTATGCCTGCGACGTCAACCTGGAGGACGAGTTGACGCGCGCGCTGGGCCCTGAGGTGATGGAGGAACTGCTCGAGGCGCAGGGCGAGCTGGGCGCGTTCCGCACCTACCAGAAGCAACCCGCGCATCGAGAGGAGGCGATCGAGACTCAGCTTCGAGGCTTCCTCTGGAACCGGAAGCTCGAGTACGGGGTGCTGATCGTCGACGCGCTCGATCTCGACCGTATTCCTCGGCCACTTACCCGGGCCCTGGCGCACGCGCTCCCGGCTAGCGCCCGCTGAAACCTATTCCTGGTAAGCGAAGCTCAGCGCCACTCGACCGCGGCGAGCTCGACAGGCTCGGCGAACCCCTTCAGCGTCTCGGAGCGCGGCTCGGAGAGCCGAAACCGTCCAGCCCCGTCGAGGCTCCCCGTACTCAGGAGGATCTCGCCGCCCCCCGCCAGCGCCCCGATCCGGGCCGCCATGTGGACGCCCTGACCGGTGTAATCGTCGTCTTCCGTGTGGAACGCTTTGCCGCTATGGACACCGATCCGCACGTCGGGTGCGATCGGCTCCTCGTCCAGCGAGCGCTGAATCGCAATGGCGGCATCGACCGCCGCCGCGGGTGATGCGAACGCGGCGAAGTAGCCGTCGCCCGTCTGCTTGATGACCTCGCCGCCCGCGCCCTCGATCAACTCGCGGAGCCGGCCGTCGTGCCATTTCAGGAGCTTCTGCCATTTCTCCTCGCCGAACGCCTCGAGGAGCTTCGTCGAGTCGACGATGTCCGTGAACATGAATGTCCGCGCCGTCCCCGCCTCGCCGAGGAGCTCGGCGGCGCGTTGCATGTCGAGAGCAGCGCCGAGGCGCTCGAACGTCGCCTTCGCCTCGGCGATTTCGTCGCGCGCGCTGTGCTCGTCGCCCTCGCCTCGGTAGACGATTCCCTGCAGCATTCGCGCCTGCGCCGTCTCGTAGGGCGCGCCGACCTTCTCCCAGGTGGATCGTGCGGCCTTGAAAGCCGACCGCGCGCCTTCGAAATCTCGCTCGGCGAGCCGGATCTGACCGAGCGCGAGCTGGAGGGTCCCCTCCAGCTGGGGCGTGCGGCGCCCGTCCACCCGGTAGTGATCTCCGATCTCCTCGAGCTCAGCTGCGGCGGCGCGCGCACGTGCGAGCTCGCCGGCAGCGAGCGCGATCTCGACCTGGGCAGGGAGCAGGCGCGCGCGGGTGAGCGGATCAATCCCTTCGTTCGCCAACTGGCGCTTGATCGCGGCTGCCGCGGAGTCGACCTTGCCCTGCGCGAGACGGAGGAGTGACAGGCCGGGTTCGGTGCCCGTTGGGTGGCCCAGTTCCCTCGCATTCCCGTATGCCTCCTCGGCCTCCGCGAAGTCGCCGCGCCGGCGCCGGATCTCCCCGATCTCGTAGAAGCCCGCCGACGTGATGAGGTTGAAGTAGCCGCCGAGCTCGTCACACGCCTCAACGGCCTGCTCTTCGGCCCGGTCCCAATTGCCCTGGAGCCGCATGATCTCCGCCCGGTGCACGCGGCAGGCGCCTGGGAAACCGCTCAGGTCGAGCCTGTCGCACCAGCGGTTCGCCTCGGTTGTCCATTCGGCGGCACGGCCGCAGTCACCGAGCGTCTGGCAGGAATGGATCGTGACGCAATAGACCATCCCCGTGGTGAGCGGCTCGAGCTCGCCGCTCACAGCGGCGGCGGTCGCCTCGTCGAGGAGCGCGAGCCCATCGCTCACCTGGCCCGACATGACGAGCGTCGTCCCTTGGAACACCATCGCCATCGCTTCGAGGTTGCGGTCGCCGAAGCGGGTTGCCAGCTCGTGCGCGCGCGCGAGCTGTTCCTGGGCAGGCTGAAGCTCGCCCATCATCACCGCGGCAGTTCCGCGTGCGAGAGCGAGATGGCCGTGCTCGATTCCCTCGGGCTCGTTCTCGAGCAGCCGCGCAGCGCGTGAGAGCCAGCCCCCCGCCACGGAGACCGCACCCTTCTTCCCATGGTCGCCGGAGATCATCATCGCGAGGAGCGCCGCCCGTCGGGGCTCGCCGGCCTCCACGTGGGCGGCGTATGCGCGCTCCCTGAAGTCGATCGCCTCCTCGAGCCGCCCGGTCCACCAGGCGGCTTCGCCGAGGTGTTCGAGGTCCTCGGCGCCGAGCAGCCCGTCGGCGTCAGCCTTCTGCAGCAGTTCGTAGGCTTCGCGCCACGCGTGCTTGCGCGCAGCTTCGCGCCCTGCTTCGAGCGAATCGTCGAGAACCTGGCTCATGGGGGTTCACGGATATTACGCCCGCCGTTCGTGGCGCCTCGCTGCGAACGTCTGACGCTCTCCCTCGGTGTGACTGTTTTCTGCGGGTTACGATCGGCACCCGTGGGATCCATGATCGGCATCCGCCAGGAGCAGCGCGTGACCGTCCTCACGCTCCAGCGGGAGGAGAAGCTGAACGCCCTCTCGGGCGTGATGGAGAGCGAGCTGCTCGCCGCCCTCACTGGCGAAGAGGTTCGCGACAGCCGCTGCGTCGTCTTCGTGGGTGCCGGCAAGGCCTTCTCGGCCGGGGCGGACATCAACGAGTTCCGCGGCGCCGATGCCGAGTCCATCGCTGCCTACTACGCAACGACGGGGGACGTCTACGAACGCATCGCAGCGGTTCCGATCCCCACGATCGGCGCGATTCACGGCTGGTGCCTCGGCGGCGCGCTCGAGATGGCGCTCGCCTTCGACTTCCGCATCGCCGACGAAACGGCGACCTTCGGACTGCCCGAGGTCCAGCTCGGGATCATCCCGAGCTCGGGCGGGACACACAGGCTGGTGCGCATGCTCGGGCCGGCGAAAGCCAAGGAGCTCATGCTCCTCGGCCGCCGCTTCGACGCCGAGGAGGCCAAGGCGCTCGGCCTCGTCACCGAGGTCGTCCCCGCCGGCCAAGCCTTCGACCGCGCCCTCGAAATCGCGAAAGAGCTGGCCGAGCTACCGCCGCTCGCCGTCCAGACCGCGAAGCAGGCCGCCGACGTCATGCCCGAGGCCTCGCGCGAGGCGGGCATCCTCATCGAGCGCCTTGCATACGCCGCCCTGGCCCAGACCACCGAGGCGCAGGACGCCGTCGAGAACTTCACACGTCGAGACCGCCGTCCATGACGACGGTCGTGCCCGTCACATAGGCGCCGCCGGGCGAGACGAGGAAGGCGATGAGGGCGGCGGCCTCCTCCGGCGTCCCGAGCCTCCCGAGCGGAACCTCCCGCTCCCACTCGGCGACGCGCTCCGGCCCGTAGCCGTCGAGACCCTCGGTCGCGATGTTCCCGAGCGCGACGCAGACGGTGCGGATGCCGTGCTCGCTCCATTCGAGCGCAAGGCTCCCCGCCAGGTTCTCGAGCGCTGCCCGAGCGGCCGCCGCATGGGCCATCTCGGCCATGCCTCGCCGCGGGCTGAAGCCGATGAAGACGACCACGCCCGCTTGGTTGGGGATCATTGAGCGGACGGCGACCGTGCGGGTGAGGTCCCACACCGCATCGACGTTCAGCCGATGTACCGCTCGCCAGCCTTTGATGGAGATCTCCTCCGCCGGCGCGAGGAACTGGCCGCCGGCGTTGTTCACAAGCACGTCGATCCGCGAAAAATGCTCGAGCGCCCGCTCGACGAGGCTCACCACCTGCTCGGGCTCACGAACGTCAGCCGGAATGGCCAAGCAAGCTTCGCCGAGCTCCGTCTGCACCGCCGTGAGCGGTTCCTCGCGCCTCCCGCAGACGGCGACCTGCGCGCCTGTGCGCACGAGCTCGCGGGCGACCGCGCGGCCGATCCCAGTGCCGCCACCCGTCACGAGAGCGACCTTGCCTTCGTTGGCGTCGGGCGCGAGTGGGGAACGGAAGTCCGTCACAGTGCGAGCGCGTCTGCGGGGCGGCGCCCCTCCAGGGCCTCCCGAACCGCGACGGCCGGCCGGCGATAGGCCTCGTGCTCGGTGGCGGGGCTGTACCAGGCCGCGTGCGGGTTGACGATGAGGGTCGGCCGTTCGGGAGCGGGTGCATCGGCACTCGGCGGCTCGACGGGAAGGACGTCGAAGGCGGCGCCCGCGAGCTGCCCCGAGTCGAGTGCCGCGAGGACGGCGTCGAAGTCGACGAGGGCGGCACGCGACGTGTCCACGAGGAATGAGCCGCGCGCCATGCGCGCCAGCTCGGGCGCGCCGATCAGCCCGCGCGTCTCGGCAGTCAGGAGCGAGTGCAAAGAGAAGGCCTGGCAGCTCTCCAGCGCTTCGTCCAGGGTCGCCGGCTTCGCTCCGAACGCCACGATCCCGGCGTCTGGCACATGCGGATCCACCGCCCAGACCTCGAGACCGAGCGCCAGCGCCTTCGTCGCCAGGGCGCGCCCAATTCGGCCGAAGCCGATGACAGCGAGCTTCGAGCCGCGGAAGGTGTGGAGCGGGCCCGCGACGGTGTGATCCCAGCCGCCTCCGCGGACACTGCGGTCGAGCGCGACGACGCCGCGCAGGAGAGCGAGCAACAAGGCGAGCGAGCTGTCGGCCATCTCCTCGACGCAGTAGTCCGGCACGTTGCAGACCCAGACACCGCGTTCGGCGGCCGCACCCAGATCCACATGGTCATAGCCGACGCTGCACGTGGCGATGACCTTGAGCGCCGGAAGCCGCGCGAGCTCATCCTCGCCGACGGGGAAGTCCGGGCCTGTGAGCAAGCCGACCACGTCGTCGCCCTTCCACGGAGCCGTCGCGGCCTCGACCTGCGCGACGCCGTCGACGATGCCACGCACCTCGTCGAGCGAGTAGGCCGGATCGACTACGAGGACTCGCATGGCGACATATTCACTTCGCTTCGCCCGCGTGCCAAACTCTTGCCTGCGTGCGACCCCGGGCCATTCTCGTAGCTCTCGCTGCGGCAGCCTCGCTGCTGCTGCCCGTTTCCAGCGGCTCTACGGCGCCGGCGACCACCGTGACCGTGCGGGTCATGACCTTCAACATCTTCTACGGGGGCGACGAGCTCAACCTCCAGACGCGCCAGTTCTGCAAGGACCCCGCCGGCTGCCCCGAAACGCTCGACCAGGTCGCGAACGCGATCCGGGCCTCCGGCGCCGACGTCGTTGGCCTCGAAGAGGCGACCATGAACACTCGGCCGCTCGCGGACAAGCTCGGCTGGTACTCGAGCCCTCGCACGCAGATCATCTCGCGCTACCCGATCGTCGATCCGCCCGGCGCGAACGGGCTCTACGTGTTCGTCGAGCCGCTTCCCGGGCGCGTGGTGGCCGTTTCGGACGTGCACCTCCCGGCCGACCCCTATGGACCCTACGAGCTCCGAGACGGCGCGACGCTCCAGCAGGTCCTCCAGCTCGAGAACGACCTGCGCATGCCCGCAATCCAGCAGCAGGTGCGCGACCTCCCGAGGCTCGCCGCGCGCGGCATCCCGGTCTTCCTCACCGGCGACTTCAACACGCCCTCGCATCTCGACTGGACGCAGGCGGTGGCGGACGCTCGCGCCGACGTTCCCTTCCCCGTGGAGTGGCCGGTGTCGAAGGCGCTCGCAGGCGCGGGCTTCAAGGACTCGTTCCGAGTCGTCCATCCCAACCCGCTCACGAAGCCGGGCTTCACTTGGACGCCGGGCTCGCCCGAGGGTGAGAAGGTCGAGGTGCACGACCGGATCGACTGGGTGCTCTCGATGGGAGCGCAAGCCACCGCGAGCAGCGTCGTCGGCGAAGGAGGGAACCCGAATACCGACATCGCCGTCGACCCGTGGCCCTCGGATCACCGCGGTGTCGTCTCCACCTTTGACGTAACGCCGGCCGCGATGCCGCTTCTCGTTGCGGTCGAATCCCGCAGCCTGGAGCAGGGGGACACCCTGAAGGTGCGCTTCCACGGGACCGGGCGGGCGGGTGAGCGCGTCGCCATCGTCCGCGCAGGGGCGGCGCCCTCGACCGCGGTCGCCTCGAAATCAACGGCAGGCGCCACGGACGGCACGCTCAGTTTTGCAACCTCGACCCTCGCGCCGGCCGCGTACGAAGCCGTCCTCGTCAATCCGAGCGGGCAGGTGGTCGCCCGCTCTCCCTTCTGGCTCTACGCCCGCGGCGCTGTCACCACGGTCTCAACGTCGAAGCTGGTGTACAAGGTCGGCGAGCCGATCACGGTCTCCTGGACGAAGGCGCCCGGGATGAAGTTCTACTGGCTCGGCGTCTACACCGCCGGCTCCGGCGCGGACAACCCGAACAACTCCACGTGCACGGCCGGCCAGTGCGGGAACGGCCACTACCTCATATACGAGTACACGAACGCGGCGATCGAGGGCTCGACGACCTTCGGGCCAGCCTCACAGATCGGCTACACGAGCTGGCCGCTCAATACGGGCAATTACGAGATCCGGCTCCTCGTCGATGACGGCTACCGCTCCGTCGCCTCCTCGCCGAAGTTCAAGATCGTCCAGCCGTAGGGCCAGTGCTTCGCACGGCGAAGAGCCTACGCGGCTCCTCCAGACCCTTCAGCTCGTGCAGCCCGCGGTCTTCGAACTCGAGACCCGAGCCGGCAACGAGATCGCGGACGGTTTCCGA
>Ga0307308_10000260_pt1 | contig 17770 bp, 17 predicted proteins | sample ER_DNA_195_FD_194501 | JGI IMG/M metagenome (GOLD analysis project Ga0307308, IMG submission 194501) | Bulk soil microbial communities from the East River watershed near Crested Butte, Colorado, United States - ER_DNA_195 | ecosystem: Environmental > Terrestrial > Soil > Floodplain | place...
CGCCCGCGCTCCAGGCCTACCGTCGGCTCGGCTACGCCGAGCATGTCCGGTTCGAGGAGCGTCTCGCCCATCGCCTCGGCTCGCCGTGGCCGGACTTCACGGCGCCGATCCGCCGCTTCTTCACCCACAGGGAGAACTGACCCGATGACCGACACTGCAGCGCCGCCGACGAGCGCCAAGGGCATCCTGCCCGCCCACGACGTCACCGATCTGGGCCTCGCCTCGGAAGGCGTCCGCCGGATCGAGTGGGCCGAGCGGGAGATGCCCGTCCTGCGCCTGATCCGCGAGCGCTTCGAGCGCGAGCAGCCGCTCGCGGGGATCCGGATCGGCGCGTGCCTCCATGTCACGACCGAGACGGCCAACCTGATGCGAACCCTGAAGGCCGGCGGCGCCGAGGTGTTCCTGGCCGCCAGCAACCCGCTCTCGACCAAGGACGACGTCGCCGCGGCGCTCGTCGCGGAGTACGGGATCGCGACGTTCGCCCGGCGCGGCGAGGACCGCGACACGTACTACGCCCATCTCAACTCGATCGCGGACACCCGGCCCCAGATCACGATGGATGACGGCTGCGACCTCGTCTCCCTGCTCCACAGCGAGCGGCCTGACCAGGTCAAGGAGGTCCTCGCCGGGACGGAGGAGACGACGACCGGCGTCATCCGGCTCAAGGCAATGGCCGCGGACAAGGCCCTCGGCTTCCCCGTGGTCGCGGTCAACGAGGCCCAGACGAAGCACCTCTTCGACAACCGCTACGGGACCGGCCAGAGCACGATCGACGGGATCCTCCGGGCGACGAACATCCTCCTGGCGGGCCGGAACGTGGTCGTGGCGGGTTATGGCTGGGTCGGCAAGGGGATCGCGTCGCGGATGAGCGGCATGGGCGCCCACGTGGCGGTCGTCGAGGTCGATCCCGTCCGAGCCCTCGAGGCGCTGATGGACGGCTTCCGGGTCATGACGGTCGGCGAGGCCGCGCCGTGGGGCCAGCTGTTCGTGACCGCCACCGGCAACGTCAACGTCTTCCGGCGCGAGCACTTCGCGGCGATGCAGGAGGGCGCCGTCATGGCGAACTCCGGCCACTTCGACGCCGAGCTCGATCTCAAGGCGCTCCGCGAGATGGCCGAGGGTCACATCCGCGACGCCCGCGAGAACGTGCAGGAGTTCGACATCGGCGGGCGCAAGATCAACCTCATCGCGGAAGGACGGCTGGTCAATCTCGGCGCGGCCGAGGGCCACCCGGCGGCCGTCATGGACATGAGCTTCGCCAACCAGGCCCTGTCGGCCGAGTACGTCGTCCAGCACCATGCCGAGCTCACGCCGCAGGTCTACATCGTGCCCGAGGCGATCGACGCCGAGGTCGCCCGGCTGAAGCTGGCGGCTCTCGGGATCACCCTGGACGAGATGACGGCCGAGCAGAAGGAGTACGTCTCGTCGTGGCAGCACGGGACCTGAGCCACGCCGGCGGCGCCGACCGCCGAACCGCGCCATTCGGCTCCTGGTCCTCGCCCTTTCCGATCGAGCTGCTCACCAAGGGCGCCGTCACGTTCGGGGAGATCGGCGCAGCGGGTGGCACGCGCTGGTGGCTCGAGGGTCGCGCCGAGGAGGACGGTCGCCAGGTGCTCGTCCGGTTGAAGCCGGGCGGCACGCTGACCCGCCTGACGCCCGAGGGCTTCAACGCCCGCTGCCGGGTCCACGAGTACGGCGGCGGCGCGTTCCTGATCGACGGCGACCTGACCGTCGTGTCCGAGTTCGCGACCGGCCGCCTGCAGCGGGTCAGGGAGCCCGGCGTCCTCGAGCCGCTCACGCCGGACGGTCGCGCCTGGCGGTTCGCCGACCTCCGCCTGGATCGCCAGCGCAACCGGATCCTCGCGATCCGCGAGGATCACGAGCCCGAGACGCTCGCCCGCCACGGCGAGGCGGAGAACGCGGTCGTCGCGATCGACCTCGCCGACGGGGCGGTCACGGTCCTCGCCGAGGGCTCGGACTTCTTCTCGTCACCCCGCCTGTCGCCCGATGGACGCAGCCTCGCCTGGCTGCGCTGGAACCATCCGAACCTGCCCTGGGACGGCACCGAGCTCGTCATCGCCGACCTCGACGCCGCGGGCCGGCCGGTCGACGAGCGGGTCGTCGCGGGCAGCCCGTCCGACTGGATCGCCCAGCCGCGCTGGTCGCCGGCCGGCATCCTCCATTTCGCTGCCGAGCCGGATGGCTGGATGAACCTGTTCCGCGTCGGGCCGGCCGACCGCCTCGAACGAGTCGGCGAGCCGGTCGAGGCCGAGTTCGCGTTCCCGGACTGGGTGTTCGGTCTCGCGAACTACGCGTTCGAGCCCGACGGCACGATCGTCGCGGTCGGCCGGAGCGGGGGTCGCGACCGGCTGTTCCGGATCGCGACCGACGGATCGGCGTCGATCTACGACCTGCCATTCAGCGAGATCAGCTACGTCGCGATCGACGGTGGATCGGCGGTGTTCCGTGCTGCCGCGACGGATCGCCCGTGGGCCATCATCGAGCTCGACCTCGCGACGTCGGCGACGACCGTCCTCCGGCGCTCGATCGAGATCACGATGAACCCGGCCGACGCCTCGCTCGGCGAGCCGATCGAGTTCCCGACCGACGGCGACCGGACCGCGTTCGGGATCCTCTATCGGCCGACGAGCCGGACGTTCCGCGGGCCGCCCGATACGCTCGCGCCGTTGATCGTCACCAGTCACGGCGGGCCGACCGCCGAGGCGTCGACGGCGTTCGCCGTCCTGACCCAGCTGTTCACGAGCCGCGGCTTCGCCGTCCTCGACGTCGACTACGGCGGCTCCACGGGCTATGGCAAGGCCTACCGCAAGCGGCTCGAGGGGGAGTGGGGCGTCGTCGATCTCGCCGACTGCGTCGCCGGAGCACGCTGGCTCGCGGCGCAGGAGATGGTCGATGGCGAGCGGCTCGCGATCCGGGGCGGCAGCGCAAGCGGCTACACGACGCTGTGCGCCGTGACGTTCAGCGACGCGTTCTCCGCGGGGGTGAGCTACTTCGGGATCGGCGACCTGGAGACCTTCATGAAGGGCACGCACAAGTTCGAATCGCGCTATCTCGACCGCCTGATCGGGCCGTACCCGGAGCGGAAGGACCTCTACCACGACCGCTCGCCGCTGAACTTCGCCGACCGGATCTCATGCCCGGTGCTGATCCTCCAGGGTGCGGAGGACCGGATCGTTCCGCCCGCCCAGGCCGAGCAGATCGTCGACGTCCTGTGGGAGCGCCGGCTGCCCCACGCCTACGTCCTCTACCCGGGCGAGGATCACGGGTTCCGCAGCGCAGCCAACATCATCCGCTCGTTCGAGGCAGAGGTCTCGTTCTACGGCCAGGTGTTCGGATTCGAGCCGGCCGGGGCGATCGAGCCGATCAGGGTCGAGTTCCTGGGCGATGCCGCGGCGTCGGTGGGCGCGTCCGGACCGCGGCCACGGCGGGGCGCCGCCAGCCCGGGCTGAGCGCGCCGACCGCGCGTCGGCGCCCGCGTGCCGGTCAGGGGCGCAGCTCGGCCGAGAGGATCGACGGCGTGCTGTAGATCGGAAGGGGGAGTGCCGAGATCCGTGTCGGATCGGCGACGTCGACGAGGACGATCTGCGCGTCGAACCCCTCGCGCGTCACCGAGATGACGACCGCCGCGTAGCCGTTCCGGATGCCGAGGAAGCCCGCGCTGGTGATCGGCCCTGTGGCGACGATCGGCGGACCGGCGGTCCCGTCGGGCCCCACCCGGACGAGGTCGGCCTCGCTCGCGTAGAGCTGGGAATCGGCCGTCAGGACGTACAGGCCGCCGTCGGTGCCCCACCACGAGCCGAGCGGCGCCCCGGCGCGGACGACGAAGGCGAATCCGGCGTCCGGGTTGCGGACCTCGAGCGTCGGCGGCCCGCCGGTCGTGTCGGGGTTCACCCGTGAGCTCGCGATCCGGCCGGTCGTCGGATCGACCAGGCGACCGCCCAGGGTTCCCGGCTGCGGAACCAGCCCGTCGGTCCGGCCGACCCCGAGTTCCAGCACGCGCTCGACCTTCGACCCGTCGAGCGCGACGCGGAACTGGCCGATCAGGATGCCGAGCTCGGGCGAGACGATCCCGCCGTACGCCCAGCGACCGTCCGCCGAGAAGCCGAGCGGGATGGTTCGCGGATCGAGCCGCGGGATGCTCATCGAGCCGATCGGCGTCGGTGATGGCAGGAACACCTCGCCCGGCAGCCGGACGACCAGATCCTTGGCGAGCCCGTTCCGGGCGAGCGATACGACGTGCCAGCGCCGGCTATTGCCGGCCGTGACGACGATCCGCCCGTCGCTCGACCAGATCGCGCCCGACTCGGCCGCGATCCCGTCGGCCGTCCAGATGACGCGACCATCCCGATCGAGCAGTCGCGCCCGACCGCCGGCCGCGGCGGACCCGCCGCCGCCGTCGCCGGCGAGCGAGAGCAGCACCATCCGGTCGCCGGCCGGATCGACCACGGGGTACACAGCCGGGTCGTCCCGCGGCACGGCATCGGGCACGGTCCGGACGGTCGACAGCTCCGCGCCCGCCGTCCAGTCCCTTATCGTGAGGTCGGCGCCGTCCTGCTCGACCACCATGAGGTCCGGAGCGCCGGGCAGCGCCCGGTTCGGGACCTCGAGGAGCTCTTCGACGCGGTGGCCGGTCGGACGCGTCGGGAGGCTCGGGCCGGTCGACGCCGAGCTGGTGCGCGGGCTGGCCAGGGCGAGCGCCGGTCCTCGGGATGCGAAAGCGGCCGCACGGCTCTCGGCCAGCCTGGCAAGGCCGATCGCGCCGCCCACAACGAACGCGATCGACAGGGCGGCCACGAGCGCCCGGCGACGCTGGCCTCGGCCGGCCGCCAGCCGCTCGACCGCGATCTCGAAAGGACCGTCGTCGCGCCGTTCGGTCATCGGGGCTCACTCATGGACGTTCGGTCAATGGTTCGTCGATCGAGTCGCCCCGGATCGCATCAGCCGCCGCCCGGCCTGCCGCCCGCGAGGCGGGCGAGGATCGTCATCCCGCGGGCGACGTCGGTGAAGCTCGTCGTGAGCGGCGACAGCCCGAGCCGGATGGAATCCGGTGCCCGGAAGTCGGGGATGACGCCGGCCGCGATCAGCGCCCGGGTCAGCTGGCGCGCGTCGGACCGGCGGACCGACACGTGGGAGCCGCGCCGGCCGGACTCGCGCGGCGAACCGAGCGTGAACTCGAGTGGCGCCAGCCAGGCGTCGTGGAGCGCGATCGCGTACGCGGTCAATGCGACGCCCTTGGCGCGGATCGCCTCGATGCCCGCCTCGACCGACACGCGGATCCCCTCCTCGGCCGCCGCCAGGCCGAGCATGCCGGGCGTCCCGGTGAGCCAGCCGCCGATCCCGGGCATCGGCCGGAAGCCCTGGCCCATCTCGAACTGGTCGGCCTGGCCGAACCAGCCCTGGATCGGGTTGCGGAGCTCGTCCTGGAGGTCCGAGCGGATGTACAGGTACGCGGGCGCGCCCGGACCGCCGTTGAGGTACTTGTAGGTGCAGCCGACCGCCAGGTCGACCCGGTGCTCGGCCAGCCCGACCGGGACCGAGCCCGCCGAATGCGACAGGTCCCACAGGATGAGCGCACCGCCGGCGTGGGCGAGCTCGGTGATCGCCGGCAGGTCGGCGATCGCGGCCGAGCGATAGTTGACATGGCTGAGGGTCACGAGCGCGACGTCATCGGGATGCGCGCCGATGACCGCGGCGATGTCGTCGACCGACGGGCCGTCGATCGGATCCGGATCCAGCCACGCGATCTCGCGGTTGCGGTCGCGGGCCAGCCCCTCGAGGACGTAGCGATCGGTCGGGAAGTTGGAGCGGTCGGTCACGATGATCCGGCGCCCGGGCCGCGCGTCCAGGGCGGCGCTGGCGAGCCGGTAGAAGTCGATCGTCGTCGAGTCGCAGATCACGACCTCGTCGGGGTTCGCGCCGAGGAGCCCGGTCCCCAGCAGGTCGCCGATCCGGCGCGGGGCGTCGAGCCAGTGGTCCCAACCGCGGATCAGCTCGCCGGCCCACTCCTCGGTCGCGACCCGGGCGACCCGCTCGATCGCCCGGAGCGGCGGCCGTCCGAGCGAGTTGCCGTCGAGGTACACGAGCTCCGGATCCGGGATGACGAACCGCCGGCGGAAGGGCGTGAGGGGATCGGCCTCGTCGAGTGCCGCAGGGTCGGCGGTCGCGGTCGGATCGACGTCGAGAGCCATCTTCGGAGTCTAGTCCGGGACCGCTGACGGGCGCGATGATAGGCTGCCCGGGTGCAACCGGCGTCGTTCAACCTCGGGCCGATGGGTGCGAGTCCTCGCGGGAGCTCGGACAGTTGAGCTCCGCCTCGGACCTCGGTGAGGCCGAGCTTCGGACGTTCATGCCCGTGGCTACCGGACCATCAGCGCCATCGAGGGTTTCATGACCAGCATCGTCGACGCGGCCCAGTACCTGTTCACCTCGGAATCCGTGACCGAGGGGCACCCGGACAAGATGTGCGACCAGATCTCGGACGCCATCCTCGACGCGATCATCCGCGACGATCCGAACGCCCGTGTCGCGTGCGAGACGGCGACGACGACCGGCCTCGTCCTCGTCCTCGGCGAGATCACGACGAACACCTACATCGACTTCCAGACGATCGTCCGCGAGACCGTCCGCGACATCGGGTACACGAAAGCTGAGTACGGCTTCGACTACCAGACCTGCGGCACGCTCGTGTCCGTGAAGGGCCAGTCGCCCGACATCGCCCAGGGCGTGAACAACGCCCTCGAGGTCCGCGACGACGCGGCCGCGAACGAGCTCGGCGCGGGCGACCAGGGGATGATGTTCGGCTTCGCGTGCCGCGAGACGCCGGAGCTGATGCCGCTCCCGATCGCGCTCGCCCACCGGATGGCCCGCCGGCTCGCCGAGGTCCGCAAGTCGGGCCAGCTGCCGTACCTCCGCCCGGACGGCAAGACCCAGGTCACCGTCGAGTACGAGCGCGGGATCCCGAAGAAGGTCCGGACCGTCGTCGTGTCGGCCCAGCACGATCCCGACGTCCGCGCCGAGCGGCTCCGAAGCGAGATCGTCGAGACGGTCATCCTGCCGACGATCCCGACCGAGCTGCGCGAAACCGACCCGGTGATGCACGTCAACCCGACCGGACGATTCGTAACCGGCGGACCGATGGGCGATGCCGGCCTGACCGGCCGGAAGATCATCGTCGACAGCTACGGGGGGATGGCCCGCCACGGCGGTGGGGCGTTCTCGGGCAAGGATCCGACGAAGGTCGACCGATCGGCGGCGTACGCCGCGCGGTGGGTCGCGAAGAACGTGGTCGCCGCCGGCCTCGCCGACCGCTTCGAGGTCGAGCTCGCGTACGGGATCGGGATCGCCCGGCCGATCTCGTTCTCGGTCGAATCGTTCGGGACGGGCCGGATCGACGACGCGGACATCCAGCGCCTGATCGAGCGCCAGTTCGACCTTCGACCGGCGGCGATCATCGCCGCCCTCGACCTGCGCCGCCCGATCTATCGCCAGACGGCCGCGTACGGCCACTTCGGACGCCCCGATCTCGACCTGCCCTGGGAGCGGACCGACAAGGCCGCGCTCCTGGCGTCCGAGGCGGGCGTCGCGCTGCCGGAGCCCGTTCCCGCCGGATGAGCGGCCCCGCGTCGGCCGGGTCGGCACTCGAGGCGTTCGTTGCGGCGGTCGAGTCGTTCGACCGACGCCTGCGTGGAATCGACGATCGATCGCTCGAGGCGTTCTGGGCCTGGGAGGCGTACGACGAGGAGGGCGTCCGGTTCGGGATCCTCCGGACGACCGAGGAGGTCGCCGACGCCGCGGTCGAGATCGCGGCCCGGCGCGCGGAGACCGGCGCGGGCCCGAGCCGGGCGGAACGGGTCATCGGCCGCTACCTCGTCGCCTGGCGGGAGCTCTGGTCGGTCGCGGACCGGGCCGACGCGGCGCTCGACACGCCGCCGCTCGAGGGCGAGTGGCCGCTCCGGACGATCCTCGACCACCTCGTCGAGGCCGATCTCGGGTTCCTGGTCACGATCCGCAACGGCCTCGACCACCTGCGAGCGGGTACGCCGCCGCGGCTCGTCGGCTCCGACGAGCAATGGCTCGCCCTGGCCGAGGTCGACGAGGCGGCCTGGCGGGCGGCCTTCGCCGGCTCGCTCGACGACATCCGGGCGTTCCACCGGGCCAGCCGCGATCGGATCGTCGCCCGGTTCGCCGGGCTGACCGATGACGAGCTGGCGGCGACCTCGCCCTTCTGGGACGGCGAGCGACCGAACCGCTTCCGGCTCGGGCGGTTCGAGTCGCACCTCCGCCAGCACACGATCCAGACCGAGAAGGCCGTCCAGGCGATCATCGGCGCCCCGCGCGAGGTCGAGCGGCTGCTCCGTCTCCTGGCGCGCGCGACCGGCGACCTGGAGGCAGCGGCCATCGGCGCCGGGCCGGAGCTGGTCGAGCCGGCCGTCGGGTCGCTGACCGCCGCCATCGAGGCCCGCGCCGACGAGCTCGTGGCGGCGACGCGGGCGGTCGCGGCCGGCTGAGCGCGGGAGCGGCGGCCGCGGCACGCGCGAACGCGCGAGCGACCCTCAGCCGCCGAACGCGCGGACGCCGGCCTCCAACGCGCGCTGATCCTGGGTGCTGTCGCCGCCGCTGACCCCGACCGCTCCGACCAGCACGCCAGCCCGTTCCAGCGGCATCCCGCCGGCGAAGATGATCGTCCGCCCGCCGGCAACCGTGTGGTAGCCGAAGAACTCGGTGCCCGGCTGGACGATCGGCGGCAGATCGGCAGTCGGCATCCGGTTCACCAGGGCGGTGAACGCCTTGTCTTGAGCGAGCGCGATCCCGACCAGGTCCGCACCGTCCATGCGCTCGAACGCGACGAGCTGGTCGCCGGAGTCGACCACGGCGCAGGACATCGCGACCGCGAGCGAGCGGGCTTCCGCCCGGACGGCCGCGATGATCGCCCGGGCGGCAGCGAGTGTCAGGCCGGCGGCCTGCGACGCCGTCGGGCCGCGCGACGAATCGACGTTGTCCAATCGGTGGCCCGAGCCGGACGACGCGGGAGGCGCGTCCTCGGCGGGCCCGTCAGCCACCCTGCTGCTCGACGATCATCCCTGCCACGCCCGCAGGCCCCGCGGTTCCGGCCCGCCGCGCCTGGCGCGACAGGAGGTACTGGCCGACGAGGAGGATCGCGACAGTCACGAACAGCATCAGGGCCGCCACCGCGTTCGTGGACGGGTTGACGCCCTTGCGCAGCGCGCCGAAGACGTACAGCGGGATCGTCGTCTGGTTCGTGCGGTGGACGAACGACGTGATGATGTAGTCGTCGAACGCGAAGGTGAACGACAGCAGGTAGCCGGCCACGATCGCCGGCAGGAGCTGTGGGAACGTGATCTGCCAGAACGTCCGCCACGGCGTCCCGTACAGGTCGAACGACGCCTCGATGTGGGTCCGGTCCATGTTCGACAACCGGGCCTGGACGAGGAGCAGGACGAGGCTGATGTTGAACACCGCGAGGGCGCCGACTCAGGTTTGGAGATCAGCCCGTCGGGCGGTCATCCTGTTCTGCGCGACGCCGCCGAGCTTCTGACCCGCCGCTTCAGAATCGCGTCCGGCGGATCTCGTCGTCAAGCCGAGCCGGCGATGGGCCGGACCTCCACCCCGCCGTGGCTCGCGGTGGCCTCGGGAATCTGCCCCGCGAGACGGATCGCCTCGTCGAGATCGGCGGCATCGAGCAGGTAGTAGCCGCCGATCACCTCCTTGGTGTCCATGAACGGCCCGTCGGTCGCGGACGGACGCCTCCGGGAGTCGGCGCGGATGCTGACCGCGCGGGCGGCCGGCTCGAGCTCGTTTGCGCCGAGGATCGAGGCGCCGGCCGCCGCGATGAACGCCTGGTGCCGGCCGGCATTCGATTGATGCCACTCCTCCGGCGCGGCGGCCCACTGCTGTTCGTCGCCGTAAATGAGCACCAGATATTTCGGCATGTCACGTCCAATCGTCCCGGGCCCGGATCGGGCTCGCTCATTCCTTCGACGAACCACTCGGCGCCATTCGACAAACCGCCGTGTCTGTGGGGTCGGGGCCACCGGTATCATGGGCCGCCATGTATGTCGTCATCCTGGCCGGCGGCGGCGGGACCCGATTGTGGCCCCTCAGCCGGCAAGAGCGCCCGAAGCCCTTCCTGCCGCTCGTCGACGACCGGTCGCTCCTCCAGCACACCGTGCGCCGGATCCTCCCGCTCGTCGACGAGATCGACATCTTCTGCGTCGCCGAACGGCGCTACGGCCAGCTCATCCGCGACCAGGTGCCGGATGTCGGGCTGATCGTCGAGCCGTCGGGTCGGAACACGGCGGCGGCGATCGCGCTCGCCTCTGCGGTGATCGATCGCCCCGACGACGACGTCATGGTCGTCCTGCCGGCCGATCACTGGATCGTCGACGAGGACGGCTTCCGCGGCGTGATCAAGGTCGCGGTCGAGCGGCTCGCGATGGGCGTGTTCGAGATCGAGCAGCCGCTCGTGACCCTCGGCGTCCGGCCCACCTACCCCTCGACCGAGTACGGCTATCTCCGGCCCGACACCATGCACGGCGCGAAGGTCGACGGCGTCCGCGCCAACCCGCTGCTCGGGTTCGAGGAGAAGCCGACCGATGCGCGGGCGCGTGAGCTGATCAACCTGCCGGGGGTCGCCTGGAACGCGGGCATGTTCGCCTGGCAACGCGGGACGATCCGGGCCGCGCTCGAGAAGTACACCCCGCTGCCCATGCTCATCGACCAGGCCGTCGGGTCGGACCTCGCCCTCGCCAACGCCTACGAGCGGATCACCCCGATCTCGATCGACCGGGCGGTCATGGAGAGCGCGGCCGCCGATCACCACGTCGTCATGGGCGCGATGGATGTCGGCTGGAGCGACCTCGGCAGCTGGACGGCCCTTCTCGCCGCGATCGCCGGCGATCGCACCGACGGGGCGACCGGCCGGGTCGTCCAGCCCGGCGAGACGGTCGAGGTCGGCCCCGACGACCTCGTCGTCCGGCCGGTCGGCGGGCACCTCGTCGTCGAGGCTGGACCGGCGGTCGCGAGCGGCACGGGCGGCACGATCGTCGCCGACGGCGTGTGGGCCCACCTCGCCGGCGCCCGCCACCTCATCGCCGAGGTCCACGACCTGCTCGATCGGGTCGACCACGAGGAGGTCCGGGCGTGACGATCATCGCCGAGGCGCCGACGCCGACGCGGATCGTCTTCGGGACCGACGGCTGGCGGGCCAAGGTCGCCGACGACTACACGTTCGAGAACGTGCGGCGCTGCGCGGACGGGGTCGCTCGCTACGTGGTCGGCCGGGGTGCCCAGGCGAAAGGCGTCGTCGTCGCGTTCGATCGTCGGTTCGCGTCCGAGCACTTCGCCGCGGCCGCGGCCGAGGTCCTCCTGGCCCATGACATCCCGGTGTTCCTCGCCACCCACGGCGTTCCGACCCAGATGAGCTCGTACGAGGTCGTCGAGCGGGGGGCGGCTGCCGGGATCGTGATCACGGCTTCGCACAACCCCTGGACGGACAACGGCTTCAAGGTCAAGGCACCGAGCGGGGCGGCGGCCGGCGCCGAGATCCTCGCGGTCCTCGAGGCGGCAATCGCGGAGAACGGCGGGACCGCGATCGAGCGCCGGCCGCTGGCCGACGCGGAGGCTGCCGGGCTCGTCGAGCGCTTCGACCCGTTCGAGGGCTACGAGCGGTTCGTCCGCCGGACGATCGATCTCGACAGGTTGAAGGCCGCCGACCTCTCGGTCCTCGTCGACCCGCTGTACGGCGTGGGCGCCGGCTGGCTCCCGCGTCTCCTCGGCGACGGCCGGATCCGGATCACCGAGATCCACAGCGAGCGCAACCCGTACTTCGGCGGCATCAACCCGGAGCCGATCCGGCCGAACGTCGACGAGGCGCTGGCGCGAATCGCCGCCGGCGGGTTCGACCTCGGTCTCCTCCTCGACGGCGACGCGGATCGGGCCGGCGCGGCCGATGAGCAGGGCACCTTCATCCACCAGCTCCAGGTCACGGGGCTGCTCATGTACCACCTCGCCGAGCACCGTGGCCTCCGCGAGCCGGTCGTCGTGAGCGTCAACAACACCTCGATGGCCGAGCGGCTCGGCCGGCACTATGGGATCGAGGTCCACGAGACGCCGGTCGGGTTCAAGTTCATCGGGCCCGAGATGATCGCGACCGGCGCGATGCTCGGAGCCGAGGAATCGGGCGGCTTCGGGTTCGGGATGCACCTCCCCGAGCGTGACGGCATCTACGCCGACCTGATGCTGCTCGAGCTGTTCCTCGCGGAGAAGGCGGCGGGCCGCTGGCCGGTGTCGAAGGCGATCGCCCACTTCCACGAGCTCGCCGGACCGTCGTTCTACCGCCGGATCGACGTCCACGTCGACCGCGCGATCTACGACGAGACGAAGCGCCGGTTGCTCGTCGAGCTGCGCGAGCAGGCCCCGGCCGACCTCGATGGCCACCCGATCGCCCGGACCGTGCCCCTCGACACGAATGACGGCTTCAAGTTCTTCCTGGCCGACGGGACGTGGCTGCTGATCCGCACGAGCGGCACCGAGCCGCTGGTCCGGGTCTACACCGAGGCGACCTCGGCCGAGCTGCGCGAGGCGATGCTCGCGGCCGGCGAGCGCCTGGTCCGAGGATCGTGAAGGACGCGCATGCGAAGCGGCCGGGTGCCATCGAGACCCGGCGCGTCGACAAGCCGTGGGGGAGCGAGCTGATCTGGGCGCTGACGGATCGCTACTGCGGCAAGCTGATCACGATCGAGACCGGCCGGCGTCTTTCGCTCCAGTACCACGAGCAGAAGGACGAAGCTCTCATCGTCCTGAGCGGCCGGCTCCTCCTCCACATCGAGGACGACGCCGGCGAGATGACGACCCGCGAGCTCGGCGCGGGCGACGCGGCGCATGTCGCGGTCGGCCGGCGTCACCGGTTCGAGGCGCTCGAGCGGGTCGAGCTCGTCGAGGTCTCGACGCCTGAGCTCGGCGACGTCGTCCGGGTCGAGGACGACTTCGGGCGCGAGGGGACGTCCAATCCGTAACCAGGAACCACGGGTCATGATCGTGACGAGACCGATGAGCCGCCCGCGCCGCTTCCATGGCCGCGGCATCGCCATCGAGGCGGTCTTCGCGATGGGCCTGCTCGTCGCCGTCGTCGTGGCGGCCTGCGACGCGACGGCTCCGAGCGGCTCCGGGACCGCGCCGTCGTCGCTCGGCCCCTCCTCGGCGGCCGCCTCGATCGAGACCGCGCCCGGCGGCGGCCCGGGCGGCGCCTCGTCCGCCGCTCCGATGCCGAGCGGGCCCGCGTCCGACGGCCCATCCGCCGCGCCATCGGTCGGCCCATCGGGCTCGGACTACGATCCGGCCAAGTTCGGGTTTGCCGCCAAGGGCCTGCGCGGCGAGGTGATGGCCTTCGTGACGACCTCCCAGGTCGACGACGCCCTGGCCCGGCTCGATTTCGAGGCGACCTCGACGATCGCGTTCTTCAGCCTGACCGCCGGCCGCGACGGCTCGATCACACGGGACACCCGCTGGCGGACGTGGAACGCAGCGCCGGTCGACCGGCTGATCGCGCGAGCCCATGCCGCAGGGACGAAGGTCGTCATCTCGCTCGCCCGGTTCTCGTGGTCGCCCAGCCAGACGAAGATCTCGACCACGCTGCTCGCGAGCTCCACGGCGCGGGCCAGGCTTGCCAGCCGGGTTGCCGACGAGGTCGTGCGCCGCGGCGTCGACGGCGTCAACGTCGACTTCGAGCCGATCCCGCGCGGCCAGAAGGCGAACTTCACCGACCTCGTCCGCCGGATCCGGACGGAGCTCGATGCCCGCGGTCCGGGTTACCAGCTGACGTTCGACGTCGTCGGTCACTTCGAGAGCTACGACGTCGGCGCCGCGCTCGCTCCCGGTGGCGCCGACGCGGTCTACCTGATGGGCTACCACTACGCCGGCACCTTCTCGACCATCGCCCACGGAACGGCGCCGCTCGGCGGCCGGCGCTACTCCGTCGCCGATGCGATCCGCGGCCTCCGCAAGGTCGCGCGGCCGTCGCAGCTGATCGTCGGCGTGCCGTACTACGGCCACCTCTGGCCGACCGTGAGTGGCGCGCTCAACGCGCGGACGACGGGCGACGGCTATGACGTGCTGTACTCGAGCGCGCGCCTGATCGGGGCGAAACGCGGGACGACGTACGACCCGGTCGAGGAGGTCCAGACGGTCGCCTGGCGCGGCCGCGCCTGCGCGACCTGTCCGATCCACTGGTTCCAGCTGTACTACGACGACGCGCGCTCGCTCGGCGTCAAGTGGACGGAGTTCCAGCAGCAGGGCCTGCTCGGGACGGGGGTCTGGACGAGCGCGTTCGAGGGCGTTTCAGGCGAGCTGACCGCCGCGCTCCGGAAGGCCTGGCTCCTCGGCGGCTGACGGCGCGGATCGTCGCCGACGGGACGTCCGGACCGCCCGGCTCGACCCCGGATCGAACCTGCCGAGGTTCGCCAACGTGGCCCGATCGTCACCCGACCGGACGACGTTTCGGGGGGTGACCGGAGCGGCACCGGGGTGTATGGTGGCGGCACGACCGCCAGACACCGGTCGGGTGCACGACCGGACACGGCGGCCTCGTGAATGCGCCCCCTTGGGGCTGCGGAGGTATGCGTCGATGCACAGCTCCCTGATCGGCAAGGTCGAGAAGGCGAACCGCTACGCACGCGAGCTCGATCGGATCACGATCGACCGGCTCGCGCTCACGTTCCGCGGTGACAACGACACGCACCATGTCAGCCTCGACGCCGCTCAGTGGCACTGCACCTGCCACTATTTCGACAGTTGGCAAACGTGCGTCCACGTGCTGTCGCTCCAGAAGATCATGGGCGTGATGCTGCCCGACGAATCCCAGGAATCGATCTTCTCGGCACAGACGGCCGTCCCCGCCTGACCGAGCCGGCGTCACGCCGGCGTTCGCAACCGACGAGGGCGTCGACCGCGCGGTCGGCGCCCTTCGCGTTGCCGCGCCGTGTTCGTGTCACCGCAGCCAGGCGACCGAGATCAGGTCCGCGCCGGGCGTCGCCAGCGTCCGGACGGAACGCCAGTCGCCGTCGGCCCGGGTCACGATCTCGATCGAGCCGCCCGCGTCGGATCTGCGGACGACGGCGAGACGCGTCCCGTCTGCGCTCATCGCGAGGCCGTCGACACCGGTCCCGGGCGGCCCGTGGGCCCTGGCCATCGACGCGATCGCGCCCGACTGCCACGTGGCGACGTCGCCGAGCAGGACATCGCCGCCGGCCGGGTCGTCGATCGCGAGCTGGGCACCGTCGGCCGACGAGACGACGACGGATCCCGGTCCGGGTCGATCGGTCAGCGCACCGTTCGTGAGGTCGATCGTCGCGATCCCGGAGTGGCCGGCATCGCGGATGACATCGACCGCGATCCTGCCCGGTCCGAGCCAGCTCGGCGGCCCGTTGAGCCCGCGCGCGACCGGGATCGCGCGAGACGCGCCGGTCCGGACGTCGAGGATGGTCAGGACGAACGCGGCCCCCTGCGGATCGCCGGCGACGATCGCGAGCTCAGAGCCGGATGGCGCGAGGGCCGCGAGCCTGACGGCGGCGTGCGGATCGGTGGGCAGGTCGAGGGCCGTCCAGGCCGGGGCCGGCGCGGTGGCGTCGAGGAGGGCGGCCCGGCCGGACCCGTCGATCGCCACGATCAACCCGGCGGAGGCCGTCACGCCGTTGACGTCGTTGCTCGCCGGTTGGAACGGCACGAGCCCACCGCCCGTGTCGATGATCCGGAGCGGGCCACCGGTGGCCACGAGCAGCCCGCCCATTTCGGGTGAGAGGGACGGGACGGCGCTCGCCGGAGCCGCGCTGGCGGGGATCGCCGGGTCCGGTGTCGTGCGGCCGCAGCCGGTCGCGATGGCGAGCAGCCCGACCGCCGGGAGGGCGCGCAATCCGCGGAAGACATGACGGCGCCGCCCCGAGCCGCGCGGCCGGGACGACGCCCCGATGGCGAACGGCGGGTCGTGGCTCATTCCATGACGTCTCCGCCGAGCGCGTGCCCGTCGCCGGCGTCGACCCAGACCTCGATCGACCGGAGCCGCTCGGCGAGCGCGCCCTGCGCGTCGAAGCGGACGGCCCACGCGAGGCGCAGGGTCGCGGCCGGCGCGTCAAGTCGGGCAGCGCCGAGCATGTCATTCGGAGCAACCCAGACGCGTTCGGCCGCGACCGCGTGCAGGTCGCCCGACGACCCGCCGAACCGCGCGGACACGACCGACGTTGCCGCCGACCGGGCGGCGTCCGCGCCGAGCGATCGAGGAGGCGGTGGCGCCAGTGGCCGCTCGGTCCGGGTGAGGCCATGGAACGCGCCGTCCGGCCACAGCGCGATCCGCAGACCGTCGCCGCGGACGGGGACGCCGTCCACGATTCGCGGCCACACGATCGACCACCCGCCGGCGCCGGCGGAGGCGCGGACACTCGGCGCACCCGATGGCCCCAGCCCGGCCGCACGGGCGAGTGCCACGGCCCGATTCGCGGCGGCCGGCGCGTCGAGGGCCCGTCCTCCGGCCGGATGCCACCCGAGCGAGACCGCCATCGCCACCGATCCGTCCAGCCCGAGGCGCGTGATCGCGACCTCGCGGCCGGCTGCATCGGCCGACGTGACCTCGTCGTAGGTCCGGTGCTCGAACGCGTCGTCGAGGCGTTCGACGCGCTGGCTGACGCCCGGCAGTCCGAGCGCGGCGGCGACCGCCTGACCGCGCGCGCGGGCACGGGCGAGCTCGTCCGCGGCGGCGGGCAACGGGCGGGTGGACCGACCACCCGCGACGAATGGGTCGGCGGCCTGGCCGGCCGACCCGCCGATCGCAAGCAGCCCGGCGGTCGCGAGACCGGCGAGGGCAACGCCACGCCTGGTGAGGGTAAGGGATCGCATCTCAGGCTCCTAGCTGCACGTCTTGCACAGGCCCCAGGGCCCGGCGGCGCCCGACCACGAGTAGGTGCCCCACCAGTCCGCGTCGAAGCCCGGGCCGTTGAAGTTCCCGAGCATCGCGATGTCGAACGCCTGCCCGACCGACTTGCCGCCGGCGAGCGCGTTCCAGTAGCGCTGCTCGAAGATCCACTCGTCCGAGTCCCACTGGAGGCCGAGGTAGCCGACGTAGAACTCGGATCCCTGGTTGAGCGCCCCGGTCGACTTCGTCTTCTCGATCGCGAACGCGCCCGGCATGCTCGTGTTCGAGTCCGCGGAGTGGCAGGTCGAGACGAAGACCAGGTTGCTCGCCCGACCGAGCCGCTTGGCCTTGATGTCCTTCGAGAACACGACGGCCTGGACGCAATCCCCGGAATCCTCGCGGAAGCCGGTGTAGCGGCGGCCGTCGGAATTCAGGTAGTAGTCGCCATGGCTGTGGACGTAGTAGCCCCAGTCGGCCGCGGTCCGGGCCAGCGTCGCGGCGCGGGTGAAGGCTGCGCCGGTGAAGTCCGTGGTGCCGTGGCCAAGGCGGGTGTAGGCCGCCTTGGCCGCCGCCATCATCTTCGGGACGATCGGGTTCGCGTCGCCGTCGCACGGCGGGTTGAAGGCGGTGGTATTGACGTCGATCGAGGCGGGATAGGCGGCCAACGCGGACGCAACGCCCGCGGTCATGACGACCGCGACCGCGAGCAGCGGCGGAGCGAGTGGACGCCACCATCGAGCACGGGACACCTGGCTGATACCTCCTCCGGCGGTTGAGCCTGGGCGGGAGGAGGGCGAGAGCGAGAGCGAGGGCAGGAGCGGAAGCGACGGC
>Ga0307308_10000265_pt1 | contig 17596 bp, 14 predicted proteins | sample ER_DNA_195_FD_194501 | JGI IMG/M metagenome (GOLD analysis project Ga0307308, IMG submission 194501) | Bulk soil microbial communities from the East River watershed near Crested Butte, Colorado, United States - ER_DNA_195 | ecosystem: Environmental > Terrestrial > Soil > Floodplain | place...
TCAACCGGATGGGCTACGCGGCCGCGATCGCGTGGCTCCTGTTCGTGATCGTCATGGTCCTGACACTCGGGCTCTTCGCCCTCGCCCGCAAGCGCGTCTACTACGCCGGCGGCAACTGATGGCCGCCACGACCCAGAATCTGCGGTCCTTCAGCGACCGCGGCCCGATCGCCCGGAGCTATCGCCGCTACCTCGGGCGGGCATCGCTCACGATGTTCGCCCTGATCATCGTCAGCGCGTATCTGCTGCCGCTGGTCTACATGGTCACGACCGCGTTCCAGCAGCCGGCCCAGTCGTCCACGCCCGGCGCGCCGGTCTGGCCGGCCGCACCGCTGACGGCGACCTACCAGGGCGAGGCGTTCCCGATCTACGTCGTGCCGATCGACGGCACGACGCGCAACCTGATGCTGGTCGAGAAGGGCCGGGAGGAGAGCACCTTCGTCGATCCCGCCGACGCGAGCGCGACGCCGATCGTCTGGCAGGGTCGCTGGCGGACCCTCGAGCAGGCCTGGACGTTCGCGCCCGAGATCGCGAACTTCACGACCGCCTGGGCCCAGCTCAACTTCCCGAGGCTGCTCTTCAACACGGCCGCGATCGCGGTGCTGAGCACGCTCGCCGCGGTCATCTCGTCGGCCCTGGTGGCGTACGGCTTCGCCCGCTTCCGCTTCCCCGGTCGGAACGTCCTGTTCATCGTCCTGATCGCCACGATCATCCTGCCGTTCCAGGTCACGCTGCTCCCCACCTACGTGATCTTCACCAAGCTCGGCTGGACGGGGACGTGGCTGCCGCTGATCGTGCCCCACCTGTTCGCCAACGCCTACAACGTCTTCCTCCTGCGCCAGTACTTCCTGTCGATCCCGCGCGATCTCGACGAGGCCGCGATGATCGACGGCGCGAGCCCGTTCCGGGTGCTGCGCTCGGTGATCCTGCCGCTGTCCGTCCCCGCGATCGTGGCCGTCACGCTGTTCCACTTCTTCTTCGCCTGGAACGACTTCTTCGTTCCCCTGCTCTATCTCGCGGCCAAGCCCGACATCCAGCCGCTGTCGATCGCGATCCAGCACTACAACGCGCTCTACTCCACCCAGCCGACCCTGATCCAGGCGGCGTCGCTGATGACGATGGCCGTGCCGGTCGTCGTGTTCTTCCTCGCCCAGCGGGCGTTCATGCGCGGCGTGGTGATCACCGGGGTCGAGAAGTGAGCGTGCCCGTCGAGGGGGCGGTGTCGGTCGAGGCAAACGACGCGACCGCAGCTCCGACCGGACCCGACGCGCCTGCGATCCCGCCGGACGCCTGGCGGCGCGGCATCGGCGTGCCGTGCGCGGACGTCGGCCACCCCCGTGTCGAGACGCCGATGATCGACGACGGCGAGTGGGCGGGCGTGCCGATCGGCGGGCTCGGAACGGGGAGCATCGGGCCGACGTTCCGTGGCGACTTCGCGCGCTGGCATCTCGAGGTCGGCAGCCACGTCTTCCGTCCGTCGGCGGTCGCCGGCTTCACGATCCATGTCGGCGCCGCCGACGGCAAGCCCGCCCAGACGACGCTCCTGTCCGCGCTCCGGCCGGCCGACCTGCCGTCCTCGATCGATGCGCTCGCGCCCGGTCAGGGGACCTATCACGCGCTCTTCCCGCGGGCCTGGCAGTCGTTCGCGACGGACGATCTCGGCGCTGCGGTCGTGGGCGAGCAGCTCAGCCCGGTGATCGCGGGCGACGTGGAGACGAGCGCGCTGCCCCTCGGCGCCTATGACTGGTGGATCGAGAACACCGCCGCCGAGGCGCGGACGGTCGGCCTCCTGCTGACGTGGGAGGAACCGGTCGCCCGCGACGGGACGGCCGTCCCCGGCGGCCGGCATGAGCCGATCTTGACCGATCGGGCCGGCGGCGTGGTCCTGCATGCCGGACCGACCGCGCCGACCGGGCTGCGGGGCACCTTCGCGATCGCCGCGCGGCGCGAGCCGGGCCTGGCCATCGCGACCCGGGCCGGTCTCGACGACACCGCGCTGGCCGCCGCGCGCGGGGCCTTCGCGGCGACCGGCTCGCTCGAGCCGGCTGGATCGGCGCCCGGCGGTCCCGCCGTGGCGATCTCGATCACGGCGACCCTGGCCCCGGGCGAGCGCCGCTCGATCCGATTCGCCGTCGCGTGGGACCTGCCGGTGGTCGAGTTCGGAGCCGGCCGGCGCTGGTGGAAGCGCTACACCCGGACCTGGGGGCGGACGGGCGATCGGGCCTGGGACCTCGCGATCCACGCCCTCGACCACGCGGATGCCTGGCGGGCGGCGATCGAGGCGTGGCAGGGGCCCGTCCTCGACGATCCGGATCGGCCGGGCTGGTACAAGGCCGCGCTGTTCAACGAGCTCTACTTCCTCGCCGACGGCGGCACCTTCTGGGAGGCGGGCGAGGTCGGCGGGCCCACACCGCCATCGGACGACGTCGGCCGGTTCGCGCTCGTCGAGTGCATCGACTACCCGTTCTATGACACGATCGACGTCGACTTCTATGCGTCGTTCGCCATCCTCGAGCTGTACCCCGAGCTCGAGGCCCGCGGGATCCGCGACCTCCTCGGGCTGGTGCCCGGTGGCGACCCGTCGCTGGTGACGATCGAGGCGACCGGCCAGCCGGCCGTCCGCAAGGTGCCGTGGGCCGTGCCGCATGACGTCGGCGGTCCGGCGGACGACCCGTTCCACCGATCGAACTGGTATCGCTACCAGGACGTGAACGTCTGGAAGGACCTGGCCCCGAAGCTTGTCCTCCAGGTCTGGCGCGACGTCGTCCGCCTGGGCGACGACGCCCTGATCGCGGAGGCGCTCCCGACGCTTCGACGGGTCATGAGCCTGCTCGACGAGACCGACGCGGACGGCGACGGGCTGCCCGACCACGCGGGCATCCCCGACCAGACGTACGACACGTGGCCGATGACCGGCCCGAGCGCCTACGGCGGCAGCCTGTACCTCGGCGCGCTGGCCGCCCTGGAGGCGATGGACCGCCGTCACGGCGATCTGGTGGATGCAGACGATCTCGCGGCCCGGCGCACGCGGGCGACCGTATCGTTCGAGCGCCGACTGTGGCGCGGCTCGCACTACGCCTACGACGACGGCGGCGCCACGAGCAGCGGGAGCGTGATGGCGGACCAGCTGGCGGGCCAGTGGTACGCCGACGCGACGGGCCTCGGCGACCTCGTCGCGCCCGACCGCGTCCGGGCTGCGCTGCGGACCATCCACGAGCTCAACGTCGTCGCGTTCGGCGACGGGCTGATGGGCGCGGTCAACGGCATGCGGCTCGACGGGCTGGTCGACGATTCGTCGGAGCAGTCGGCCGAGGTGTGGGTCGGGACGACCTACGCGCTCGCGGCGTTCATGATCGGCCGCGGCCTGCTCGCGGAGGGCTGGGAGACGGCCCGTGGGGCGGCGGCCGTGACCTACGAGCGCGGCCTCTGGTTCCGGACCCCGGAGGCTTACGACCGGCACGGCAACTTCCGGGCCAGCCTCTACCTCCGGCCCCTCGCGATCTGGGCGATCGAGGATGCCCTCCGCCGTCGCCAGGCCGACTCCGCCTGAGGCCCTCGCCCGCTGCAGGTTCTCAGGCGCGGTGGCGCTCCACGAAGCGGCCGATCCGGCCGATCGCGTCCTCGAGCTGCTCGTACGAGGTCGCGTAACAGGCGCGGACGTGGCCCTCGCCGCTCGGTCCGAACGCCGAGCCCGGGATGACCGCGACCCGCTCGTCGGCGAGCAGGCCCTGGGCGAAGTCCTCGGACGAGAGGGCGGTGGCCGTGGTGACCTCGGGAAAGGCGTAGAACGCGCCGCGCGGCTCGAACGTCCGGAGCCCGATCGCATTGAAACCGTCGACGACGAGCCGGCGCCGCCGGTCGTACTCGGCCAGCATCCGCTCGACGTCAGCCTCGCCGCCGACGAGCGCCTCGAGCGCGGCGTCCTGGGCCGTCGTGGGCGCCGACATGATCCCGTACTGGTGGACCTTGACGATCCCCTCGAGGATCGACGCCGGCGCCGCGAGATAGCCGACCCGCCAGCCGGTCATCGCATACGCCTTCGAGAAGCCGCCCATCAGGATCGTCCGGTCGCGCATCCCCGGCAGCGCGCTGAACGCCCGGTGGCGGTAGGAACCGTAGGCGAGCCGGTCGTAGATCTCGTCGCTGTAGACGAGGAGGTCGTGGCGCTCGGCGATGGCGGCGAGCTCATCCTGGATCGCGTCGGACAGGACCGCACCGGTGGGATTGCACGGGTAGCCGAGGAAGAGCGCCTTCGTCCTCGGCGTGATCGCCGCCTCGACGGCGGCCGGGTCGAGGGCGAAGTCGTCCTCGAGGCGGGTCGAGACGTGAACGGTCGTGCCGCCCGCGAACAGGATCGCCGGGACGTAGGCGACATACGACGGCTCGTGGAGGATCACCTCGTCGCCCGGATCGCAGGTCGCGCGAAGCGCGAGATCCACGGCCTCCGACGCGCCGACCGTGATCAGCAGCTCCGTCGCGGGGTCGTAGGCGACGCCGTAGCGGCGCTCCAGGTGAGCGGCCAGCGCCCGCCGCAGCTCGATCGTGCCGTAGTTGCTCGTGTAATGGGTCCGGCCGTTGTGGAGCGAGCGCACGCCGGCGGCGACGATCCGCTCGGGCGTGTCGAAGTCGGGCTCCCCCACCCCGAGGCTGATGACGTCGTCCATCGTCGCGAGGATGTCGAAGAAGCGACGGATCCCCGACGGTGGCACGGCCCGGACACGCTCGGCGAGGGCGCGCTCGGCAAGTGGGGCGCGCGGCGCGACGGTGGCATCGGTCGTCATGACGCGGCCAAGACTACGCGATCCGCGGCGCCTGACGACGGCGTCAACCGGCCTCAGCGGGCGGCCGCGCCGGCCAGCGTCCGCGCCCGCTCGGCCGGAGTCGGTTGCGACGGATCGGTCGTCAGCCCGATCTGGGCGGGCTCCATCGCCCGCCAGTTGGCACCGGCAGTCAGGGCCTCGAAGGCACGCGACAACCGGAATAGCTCGAGCTCGGACCAGGCCGGACCGATCAGCTGGAGCCCGACAGGCATCCCCTCCGACAGGCCGCACGGGATCGAGATCCCCGGCAGGCCGGCCATGTTGACGGGCAGCGTGCACGCGTCGGACAGGTACATCGCGACCGGGTCGGCCATCTTCGCCCCGAAGCGGAAGGCGACCGTGGGTGAGGTCGGGGCAACGAGCGCGTCGAAGCCCTGCTCGAACAACGTGTCGAAATCACGTTTGATCAGCGTCCGGACCTTCTGGGCCTTCACGTAGAACGCGTCGTAGTAGCCGGCCGACAACGCGTACGTCCCGAGCATGATCCGGCGCTTGACCTCCGGCCCGAACCCGCGGCCGCGTGTCGCGAGGTAGTTGCCGAGCACGTCCGAATCCCCGAGTCGCGGCCCGAACCGGACGCCGTCGTAGCGCGCGAGGTTGGCCGATGCCTCGGCCGGGGCGACGATGTAGTACGTCGCGAGGCCGTAGTCGGTGTGGGGCAGGCTGACCTCCTCCACGATCGCACCCGCGCCCTCCAGGGCCGCGACGGACTCCTCGATCCGGCGTCGCGAGTCGGGGTCCATGCCGGCGACGAAGTACTCCTTCGGCAGCCCGAGCCGCTTGCCCTTCAGCCCCGCGGCCGCCTCGTCGTCGCCGGCCGGCAGACCGAGGAGCTCCGGCGGCACCGGCACGGGGGCGGAGGTCGAGTCGCGCTCGTCTCGGCCGGCAACGACATGGAGCAGGGCGGCCGCGTCGCGGACGTCGCGGGCGAACGGCCCGATCTGGTCGAGGCTGCTGGCAAACGCGACGATGCCGTAGCGCGAGACCCGCCCGTAGGTCGGCTTGATCCCGACGATCCCGCAGAGTGCCGCCGGCTGGCGAATCGAGCCACCCGTATCGGTGCCGATCGAGAGCGGTGCGTGGTAGGCCGCGACCGCCACGGCGGAGCCGCCGGATGAGCCGCCCGGCACGGTCTCGAGATCCCACGGATTGGCGACGGGGCCGTAGGCGCTGTGCTCGTTCGACGAGCCCATCGCGAACTCGTCCATGTTCGTCTTGCCGAGGACCACCGCACCGACCGCGCGGAGCCGCTCGGTGATGTGGGCATCGAACGGGGCGATGTAACCCTCGAGGATCCGCGATCCGGCGGTGCACTGGCCGCCCTTGACCGAGACGAGGTCCTTTAGGGCGACCGGGATGCCGAGGAGCGGATGCTCGGCGGAGTTTCGCGCGGCCAGCCGCGTGTCGGCCGCATCGGCCTGGCGGAGGGCCTCCGCCCGGTCGATCGTGAGCCAGGCGTTCAGGGCGTGGTTACCGGCCTCGGCCGCATCGAGGTGCGCGGTGGTCAGCTCGCGCGAGCTGATCTCGCCGGCCCGCAGCCGGTCGGTCATCTCGTGGGCGAGGAGGCGGGTGAGGTCCGTCATCGCCGGGCGGCCACGCGGATCGTCACGCGCCGCTCAGGATCGGCGGCGAGACGATGTAGCCGTCGGCGACCGCCGGGGCGTTGCGGAGGGCCTCCTCGACCGACAGCGATGGCGTCACGACATCCTCGCGCAGGATGTTCTCGAGCTCGATCGTCTGGGCCGTCGGCGGGATCGCCTCGGTGTCGAGCTCGGCGAGCTTCGTGTACTGGTCGAGGATGTGGTTCAGCTGGCCCTCGAGCAGGCTCAGCTCCTCGGCGGTCAGACCGAGTCGGGCGAGGTGGGCGACATGCTCGACGTCGCCTCGGGACAGACCGGGCATGCCGTCGATGATCGCACGGCGAGCCTCCGGGCGTGGGCCTTGGTACCCTCGACCGATCCCGGATGTCACACCGAGGCAGCCACCGATGAGCGACCCGACCGACGTCATCCTCAAGCGCTTCGACGAGCCTGACGAGCTGCGCGAGATGACCCTCGGTCGGTTCGAGCTGATCACGCTCGGCGGCCGGACGATCGGCCGGGCGACCTACCAGCCCGGCTGGAGATGGTCCGAGCACGTCGGGCCGGGCCTCGGCCAGGAGCGCTGTCCGGTCGAGCACGTGGGGCTGGTGGTCTCCGGCACGGCGACCGCCGCGTTTGCCGACGGCCGGATCGTGGAGCTGCGGGCCGGCGAGGCGTTCTACATCCCGCCGATCCCGCACGACAGCTGGGTCGTCGGCGACGAGCCCTACGTGTCGCTCCACCTGGTCAACGCCGAGCGCTACGCCACCGACGAGTGATGCCCTCGATGCTCGACCGACGGCGATCGCCGTGCCGGGACCAGCGGACCGCGATTCGATCCGCGCAGCCGGCCACGCAAACCGGATCGCCCAGCAGTGGCGTTGTCCGGGCATGGGCATGACCGTCACGCACGAGACGATCCGGGCGATGGTGCGTGGCGACGCCGAGGAAGCGGCCGACCTCCTCCGTCGCGGCGACTTCGGTGAGCGCCTCGACTTCTTCCACTGGGCCCTGACTCAGCCGGCGATCGGCCCGATCGTCGCCGAGCAGGAGGGCCGGATCGTCGGGACGGGGGTCGGATCGGCGCACGGGCAGACCGGCTGGGTCGGCGTCATCTTCGTCGCGCCGGAGCGACGTGGGGGCGGGCTGGGGCGGCGGGTCACGCGGGCGGTCATCGACGACCTCGAGGCGCGCGGCTGCCGGACCCAGATCCTCATCGCATCGCCGATGGGTCGGCCGATCTACGAGCGCGCGGGGTTCACCGTCCTCGACCGCCAGGTCCGTTTCGCGATCGATGGCCTGCCGCCGGACGACGGGCCGACAGATCCCCGGATCCGCGCCTTCGCGACCTCCGACTTCGACGCCATCCTGGCCCTCGATCGATGGGCCACCGGCGAGGACCGGCTCGTCGTGCTCCGGGCACTCGTGACGCCGAGCTCGACCCTCGTCGCGGTCGACGAGGAGGATCGCGTCCGCGGCTACCTGGCGCGCACGCCTTGGCGCGGCGGCGCGCTCATCGCTCCCGACCCAGACGACGCGCTCCGCCTGCTCGAACGACGGCGGAGCTCGACCGGGGTCAGTGGCCGTGCCGGCGCCGGCGTCCTCGCGTCGAACACGGCCGGGCGCGACGCGCTGTGCGCCGCGGGCTGGGAGGAGGAGCTCGGCGGCGTGCGGATGATCCGGGGCGAGCCGCTCGACTGGCACCCCGAGGGGATCTTCGGCCAATTCAACGGCGCCCTGGGCTGAGGGCTCGCTCCGTCAGGTCGGGCCGACCATGCGCCAGAACGCAGCGCCGAGGCGGAGTTCCGCGGCCCGCTCCATGACGGGCCGGTAGAGGGCGAGGACATCGGGCGCGTCGGCCTCGATCGTCTCGATCCTGCCCTCGATGAGCAGCGTGGCGCGGACATGAGCGGCGTCGCCCCCCTCGGAGAGCTCGATGTCGTCGATGGCGATCCCCGCTCCGAGGACCTGCTCGAGGTCGACCGCGAGCCGCTCTGCGAAGCGCTCTTCCGCGTCGTTCATCCTGGCTCCTCCTTGTCCGCGCTTTCGCCAGCCAGCAGTCCGGCGAAGCCCGCCGCGTCGATGACGGGCACACCCAGCTGCTCGGCCTTCGCCAGCTTCGAGCCGGCGCCGGGTCCCGCGACGAGGTAGTCGGTCTTCTTCGACACCGAGCCCGCGGCCTTGCCGCCGGCATCGCGCACCGCCTGCTCGGCCTCCTCGCGACTGTAGCCCTCGATCGTGCCGCTGACCACGACCGTCTTGCCGGCGAGCGGCCCGTCCGCCGCCGCGGCTCCCGTCCCGGCCGGGCGCGGCGCGGGGAGCTCGGGCTCGATCCCGGCGTCAGCGAGATCCTCGAGGATGCCACGACCCGGGCCGTCCATAGCGAACCACGCCGCGAGGGCGGTCGAGACCGTCGGGCCGATCCCCTCGACCTCCTCGAACCGGGCCGGGTCCTCGGTCGCGACGCGCTCGAGATGGGCGGCGGCACGGCGGAGCCAGTCGCCGCCGGCGGGGCCGCCGCCGGCCGGCACCTCGGCGGCCAGCCACGCCGCCAGCTCGATCGCCGTCGTCCAGCCGACCTGCGGGATCCCCAGGCCGGCGAGGATCCGCTCGAGCGGCCGACGCCGGGACTTCTGGATCGAGGCGTGGAGGTTCTCGGCGCTCTTCCGGCCGAACCGCTCGAGGCCCTCGAGGTCCTCGACGCTGAGCCGGTAGAAGTCGCCGCGGCGCTTGACGAGCCCGGTCTGGAGGAGCTGCTCGAGGACCTTCCACCCGGCGCCCTCGATATCCATCCCGCCCCGCCCGACGAAGTGCTGGAACTCCTGCGACACGCGGGCCGGGCAGGCGAGGTTCGGGCAGTAGTGGCGGACCGCGCCCTCGTCCTGGACGATCGGCGTGTCGCAGACCGGGCAGCGGTCGGGCATCGCGAACGGCCGCTCCGCGCCGGTCCGCTTCTCGACGATCGGGCGGACGACCTCGGGGATGACGTCGCCGGCCTTCTGGAGGATCACGTGGTCGCCGATGAGCAGGCCTTTGCGGCCGATCTCGTCGAGGTTGTGGAGCGTCGCGCGGGTCACGGTCGAGCCGGCGACCTTCGCCGCGGTGAGATGGGCAACCGGGGTCAGCGTCCCGGTCCGCCCGACGTACGGGACGATGTCCTCGAGGACGGTCTCGACCTGCTCTGGCGGGAACTTGTAGGCGATCGCCCAGCGCGGCGCCCGGCTGACCATTCCGAGCCGCGCCTGCTGGTCGAAGCGGTCGACCTTCACGACGACGCCGTCGGTCTCGTAGGGCAGGTGGTGACGGTCCTCGCGCCAGGTCTCGGTGAATGCGATCACCGCCTCGATGTCGAGGCCGGCCTCGCGGTTCGGGTTGACGGCAAACCCCAGCGCGGAGAGGCGGTCGAGGGCGGCCGACTGGCTGGCCACGCCGGCGGCGGCCGGGCCGCCATCCTCGTCCTCGATCAGCTGATACGCCCAGGTGCTCAGCTGGCGGCTGGCCGTGACCTGCGGGTCCTTCTGGCGGAGCGAGCCGGCGCCCGAGTTGCGAGGATTGGCGTACAGGGCAAGGCCAGCTTCCTCGCGCTCCGCGTTGATCCGGGCGAACTCGGCCTTGGGCATGTAGACCTCGCCCCGGGCGTCGATGGTCGCGGGCTCGGCGAGACGGGCCGGGACGCTCGTGATCGTCCGGAGATTGGCGGTGACGTCCTCGCCCGTCGATCCGTCGCCGCGCGTCGCGCCCTTGGCGAACCGGCCGCGCTCGTAGCGGAGGGTGATCGCGAGGCCGTCGATCTTCAGCTCGGCGACGTAGGTCAGGTCCGAGGCGGGCTCCGGTGCCGGTGGCAGCCCGAGTCCACGCCGCACCCGGGTGTCGAAGGCGCGCAGCTCCTCGTGGCTGAACGCGTTCGAGAGCGACAGCATCGGCCGGCGATGGCGGACCTCGTCGAACGTGCCGGCCACCTGGGCGCCGACACGCTGGGTCGGCGACTCGGGGGTGATCAGCGCCGGCCAGGCCGCCTCGAGCGCGACGAGGCGCCGGAACAGCTGGTCGTAGTCGGCGTCGCTGAGGGTGGGCGCGTCGGCCTCGTAGTAGGCCCGGTTCGCGGCATCGATCTCCGCGGACAGTTCCGCGTGGCGGGCCGTCGCCGCCGCCTCGTCGAGCGCGGCGGCATCGGCGATGAGCGCGGGATCGACCGGGAGCCCGTCGGGGGCGAGCGCCGGCTCGTCGGTCGCGAGGGCAGGCGCTGCATCGGCGCGGATCGCCGTTCGATCGGTCATCGGTTGAAGGATACGGATTCACCGATGGAGACCGCCTCCGACTTGGTAGGCTCTCGGGACCATCCAGCACTCGATCGATCCGGCCCGACGGCGCCGGAAGCGGAGGATCGGACCGTGGGCGACGCCTTCTTCCCCGAGGTGACGGGCCGGATCCCGTTCGGCGGGCTCGACGCGGGCGACCCGCTCGCCTACCGCGTGTACGACCCGGACCGACTCGTGCTCGGCAAGCGGATGGAGGACCACCTCCGGATCGCGGTCTGCCTCTGGCACTCGTTCAACTGGCCGGGATCCGACGTCTTCGGGGTCGGCACGTTCGATCGCCCGTGGCTCGACCCGCGCCTCGATCCGCTGATCGCCGCCCGGGCCAAGCTCGACGCCGCGTTCGAGTTCCTCGCCAAGCTCGGCGTCCCGTTCTTCTGCTTCCACGACCGCGACGTCGCCCCGGAGGGCGGAACCGCCCGGGAGACGCAGAACCTCCTTGACACGGTCGTCGACGACATCGGCAGGCGCATGTCCGACAGCGGGAAGAAGCTCCTGTGGGGCACCGCGAACCTGTTCAGCCATCCGCGCTACGCCGCCGGCGCGGCCACGAACCCCGATCCGGCGATCTTCGCCGTCGCGGCGGGGCAGGTGAAGGCGATGCTCGAGGCGACCCACCGTCTCGGCGGCGAGAACTACGTCCTGTGGGGCGGCCGCGAGGGCTACGAGACACTGCTCAACACGGACCTCGGCCGGGAGGAGCAGCTGTTCGCGCGGTTCCTCGCGATGGTCGCCGAGCACAAGCACCGGATCGGCTTCAAGGGGCTCCTGCTCATCGAGCCGAAGCCGCAGGAGCCGACCAAGCACCAGTACGACTATGACGTCGCCGCGATCCGGGGCTTCCTCGAGCGCCATGACCTGGCGGGCGAATACCGGCTGAACCTGGAGGTCAACCACGCGACCCTGGCCGGTCACAGCTTCCACCACGAGGTCGCGTCGGCGATCGCGGGCGGGCTGTTCGGGAGCATCGATGCGAACCGCGGCGACTACCAGAACGGCTGGGACACCGACCAGTTCCCGAACTCGGTTGATGAGCTGTCACTCGCCTTGTACGAGATCGTCCGATCCGGCGGGTTCACCAGCGGTGGGTTCAACTTCGACACGAAGCTGCGCCGCCAGAGCATGAGACGGGACGACCTGTTCCATGCCCATGTCGGCGGCATCGATACCCTGGCACGATCGCTGCTCGTCGCGGCAGCGCTCATCGAGGATGGCGCCCTGGAACGGCTCCGCACGGAGCGCTACGCCGGCTGGACCGGCGAGCTCGGCCGCTCGATCCTGACGGGCGACGCGCCGCTCGAGGTCCTCGCCGGTCGCGTTCTCGCGGGCGAGATCGCCCCGCTGCCCGTGTCGGGCCGCCAGGAGCTCCTCGAGAACGTAGTCAACCGGGCGATCTGGTCGGTCGATGCCGCGGCCCGGGCGGAGGCGGCCGCGGCTCGCTGAGCGACCGACCCCCCCACACCGGCCCGGACCGCGGCCGATGGCCCACATCCTCGGGATCGACGTCTCGACCACGGCGACGAAGGCCGTCCTCGTGGACGGGACCGGCGTGGTGGTGGGCATCGGCAGCGCCGAGTACATGTACGACGTCCCGCAACCGCTGTGGAGCGAGCAGGATCCGGAGCTGTGGTGGAGCGGCGCGATCGCTGCGATCGGCTCCGTCCTGGCCTCGACCGGGGTGCCCGCCGACGACATCGACGCGATCGGGCTGACCGGCCAGATGCACGGGGCTGTCCTGCTCGACGCGGCCGACGCGGTGCTCCGGCCGGCGATCCTCTGGAACGACCAGCGAACCGCCGCCGAGTGCGACGCGATCCGGGCGGCGGTCGGACCCGCGCGGTTGATCGCGATCACCGGCAACGACGCCCTGACCGGCTTCACCGCGCCGAAGCTGGTCTGGGTCCGCGACCACGAGCCAGAGATCTGGCAGCGGGTCGCCCATGTCCTGCTCCCGAAAGACTTCGTCCGACTCCGTCTCAGCGGCGAGCACGCCCTCGACAAGGCGGACGGAGCGGGCACGATCCTGTTCGACCTCGCCGCGCGCGACTGGTCGCCGGTCATCCTCGACGCCCTCCGCATCGACCCGGCGTGGATGCCCCGGACGTTCGAAGGTCCGGCGGTGACCGGGACCGTGACCGCCTTGGCCGCCCGCGCGACCGGGCTCCGGGCGGGGACGCCGATCGTGGCGGGCGGCGGGGATCAGGCGGCGAACGCCGTCGGCACCGGGGTCGTCTCACCGGGGACGGTCGCCCTCTCGCTCGGCACGTCGGGCGTAATCTTCGCCGCGACGGACCGGCCGATCTTCGAGCCGGCCGGCCGCGTCCATGCCTTCTGTCACGCGCTCCCGGATCGCTGGCACCTGATGTCGGTGATGCTGTCGGCCGCCGGCAGCCTGCGCTGGTTCCGCGAGGCGCTCGCCCCCGACGTTTCGTTCGCGGACCTGGTCGAGGCCGCCGGCGAGGTCCCGGCCGGCAGCGACGGGCTCCTTTTCCTGCCCTACCTGACGGGCGAGCGGAGTCCCCATCCCGATCCCCTCGCCCGCGGCGCCTTCGTCGGGTTGACCGTCCGCCACGATCGGCGCCATCTGACCCGGGCGGTGCTCGAGGGCGTCGCCTTCGGGCTGCGGGACGGGCTCGACCTGATGACCGCCGCCGGGATGCCCGCGCCGAACGAGATCCGGGTGTCCGGTGGCGGGACCGCGAGTGCGCTCTGGCGGCAGATCCTCGCCGACGTGCTCGACGCCGAGATCGCCACGGTGAACACCACCGAGGGCGCGGCATTCGGGGCAGCGCTTCTGGCGGCCGTCGGCGCCGGCTGGTTCGCGAGCGTTCCGGAAGCGACAAAGGCGGTCGTCGCGGCCACGCCGTCGGCGTCACCCGGCCGGGATCGCGACGTCCTGGGCGAGGTACACGAACGCTATCGAGCGCTCTACCCGGCGCTGGCCCCCACCTTCCACGGGACGCCCTGACCGCTGACCGGCGGGCGTTCCGCGCCCCCCCCGCGGGCGGCCCTTTCCGGGGTGCCTCAGGTGTGCGGCGTCGCAGGCGTGTCAGGCGCGCAGCGTCGCCAATTCCTCGCTGGTGACCTCCCCGGGCTTCTTGCCCAGGATGATCATCCCGAGGATCTCGTCGGTCGTGACCGCGTTCTTCTCGACCGTGTCGACGATCCGGCCGTGGTACATGACGCTGATCCGGTCGGACAGGTCGAAGACGTCGTGAATGTCGTGGCTGATCAGGAAGATCCCGATGCCCTCGTCCTTGAGCTGCTTGACGAGGTTCCGGACCTGGTTCGTCTCGGCCGGTCCGAGAGCAGCCGTCGGCTCGTCCATGATCAGGATCCGCGCGTTGAAGTAGATCGCGCGGGCGATCGCGACGGACTGCCGCTGGCCACCGGACAGGGACACCACCGGCGACTTGAAATTCCTGAAGTTCGGGTTGAGGCGCTTCATCATCTTGCGCGTCGCGTCTTCCATCGCCGAATCGTCGAGCGTCCCGAACCTCGTCGTCACCTCGCGACCGAGGAACATGTTGGCCGCCGCGTCGACGTTGTCGGCGAGCGCCAGGGTCTGGTAGATCGTCTCGATCCCGTACGCCTTGGCGTCACGGGGGTTGGCGATCGTGGCGGGCTGGCCGTCGATCAGGATCTCGCCGGCGTCGGCCGGCCGGGCTCCCGACAGCACCCGGGTAAGGCTCGTCTTGCCCGCCCCGTTGCCGCCGACGAGCCCGACGATCTCGCCGGGATAGAGGTCGATCGAGACGTTGTCGACGGCGTGCACGCCGCCGAACGAGACGCGGATCCCGCGCATCTCGACGAGCGGGGTCGGGGCCGCAGGCGTTGCATCGGCGGCCGGAGCGGTCGGACTGGCGGTCATCGGGAGCTCCTCCGGCGGATGAAGGTGTCGAGGCCGACCGCGAGCACGAGAACCGTCCCGACGACGATGTCCTGGACCGGCGAGTCGACCCGGATCAGGACCATCCCGGAGCGGAGCGACTGCATGACCACCGCCCCGAGCACCGCGCCCGGGATCGTGCCGATGCCGCCGGCGAACGAGGTCCCGCCGATGACGGCGGCGGCGATCACGTCCAGCTCGTTCTGGACCCCGAGGCTCGTCACCCCGGAGTTCAGGCGCGCGGTCTGGATCGCGGCGCTGATCGCGGCGAGGATGCCCATCACGACGAAGGTGAGCATGAGGATCCGGCGGGTGTTGATGCCGCCGAGCTCGGCCGCGTCGGGGTTGCCGCCGATGGCGAACACGTACCGCCCGAAGCGGAGACGCGTCGCGACGAACGTCATGACGAGGGTGACCCCGATCAGGATGAAGACGGGGTACGCGATCCCGGTCGCGATCTGGAGGCCGCCGGGCGGCTCGGTGATGTTGTGCTCCTGGGCGTACTGGGTCGCCAGCTGCGACGGCCACGGATAGCTGTTCGCGACCCACACGAACCCGATGACGGCGGCACACCCGACGACCGCGATCGTGATCTCGGCCCAGATGGGACGGAGCGGGAAGCCGTACTTGGCGCGGCGCCGCCGGCCGGCGATCAGCGTCGCCACGATCCCGAGACAGGCGATCAACCCGAAGATCAGGCTCCCGGTGTCACCGATCGAGCCGGTCGGCCCGCCGCCGAGGAGCCGGAACGTCGGGTCGACCGGGGCGATCGTCTGGCCTGACTGGAGCTCGAAGATCAGCCCGCGCCAGACGAGCAGGCCGCCGAGCGTGACGATGAATGCCGGCACCTTGAGGTACGAGATGATCACGCCCTGGAAGGCGCCGATCAGCGCGCCAAGCGCGATCCCGAACGCGAGGGCGACGACCCAGTACCACGGCTGGTTGAGCCCGAGCCCGAGGGTCGTCGGCAGCCAGATCGCCTGGAGCATGACCATCGCGTAGCCGGTGAAGCCGAGGATCGAGCCGATCGACAGGTCGATGTTGCGCGACACGATGATCAGCACCATGCCGGTCGCCATGATCCCGATCGACGACGTCTGGACCGACAGGTTCCAGAGGTTGCGCGGCGTCAGGAAGAGCCCGTCCGAGACGATGTTGAACAGGATCCAGATGATCGCGAGGGCGGCGAACATGCCGACGAGGCGGGTGTCGATCTCGGCGGTCGCGAGAAGGCCCCGGGCGCGGTCGAGGAGCGCGGACGTCGCGTCCGCGATGGGCCGGAGCCAGCCCGGCAACCGGCGACCTGACGGGTTCTGGACGACGCCGGTGGCCTCAGTCATCGTGACGCCTCATCCAATCCGATGATCCATTCCGAGCGAGAACGCGCCCTGCGCCGCAATCGCGACGCAGGGCGCTCCAGATCCGAAGATCAGCGAGTGACTGCCGAGATCAGCAGCCGCCCACGGAACCGGCGGTGACGCCGGCGCACAGCTTGTCCTTGGTGATCCACGTCGCATCGAGGACGACGTTGAGGTTGGCCTTGGTGATCGGCTGTGGCTTGAGCAGGATGGAGCTGACCTTGTTGTTGCCCGGCGTCGTGAACGACGACGCGCCGGCGATCTTGGTCACATCCTTGTTGTTGCAGAGCTGGATGGCGGCCTCACCCGCGGCCTTGCCGAGCTCGCGGGAGTCCTTCCAGACGTCGACCGTCTGGGTCCCGAGGGCGACCCGGTTGAGGGCGGCGGCGTCGCCGTCCTGGCCGGACACCGGCACCTTGCCGTCGAGCGCCTGGCCGTGGAGAGCGGCGACGACGCCGCCGGCCATGCCGTCGTTCTCGGAGAGAACGGCGTCGACCTTGTTGTTGTTGGCCGTCAGGAACTGCTCCATCTCGGTCTGGGCGAGCTCGGGCTTCCAGCTGTCGGTGAAGGTCTCGCCGACGTTCTTGATGTCGCCCGATGCGACCGCATCCTTGATGATCTCGTCCTGGCCGCTCTTCAGGAACACGGCGTTGGCGTCCGCCTTGTTGCCCTTGATGAAGACGTAGTTGCCCTTCGGCACGGCCTTGAAGATCTCGCGGGCCTGCATCCGGCCGACTTCGACGTTGTCGAAGGTGACGTAGAAGACGCCCGGATCCTCGATGAGCCGGTCATATGCCACCACCGGGACACCGTTCGAGATCGCCGTCGCGACCGAGGGCTTGATCGCCTTGTCGTCCTGGGCGAGGATCAGGAGGACCTTCGCGCCCTGCGAGATCAGGTTCTCGACGTTCGTCGCCTGGGTCTCGGCCGACGACTTCGCGTCGTTGGCGACGTACTTGCCACCGGCGGCCTCGACGGCCTTCTTGATCGCGGGCTCATCCCACTTGGCCCAGCGCTCCTCCTGGTAGTTGTTCCACGACACGCCGACGGTGCAACCCGCCGCGGTCACGCCGCTGGCGCCTGCGCCACCGCCGCTCGCCGCGGGGGCGGGCGTCGCGGACCCTGAGCAAGCGCTCAGGAGCATCGCTGCCGAGGCCGTGACGGCCGCGAGCTTCCGACTGAACTTCATCCGGATCTTCCTCCTCTGGACATCCCCGACGTCAATGACGGTCGATATCCCGCGCTAGGCTACTCCCCTCGTGCAGTGGCCGGTGACCGGATTGCGCGATCCGTGCCCGGACAGCGGCACGGACGCCCGGGGATCGATGGACCGTGGCTCACGCGGACGCCCGCTCGGCCAGGTGGTCGCGTGGGCGAAGCCAGCGCGCCGGATCCACGAGCAACGGCTCGAAGGCGAGCTCAGCGGCGCCGAGCAGCGGCGCGTCACCGCCGAGGCCCGACGGCGCCAGCCCGACCAGGTCGCGCGGCGGGCGCAGGGCCCGCTCATCGAGCACGTCCCGGACGGCTCTCTCGATGAACGGATACAGGTGCTCGAACAGGCCGCCGAACACGACGAGACCCGGGTTGAGGATGTTCACGAGACCGGCCAGGCCCAGACCCAGCCAGCGACCCGT